>Ga0307410_10000329_pt1 | contig 18526 bp, 20 predicted proteins | sample 322Ometagenome_3_FD_203707 | JGI IMG/M metagenome (GOLD analysis project Ga0307410, IMG submission 203707) | Maize rhizosphere microbial communities from greenhouse at UC Davis, California, United States - 322HYB-O-3 | ecosystem: Host-associated > Plants > Roots > Rhizosphere > Soil | place... | reverse complement strand
GCCCCCGCCGAGCATCTCGTACGGGCTACCTGCACCTAACCCATTGACAACGACCTGGTTCAGAGCGCATTCTCCTAATGATGTTAGTTATTCCTAAGCGCGATAGGATTGCCGAACGCCGTGAGGCAACTCGCGCGGAGATTCTTGAGGCGGCGTGGCAGCTTGCGCAGGAAAAAGGCCTCGTCGAGTTCACGCTGCGCGATCTCGCCGAGCGCGTAGGCATGCGAGCGCCGTCGCTCTACACCCACTTCGCGTCTAAAAATGCGATTTACGACGCGATGTTCGGCCAGGCGTGGAGCGACTACGAGCGGATCGCCCACGCGGAGCTGGCGGAACTGCCGCAGTCTCCACGGGCAGTGATCCGCGGAGCTGCGCGCTTGTTCTTCGAGTTCGCAGTCGCCAACCCAGCGCGCCACCAGCTCATGAACCAGCGCACCATTCCCGGTTTCGAGCCGAGTGAGGATTCCTACGCACCGGCTGTCCGAGTGCTCGAGCTGGGAAAACAAATCTTCCGCAATCTAGACCTGACCGACCCGTCCGACTTCGACATCTTTACAGCGATCATCGCCGGCCTGATCAACCAGCAGCTCGCCAACGACCCCGGTGGCACCAGGTGGTCGGCGCTGCTGGACCGCGCCATCGATCTCTGGGCTGACGGTCTCGGCCTGCCCCCCGATCCGCCGGAGCCCAACCGGCGGACAACTCCATCCCGACGTCCGCGTCGTCAAACCTCCGCCACGAGGAGCACCTCATGATCATCACTACAACCACCTGGCCGGGTCCCCGCGCTGTCCAGCCAAAGATCAAACGGCCGACCGCGACGCGGCTGGCCCAGACGGAGTACCAGCGCGTCATCGATGCCGTCGACGCACTCCAATCAGAGGATTGGACCCGGCCCACTGACTGCACGGCGTGGGACGTACGGGAGCTAGTCGCCCACATCATCGGCCAGGCGAAACTTTTCGCAAGCCCTCTCGAAGTGGTGCGCCAAACCCGCGCCGCCACGGCCCGGCAACAGCCCGGCCAGGCCCAGGTCGACGCGCTGACCGCATTCCAGGTCGAAGAGCGCCAGCATCTCAAGCCGGAGGAGCTGCGCGCCGAGTTGCATCACGTCGCCCCGCGAGGCGCCAGAGGTCGTCGGCGGGTTCCCCGCTTCGTACGCCATATACGCCTGCCGGGAGCAGAGGTCTTCAACGGCGTACCGGAAACATGGTCCATCGGCTACGTAACCGATGTGATCCTTACTCGCGACCCGTGGATGCACCGCCTAGACCTCGCTCGCGCGACAGGTCGAGAGCCGGTGATCACCACCGACCACGACGGCGTTCTGGTCGCAGATGTCGTGGCCGAGTGGGCTTGCCGCCATGGCCAGCCCTACCGATTGCAGCTCACCGGCCCGGCCGGTGGCAGCTGGAGCTCCGGCACCGGCGGTGAAGAGATCGTCATGGATGCCGCCGACTTTTGCCGCGTCATTTCCGGCCGTCCTCATTCAGACGGCGGCCAACCCGGGGGGCTGCTCACCACCCAGGTCCCCTTCTAAAGCGCAAGGAGGCGCGCCATGCAGATTCACCGGTTCGGCGATGTCACGGTCCTCAACGACTTCGCCCCAGTTCCAGGGTTCGGAGGAGCTCCCCCGCTGTTCCTCCCCGTCAACGCTTTTGTGCTTCACGCCGAGCAGCCGGTAGTCATCGACACCGGTCTCAGCACTGCGGACAAGGATTTCGTGTCCGCCCTAGCCCAGGTGCTCGATCCAGCCGACGTGCGGTGGATCTGGATGACGCATCCCGACCGCGATCACACCGGCGGTCTGTGGAAGCTTCTCCAAGCCGCGCCACGCGCCCGCCTCGTAACCACGTTCCTCGGCATGGGCATCATGTCGACCGAGTGGACTGTGCCACTCGAACGGGTCTTCCTCCTCAACCCAGGCGAGGCACTCAACGTCGGCGATCGTCGGCTGCACTGCTTCCGCCCACCGTTGTTCGACAGCCCGTCAACCACAGGCTTCCTCGACGACAAGACCGGCGCCCTGTTCAGCTCAGACTGCTTCGGGGCGCCGATGCCGTCGCTGGAGCTCGCCACCACATCCGATGTACGCGCGGTCGGCGATCAGGTCCGCGATCTTCAGCTGCTGTGGGCATCCATCGATAGCCCCTGGGTGCACCACGTCGACCCGGCACGGTTCCGCGCCACCGTTGATCCGCTGCGTGCCTGGGGAGCTTCCGCGGTTTTCAGCAGCCACTTGCCGCCGGTATCCAAGCCCGACGATCAGCTTTACGAAACCGTATTGCTCGCGCCCCAGGCAGCCCCCTTCGTCGGGCCCGACCAGGCCGCACTCGAAGCCCTGCTCGCGACGTTCGAGCCTGCTGCAGCAATTTAGACTCACTAATGTGAAGGGGTGCGGGCGCTCTCGTTGAGTTGGCGTGGGACGTGACGATCCGGCATGCCCGCAGCAACTGACTTGCTCCCGCACCTGCGCCGCGCGCGTGACCTCATGGACAGTTGCTACGCCGAGGACCTCGACGTATCGACGGTCGCCCAGCGGGCCGGGGTGTCGAAGTACCACTTCATTCGCAGCTTCAGCGCGGAGTACGGCCAAACACCCGCGCAGTACCTCGCGCACCGCCGCATCGAGCGAGCTCAGGACCTGCTGCGCGCCACCAACCTGACAGTCACCGAGGTCTGCATGTTGGTGGGTTACTCGAGCCTCGGATCGTTCAGCGCGAAGTTTCGCTCGCTGGTTGGTGAGACGCCTTTGGAATTTCAGCAACGCTACGGCGGCAACGGCGTACCCCACATCCCCGGCTGCTACATCTTCATGCGCGGACTGCAAGAGAGAGCAATTTCGGAGAAGCCGGCCGAAGGATAAGGGCACTAGCGTTCTAGCCATGATCACAAATGTCTCCCTGGTGACCGTCTACGTGACCGACCAGGACGAAGCCAAGAAGTTCTACACCGACGTGCTTGGGTTTGAGCCACGCACAGATGCCATGCTGGGCGACTTCCGTTGGGTCACGGTGGGACACCCCGATCAGCGTGAAGTGGAGATCACGCTGATGCTTCCGGGCCCTCCGCTCGATGAGGAGATGGCCGATGTGGTACGTCGTGCGCTCGCCGACGGCCGGATGGGCGGCATCGGTCTGAGGGTCGACAACTGCCAGAAGACTTATGAGGATCTCACTGCCAAGGGCGTGGAGTTTCCTCAGCCGCCGTCCGACCGGCCCTACGGCGTGGAGGCCGTAATGCGGGATAACAGCGGCAACTGGCTCGTGCTGGTCGAGCCAAAGTCAGGCGAATGAGTCCATAGACCCTATACGTCGATCAGTGCCCAAGCCGAACAGCGCGGGCAGCTTAGGCGGCGCTGAGTATCGGTGACGCCCCACTTTCTCGCTTGACGCCCCCACCTTCTCGCTTCGCGCTCCACTTACAGGTGGGGCGTGGAGGAGGTGGGGCGTCAGCAAGATCCGCAGCCATCGCTGCCCGCGACCCGTGCAGCGACTAGCTGCCCGTTACCGCCTCAGAGCGCGCTGGATCGCGACCGGGCGGTGAGCGCCGACGCGATCATGACGAGGACCACGGCCACGGCAAGAGCGATCAGCCAGCGTACCCAGTCGATACCGGGACTGCCGTTTCCGCCGAACGCGGTGTAGATGAACCAGCCGAGCAGGACTCCGCCGATCCCGCAGATGATGGTCAGCCAGATGGGGATGTTGTCCCGGTTTCCAGGAGCCACAAACTTGCCCAATAAGCCGATGATGATGCCGGCCACTATGACACCGATGATCTCCACTGCTTCCTCCTCGCACAGTGATAAACGGTTGCGATGTGGAGCGATACCTGCAGACATAAGGCATCGCTCCGTCATCCACTGAACCACCCCAAGGGCGGATGCATCACACCCCTAGGGAGGTTTATAGTCCGGATGTGGGTAGCCCAATCACCATCGCCTTGGTCGACGATTACGACATCGTGGTTATGGGTGTGGCGCACATCCTCGAGCAATACAGCGATCGAGTGACGATTGCTGAACTCGACAGCAACCAGGACGTATCAGACGCCGTGGATATCGTGCTTTATGACTCCTTCGCTCAGCCGGAATCCGATCATGACGAGATCAGCCTCTTGGTACGCAACCCGCGCGCCCGTCATGTCGTGATGTACACCTGGAACTTCCATCCCGACCTCATCGAGACCGCCCGCGCCCGCGGCGTACGCGGGTATCTGTCCAAGGCCTTGCCGGCGCGTGATCTCGTCGCGGCCCTGGAAGCGATCCACGCCGGGGACATCGTCATTAGCGAGCCGCCGGCCCGGCCACGCAGCCTGAACGGGTTGAACTGGCCCGGGCGGAATGAGGGCCTGACCGATCGTGAATCAGAGATCTTGGCGCTGATTACTCAGGGGAAGAGCAATGCCGAGGTGGCAGCGCTCACCTTCCTCAGCCCCAACACAGTGAAGTCCTATATCCGGACGATCTACCGCAAGATCGGCGTCGCGAGCCGTACGCAGGCCGTGCTTTGGGGTGTTCGCCACGGTTTCATGCCCGATCATCACCGCATTGATCACTGGCGCGGCGGCCCCTAGCCGGGGTGATGTCGGACCTTCCCTTGTCTACCTGCCATCCATGGCCTACGGCAGCCCGGTGATCTTGATGTATCTCGCCATGCTGCTGATGTCATAGGGTCAGGCCGAGACGGCGTCCAAAGTGGCCAAGGCTGAGACCTCGACTGCTTAGGCACTTGCGCAAAGAAAGGCCGTCGAATGCTGTGAGGGCAAATGCTAAGCAGCCGCAGGATCCAAAATTGTGACCCAGGCTGCGTTGGCCGGCTCAGGTACAGGCTGACCCAACTGGCGTAGCAGAGTGATGTGCTCTGCCATGGCTTCAAGCATTAACTGCTCTACCTCCCGATTTCTCCGGATGTACTTGGCCACTGGTTAACTGCTGGCGAATGACATTTCACTGAATCGACTCAGAAATGTCATTCGCCAGCAGTTTCTCGTCGTCGCGCTCATTTGGCTGCAGCCTCGAGCGGGTCGGGCAGTCGCCACGGTCATCACTGCGTGGGAGACGGGTGCTGGTGAACGCATCCGTTCCGACGCAGTCCGTGAATTTGCATCACGACTGAACCCGATATGGCCTAAATCCGAGGCTGCGGGATCAATGGTGATGCGAAATCAGCGTGTCGCGACGCTCAGAGCTTCTGTCCTGGCATAGCCACAGTTCATCCCAAGCGGGTGATGCCGGCAGTCGCCATATCAGCCAGGCTGACCGTGTTAGAGGTCAGCATGCGCGTCGACGCGCGGTGATCTTGGCGCACGGAACCGAAGGATCGGTGTCATAGTGTCTGCGACGCTCAGCACACTTACGACCATCCTCCAGGTGAACCCCGTGCCTTGGGCGCGCGCGCAAATGGCGTTCACACTCGGGTTCCACATTATCTTGGTGCCGCTAGGCGTGTCCTGGACATTCATGACCTTGATCGCCAACTACCGAGGCATCCGGCATAACGATCGGGATGCCTTGACGCTCGCGCAGCGGTGGTCGAAGTACATGGCGGTGACGTTCGCCGTCGGCGCGGTCACCGGCACTGTGCTGACCTTTGAGTTCGGGCTGTTGTGGCCGCGCTTCATGGGGCAGTGGGGTGAGGCCTTCGGCGTGCCCTTTGGATTCGAGGGCTTGTTCTTCTTCACCGAAGGCATCTTCATCGCGATCTACATCTTCGGCTGGCGACGGCTGAAGCCTTGGGCGCACTTCTGGACCGGCGTACCGATCGTCATCGCCGGCATCTTCGGCGCCATTTCGGTGGTTTCGGCGAACGCGTGGATGAACGCGCCAGCCGGCTTCACGCTCGACTCGAACGGGAATGTGGTCCAGGTCATACCCGTCCAGGTGATCTTCAATGCCTCGATGCCGTGGCAGGCAGCGCACATGGTGATCGCCGCTTACCTCGTTGGCGGATTCTTGATCGCTTCTGTCTATGCCACCGCGATGTTGCGTGGTCGACGCGACCGTTATCACTATCTCGGCTTTCTGATCCCGTTCACTGTCGGAGCGATCATGACGCCGATTCAGTTAGGTATCGGCGATGGGCTGGCTCGTTGGGTGTACGCCAACCAGCCGGTCAAGTTTGCGGCAATCGAGCTGGTGCCGACCACCAGCAGCGACGTACCAGAGACCCTGCTGGGCCATCTCAATGCCGACGGCACGGTCACCGGCGGCCTTCCGATCCCCGGCCTGGCGTCGTGGCTTTCTGATCCCAGCACCGGCAAGGCGACCGTTGTTCAAGGCCTGGACACGGTGCCGCCCGATCAGCGGCCGACGATTCGGGAGACCAACATCGTGCACTTGGCCTGGGACATCATGGTGGGCTTTGGGACGTTGCTCTTCTTGCTGGCGGTGTGGTACGCGCTGTCATGGATCTTCCGCCGTCGGATGCCGCAGACCAAGTGGTTTCTCCGAGCCGCAGTCGTGGCCGGCCCAGCTGCGGTGATCACCTTGGAAGCTGGCTGGGTGGTGACCGAGGTCGGCCGCCAGCCGTGGATTGTCTACAACCTCATGAGGGTTGAAGAGGCGGTCACCGCCAACCCCGGGGTATGGATCATGTTCATCGCTGTCGTGATCTTGTACGCCCTGCTCGGTACCACGACGATCTTGGTGCTGCGCACCATGAGCAGGCGGTTCCGCAGGGCCCGGAGCTTTACTGATCTTGACACCCCGTACGGTCCAAGCTTGCTGGCCGAAGGCGCCTCCACCAGAGCAGAGGAACCGGTGGGATGAGCACCATCGTCGCAGTGGTCTTGCTGCTCGCCGTTGTCGCGTACGCGGTCTTCGGCGGTGCCGACTTCGGTGCGGGGTTCTGGGATCTGACCGCCGGCGGAGCCGACCGCGGCGCGTATCCCCGCGAGACGATCGAGCAATCCATCGGCCCGGTATGGGAAGCCAACCATGTCTGGTTGATCTTCATCTTCGTGGTCTTGTGGACTTCGTTTCCGGAGGCGTACGCCTCGATCACCTTGACGCTATTCGTGCCGTTGGCCATCGCCGCCCTAGGCATTGTGCTGCGCGGGGCGAGCTTCGCCTTCCGGAAGGCAGTGATCACGCTGCGGTATCGGCGTGCCTTCGGTGCCGCGTTTGCCGCCTCCTCGGTGCTGGTGCCCTACTGCTTCGGAGCCATCGCTGGAGGCATCGCCTCCGGCCGCGTGCCTGCTGGCGGCGAGGCCGGGGATCCGGTGGCCAGCTGGATCAACCCGTCCTCGATCCATGCCGGCATCTTGGCAGTGGCGGCGGTCGCGTACCTGGCCTCGGTCTATCTGGTGTGGGATGCCCGGCGTCTGGGCGATATGGCGATGGTCAACTATTTCCGCCGCCGCGCGATCATCGCGGCCGCCGTCGTCGGCGTCATCGGCGTGATCGGCACCTTCGTGCTACGTGCCGATGCTCCATACCTCTATAACGGCTTAACGTCCCGGGCACTGCCGCCGGTGATCATCAGCACGTTGTGTGGGGTCGGCGCCCTGGTGCTGCTGATTCGCAATGCCCACCGCGGCGCGCGACTGATCGCTGTCGTTGCGGTAGCAATTGCCATGCTCGCCTGGGGTGACGCTCAGTGGCCGTACATCCTGCCGGAATCTCTGACGTTCTCCGCGGCCGCGGCACCCAGCGGCACGCTCGGTGCCGTATTGGTCGTCGTCGTGCTTGCTGGACTCATTGTGGTGCCCGGCTTCATCCTGCTTTACACCCTGCATCAGAAGGGTCTGCTTCCTGAGGAAGGCGTTGACGATGAGCCGGCCATTGACTCGGAGCGTCCGAACAAAGCGCGTGCAAAGCAGATCTGATGTTTGATAAACCCACCCCACCTCGGCGGCAGGAGTCCAAATCGTCCGCCGGGGAGGACGATTGACCCATGGAACAGGCCCGTCCCAAGGCAGCGAAGGTGGTCGACGCCGTACTCGGTGTTGCCGCCCTGCCAATTTGGGCCGCGGCAATGGTGACGAGGGGAATTGCCCGCACGACTGCGCCGATCGCGCGTATCGTGCTCCATCCGCCGCTCATTGATGAGAGGCTGCATCCGGCGCGCGCGGTCGACATGCTGGCCAACCGGGGCCGTCGGACTCGGCTGAAGGCTGGCGATGATGCCCAACGACTGGTGGCCGTGATCGTTCCGGCCGTGGTGCAGGAGGTGCTCAACACTCTGGACCTCACCACGATCGTCCGGGAGCGAGTTGATCTTGATGATCTGGTCGCGACCGTCGACATCGAGGCGATCATCAATCGAGTCGACATCGATGAAGTGGTACGCCGAGTGGACTTGGACGCGATTGTCGACCGGATCGACGTCGATATTGTCGCCAAGCGTCTCGATATCGATGCAGTTGCCGACCGGATCGAGCTCGACCGGATCGTTGAGCGCCTGGATCTGGACAAGATCGTCGCGCGAGTCGACGTCGACGCTGTCATCAATCGAGTTGACCTGGTGGCGCTTGCCGAACAGATAATCGATGGCATCGATCTCCCCGAGATCATCCGCGAATCCACCGGTTCGATGGCGTCCGAAGTCGTACGCGACGTCCGGGTCCAGAGCATCGAGGCGGACGAGAGGGTGGCCCACATCATCGATCGGTTGCTCCGTCGCGGACGAGCGCGACATACCGACGCACCAGGCGAGCCCGAGTCTCTCGGCGGCGGATCGATCAAGGTCGACACATGACAGCCAGGATCGATCCAATTCCGAAGGAGGTCCGGCATTTTCAGGGCCGACGAGCCGGCCTTATCACCCGCGCTCTAGCGGCTGCGATTGATCTCGGTGTCGTCGCCGTCGCCATGGCCGCGATCTATCTGGGATTCAGCGCGGTGCTTTTCCTGTACCGCCCGTCGAGTTTTCAGCCGCTGACGCCGTCCTGGGAGTTAACGGTTGTCGTGGGCTACCTCGTGCTGACGCTCTATCTCACAGCGTCATGGCGCAGCGGCGGCCGCACCTACGGGTGTCACGTCATGGGCCTCCGGGTAGTCGATCGCATCGGTCAGCGGCTCCATGTCGCGTCAGCCTTCCTCCGTGCCGTACTCTGCGGCATCTTCCCCATTGGCCTGCTCTGGGTCGCGATAAGCCGCGAAAACCGTTCGATCCAGGATCTGATCATGCGGACATCGGTCATTTACGACTGGGACGTTCGTCCCCGAGTACGCGGGTAACACACTTTCAGACGAGTGAGTTGACACACGCGGGGCACAATTGTCCCCAGGATGATCACCGAGCGGAACAGCATCGCCGCTGCCGGCCCGCGTACCCGATCGGCGCGGTCGCTGCAGATCAACCTGTCACTGCTCCAGGCGTTCCGGCGCTCCCCGGTCGACTTCCTCGACGTGTTGCTGGCCAACGGTGCGAACCAGGTCCCGCTTCGCGTCGGTTCAGAACGCGTTCTGCTCCTAGACGACCCCGCTCAGGTTTGGGAGCTTTTGACCGTCCACGCTCGGCATACCAGGAAGGGCCGAGGTTTGGTACGCGCCCGGCTGCTGCTCGGCGACGGCCTGCTCACTAGCGAGGGTGAGGCGCACCTGCGTCAGCGTCGTGCACTTCAGGCGGCATTCCACCCACAACGGATCTTGGGCTACCTGGGATCCTTCACGGCCGCCGCGCGCCGAGCCGCCGACCGGTGGTCCGACGGTGGCGAAATTGATCTTGTCGCCGAGATGTCGGGGCTGACCCTGGATGGTGTAGGCACGGCGCTCTTCGGCTCCGACCTCCGGGGCTCGGCGGCACAGATCGGGCAAGCGCTGGCCGACCTGCTCGCCGGCTTCCGGCTAGCCATGGCGCCGGGCGGTGTCTCTCTGGTCCGCTCACCGCTGCCCACCGCTCGGCGCGTACGCCGGGCTAAGGCCGACCTCGAGAACGTCGTCGATGATCTGGTACGTCGCCGGACTGCAGACCCCTCAGACGAACCGACGGTGCTGGATCTGCTGACTCAGCCCGACTTTACCGAGCAGCAAGTTCGAGATCAGGTGATGACCTTGCTGCTCGCTGGGCACGAAACCACGGCCATGGCACTTACCTGGGCGCTCGCCGCTATCGATCAAGCACCAACCGTACGCGCCGACCTCGAAGCGGAGTGGGCCGCCGCGGACGAAAGCCGAGCTGCAGACCAGCCGGCGGCGGCGCTACCGTCGGCGACGCTCCCGGTGACTACGGCCGTACTCGCCGAAACGCTGCGGCTCTCGCCTCCGTCCTGGATGTTCAGTCGCCGGATCGTGGAGCCGCTGACGCTCGGCGGACGTACGGTGCCAGCAGGAACAATGTGCCTGATCAGCCCTGCGCTGCTGCATCGCGACCCGCGGTGGTGGGCCGAGGCTGATCAATTCCGGCCGCAGCGCTGGTTGCGCCCGAAGGCCGGGCCACCCGATCGCTTCGACCCGAAGACTCCCGGTCACCCGCGAGGCGCGTTCCTGCCGTTCGGTGCCGGACCTCGAATGTGTATCGGCGAGCAGTTCGCGTGGGCGGAGGCGGGGACGGTGCTGGCCGAACTCGGCCGGACCTGGCGTATCCACATGATCAACACACGGCTGACTCCCGGCCCATCCTCGATGACGTTGCGGCCGAAAGATCCGGTACGGGCGACGACGTCACGGCGGGACGCGGCGTAGGACTTAGATGCGGGTATACAGGTGTCATGGAGGCCACCCCTGATTTCGTCGCCAAGCTCCGCCGCTGGGAGGACGCGGGTGGTGTATGGCGGGTGCTCAGCAGCGAGGGTGAGTCGATCACTGTCGGTCTCTACCGCTGCGATGGCGGTGAGGAGGCTGACCGATTCTTAGCCACGGATCCGCAGCTCGCGGAGTTCCTGGCGGGGCGTACCAGCAGCCAAGATCGTGATCGTGACTCGCAGGGCCGAGCACGGCAGGCGCGTCCCCGTGATCGACTCGGTCGGCCGCTGGACTACGGCAGCGAAGGCATCGAGCCGGTGTCGGAGGAACCGTTGCCACCATTGGAGGCGATCTCCTATGCGCATGAATTGCTCGCCGAGGGACGGCCGTTTTCAGCCCATGAGGTATTCGAGGCTCGCTGGAAGGCAGGTCCCGACGCTGAGCGGGAGTTATGGCAAGGACTCGCTCAGCTATGTGTAGGCATCACGCACGCCGAGAGGGGCAACCAGGTCGGCGCGTTGCGCCTCATGGGGCGGGCTCGGCGGCGATTGCAGACTTATTCGGCCACCGATGGGCCGGACTACGGCTTGGATCTCAACAAGATCATCGGCTGGATCCAAGATCACGAGCGGGAACCCGACAAGGGCTCGTGGTTAGCTGACCAACCCTTGTAACCGCACGTCAGGCCAGCAACCAGATGATGATCAAGATCACCGGCACGGAGCCCAGCGTGGCTACAAAGATCGTGTCCCGCGCCAAGACCACGCCACGCTCGTAGCGCATCGCAATGGTAAAGACGTTCTGCGCGGTGGGTAGTGCGGCGATCACAGTGACCGCCAGCAGATTATGACCTGTCAGCCCCACCGCGTACGCACCGATGAGATAGGCCGCGATCGGTTGCATGATCAGCTTGATCGCTACGAGTGCGCCGACCTGGACCGGCGGCTCGCCTGCGCCCGGTCGCGGTCCAAGTCGGAGCGAGATGCCGAACGCCAGCAGTACGGAGGGCACGGCCATCGCGCCAATCAGAGTCAGCGGCGCGTTGATCACCATCGGTAGCTTGATCCCGGTCAAAGCCAACGCCAATCCGATCAGCGATCCGACGGCAAGTGGATTGCGGAATGGCCGGCTCAGCCGGAGCAGCAGCAGCCGGCTTTGGGACATGCCTGGCACCGGTACGTGAGTGATCGTGTCCAGCACGGCGAGGCCGGTCGGTTGTAGGATGATCAACTGCGCGAGCAACATCGGCGCGACCAGCGCCGCATCGCCCAGCGCGTACGCGGCAATCGGTATGCCGAGGTTGCCCGCGTTGACGTAGGCCGAGCAGAACGCGGCGATCACGGTGTCGCCGGCTTCTCGTTGCCAGACCAGCCGGGCCAGCAGCACAGCGCTCGTTGCAGCCACGACGACGCTGCCGAGCGAGGCGATCAAGTTGGCCGAGAACAAGCGGTGTACATCGGTGCCGCCAAGCACAGTGATCATGAGGGCCGGACTCGCCACGTAGAAGGCCAATCGGGTGAGCACGCCTTGTGCCGTCGCGTCGAGGATCCGCAATTGGGCGAGCAGAAAGCCGACGCCAATGATGATGCCGATGACGGCGAATCCGGCGAGGACCCCCTGCACCCCATTGCTCCTTCAGTCGTAATCGACTTTCATGGCCGCACTCCGCATCATTTACTTGGACTCCGCACCAGGCACAGCTAGTGCGAAGTCCGAGTTACTGATGCGGAGTGGCCATCGGATATGCCACGAACGCAAATCGACGACTGTCGGGCGACCAGCTGTTGACGTTGATCGTTCCCTGGCCGCCGAAGATCGGGAAGCGGGTCAGCACGTCCCGCCAATCACTGGTACGGACTACCCGCACCTCAACGTCCAGGTCAGGCGGATGCCCAAGCGTGCCAGGCGGAAAGCTGATATAGCTCGCGAGTTCAGAATCCGGCGACAGATGCGGGAACCAGTCGACCGATTCCGACTCCACGAGACGCTCCATGCGGCCCCCGTCGGCGGGCATGCGGGCGAGTTGCGCATGGCCCGGGCGGCTGCCGAACTCCTCGGTATTGAAATACAGCCAGGCACCGTCGGGTGAATACTCAGGCCCATCGAGGTGGCTGCTGCCGGCTTCCGGATAGCGGGTCTCACCTCCAGCTGAGGAGATGAGTGCCAGCCGGCCGGGACCCGGAAGTCTTCCACGCGGGAGTTCGACGAAGGCAAGTGTCGAACCATCCGGGCTGACACCGTGCAAGAAGTGATAGCACCTCGAGTCGTCCGTAACGCGCTTCGCCGTGCCGCCCTCCATGGGCGCGACGTAGATGTGACCATCGTTCGCGGACAGATAGATCAGGCCGCGCTCTGGGTCCAGGACATGATCGTTGTTGATCGGCGGCAGGTCATCGATCGGTACGCGCTCCAGCTCGACCTTAGGCTCAAGGTCGAGGCGCCAGAGCAGTCCGTCTCCGTTGAGTAGCAGTGCGTCGCCCTCGGGAGCCCAGTTGGGTGCCTCGAGGAGCAAGGTATCGGTGGAGTACGCCAAGTCGGCCGATCCGCTGCGGACATCGACGATCCACACCTCCGCTCTCTGGCCGTGCCGGAGCCTTCTCGACACGATCTCCAAGTTGGTCAACTCCATGCCTCCAACGAAGTGGTGACCGTGGTATCCGTATCCGCCGACTCCTCGATCGCCAGCGCGATCCGCTGATCTTGCAAGCCCTCGGCCAGCGGGTATGGTTCCGGACCTTCACCGCGTACCCAGCTCGCCATGCGCTCAAGCAGCGTGGCTATGGCGATCTCGTCGTCCATCCAGCGCCGACCCGGATAGGGATTGCGATACAGCACCTCGGAGCCAAGCGAGATGTGCTCGGTGTCGTAGCCGATCAGGTCAAGGTCGTACCCGGTTTGTCGCCGCACCAGAGGCGTGCGAAGCAGCGTACGAGGACCGATCATCCGCACCACCTCGTCGTTGTGCAGCTCGCCGGCCGATCCGCGTACGGTCAGCCGCCGGAACCGCAGCTGATTGCGCGTCTGCTGCTCGGTGAAGTCGTATAAACCGGAGCGTCCGTCCCCGAAGTCCAAGGTCGCGATGGTCGTAGTCGTCAGGTGCGGCTCCTCGTCGCCAGTCCAGCCGGTACGGCTCAAAGGCTGCAGCAGGGGCGCGCTGAATCGGGTGGCACGAACCGTCACCGGCCCTCGCCCGGCAGACAGCAGACAACGGATCAGAGCAACGGCGTGATACTGCTGCGTGGAAGACACCTGCACCTGAGTCGGCGTACCGATCATGCCCGCGGCGACGACGGCGGCTCGGGCGGCGTGCGAGGGCATCATCGGGTATTGCTCGGCGACCTGGACCAGCCCGGACTCCCCGACGGCCGACCACAGCGCCCGCAGACCGTCAAGATCAGCCGCTGGTGGGGTTTCGGCCAGCACCGGCAGCCCTCTATCAACCGCTTCGACGATGAAGCCCGGCGTCACAGCTCGCGGCGTAGCGGTCAGGACAAAATCGAGGCTGACCTCGCGAAGGCAAGCGTCCACGGACGGGAAGGTCGGTACGTCGAGGCGGAGTGGACTCCGCACCACTACCCCTCCGCACTTGACCGTGCCCAACTCACGCGCCACCTTGAGGAACATCTGCGCCCGCCAGCCGCTGCCAATCAGCGCGAATGTCGTCACGCGGAAACGGTAACGCCCGGGTCGCGGGGCCATGGCGCTTCGCGACAAGAGGTGACTAAATGGCTTGAGAACCATCGACCACCCTGCAGAGGAGTTGATCATGCTTCGTCCCGAGGACACCGCGACCCGCGAACTCAAGAACCTCAATGGTCTGTGGCAATTCGCTCTCGATCCTGAGGGGCAAGGTCGAACCGATAGGTGGTTCACAGGTCCACTGACCACCGCCCGTGAAATGGCAGTGCCAGCGAGCTTCAACGACATCGCCGCTGATTCGGCCGTACGGGACTACTTCGGCGACGTCTGGTATCAGCGGACGGTGTGGGTGCCGCGGGGCTGGGAGGGCCGGCGGATCGTGCTGCACTTCGAGTCCGCAACGCACCGAGCGACGGTCTGGGTCAACGAAACCGAGGTGATGTCGCACGAGGGCGGCTATACACCGTTCGAAGCCGACATCACCTCGTATGTCACGCCCGGCGAAGAGGCCCGAATCACCGCAGTGATCAACAACACCCTGCATTGGCAGTCGATCCCGCCCGGCGTCATCGAAGACACTCAAGCCGGAAAACGGCAGCGTTACTGGCACGACTTCTTCAACTACGCGGGCATTCACCGCAACGTCTGGCTGTATGCCACCAGCCAAGCTCATTTCACCGACGTAACGATCACTACCGATCTTGAGGACGGCACCGGCGTGATCACTTATGCCGCTGAGGCCGAGAACGCTAATCAACTCGACACGAAGGTGATCTTGCGAGATGCCGACAGAAACCAAGTAGCGCAAGGCACTGGAGCCAGCGGCACACTCAACGTGCCGAACGTGCACAAGTGGGCACCCGGTGACGGCTATCTTTACGATCTTGAGCTGCAGCTGGTAGACGGCGATACCGTCATCGACAGCTGCCACCAAAGCGTTGGCGTACGCACAGTCAAGGTCGATGGCGTCCGGTTCTTGATCAACGACGAGCCGTTTTACTTCACCGGGTTCGGCAAGCATGAGGACATACCGGTGATCGGTAAAGGGCACAACGACGCGTACCTGCTGCACGACTTCGAACTGCTCAAGTGGATCGGTGCGAACTCATTTCGCACCTCGCATTATCCGTATGCCGAAGACGTGATCGACTACGCCGACCGCCAGGGCATCGTTGTCATCGACGAGACCGCCGCGGTGGGTCTCAATATGGGCCTCGGCGGCGGCATCTTCGGTTCTCAGGGCTACCAGACCTTCTCATCGGCCACCGTCAACGACGCCACCCGTGAGGTGCACGCCGAAGCCATTCGAGAACTGATCGCCCGCGACAAGAACCATCCGAGCGTGGTGTTGTGGAGCATTGCCAACGAACCAGAATCCGACACCGAAGGCTCGGAAAACTACTTCCGGCCGCTCTTTGAGGTCGCTCGCGAGGCCGATCCCACTCGGCCCGTCGGATTCGTCAACGTCATGCTGGCTCCGCACGGCAGATGCCGGGTCTCCCAATTCGGCGACGTGTTGATGTTGAACCGCTACTACGGCTGGTACGTCCACACCGGCGACCTGGCAGCGGCCGAGCTGGCCTGGGAGCAGGAGCTGACCGCCTGGGCCGGGGACGGCAAGCCGATCATCATTACCGAATACGGCGCCGACACCTATCCCGGTTTGCACTCCGCCGTGGCCGGAAACCCGTGGAGCGAGGAATATCAGATCGAGTATCTGGAGATGAACCACCGGATGTTTGACCGGATTGACGCCGTGGTCGGAGAACAGATGTGGAACTTCGCCGACTTCGCCACCACGTCGGGCATCATGCGCGTCGGCGGAAACAAGAAGGGCGCATTCACGCGGGACCGTCAGCCCAAGGCCGCCGCACACTACCTACGCAGCCGTTGGCGCGGCAAGAATCAGTGGTAGCTAAGGAGGCCTCATGACTCCGCCAGTCGTCACGCTATTTGAGAAGTACGGTGCTGGTGCCCGCACGGGAAGCCAGCGATTCGGGGAGTTTCTTGGCTCGATTCCTCGGCCGATACGCCTCCAGCGCCACGGTCCTGGATGACGCAAGCATCCCCTTGGCTCAGGCACAGGATGCCGAGATGGTCGAGGAGAACACTCGTTTCGTCAAGGAAGCAGGCGCCAAGGGTGCCGTGATGCTTGGTCGCAATGGCGCCCTCATCCTCGGTGACATCCCGACGGCGCTGCATGTCCAGGTTGATGCACCGGTGGAGGTGCGTATCGCCCGTGCCGCGCGAGAAGCGGGAATCGATAGCGGTGCAATCTGCTGACGCCTGCTGACGCCCCACCAAAGGGCTTCACGCACCACATATATGTGCCGCGTGGAGAGAGAAGATGGGGCGTCACCTGTGACGGGATGTCGGGCCGCCGCCCGCATCTCTGCTAGAGAGTCGCCTGAAACGGGTCGAATGCTTCCGGCAAGGACGCAGGAGATGCCACGGTGCTCTCGACAGGCACGAACTCGCCCCGCATCGCCGATTCCTCGACCGCGATGAGGATGTCTAGCACATGAAGGCCGAGGTCGCCGGTCGCTATGTGCGAACCTCCGGTACGAATGTGGCGGGCCATGTCGAGAACACCCAACCCGCGTCCAGCCTCAGCGCCAACAGCTTCGATGGTCTCCCATTGCTGCTCAATGGGCCGCTCGAAGTTCTCGAGCGGGCGGGCGATGCGGATCTCACCATCGAACCTGTTGGGATCGGGAAGAAACATCGTTCCCTCGGTGCCGTTGATCTCGAAGACGCCGTGTCGGAATAGCGATGTGTCGAAGCTGAGCAGGCTTTGCGCTGCTCCGCCCTGCTCGAATTCGGCGAGGATCGAGACGTGCGTGAATACCTCCACCGGAAATTCAGTGCCCGTACGAGGTCCTTGCCGAATCCGGCGTATTAGCAGTCCAGTCCGGCCGGTCGCCGCGACCTTAGTGATAGGACCCAACAGGTGGACCAGTGCGTAGAAGTAGTACGGGCCCATGTCGAAGACCGGGCCGCCTCCCGGTGCGAACAAGAACTCAGGATTGACATGAAACCAATCCGGCCCCTGCCACTGGAAGCTTGTCACCGCGGTTTGCGGCGTTCCGATAGCGCCCGAATGGATTGCGCGTATCCCGGTTTGCCAGCCTCGGCCAAGCAAGGTATCTGGAGCGATGCCAAGGAGCAGGCCGCGCTGCCGGGCAAGATCAACAAGCGACCGCGCCGATTCTCGGTCGACGGTGATGGGCTTCTCGCTCCAGACATGCTTCCCGGCCTCGAGCGCGGCGGTTGATACCGACGCGTGTGCGGCGGGAATCGTGAGGTTGAGCACTATCTCGATGTCCGGGTTGGCGAGCAGGTCCTCCGTTGTTCCGGCGTACGGCAGCTCCCACTTCTCCGCCGATGCCTGGGCGCGGTCAAGATCAATATCAGCAATCCCAAGCACGTTGGTATCGGGGAACCGAGTGAGATTTTCGAGGTAGAACTCGCTGATCATTCCCGCGCCGATGATGCCTACGCCAACCGGTCCAACGTTTGCCATTCCATACCTTTCTGCGCGCTCTTGCTGGACGATGATTGCTGAGCCTCGCACACGATCTCCTCAGCTACGAAAGGAATCCCACGGCGAGCTGGGTTATTGATCATTATGGGCAGGACGTCTTCTGAGGCTGGAGGGCACTACGGGCGTGGATACCGCTTCGAGCGGTGGATTGAGAGCCTTCACAACACGGCACCAGATGGTGCTGTTTGTGCTGCTGACCTACCTCATTAGTTGGTCATTTGTCATCCCGGCACAGGGCGGATTGATCCCGTACGGCCCGATGATCGCGGCATTCATCGTGCTGGCTGCGGTCGCGGGTCGCGGCGGTGTCGCCGGCCTCTGGAAACAGATGATCCGCTGGCGGGTGGGATGGAAGTGGTGGCTGCTTGCGCCAGGCGTTCTCATTGCGGTCCATGTATGCGCGCTGATGATCAACATCGCGCTAGGGGCAAAGATCGTTAATACGGCGCATATTGCCTCCTTACCGGTGTATTTCGGTGCAACCGTGCTACCGCTGCTCCTGCTCGCCGGCCAATGGGAAGAACCAGGCTGGATGGGCTACGCCCAGCGGCGGTGTCAGGAGCGTTTTGCTGAGTCGGTGCTTAAAGGCAACTCTGGTTGTCGGCATCATTCGAATCATCTGGCATACGCCGCTGCTGGCGTACGGGACGATCCCGTGGTCCAGCTACATCTTTGGCACCTTCGCGCTGCAGATCATCTGCACGTGGCTCTAT
>Ga0307410_10000325_pt1 | contig 18593 bp, 20 predicted proteins | sample 322Ometagenome_3_FD_203707 | JGI IMG/M metagenome (GOLD analysis project Ga0307410, IMG submission 203707) | Maize rhizosphere microbial communities from greenhouse at UC Davis, California, United States - 322HYB-O-3 | ecosystem: Host-associated > Plants > Roots > Rhizosphere > Soil | place... | reverse complement strand
TCCGCCTATCAAGACCAAGCCCAAGGCGCGACGCAGCCCGGCCACACGTGCGTGACCAACCGCGGTCATTTTGCCCACGGCCGCACCCCCGGTCGCAATCGGCTAACGCTTTTGTCGGGTACCCGACGGCGCAGCGGTCTAGGGGCCTATATTACGCCTTGGATCTTTTGGTCCGGTTGGGGAAGGAACGACGGGCGAAGACGGGGGTAAAACGTGATCACCAAGCGTGCTGCGCGACGGTCAAAGCTGGCACTAGCAGCGGCAGGAGTCTTGGCGTTGGCCGGCGCAACAATAAGCCCCAGCTACGCTGCTAATGACACTGAAATCTATATCGTGCAGGGTCTGCCTGGTAAGGACCTCGACGTCGAAATCGACGGCCAATCGGTCGCAAAGGATGTTAAGACTGCGGCGGTTGCTGGTCCCTTCAAGGTCAAGCCTGGTAGCCGTATGGTGACTTTCAGCGAGAACGGTACGAAGGTCCTGGAAAACACCTTCTCCATCAAGGAAGGCTCCAAGGCCGACGTGGTCGTGCATTTGCCCGCTTCCTCATCAGGCGATCCGCTGGTGACGGTGTACAAGTACGAGGACGTGAAGGTCCCGAAGGGGAAAGCCCAGCTCGTGGTGTCCCACGTCGCGGCTGTGCCACCTGCTGATATCCGGGTGAATGATCAGGTGCTCTTCGCCAACATTGCCAATGGCGAGTCGCTCCAGCTGATGGTGCCTGTTGCGACGTACAAGGTATCGATCGTGCCGACCGGTGAAACCAAGCCCGTCTTCTTCGGGCCGGTCAGCCTGACGGTCAAGGGCGGCGCGATCAACCGCGTGTATGCGGTGGGTGACCCGGAGAAGAAGACCATGAACGTGGCCGTCCACGTCATCACTGCCAGCACAACGGGATCCAAGAAGCCATCGGAGGTGAACACTGGAACCGGTGGTCAGGCCGTCGGTGACGGCCCGTCATTGGAGGTGAACCTGGCACGTTGACGCTACCGGCTCTGCAGTCCCGGGCCCGGCGCCCCCAGAGGTGCCGACCGGGACTGCGTCGTTCCATTGTGATTCTGCTCGGCATGCTGATCTTGCTCTGCGGCTGTACTGCCCAGGCAACGTCGCCCACATCGATCTCTGAGGGCGGTGCGCCACGCGGTCAGTCTTCTGTTGGCCCAGCACGTCAGGGTCGTCCTGCTACCAGTCAGCGGGTCGAGTTCATTCCCAAGCGACTCACCCTCCCCGGGAAGGCGAGTGCCGAAGTGCTGTCAGCAGCAACAGTCGACGGCGTACTCAAAGTTCCGGAGAACGTCCAGCACGTTGGCCGGTGGGATGGCAGTGCCCAGGCCGGCGAACCCTTTGGCTCGATAGTGATTGCGGGACATGTCGACTCGGCCACAGAGGGCATCGGTTTCTTCGCTCGGCTGCTCAGGGTCAATGTCGGCGACACGATCACGCTGCGGGCGGACTCACACAAGCTCAAGTATCGGGTGACGTCGGTGAGGAAGGTGGCGAAAAAAGCGTTGGCCACGGACAACCGAGCATTCAAGCAAACTGGGCCGCATCGGCTGGTGCTGATTACCTGCACTGGTAGCTTTCACCGGGACCGCGGCGGCTATGACAGCAATCTTGTAGTGATCGGCAAACCGCTCGGGCTTGCTCGTTAGCGCGTACCCTCCTGGGATGCTGCTCGGCGGAGATCCCGTGGTGATCTCATCACGGGATCCCGTTCGACAGGGACGCCATTGCGAAGTCGGCGCCGAGTCCTGACGCTCTTCTCAGGCCGCGCAGTCCTCACCGATTTGGAGGGCGCTGCCTCGGAGCTCTGCAAGCGGGCGCGCCCAATCCTGCCCTTGGCCGCAGGATCAATCCCAAGATCGTGATGGAGGTGCGGTGATGTGGAGTAGGTCTCCTGCGGCTCCTCGAATGGCAGACCTAAGATGTTGTTGATCACCTTCCATCGCGTCAGGTCCACCCAGTCAACGAAGGTGATCGCGACTCCAGAGGCTCCAGCGCGTCCGGTACGGCCGATCCGGTGCACGTAGACCTGATCGTCTTCTGGGCACTCGTAGTTGATCACGTGAGTGACTCCCTCGACGTCGAGCCCGCGGGCGGCGACGTCGGTCGCCACCAAGACGTCGATGCGTCCTTCCCGGAAGCGTCGCAAGGCTTTCTCGCGTGCGAACTGGTTGAGGTCGCCATGGATCGACGCCGCCTTGAAACCGCGGTCGACAAGATCATCGGACAATCGCTGCGCTGACCTCTTAGTCCGGCAAAAGATCATCACCCGGCTGCGATTCTCCGCCTGCAGAATGCGGGCCACGATCTCCGGCTTGTCCAGCTCGTGAACTTGGTAGACGAACTGAGCGGTGGCCGGCACAATCGTGGTTTCACCAGGGGACTCGGCACGGATGTTGACTGGATGACGCATGTGGCGCCGGGCAAGCGATACGATCGCGGCTGGCATCGTGGCCGAGAAGAGCATCGTCTGACGCAGTTCTGGTGTCTGTGTCAGGATTCGCTCAACATCTGGTAGGAAGCCCAGATCCAACATCTTGTCGGCTTCGTCCAGGACCAGCACCTTGACGTGAGCAAGATCAAGAGCGCCCCGCTCAAGGAGATCGATCAGCCGCCCCGGCGTTCCGACTACCACCTCAACGCCGTCTCTCAGGGCGTTGAGCTGATCTTGGTAGCCGACGCCGCCGTAAACGGTGATCACTCGCGCGTGCCGGCGAGTCGATGCCGTACCAAGATCGGAACTAACCTGGCTGGCCAGCTCCCGGGTCGGTGTCACCACGAGAGCTTGCGGAGCGCCCGGCTTGGCCAGCTGGGCATAGTCGCGTTCACCTGGTACCACGATCCGCTGGAGCAAGGGAATGCCGAAGGCGAGGGTCTTCCCCGTTCCGGTACGCGCCTGACCGATCATGTCGGTCCCAGTCAGGGCAATCGGAATCGCCAATGCCTGGATTCGGAATGGTGATGTGATGCCAACCTGGTTAAGGGCCTGCACTACTGGATCGAGTACGCCGAGCTGGGCGAAAGTCCCGGGCTCGCTTTGGGCCTCAACGCTCCGCTGTATTTGGTTTTCGGGTCTTGCTTCTGTATTCAGAATTCCGCCTCAGTGGAAGGTCAAACGGTAGCAGTACGCACGGCCCATGCGTGCCGATCAGGATCACGATCGTCGGCGTTACAAACTCGGGACATCTTACTGGCAGCTATGGGTCGTGGAAAAAGTCAGTGCAGTGGGCTGGCCAAAGGCCCGCGAGTGCGGCGGCCTACTTCGTTATGTAGATGCTGAACTGAGTTATGTTCCGCGACTCCCAAACAAGTCTCTGTAGCTCGCGACGACAGTGACGGATGCCCTACGACCCCCAATGAGCGCCAGGCGCGAAGCCGGAAATGCGAACATCGTTCGGTGCGACCAGTGCTCGTAGTGATTGGCGGTCTTCCGGCGACCGGGAAGTCGACGATTGCGAGAATCCTCGCCGAGCAGACAAAGATGCCGTATCTGCGTGTCGACCGCATTGAGCAGGCCATCGTCGCCTGGTCCTCGCTATCGCACCCGCTTGGACCTGCCGGCTATGCCGTGGCCTACGAATGCTCGGGAGCAACTAGAGCTGGGTTTGGATGTGATCGTGGAATGCGTCAACCCCATCGCAGTGACTCGCGACTCCTGGCTCAGGACGGCGGCGGAGGCCGGCGCGGCAATTCTGGAAGTCGAGGTTGCCTGCTCCGATGAGTCTGAGCACCGGCGCCGCGTGGAGACTCGTACGTCGGACGTCGAAGGGCTGCTGAAGCCGATGTGGACGGCCGTTTTGGAACGCGAGTACGAGCCGTGGAGCAGGGAGCACCTGGTAGTCGACTCCGCACATCTGTCGGGTGAGAGCGCCGCTCAGTCCCTTACATCCAAGATCGCGTCCGCCAGGGCGGAGAGCAGTTGATCCCTCACCAGAGGACGACGCCTTAAGGAATTACTGATGAAACCTGCAAGCCAGCCGCTCACCAGATGACCGGCCGGCACTCTGCGCGGCGATCGTCGAACGCTTAAGCAATCTGGCAGAGCCACCAGCTCTGTTGCCGGCCGCAATCGTCAACAAGGCCTCGCAATAGTCTGCGACCATGAGCGATGCGTCGCAGCAATCCCAGACTGCCCGGCAGCCGCCTGAGCCCTGGGTTTCGGAGCCGGAGTATCGGCAAGGTGCGATCGACCTGCTTGGCGTCTTGGGGTACGGAGCTCTAGCAGCCTTTGATCGGCTGGCTGAGGACGCACGCCGGGCGCCCTCTGTGGCCGACAAGGTCTACATGGCGTCGCTGGCTGCACTGCAGATCGCGCACTTTGACACGGTACGTGCGCGGCTGGCGGAGCTAGATGCCGACGTGATGTTTGCGATGAAGCCGTTCCACGCACCATTCAACGAGTTCCACGCGCACACCAAACCGAAGGATTGGCTCGAGGGCCTGGTGTTGGCCTACGTCGGCAACGGCTTCGCCGCCGACTTCTACCGGGAGGTTGCGGCGTTTGTGGATGCCGATACCCGCGCTCTGGTACATCAAGTGCTGGCCGACGAGGGTCATGCCGATTTCGTGGTGGAGAGGGTTCGTGCTGCGATCGCTGCTAATCCCCGGGTAGCGGGTCGGTTGGCGCTCTGGGGCCGTCGGCTGGTGGGGGAGGCGCTTAGCCAGGCTCAGCGAGTGGCAGCCAACCGGGACGCTCTCACCCATTTGCTGACCGGGACAGTGGATCGCCCGGGCATGGACCTCGCGGCGATCAGCCGGATGTTCTCAAGACTCGTTGAAAACCACACACGCCGCATGGCGAATCTGGGCCTCCAGGCCTGATATGGAGTCAGCACCAAGTTCGCGAGCGTCGGGAAATCGCGCGCCGCCGCACGGAGGAGGAACGAGCAGAGGCGTTCTTCCTCAGCGTGTGACGACGACGGCGGCGGATTCATCGCGCGATTGCGCAAGCGAATAAGCCAAAACTAGACAGCCCCGAACCCCACATGGCGGGCGTTCTCCTCGCCTAAATCGACGTACGCGATCTTGTGTACAGGTATCAACACCTTGCGTCCGCGCTCGTCAGCGAGCGTGAACACCTTGTCACCGCCGTCGGCAATTGAGCTGAGCAGTTCCTTCTCGATGCTGGCAGCCGACTCGGCGCTCTCCACCACGATCTCTCGATTGACGTGCTGAATGCCGACCTTGACCTCCACTGTTCCTCCTGGTGAGAGCTGACGTGCCGCGGGATGGCACTGGAGTAACCGTGCCACACCGTGAACGCAATACCCTGCGGTGTTCGCGCAGAGCGTTGCAGGAATCAGAACCCTAATCCAGGGCTGTCTTCTCATCCTCCGTGGCAGGTCGAATCACGATCCGGGTCCAGGCGCCGACATAGATCCGATCATCGGTGGCAAGCTCATGCTTGACGCCGACCGGAATCGGATTGCTGGGAATCGGGTCCGTGGCCGCGGCGACAAATGTCCCATTGGCAGAGTCCAGATCCTCCACCCACCAGCGGCTGCCATCGGTGGTCAGCTGGCTCTGACGTCGGCTGACGCCGGAGTCGGATTCGCAGTCGATCTGAGGATGGATGTTCCGGCTCCGAGACGTACGACCTACCAAGATCGACTTCGACCGCAACGGAACAACACCCGGAAGACCGGGGGAGGGCATAGGATCCGGGCTTTGCTGGGCTTCGTACCAGGACGGATCAATCCAAACCTCCGCGACCCAGTCAAATGCCTCCGGGGCCTGGCTGCCATTGCCAACGGCCGGGGCCAGAGGCTGGGCCGCTGGCGATTGATTGTCAGAGGGTGTACTGGTCGGCGCGGACGCGACCAGTGACCGCGGCATCGTTCCGGTGGTGAAGTCATAGCCGCAGTTCTCACAGAACAAGGCATCGACAGAGTTGTCCGTGCCGCAGTTTGGACAGGCTTGGCGTCCTGGCTGCGGGGTGGCCGTGCTGGCCGCTGAGGCGGTCGCCGGCGGTGCCATCGCAGCGTCGATGGGCCGGCCGCACACATCGCAATAGTCCTGAGCCAGGGACGAGTGGCCTGCCGGACAGACGGCGATCATCGGCGGCCACCTGGGATCGGGCGCATGGGCGAGATGGAGATAAAGATCATGGGTCGCACATTCTCCTGGTCGAGGGGAGCGATCATCCCCTGATCCGGGTCGTCTTGGTGGATGCAGTGTCCAGGGCCATTTCATCGGCCTTGTCCACTGCACGCTTCAGACGCACGGTACCGGTTTCGGAATCCTCGATGTCGACCACCTTGCGCAGTCGAGTGGTCGCTTCCTCATTTTTGGTTTCGGCTGCCAGTTGAACGGCGCGTCCCAGCTTCATGGTGGCGGTCTCCTCGTGACCAGCAGCCTTCGCGGCCAAACCCTCCTGGATCACTTCCGCGAGCTCGGTCTGGCCTGTGTAGTGGGCCACCTCAGGATTGATACGGGTAGTCAGCCCCTCGTCGTCAGACCACTTCGCCTTCACCAGCCCTTGGGCGACTACCTCGTTGCCGACCGCCAGTTGTACGCGTGCGGCAAGTTGCTCCTGTCCAATGGCTCTCGCGGCGAGCCGCACACTCACGTGATAGTCGCGGGACTCATCGCCCCATGATCCGGTGGGATACCCGCCGGTGAGCGGATTGACTTCTACACGGCGTGAGGTCAGATCCTCTACAGTCGGCGACACCTGATGCACAAAGAGCACCTGCGCACCCTGCGGCGCCCACACCCGCAGCTGCGCGTCGGCCACCCCCCGGCTCATCGACTGCTGCATGAGTTCGGCAAAGACCTGACCCATCTGGTCCGGCTCCGGGATAATGTCCACACTGCCGAGCAACGCCTGGGCGATGCGGCGTACCTCGGCAACCTGCCAGTCAACGCCTACCCCTCGGCAATCACATTGGAACTTCCCTGTTACGCCCATGATCGCGTTGGTCAGCTGTTCCGGCGTCTCATTGTGGTTCTCGCCATCGGTAAGCAAGATCGCATGCCGCTGCACGAGCCCCGGCACAGAGTCGAAGAGCCGGCCAGCCAGGGAGAGCCAGGTTCCCATTGCGGTGCCCCCATCGGAGCGGAACTGGCTGATGGCCCGATGGGCGGCCTGCCTGGCGTTGCCGTCCATTTGCACCATGCCTCGCCCGGCGCGTACCAATGGAAACGCTAGATAAGCCTGGTGAGTGCCAGCGACGACTGCAAACCAGGTGCTGTCAAGGATCTGATCCACCGCGGCTGAGGCTGCCACCTTGGCCGCCTCCAGCTTCGTCCGGCCCATCGAACCTGAAGTGTCGACGATGATGATCTCCCCGGCATCACCAGACCCGGTTTGCCCGGCCGATCCTGCTCCCTGGCAACTGATTGTGACGATGGCGTTGACGTCGGTGCCGGCTTCTGGCAGGAACTCGTTTTGATACACCTCGGCGGTGAACTCGGCCATGATCAACTTTCCTTTCGCATCCTGGCTGGTCGGTTCAGTATGCACGGAGATGCGAGCGTCGGTAAATCGCGCGCTCGCCGTGCTGAGGAGGAGCGAGCAGACACGCTTTTATCGTCTGCGAGTGACGACGAAGTAGGCGGATTCATGCGCGCGAGGCGCGAGCAGCTCCAAAAAAAGCAAAAGGCAGCGCAGCGGGACCTTACAGACGTGCCAGCGCCACCGAGATGTTGTCCTTGCCGCCCTGGCGATTGGCCCAGTCCACCAGAGCCACTGCAAGGGCGAGCGGATCGGACTCTGGAGGGTTGAGCTCTGTAACGAGCGCTTGGATGGCATTGGCCTCCGACACGTAGTTCCACAGACCGTCAGAACAAACCAAAACCCAGCCGGGTGCTCCTACGGTGAGGGAGCCGGTACGCGGTGAGAAGTCTGGGCTGTCGCGTCCGAGCCATTTGGTGATCGCATGTGCTTGCGGGCCGTGCTCAGCCTCCCTACGAGGAGTGCCCATGGCAATTCGTGCCTGGGCGACTGAGTCGTCAACGCTGAGTTCCATCGGCTCGGCTTTGGAGCCATGATCAGGAATCCAATAGATCCGGCTGTCGCCGACGTTGCCGAAAACTACGAGATCACCCTCAACAACAGCCGCGGCGAAGGTGCATGAGGCAGCGTTCTCACTACCGGCTGCAGTGCTATTGATCACCGCAGCATTGGCCAATGCGGCCGCCTTGACCACAGCGTTTGACATGGCGGCGACCCGACTTGCTGGGGTACCCAGACCTGCTGGCCGGTGCCCGACCAAGACCTCACGTGCCGCATCAGCAGCCGCCAGGCTGGCGATATCGGAGTCGAGTGAGGTGGACACACCATCGCAAACCACGAGCACCGCACGCGACCGCGGGTTCGGTTCGGCCGCGACGGCTGTGGCGTCTTCGTTGCGGTGATGCCGCACGCCCCGGTCACAGCAGGCGGCAACCCAGGAAGCCGGATGTTCGGTGTAGTGATCCCGCTCGGTCGGCGCCTTGGTGCCGCAGGTCTGACAGTAACCGTCTGGCCCGATGACGCCACCGCAGTTGGCGCAGGGGCGAGCAACCACAACGGTGCCTTCGTCCTCAGCCTCGGTTTGGATCGACCGGCTGAGGTCGATCGGTGCCGCCATTTCGTCGCTCTGCTCGGCTGGCCCGCTTGCCGTTGGTGCTAGGCGACCGCCGCATGCCTCACAAAACCTTTCCGCAGCAGCGACCTCAGCGCCGCAGTGCGGGCAGGTCAGGCTCCCGTCAGCTTGTCTGATGGCGACGGGCGGTACCCCGTCAGCCTGTGTGCCAGTTTCTGGGCCAGCGGACTGCGTCAGGTGGTCGGTCATCGTAGGGTCCACCTTCGCACGGCGTTGGCTTTGTCGACCAATTCATAGCGACGCCGCTCATCGGTCTCGATACCCGCCAGCTGGCGATAAGTGGTCTCCAACCCGTCGCGCAGGGTGTCCTCCTGCGCCTCGTAGGCGCCGACCTTGACGCCGGTCTTGTCGCCGTCCTTGCTGACTTCTGAAATGGCCCGCTCGAGAATTTGGGCTGTCAGCTCACCGCGTTCGCGCGGATCCAGCTGAACCCCGGTAATGCTGTCCATCGCCTGAGCCAGTGACGGCAGACCCTTGCCGGATTCGTAGAGCTGCAGCGCACGCATGCGACGCGCCTCGGGGTAGCTACGACTGGTCGACGGCACCAGATCCAGCGCTCGGATGGCGCCCGTCACGTCGCTGCGGGCTTCACGGATTCGTGCCAAGCCAAAGGCGGCTGGAGCCACGTAGTTGGCATCGGTGCTGGCGCAGGTCTGATACAGCCCTTCGGCGATCTGCCACTCGCCGCCACGTTCGCAAGCCAAGGCCAGCGCCAGTTTGGGCGCCAGCTCGCCGGGCACCTGACCGTAGACGGCGTTGAAGGACGATTGCGCCGATGGGAAGTCCCCGGCATCGAGAGCCGCGAGACCACCTACCCAGACAGCACGCCATTCCCACGGGTCCTCGACCAACATGTCGTTGACGATCTGGTCCACCAGGTCACGACGCCGTAGTTCTAACGCTGCCCGCGCCTGCGCCAGCCGCACTTCTGCGGTCGCCGCGGGTGCTTTCTGGAGTTCGGCGATACGCTCCTCAGGGTTTTCGATGGAGATATTGATCAGCCAGGCATACTGCGGATCGCTGGTATCAACGCGCAGTGCCGGCAGCTCATCCCACTCGAGCGCTTCGCTGGTGATCGCGGGCGCCTCGAATAGCACCGAAGTAGCCGAGGTCAGAGCCGTGCCAGGCGTCTTCTGAGCGACCACTTCGCGAAGCACTCCGAGCAGTTGCACTCGGAACTCGTCGATCGAAGCGAATCGGTCCGCGGGGTCGGCCGCGCAGGCCTTGACCAGCAGTCGGTAGAGCGAGTCGTGGCTGGCGAACAGCGGCGTGTCTTCGACGGGCGGAAGGCTGGCCGCGTACTTGCTTTGGTAACCCCGGAACTCCATCATCAACACCACCAGGGTGCGACCGATGGTGTAAATGTCGGATGCCACACTGGGCCCGACCTGCGCCACCTCTGGTGCCTGGTAGCCGACGGTGCCATAGATCGCAGACTCTTGATCATCAGCGCGCCGCACGCCGCCAAGATCGATCAGCTTCACCGCATCTCCGACCTGGATCAGGTTGTCCGGCTTGAAGTCGCAGTAGATCAAACCAAGATCGTGAAGGTAACTGAAGGCCGGCAAGATCTCCAGAATGTAGGCCAGCGCTTGATCAACGGGCAATGGATCGAACTTGCCGTTGTTGGCTCGCATGCGGTCTTTCAAGATCTGCTTGAGTGAGATGCCACCGACATACTCCATGACGATGTAGCCGGCATCGCCGTAGGTGACGAAGTTGTAGATCTCCACGATCAGCGGATGCTCGACCTGGGCCAGGAACTGTTTCTCGACGATGGCCACTGCCAGCGCGTCTTTGTCGCCGGTATTCAGCAGCCCCTTTAGCACCACCCAGCGATCCGACACGTTGCGATCTTTTGCGAGGTAGATCCAGCCAAGCCCGCCGTGCGCCAGGCAACCGACTACCTCGTATTGGTTGGCCACAAGATCGCCGGGCTGCAGCTTTGGTGTGAACGAGAAGGGGTTGCCGCACTTCGGGCAAAAGCCTTCGGTGCGTCCCGGCTCCCCGTCTCGTGACCGCCCCACCGGCGAACCGCAGTTCGGACAGTTGCGCTTCTCTTCCGGGACTTGGGGATTCTTCATGATCGCTTGCGAGGCGTCGATCACCGGTGCCGGAGGAACACGGGTGAGCCCCGCACCGAGTCGTGCCGAGCGGAGCCGTTGAGATCCCGACCATACCCGTTTGGTGATCTTAGAGCCGTTGTCGGAGATCCGCTGCGAGCCGAAGGCGGTGGACCGCAAGCCGCTGGACCCGGCAGTAATTGCCGACGCTGGAGCGCCCGTCGATATCGGCGCTTGATCATCGGCGGACGGTTGACCAGCAGCTGTTGCAGCGGGGGTGCCACAGACGTCGCAGTAGCCGTCGACGATGGTGCCGGTGCAGCCCGGCTGCCTGCAAGGCGCGCCCTCGAGGTCGGGTGGCGGCGCGGCCTGCGGGCTGCCGGCGCTTGGCGTGGGGGCTGCAATGTCGGCTGGCGTCTTGGCAGGGGTGTCGGGGGTGGCGACGGGCCCTGGGCTGCCGCATACGTCGCAGTAGCCATCAACAATGGTGCCGGTGCAGCCCGGTTGCATGCATTTCATCATGTTTCTTCCACGGACTAGGCTGAGTGCGCTTCGTATGGCGAAGGGGTGGTTTGCAGGTAGGTCTGGTAGACGGTAAGGAGTTGTTGGGCAAGCACCATCCGACTGGGCCGTTCATCTAAGGCGTTCCGGGCAAGCTGATATGCCAGCGCCACGTCGGAAATCTCGGCTACCCCAGTCGCTCGCGCCTTGGCGCGATACGCCTCGAGCCGGCTGTCGAGTTCGGAATGATCATGCAGCGCTTTCGCGTACGCTGTCTGCGCAACAGTCATTGCCCGAGACACCTGGTCCAAACGACGCAGATAGTTCTCCAGCTCCTCGCGGGTGTTCGGCACTGGACCGAGGGCGGCTGTGTCCGGCACCGCATAGCGAGGGGAGGGGTCCACCTGGCGTATGCACTCCTCGACGATGGCACGTAGAGCAGCCTCTCGTGCCTCCAGGTCGGCGCGTTGGTCCCGCGCTCGCTGCACGAGCGCAGCAGCGTCCCGTCGTCGGGCACCGTTGACGATCAGGTCCCGCTCGAAGGTGGCCGCCTCGATTTCGAGAGGCCCCAACAGCCCGGCTACATCCCCGCCACGGCCGGCCTTCTCGGCAACCTCCTTGAGCCTGCGCGCCAGCCGCGACTGCTCGAGGGCGGCCTGTTGCTGGGCCGCGCCGGCGGGTTCCAGATCGATCTGTTCACGGATTCGTTCCATCTGGGCGCGCAGCTGCCGGATGCGCTCGGTGATTTCCATGCCCGAGGGGTCGAGACCCAGCTTGACGCGGAGCTGCGACAGCAGCGCATCGGACAGCCGGCACGCCTCTGGCAGCGAGACCGAGAGCCCTGACGCGGTTGCCGCGTCCAGTCGGCCCCAGATGAGCGTTGACATGCGCATCAGCTCAGTGACTCCGACCCGTCCCGAGTTCCAGGTGGCAATCAGCAGCTCGTACCGATCAGATATCGCCTTCCACAGCGCCATTGACAACAGAATGTCGCCAGTTGCCGTGGAGCCGGTCGCTGTTTGCAATGCGGCTTTGTCGAGTTCGTCCAGCTCATGGCGTCGGCCGTCCCGCCAGCGACCGAGTTCGTCCAGATACACCTGGGCTGCGCGGGCCTCGAGAGCAGAGCCCATCTGGCCAGGCGCGACCGGCGCGCTCTGCAGTCCGGCAGACGTCGCCACGGTCATCGCGTCCTGCCATAAACCGGTATCGGCGGTTTGGGTGCGGGCCCGAGAGAGCCTCTGAGCCACCGGTTGTACACCCTGGTCCACTCACCATTGTCACGCATTTCATCGAGTCGAGCGTTGACGAAGCGTACGAAATCAACGTCCTTGTCGTTGAAGCCCAGTCCGTATGGCTCTGCCGTGAACGCCCGTTGATCAGGCACCACGGCGTACGGGTCCTGTGCCGCAAGCCCGGCCAGCACCGTGTCATCACCTGTGATAGCAGCCACCTGACCTTCCTGGAACAACACCAGGCAGCCGGTATGAGTGTCCGCCCCGACCGGAATGGCCTTGGGCGCTTCCTTGATCAAGTTGTCCATGCTGGAGGTACCGATCGGCGCACACACCTTCTGTCCGGCGAGATCGTTGATCGAGTTGGCCTTGGATCCTTTCCGGACCAAGATCTTTTGGCCAGATCGGTAGTATTCAGCTGAGAAGGCGATCTGCTTCCAACGATCACAGGTGATCGTCATGTTCCGTGCCACGATGTCGACATCGCCTTTCTCCAGCGCAGGAATTCGTTGCGCCGCAGTGATCACTTTCAGTTGATAGCGGTTCTCATTGCCGAAGATTGCCTCGGCGATAGCCTTGACCATGTCGATGTCGAAACCCTCGATCTCACCGGTAAATGGGTTTCGGGATCCGAGCAGATACGTGTCGGCCGACACCCCGGCAATGAGCCGGCCGCGCTTTTTGATCTTCGCCATTGTGGATCCGTTTGGCAGGGTTTCGGGGGTAGGCAGTGGGTCACTGGGCTGATACGAGGCGAGCGGGTTGCCGCAGTTAGTTGGCTTCGAGGTCGATGCGCTGGAGGTCGGCTGTGGAGTCGGCGCCTCGGATGGCAGTGGCGTCGGGCTGTAGCCGAGTCCGCACGCCGAAGCTGCGCTGAGTGCGGCTGCGGTCAGCAACGCCAGCAGCGGCTTACGCCAGCCGAACCTCATCGGTATTCCCTCAGCCGCTCGGTAACGCCCCGACGTCCCAAGAGTGCGGCCGCCACCCCGCCGAGGAGGAAAAGGATTGCGGCAACGACCATGCCAGGTTGTTCAGCGGCCAGAGAGTCGGATGCGTCCTGGCTCACGCTGTCGAGGTAGCCAGCGAGATTGCTGTCGAATGCGCCAAAGGCAGTGTTGGACGAATCGCTGGCCGAGCCAGTCGCCTTCGCTACCGCCTTGTCCCATTGGCCGCCGTCGTCCAGCGCTCGGATTTGGGTGTGAACATCGGTGTATGCCTGCCACTGACTGACCAATTCCGGTTTGTCGGTCAGACGTCCAACGCTCTCGGTCACGGAGTTGGCCGAGGACTTCCAGGCGGCCTCAAATGCCTGCCCAGATCCGCGCGCGATCAGCGTCAAGCTCTCGTTGGATTTCGCATCATTGGCGTCGATCCTGGCGTCCGCTGCCGTATTGACGGCGGCAAGGCTGCCGCTGGAGATCTGGTTTAGTGCGCTGTGCAGTTGCACAACCACGATCAGGCTGACGACTGCGAGCACGAACAACACGATTGAGCCTGCCAACATGCCGACATTGATCTTCCGCTTGAACCGGCGCGCCAGCCATGTCTGAGCAGCGATCACCCCGCCCAGAGCAAGCAGAGTAAGGACTAGGACGACGTAACCAGCGCCTACGGTCATCTCATCCGCGGCTCGCGCCGCGTTGGCACTGACGAGGTTGTCCAGAACTGGCAGTGCCTCGCTCCGGAGCTGAGCACTGGCGTTGCGCAGGTACTGGGCGCCGACCGGTAAGCCCTGTCGGTTGTTGGCGCGTGCCTGCTCGATCATGGCGGCGTAGCCGAGGACCTGCAGGTTGAGAGCGGCGAGAGCTGTTCCGTCGGCTCGTTGGGCTTGCGTCGCTTCCGCGATCAGAGAGCTTGTACTGCTCATGGCCTGGTCGTACGCCGCGCGCTGTGCTGGCGGCTCCAAGCCACCGACCAAGAACGCATTGGTCGCAGTGGCGTCGGCACTGAGCAGGTTGGACTGGATCTTCTGGACCCGGATGAGTTGGGCAGTGTCCGCCTTGGCACGGCTCAGCGAGACGGCAAGATAGGTAAAGATCAGCGCCCCAATGACGCCGATAACGAGGCCGACAACAACGACTCCAAGGCTGAGCAATCGAAGCCGCTGCGGGGTACTCATGGTGGTTTCAGCAGCTTTCGCTGGGGTGGAGGCGGAGCCGGACAATAGCGGGACCGTGGTCGGAGTAGCGCCGGGCGCCGCGGCCGTCGCTCCGGCTGCAGCGGGCGGTGACGCTGCAGCCTCGGCCGCACCGATCTGCCGGCTAACCTGGCTCACTGCTGGGCTCCTTGAGTGTCGCGGCGTCACCTTCAGCTGGCTGTTCTGGGGAGGCAGAAGGCGGTTCTGTTACGGCGGCCGCCTCCTCGAAGTCGTCGGCGATCAGCGTTCGTAGCTGTCCGACCGTCGGCTCGGCGACGTCACGCAGCCGCCAGGCGTGCCTCCCTATCGCGGCCTCTAATAGATTGCGTGCGAATCGCGCGTTACCAAACATCGGGCCGCGTGGCGACGTGATGAGGATCCCCGTAAAGCGCTCGATGCAGCCATCGTCCAAGTCGTAGTCCGCGGCTTGGGCCATCTGCTTCAGAATGCGCACGAGTTCCTCGTCGGTGTAGTCGTCGAATTCGATGGTGGTACGGAATCGGCTGGCCAGACCCGGGTTTTGAGCGATGAAGATTGCCATGGGACCCGGATAACCTGCCACGATCAACACGAGGTCGTCGCGACGGTCCTCCATTTCCTTGACCAGGGTGTCGACCGACTCCTGACCGTACTGGTCACCGGCCAAGCTGTATGCCTCATCTATGAAAAGAACTCCGCCAGCTGCGGACGCCACTACCTCGGCTGTCTTCATTGCCGTCTGCCCGAGATAGCCGGCCACCATCTCTGAGCGATCCACCTCGACCAGCTGGCCCTTCGACAGCAAACCTAGAGCCCGATAGATCCCGCCGACCAGCCGGGCCACGGTGGTCTTGCCCGTACCGGGATTGCCAACAAACACCAGATGCCGAGTGATAGTTGGAGACTTCAAACCGGCCATGCTGCGCAAGGTCTCAACCCGAAGTACGGCCACCTGGCGATGGATTTCCGATTTCACCGCCGTCAGGCCAATGAGGGCGTCGAGTTCGGCGAGCAGCTCGGCAAGGGTCTTAGGTTCGGGTTCTTTCTTAGCTGGTTCCTTCTTGGCTGCGGTGTCTGAGTCCTTTGCGATGGCGGCCGGGTCCGTCGACGCGCGCAAACCTGGAGGTTCAGGCCCCAGATCTGGGTCGAGCATGGGAAGGCCGCCAGGCAAATCTATAGAGCTCAGGTCGAGTGAGCTCTCCTCGAGCGCCTGGAGCATGTCCGCCACAATCTGATTGTGCGAAGGCCGCGAGGTCGTCTCGCGGACTGGTGAAGGGTTGAGCGCCCCAAGCTGCGCAGCCGCTGCAACGGCCGCGTTACCGGCAGTCCTGGGATTCGGCGCTCCTAGCGTCTGCGCCGCCTGCGAGACTTCAGCCATTGCTTCGGCGTAGTCGCCAGCCTTCGGAGATCTATTCACCACGAGCTGTCCGAGCAGTACCGTAGGCGCGGCCCGCCAGCGTCGCCCACGGTGTGCCGCATCGAAGAAGGCTTGCGGATCCGAATGTCCGGTCTGCTCACCCCAATCGAGGTAGGCCTGCTCTGCTGACTCGGCAACGGCCGCCGCTATAGCCTCGCCCTCGCGTATCGCCGCCTCGGGTTCGAGGTCTGCGGCGACGGCTGCGCTACGCAGCGCGTTCAAGGCGTCGGCGAGGGTGGGGGTCGACGGCTCCGTCACGGCAGGTCCAAAGTGCTACGCGGTGCCTCAGGCGCGGGCTGCTCGCCGATGTTCAAGGTTCCTCCCGTGGCAGCGTGCCCGAATTTCTCCTGGAGAAAGCGGCCGTGCACGATCAGGGCATCGGCATCGACCCGGACCACCGCATCGAAGATCTTGTCCATGGTCGCGCTCAGCAGGTCCAGCTGGTCGATCAGCAGCATCAAGGAAGTCTTGCCGTTCTCGATGGGCCGCGAGTCGGCCCACTGCCGCGGCAGCCGCGTGTATGCCCCAACTGCTTCTGGCAGATAGTCGGTCGCTGTTGCCATCACTGAGTACGCCTCCGGGCTACCGAGGCCCAGGTTACGGAGCCGAGGCATGGTGTCGCGTACGGTCTGGGCAACGCGTCGGACTCTGGATTGAACTGGCGCCGGCACTGCGCCACTGGCAACAACGTCCTCAACACGATCAAGCGCAGCCATAATGTCGGACTCAGTCGGAGCTGCTGGTACCGGTATAACCGGTGCTGCAGGTGGTTGCGGACGCCGTCCCGTGAGGGCTGCGATCCATTCCTTGAATCCCATGAGACACAAACGATGAACGAGAAGCTCGACCCGAGATCAGCGGAGTCCGCCTGGCGCACCGCTACCCTCGAGGTCCAAAGCGCCTGAAGCGAGCTGCTGATCTTGGCGACTTACCCGATCGAGATATTCACGGGATTTGGCGACCTCGGTCTCCAGGGTGCCAATGGTCGCTGCCATGGTGTCGAGCGCTTGGAGCTTGAAGTTGTCGATGGAATCCATGGTGGCGTAGATGTTTTGGAATGCCGCCTGGAGCTGGGGGAGTCCGATCGTGGAAGACGCCGCCTGCTGCTGGATTTTCGCAGATTGGTCTCGCATCATCTCCGATGTGCGCTGAATCAGGTCGGAAGTGGTGGTGTTCAGGGCCGTGATCTGATCAAGAACCAGCCGCTGGTTGCCGAGTGCTTGCGCCACGATCACAGCCGTACGCAGTGCCGAGATCGTCGTCGTCGACGCTCGGTCGACACCCTTGATCAACTCGATGTTGTTCTTGATGATGATGTCGATGGCGAGGTAGCTCTGGATCGAGACTGCCAGCTGGGTTAACAGGTCTTGGTGCTTTTGACGTACGTAGAACAGCACATCTTGGCTAAGAGCTTTAGCGCGGTCAGGGTCCGAGATTTCCAGTTGGGCGATGGTGGACGCAAGCCGGGCGTCGAGTCGCTCGGCAATGTAGATGTAGGCGTTCAGGCGTCCCATAGCTGCCCAGAGGTTCTGCTTCTCCAGATTGAGAGCGATGTTGTCTTTGGTCAGCTCGTCCTGCCCATTGCGAAGGGCGTGCAGAATCCCGTTCAAGTGGCCCTGGGCTGCCTCGTAGCGGCGGAAGTAGTCCACGATCTTGTCGCCGAAGGGAATCATTCCGAGAAACTTGCGGGTCCCAGTCGCCTGGCTTGGGTCGAGGTCTTCGACAGTGCGTCGCAGCTCCAGGAGGGTGTTGCCAACCTTCGACCCTTCGGTGATTCCGCCTTCCTTGAGCGCGCGGACCGGAGTCTGCAGCAGGCGATTGGAGGTCTCAGCAGCACGGCGAATGTCAGCGTCTCCCATCGCCCGAACGTCGGCTGCCTGCTTGGCGAACTCTGGGGAGCGTGTTTGAGCCGTCATTAACGCGCTCAAGAAACCGTCAACCTTGCTGTCGAGCTCAGGAACGAGGGCCGGATCCACCTGCGGAGCCATGGCTGGAGCCTGGGTCGCGACGACAGGAGGCGGAGGGGCGGGCGCTGTGAGTGTCAAGGGTGTGCCCTCGGGCGGGGTGAGTGGCGCCGCGGCGCTGGTGGGCGGTGGGGCCGCGGACGACATAGGCTCGGTCATCGACTTCCTCTCTGGCGCGGGATGGGGACGCGTTGCGTGGCTATCGAAGCCGGTCGGTCCAGGCGATAACGCAGCAAATCTACTCGACGTAGGTTCTCTCAGGCCGTTCTCATGCAGCGGCGTTCGTTTTGACGGCTGTGCTGCGAAAAGTACCCGTCCATGGGCATCCGGGGTGTCTGTCGACGGCTGTGCTGACAGATGTACCTCCGCTACCGGCTGGACCTAAGCCCCTCCGGGACCGGGGCGCCGGACACCAGACCTGCGACTGCCGCCACCACCATCGCCTGCTCAAGCAGTGTGAGAGGAGACAGGTCATGCTCGATCGCAGCCCGTTCAAGATCATCAAACTCAGGCGTCACCTGCCAGATCCTGCCGCCCCAATGCGCGATCTTGATCGAGAGCTGGCAGTCGGCGACGGTCAAATCGACCCATCCCCGTGGCAGGGCCGTCTTGTGCACGCTGGTCTCGCGCACACCGATGGTGCTCGTCAGGGCCAACAGCAATACCCGAAGATCGCCTGCCTGATCGGGCCGCGCCAGAACGCTAACCG
>Ga0307410_10000324_pt1 | contig 18594 bp, 16 predicted proteins | sample 322Ometagenome_3_FD_203707 | JGI IMG/M metagenome (GOLD analysis project Ga0307410, IMG submission 203707) | Maize rhizosphere microbial communities from greenhouse at UC Davis, California, United States - 322HYB-O-3 | ecosystem: Host-associated > Plants > Roots > Rhizosphere > Soil | place... | reverse complement strand
ACGACAAGCGGGTGGTGTCGGTGATCCTGGAGAAGCAGCAGGTCGCCGTGCTCGCGGAGCGGATCGCGGCACTGTTGCTCGAGATCAACCGGCGCTTCGGCACCCCGGTGCCCCCGGAGACCGGTGAGGTGGACGATCTGAGCCCGTTGATCACGCCTGTCGACGCCGAATTCCGGGTCGGGACGATGGGCCTGGGCTGGGACTCGGAGGCGCAGACCGTCGTCGTCGAACTCCTCGCAGTGTCTGAGACCGAGTTCGACGCGTCCGTGGTGCTCGACGATGCCGAAGACGGTCCCGACGCCGTGCGCGTATTCCTGACGCCCGAATCGGCGCGGCAGTTCGCGACCCGGTCCACCCGAGTCATCTCGGCAGGCCGCCCGCCGTGTCCGCTGTGCGACGAACCGCTCGACCCCGAGGGCCACATCTGTGTGCGCACCAATGGTTACCTGCGTGGCGCAACCACCGATTCCGACGATGACACCACCGAATAGCGGTCCAGACTCCGCTGGTGAAGCCAACGAGGTGCTGCGGCGCGGCGAAGTAACCGTCATCGGACGCATCCGCTCGGCGAGCAACGCCACCTTTCTGTGCGAGGCGCATCTCGGTGAGCGACAAGCACATTGCGTCTACAAGCCGATCGCGGGGGAGGCGCCCCTGTGGGACTTCCCCGACGGCACACTGGCCGGTCGTGAACTCGCGGCGTACCTGGTGTCGGATGCGCTGGGCTGGAACATCGTGCCGTACACCATCATTCGTGATGGACCGGCCGGACGCGGCATGCTCCAACTCTGGGTGGACCAGCCCGGCGAGAGCCTGACTGAGGTCGGTGACGAACCCGCGGAGGGCCCGGATCTCGTCGACCTGCTGCCTGCCGGGCAGGTTCCACCCGGGTTTCTGCCGATCCTGCAGGCGTACGACTACGCAGGTGCCGAGGTGACTTTGGTGCACGCCGACGACGTCCGGTTGTGGCGGATGGCCGTCTTCGACGTATTGATCAACAATGCGGATCGCAAGGGCGGCCACATCCTGTGCGGCGTCGACGGAGAGGTATACGGCGTCGATCACGGCGTGAGTCTGCACGTCGAGGACAAGCTGAGAACGGTCTTGTGGGGTTGGGCAGGCAAGCCGGTCGACGACCAGACGCTGGAAGCGGTCGCCGGTCTACGTGAGCAGCTGAGCAACGGTTTGGCGGACGTGTTGGGTGCGCACATCACCGAGCGTGAGATCGCCGCTCTGCTGGCGAGAACAGCTGCGCTGCTTGATGATCCGGTGATGCCAACGCCGGATCGGCGGCGACCGATCCCGTGGCCGGCGTTCTGACTCAGCCCGCACGCTTGGCGAGCAATTGCGGACGGTGGATCAGCGTGGACTTTCCATCTGTGGTGATCCATCCGCGGTGCACGAAATCGCACATCGCCTTGTTGACACTCTCGCGGGTGACACCCACCAATTGTGCAATCTCGGTCTGGGTCAGATCGTGGGTGACCTGCCAGGAATCGCCGGTGCGGGTACCGAAGCGCTGTGCCAGGTACAGCAACTCCTTTGCGACCCGGCCGGGCACGTCATCGAAGATGACATCGAGCAGATGGTTGTTGGCGAGCCGCAACCGACCGGCCATGAACCGCAGCAATTGCTGTGCGATCTGCGGACGTTCGGTCATCCACACCTGCAGCGTGTCGTCGTCGACAAACGCCGTGCAGACGTTCGTGACGGCCGTCGCGGTCGACGTACGTGGACACCGGTCGAGAACCGAGACTGCGCCAAGGATGTCGCAGGGACCCCGTCTCGCCGCGTAAAACCTCCACCTGCCGTAGCTGGCTGGACAGCGCGAAAATGATGTCGGGGTCGAGCCCGGACAGAAAATCCACGCGGGACAGGACCGCCGCGGTGCGCTCGGGCGTTGCAAGCTTGGTCGACCGTTCCACCCCTGCGGTCACCTCCTCGACCCCCCGTGGTCGACGAGCGACAGGATTCCACCGCAACCCCGGGTTAAACCTCCGTGATCTACTTGGCCCGTGGGTTCGACCGATGCGGCGCTGGCCGCCGAGGTGGCCGAAGATGCCGGTGAACTGTTGCTGGCGGTGCGTGAGGAGATCGGCTTTTACGATCCCTACGACCTGGGCGACGCCGGCGACAGGCGGGCCAACACCTTGATCCTCGACCGGTTGCGCGACGAGCGCCCTGATGACGCCGTGTTGTCCGAGGAGTCGACCGACGACATTTCCCGTGTTCAGGCTGACCGCGTCTGGATCGTGGACCCCGTCGACGGCACCCACGAGTTCTCGATGCCCGGCCGGACGGATTGGGCTGTGCACGTCGCACTCTGGCAGCGGGACAACGGTCCGTACGGCGGTGGTATCACCGACGCCGCCGTGGCGCTGCCTGCCCGCGGCGAGGTATACCGCACCGACACGGTGTGCCCACCGCCGCCGCGTGCCGACGGGCCGATCCTCATCACGGCCAGCGCCAGCCGACCACCGCCGGTGCTGTGGTGGTTACGCGACCGCCTCGACATCAGGCTCGTTCGGATCGGATCCGCGGGTGCCAAGGCCATGGCTGTCGTCCGTGGCGACGTCGACGCCTACATTCACGCCGGTGGCCAGTGGGAGTGGGATTCGGCGGCGCCGGCCGGTGTGGTGGCGGCCGCCGGTATGCACGCGACCCGGCTGAACGGCTCGCCGCTGATCTACAACCGTGCCGACCCCTACCTGCCCGACCTATTGATGTGCCGGGCCGAGCTTGCCGACGTGCTGCTCGAGGGCATCTTGTCGGCCTACAAGAACCGTTGAGGGGAATGAATCGGCCGGTCGCAGTGTCGATTCCCCCGATGCCTAAAGTCGACGCTATGAAATCGTGGCCGGCGCCGACCGTACCGGCTCTTGCGGGCCGCGGTCCGCAGCTGCGCCTCTACGACAGCGCTGACCGGCAGGTACGTCCGGTCACCGCAGGCGACGTCGCCACCATGTACGTCTGTGGCATCACCCCGTACGACGCCACCCACCTGGGGCACGCCGCCACCTACCTGACGTTCGATCTCGTCCACCGGGTGTGGCTGGATTCCGGCCATCAGGTGCATTACGTGCAGAACATCACCGATGTCGACGACCCGCTGTTCGAGCGGGCAGACCGCGACGGCATCGACTGGCGCGAGCTGGCCGAGAGGGAGACAGAGCTGTTCCGCGAGGATATGGCGGCTCTGCGAGTGCTGCCTCCGCACGACTACGTCGCGGCAACTGAGGCGATCGCCGAGGTCATCGAGGTCGTCGAAAAGCTACTGGCGGCGGGCTCGGCCTACATTGCCGACGCAGGCGATTCTGAAGCCCCCTATCCCGATGTCTACTTCCGCGCCGATGCCACGCCGCAGTTCGGCTACGAATCGGGATATGACCGCGACACCATGATGCGGCTGTTCGCCGAGCGCGGCGGCGACCCCGACCGGCCCGGCAAGGGCGATCCCCTCGACGCGTTGTTGTGGCAGGCCCAGCGTCCCGGCGAACCGAGTTGGCCGTCGCCCTTCGGGGCCGGGCGGCCCGGCTGGCACGTCGAATGCGCAGCGATCGCGCTGAGCCGCATCGGCACCGATCTGGATATCCAAGGCGGCGGTTCCGATCTGATTTTCCCGCACCATGAGTTCTCCGCCGCACATGCCGAATCCGTCACGGGGGAGCGGCGATTCGCTCGCCATTACGTGCATGCAGGCATGATCGGGTGGGACGGGCACAAGATGAGCAAGAGCCGGGGCAACCTGGTGCTGGTCTCGGCGTTGCGTGCCGATGGCGTCGACCCCGCCGCAATTCGGCTGGGTCTTTTCGCGGGCCACTACCGCGCCGACCGCTACTGGAGCCAGTCCGTTCTCGACGAGGCCAACGACCGGTTGCAGCGCTGGCGCAGTGCTGTCGCCCTGCCTGCCGGGCCCGACGCGAGCGACGTCGTGGCCAGGGTCCGTCGCTATCTGGCCGACGATCTCGATACCCCGAAAGCGCTTGCCGCACTTGACGGGTGGACGACGGATGCGCTCACCTACGGCGGGCACGATCCGCGAAGCCCGCAGATGGTGGCCGCAGCCGTCGACACGCTGCTCGGTATCAAGCTGTAGACCCCGCCGCGGGCAGACTGAGTGCGGAGTACTTTGACGGCCATGGGTTCTGTGAACGGAAAAGTCGTCCTGATCACCGGCGCGGCCAACGGCATCGGGGCCGAGGTGGCCCGCCGCCTACATGACAAGGGTGCGAAGCTGGTGCTCACGGATCTGGATGGAGGTCAGCTCAAGGGCCTTGCCGCCGGGCTCGGTGAGGACAGCGTGCTGACCGCGGTCGCGGATGTCCGCGATCTCGCCGCCATGCAGAAGGCCACCGATGCAGGGATCGAGCGGTTCGGTGGCATCGACATCGTGATGGCCAATGCCGGTATCGCAACCCACGGATCGCTGTTGGCTGTCGATCCCGAGGCCTTCAAGACGCTGATCGACGTGAATGTCATGGGAGTGTTCCACACCGTGCGCGCCGCATTGCCATCGGTGATCGAGCGACGGGGATACGTATTGATCGTGTCCTCGGCCGCCGCCTACGCGCCCGCGGCGGGAATGGTGCCCTACGACACCTCGAAGGCGGGCGTGGAACACTTCGCCAACGCGCTTCGCCTCGAGCTTGCGCATCGGGGCGTCGACGTCGGCTCCGCGCACATGCTGTGGATCGACACACCGTTGGTGCGGGAATCCAAGGACGAGTTGGCGTCCTTTCAGGAGATGCTGCGTAAGCTGCCGGGGCCGCTCGGCAAGACGACGTCTGTGGAGAAGTGCGGTGAGGTGTTCGTCAAGGGCATCGAGGGCCGCAAACGGCAGATCAACTGCCCCGGCTTCGTCGGCTTGCTGCGCTGGCTGAAACCTCTGCTCTCGTCCCGGTTGGGCGAGTCGAGCACGCTGAAGCACGTCCCGGAGCTGTTGCCGAAGATGGACGCGGAAGTGGCCGCGCACGGCCGCTCGATGAGTGCCCGCACAGAAGCGCTCGAAAAGCATTGATCCGCCGCATCGCGGCTCTCACCGCCGCGCTCGCCTTGCTGGCGGGCTGTAGCACCGACAAGGCCGATGACAGTGCGACTCCGGCCCCGTCACCGGAGAGTCCCAGCGCAGTCTCCCCGGAACAGACCCGTGCCCTCGCCAAAGAGGCTTACATCTATGGCTTCCCGATGGTCGACAACTACCGGGTGATGTACTCCTACTTCGTCAACAAAGATGATCCTGAGTACAAGGGCGATTGGAACGAGATACACAGCAGCGCACAGGTTTACACACCTGAGGACAAGGCGATCCAGACGCCGAACTCCGACACGCCGTACTCCGCCGTCGGCGCCGACCTGCGCGCCGAACCGCTGGTGCTGACTGTTCCACCCATCGAGCAGGACCGCTATTACTCGCTGCAGTTCATCGACCTGTACACCTACAACATGGCCTACGTCGGCAGCCGCACGACCGGTAACGGCGGCGGGAAATACCTTCTGGCCGGGCCGAATTGGCAAGGCGAGAAGCCTGAGGGCATCAACGAGGTCATCAGATCTGACACCGATCTCGCGATGGTGCTTTATCGCACTCAACTGTTCGGCCCGTCGGATATCGACCAGGTCAAGATGATCCAGGCCGGCTATCAGGTGGCACCACTATCGGTGTTCCTCAATCAACCACCGCCCGCGCCTGCTCCGCCGATCGACTTCGTCCCACCGCTGACGCGCGATCAGCAGAAGACCTCACCGCAGTTCTTCGAAATCCTGAACTTCCTGCTTGGATTCGCGCCGGCGCCGCCATCCGAGGCGGAATTGCGTGCCCGTTTCGCCACCATCGGGATCGGCCCCGACGGGAGCTTCGACGCCGACAAGTTGACGCCGGAGACGAGGTCGGCGATCGAGAGCGGAATGGCCGACGCCTGGGCCGAGCTGGACACCCTCAAAAAGGACAAGATGGACACCGGCGAGGTGGGGTCGGCTCAATTCTTCGGTACCGCAGCGGATCTCAAGGGCAATTACCTGTACCGGATGGCGGGCGCGGCCTTTGGCATCTACGGCAACACAGCCGCCGAAGCAATCTATCCGGGCGCGAGCACCGACTCCTCAGGCGCGCCGCTGAACGGCACCAGCAATTACGTCTATCGGTTCGCCAAGGATCAGCTTCCGCCGGTCAACGCATTCTGGTCGTTGACGATGTACGAGCTTCCGCAGAGCCTGCTGGTCGAGAACCCGATGAAGCGTTATCTGATCAATTCACAGATGTTGCCCAGCCTGGTGCCCGACCCCGACGGCGGCTACACGATCTACATACAGAACGCGTCGCCGGGCATCGAGAAGGAAGCCAACTGGCTACCGGCGCCCAAGGGTCCGTTTCAGGTGATATTGCGGCTGTACTGGCCGAAGCCCGATGCGCTCAACGGGGTTTGGAAGGCGCCACGGCCCGAAAAGGTTTGATCTACCGTCCGCTGTGCTGGTTCTTCGGGCTATCGCCCGCTGTGCTGGTTCTTCGGACTACCGTCCGCTGTGCTGGTTCTTCGGGCTATCGCCCGAAGCCCGGCCCGCGGCGGCGTAGATAGCGCTCGAACTCGGCTGCCAGGGCATCGCCGTCGATCTTGCCGATCGCCTCGTGCATGTCCACTTCGGCGTCGCCGCGTTCTTCCAGCGACTGCACATATTCGGCGATGTCCTCGTCCTCGGTGGTCATCTCGGACACCGCCTGCTCCCACTCCTCGGCCTGTGTAGGCAGATCGGCGAGCGGCACCTCGATGTCGAGGACGTCCTCGACGCGGCGCAACAACGCGACGGTGGCTTTGGGGCTTGGCGGCTGCGACACGTAGTGGGGGACAGCCGCCCAGAACGTCACCGCTGGGATACCGGCTTGCACACACGCGTCCTGGAAGACCCCAGCGATACCGGTCGGACCCTCGTATCGCGTCTCCTCAAGCCCGAACATCTTTGCCGATTCGGAGGAATACGCCGCGCCCGATACCGGCACCGGGCGGGTGTGGGGTGTATCGGCGAGCAGCGCACCAAGGATGACGACCGTCTGCACGTTGAGCTTGTCGGCGATCGCCAGCAACTCGGCGCAGAACGTGCGCCAGCGCATATTGGGCTCGACACCGTGCATCAGCACGATGTCGCGGTTCGACCCAGGGGGACGGCAGTGCGAAATCCGCATCGATGGCCACACCAGCTCGCGGGTCACCCCGTCGATCTGCCGAATCACCGGCCGGTTGACCTGGTAGTCGTAGTAGGCCTCGTCGTCGATCTCAACGATCGGCTCGGCCTCCCAGATCGCGTCCAGGTGTTCCAGCGCGTCGCTGGCCGCATCGCCGGCGTCATTCCAGCCTTCGAAGGCCGCGACGACGATGGTGTCGTTGAGTTCGGGCATGTCCGGACCGGCCACCAGCCCAGCGTAAGCCCTGCCGGGCACCCGCGAGTGTCATCGCCGAGCGGGTCGCGGCCTCGAGTTGGACGTCCCAGATGTGGATCGGATGACAACGGTAGACTTCTCACGGTCGAGAGGCGTTGCAACGGTTACTTGGGGGCGTGGGTGCCCGCTCGGTATCCGCCACGCTCGGCAGAGTTAAGGACGCCTTCCGCAACGGAAGGAGTGCATGTGGACGCCCCCGAGTCCAACAACTTTGAGCCGAATATCCGCCCCGACTGCACCGACGAACTGACGGCTGCTCTCGGCCAGCGGATCATGGTGATCGACGGCGCGATGGGCACGGCGATCCAGCGGGACCGGCCCGACGAGGCCGGCTACCGCGGCGAGCGGTTCACGGAGTGGCCGACCGCTCTTCAAGGCAACAACGACCTGCTCAGCCTGACGCAGCCACAGATAATCGAGGGAATCCACAGGGAGTACCTCGAGGCGGGCGCCGACATCCTGGAGACCAACACGTTCAACGCGAACGCGGTCTCGCTCGCCGACTACGACATGCACGAACTGGCCTACGAGCTGAACTACGCAGGAGCCGCCCTGGCCCGCAAGGTTGCCGATGAATTCAGTACGTCGGAGAAGCCCCGCTATGTCGCCGGCGCCATCGGGCCGACAACGCGGACGGCGTCGATCTCGCCGGACGTCAACGATCCTGGAGCCCGCAACGTCTCCTATGACCAGCTCGTCGCCGCCTACCTCGAAGCCGCCAACGGCCTGGTCGACGGTGGTGCCGACCTCATCGTCATCGAAACGATCTTCGACTCGCTGAACGCCAAGGCGGCGGTGTTCGCCGTCGAGACGCTCTTCGAGGAGCGCGGCCGCCGCTGGCCGGTGATCATCTCGGGCACCATCACCGATGCCTCCGGGCGAACGCTGTCCGGTCAGGTCACCGAAGCATTCTGGAACGCGATCAGGCACGCGAGGCCGCTCGCGGTGGGTCTCAATTGCGCCCTCGGCGCGCCCGAGATGAGGCCTTACATCGCCGAGATGGCGCGGATCGCGGACACCTTCGTCTCGTGCTACCCGAACGCCGGTCTGCCCAACGCTTTCGGCGAGTACGACGAGTCCCCGGAGCGTCAGGCCGGCTACATCGCGGAGTTCGCCGAAGCCGGACTCGTCAATCTGGTCGGTGGTTGCTGCGGAACTGCGCCGCCCCACATCGCTGAGATCGCCAAGGTGGTCGAGGGCACGCCTCCGCGCGAACTGCCGCAGATCCCGGTGGCAACCCGGCTGTCGGGCCTGGAGCCGCTCAACATCACCGACGACTCCCTGTTCGTGAACATCGGTGAGCGCACCAACATCACCGGCTCCGCCCGGTTCCGCAACCTGATCAAGGCCGAGGACTACGACAGCGCGCTGTCGGTCGCCCTGCAGCAGGTGGAGGTCGGAGCGCAGGTCATCGACATCAACATGGACGAAGGCATGATCGACGGCGTCGCCGCGATGGACCGGTTCACCAAGTTGGTCGCGGCCGAGCCCGACATCAGCCGCGTCCCGGTGATGATCGACTCCTCCAAGTGGGAGGTCATCGAGGCGGGCCTGAAGAACGTGCAGGGTAAGCCGATCGTCAACTCGATCTCCATGAAGGAGGGCGAGGAGAAGTTCATCCGCGAGGCACGGCTGTGCCGCAAGTACGGCGCCGCCGTCGTCGTGATGGCCTTCGACGAGCAGGGCCAGGCCGACAACCTGGAGCGCCGCAAGGAGATATGCGGGCGCGCCTACCGGATCCTGACCGAGGACGTCGGCTTCCCGGCCGAGGACATCATCTTCGATCCGAACTGCTTCGCGCTGGCGACCGGTATCGAGGAGCACGCGACGTACGGGATCGACTTCATCGAGGCCTGCGCCTGGATCAAGGAGAACCTGCCCGGGGTGCACATCTCCGGCGGCATCTCGAACGTGTCGTTCTCGTTCCGCGGGAACAACCCCGTCCGCGAGGCGATCCACGCGGTGTTCCTGTTCCACGCCATCAAGGCCGGCCTGGACATGGGCATCGTCAACGCCGGCGCGCTGGTGCCCTACGACTCGATCGACCCCGAGCTGAGGGATCGGATCGAGGACGTCGTGCTGAATCGTCGCGAGGACGCGGCCGAGCGGCTGCTCGAGATCGCCGAGAGGTTCAACAGCTCGGACAAGGCTGAGGATCCGGCGGCGGCCGAGTGGCGCAGCCTGCCGGTCCGCGAGCGGATCACGCACTCCCTGGTCAAGGGCATCGACGCCGACGTCGAGACCGACACCGAGGAGTTGCGGGCCGAGATCGCCGCCGCAGGAGGGCGGCCGATCGAGGTGATCGAGGGTCCGCTGATGGACGGGATGAACGTCGTCGGTGACCTGTTCGGCGCGGGCAAGATGTTCCTGCCGCAGGTCGTGAAGTCGGCCCGGGTGATGAAGAAGGCTGTCGCGTACCTATTGCCGTTCATCGAGGCGGAGAAGGAAGAAGCCGGTGGGACTGGAGGGTCCGCGAGCAAGGACACCAACGGCACGATCATCATGGCGACCGTGAAGGGCGACGTTCACGACATCGGCAAGAACATCGTCGGGGTTGTCCTGCAGTGCAACAACTACGAAGTGATCGACCTCGGTGTGATGGTGCCCGCCCAAAAGATCCTGGATGCGGCCAAGGAGCACAACGCCGACATCATCGGGCTGTCCGGACTGATCACCCCGTCCCTGGACGAGATGGTCAACTTCGCCGTCGAGATGGAGCGCCAGGGGCTGGAGATTCCGCTGCTGATCGGTGGCGCGACCACCTCGCGCGCTCACACGGCCGTGAAGGTGTCGCCGCGTCGTAGCGGTCCGACGGTTTGGGTGAAGGACGCGTCGCGCTCGGTGCCGGTCGCGGCAGCGCTGCTCGACGACAAACAGCGTCCCGCCCTGCTGGAGGCCACCGAGAAGGATTACGCATCTCTTCGCGAACGGCACGCGCAAAAGAACGAGCGGCCGATGCTGACGCTGGAGAAGGCCCGCGCCAACCGGACGCCGATCGAGTGGGACGGCTACACGCCGCCGGTGCCCGCCCAGGGTCTCGGCGTGCGGGAATTTCAGGAGTACGACCTCGCCGAACTGCGCGAGTACATCGACTGGCAGCCGTTCTTCAACGCCTGGGAGATGAAGGGCAGATTCCCCGACATCCTCAACAACCCGGTCTCGGGTGAGACGGCCCGCAAGCTGTACGACGACGCCCAGGAGATGCTCGACACGCTGATCAAGGAGAAGTGGCTGACTGCCAACGGGGTGATCGGTTTCTTCCCCGCCAACGCGGTCGGCGACGATTTCGAGGTGTATACCGACGAGACCCGCACCGAGGTGCTGACCACGTTGCACAACCTGCGCCAGCAGGGCGAGCACCGCGACGGCATCCCGAACCGCAGCCTCGGCGACTTCATCGCCCCCAAAGAAACGGGTCTCCGGGACTACGTCGGGGCGTTCGCCGTCACCGCCGGGCTCGGCAGCCACGACAAGATCATGGAGTTCAAGGCAGCCCTCGACGATTACAGTGCGATCCTGCTGGAGTCGCTCGCCGACCGGTTGGCAGAGGCCTTCGCCGAACGGCTGCACCAACGGGTCCGCAAGGAGTTCTGGGGATTTCAGCCGGACGAGCAGCTGGACAACGAGGCACTCATCGGGGAGAAGTACGTCGGAATCCGCCCTGCGCCCGGCTACCCGGCCTGCCCGGAGCACACCGAGAAGGCGACGCTCTGGAAGATGATGGACGTTCAGAAGCGGGCAGGCATCGAGCTGACCGATTCGATGGCGATGTGGCCAGGTGCCGCCGTCAGCGGCTGGTACTTCTCACACCCGCAGTCGCAGTACTTCGTGGTCGGCCGGATTGCCCAGGATCAGGTTGCCGACTACGCGAGACGCAAGGGCTGGACCCTGAAGGAGGCTGAGCGCTGGCTCAGCTCCAACCTCAGCTACAACCCGGAGGACTGAGCCAGGCTCGCCGAGCCGAAACCCGCTGTACCCGAACGATTCCGGCTTAGCCGAAGAGCGCGGCGTTTCGCGCTGCCCACTGCATCACCGATTCGGCCGGGCTTCCCGTGAGCTCGGCCACCAGGTCGTTGGCGTACTGCGGCTGTTCAGCACCGGCCACGAGCTGATCGAGGTACCAGGCCGCGTACTCGCCCATGGTGGTCTGCAGCGCCGCTTCGGCTGCGGCCCTGTCGCACCGGTCAACCGCGACGTCGACGCCGATCCCGAGCCCGATCTGCTCGGCGATCTCGGCACGCGTGAGCGATTGCGGTCCGGTGATCGGATACACCATCCCGAAGTGCGTCTGATCGGGCTCGGCAAGCAAGGACGCGGCGACCCGGGCGATGTCGTCCATCGAGATCGGCGCCTCGACAACGGAGGGATATGCCTCCAGGACCGTACGGGTGGCCCTGATCTGGTCGGCCCAAATGGTGAAGTTGTCGATGAACTCACCCGGGCCCAACTGGGTGTGCACCACGGCGGATGCAGCGATTTTGTCGGTGTGGTCCTGCCATTCGCCGGCGCCGGACAACGCGACCATGTACTGCACGCCGGCCTGCTCGGCCATTTCGAGGGTGGCATCCAGCGTCGACGGCAGCGGTGCCAGATACATTCGCTCGACGCCCTCGAACGCAGCGGGCAGCGTATCCGGATCACCCAAGAACCCCGTCACCACCTCTACGCCGTCGGGCAGGGCGGCTCTGGCCGGATTCTTGGTCAGTGCGCGGATATCCTTGGCGCCCAACTCGATCAGATGGTCCACGAGACGTCGGCCGATGTTGCCTGTTGCCCCGGTCACAAGAATCGTCATGGATTTCACCGTACGTGGGACGCATGACAGAATCGGGGCATGCGTGCGGTCCTTTTCGACATGGACGGCACTCTCGTCGACTCCGAGAAGCTCTGGGACATCTCGCTGACCGCGCTGTATGAGTTCCATGGCGGGCGCCTCACACCCCAGGTTCGCGTCTCGATGGTGGGCGGGTCGGCCGAGGACACCATACGCACCGTCTACACCGATCTGGGTCTCGAACCCGATCCGGCCGCGATGGCAGAGTCCGACCGCTGGCTGCACGAATACACCGCGCAGTTGTTCGACGGCGGGCTGCCGTGGTGTCCGGGAGCGCGTGAATTGTTGGAAGCCCTTGCCTCCGAGGGAACTCCGATGGCACTCGTCACCAACACACAACGTGCGCTTACTGAGCGCGCCTTGAACAGCATTGGTAGACAATATTTTTCGGCATCGGTGTGCGGCGACGAAGTGCCACAGGGCAAGCCGGCTCCCGACGCATATCAGCGAGCGGCCGCATTGCTCGGGTTGGAACCGTTGGAGTGTCTGGCGATCGAGGATTCGATAACCGGCACCGCGGCGGCCGAAAGCGCGGGATGTCCGGTGCTGGTGGTGCCCAATGACGTCGAGGTGCCCGCAGGACGGCGGCGGGTGCAAGTGAGTTCGCTGGCCGGGGTCGGCGTCGCGGACCTCCGCCGGATCCACGACGACCTCAGCCGTGGCAACGGAGAACGCTCGGCGTAAGTCCACCCGCAGCACGCTTGCCAGTGGTATGACGGGGGTATTCAAGTGACCCGGATCACGCAACGCTGCGAAAGGGACGCCCATGGCAGGCTCCAATGCCCCCGTCGGGGACGAATCCTCACTGCCGATCGCCGACGATGAATTCTCTTCGGGCGGCACTGCCGTCCGAATTGCTTCGGTCGCCGCGCTGGGTGGCTTGCTGTTCGGCTACGACAGCGCGGTGATCAACGGTGCGGTCGACTCGATCCAAGAGGATTTCGGCATCGGCAACGCCTCACTCGGTTTCGCCGTCGCCTCGGCGCTGCTGGGGGCCGCGGCCGGGGCCATGACCGCCGGTCGGATCGCCGACATGATCGGCCGCATCTCGGTCATGAAGATTGCGGCGGTGCTCTTTCTCGTCAGCGCCTTTGGAACGGGCTTCGCGCATGAAGTCTGGTCGGTGGTGCTGTTCCGCATCGTGGGTGGCATCGGCGTGGGCGTGGCGTCGGTCATCGCGCCCGCCTACATCGCAGAGACATCGCCGCCGCGCATCCGTGGCCGACTGGGATCGTTGCAACAGCTGGCCATCGTGTTGGGCATCTTTGCGTCCTTCGTCGTCAACTGGCTTTTGCAGTGGATCGCCGGTGGCCCGAACGAGGTGCTGTGGTTTGGGCTCGACGCGTGGCGCTGGATGTTCCTCGCGATGGCACTCCCCGCGATCCTGTACGGCGCGCTGGCGTTCACCATTCCCGAGTCGCCTCGGTATCTCGTTGCCAGCCACAAGATTCCGGAAGCCCGCAGGGTGCTGAACATGCTCCTTGGCGAGAAGAACCTGGAAATCACGATCGATCGCATCAAGGAGACGCTGGAGCGGGAGGACAAGCCGTCGTTGCGCGATCTGAAGAAGCCGACAGGCGGCATCTACGGCATCGTGTGGGTGGGCCTCGGGCTGTCGATCTTCCAGCAGTTCGTCGGGATCAACGTGATCTTCTACTACTCGAACGTGCTGTGGCAGGCAGTCGGGTTCAGTGCCGACGAGTCGGCGATCTACACCGTGATCACCTCGGTCATCAACGTGCTGACGACATTGATCGCCATCGCGCTGATCGACAAGATCGGGCGCAAGCCGCTGCTGCTCATCGGATCCTCGGGCATGGCGATCACGCTCATCACGATGTCCGTCATCTTCGCCAACGCGACCATCGGCCCCGACGGCACCCCAAGCCTGCCAGGAGCCTCCGGGGTGATCGCATTGGTCGCGGCGAACCTGTTCGTGGTGGCCTTCGGCATGTCGTGGGGCCCCGTCGTCTGGGTGCTGCTCGGCGAGATGTTCCCCAACCGCATCCGCGCCGCAGCGCTCGGCATTGCCGCGGCAGGTCAATGGGCCGCCAACTGGGTCATCACGGTCACGTTCCCGGGCCTGCGTGAGCATCTCGGGTTGGCGTACGGGTTCTACGGCCTCTGCGCGGTGTTGTCGGGCCTGTTCGTATGGCGGTGGGTGATGGAGACCAAGGGCGTGTCACTGGAGGACATGCACGGCGAGATCCTGCATCAGGGGTCACCCAAGGCCGCCACCTGAACGCGGGGAGCGCGGCGAAACCGCCGTGACTTTGCGCGCGGCGCCGTGACACAATCGCGTCCCGTGAAGACCTTCGATGCCCTGTTCGCCGAACTGAGCGAGCGTGCGCGCACCCGGCCGGCCGGTAGCGGCACGGTCGCCGCGCTGGACGGCGGCGTGCACGGGCTCGGAAAGAAGATCCTGGAAGAAGCCGGCGAGGTGTGGCTGGCTGCCGAACACGAGGGCGACGAGGCGCTGGCCGACGAGATCAGCCAGCTGCTGTACTGGACGCAGGTGCTGATGATCTCCCGCGGTCTGACCCTCGACGACGTCTACTCGAAGCTATGAACGGCACCCTGCGCGTCGCCGTTCCCAACAAGGGGACGCTGTCGGAATCGGCGGCCGAGATTCTGTCGGAGGCCGGATACCGACGCCGTACCGACCCCAAGGATCTGACGGTCATCGACCCCGCCAACAACGTCGAGTTCTTCTTCCTGCGGCCCAAGGACATTGCGATCTACGTCGGGTCGGGACAGCTCGACTTCGGCATCACGGGCCGCGATCTGGCGTGGGAATCCGACGCGCCGGTGCGGGAGCGACTGGCCTTGGGCTTTGGGTCGTCGACGTTCCGCTACGCGGCGCCCGCCGATACGAATTGGCGTGTCGAAGACCTCGCCGGCAAGAGAATCGCGACGGCATTTCCCAATCTGGTGCGAAAAGACCTGGCCGCACGGGGGATTGAGGCGACGGTCATCCGGCTCGACGGTGCCGTGGAGATCTCCGTCCAGCTCGGTGTCGCCGATGCCATCGCCGACGTTGTCGGCTCGGGCCGCACGCTCGGACTGCACGACCTGGCGGCATTCGGTGAACCCCTGTGTGATTCGGAGGCGGTGCTGATCGAGCGCGAGGACGTTGGCGACAAGCCCGACGAGAACGCTGCCGCCCGTGACCAACTGGCCGCACGCGTACAGGGTGTGGTGTTCGGACAGCAGTATCTGATGCTCGACTACGACTGCCCGCGCACCGTGCTCGACGAGGCCACCGCGGTCACCCCTGGACTGGAATCGCCCACCATCGCCCCGCTCGCCGATCCGGCGTGGGTGGCCGTGAGGGCGCTGGTACCCCGGCGCGACGTCAACGCCATCATGGACAAGATCGCGGCGATCGGGGCAAAGGCGATCCTGGCGTCCGACATCCGGTTCTGCCGCTTCTGATTCGACAGGTCATCGCGCAGCACGCGTGTTAGCGTCCGGATGTCGTTTTCACCGGTACGGAGGTTGGCATGACGCAGGTCCTCGTTATCGTGCTCGCTCTGCTGATCGGCGTGATTGCCGGGTTGCGGGCGATGACCGCCCCGGCGGTGGTCGCTTGGGGGGCCCTGCTGGGCTGGATCGACGTGGACGGCAAGTGGTCGGAGTGGGTGGCCCATCCGATCACCGTCACCGTCCTCACGATCTTCCTGCTGGTGGAATTGGTCACCGATCAGCTACCGAAAACTCCGAGTCGTAAGACGGCACCGCAGTTCGCCACCAGGCTCATCATGGGCGCTTTCGCGGGCGCTGTGATAGGCAGCGCGTTCTTCCATACCTTCAGTGCCACCGGCGCGGGCGTCGTCGGTGCGGTGCTCGGCACGATGGGCGGAGCCGCGGTCAGGCAGAAGCTCTATGACGCCAACAACGGTAAGGACCGACCGGGCGCATTCATCGAAGACGTGGTCGCGGTCGGCGGCGGATTCCTGATCGCCTTCCTGGTCAGCCTCGTCTAACCGCGGCCCATGGCAGAGAAGTTCGACGCGATCATCGTCGGCGCCGGCCAGGCCGGACCGCCGCTGGCAGGCAGGCTCACCGAGGTCGGCCAGACGGTAGCCGTGATCGAGCGCAAGCTCGTCGGCGGCACCTGCGTCAATTACGGCTGCATTCCGACCAAGACACTGGTCGCGAGCGCCTACGCCGCCCATCTTGCACGCCGCGGTGCCGAATATGGCATCGGCACAGGCGATATCAGTGTTGAGATGTCTGCTGTCAAGGCGCGTAAGGACAAGATCGTCGACGGCGACCGCGAAGGCGTGGAGTCCTGGATCGCCGGCATGAAGGGCGCCACGTTCATCCGCGGCCATGCGCGTTTCGAAGGTCCGCACACCATCCGGGTGGACGACCGGGTGCTCGAGGCGGACAAGATCTTCCTCAATGTCGGCGGCCGGGCGGTAGCACCGGATATGCCTGGGCTCTCCGACATCGACTACATGACGAATGTCGGAATCCTCGAACTCGACGAAGTGCCAGAGCATCTGGTCGTCATCGGCGGCAGTTACATCGCACTGGAATTCGCGCAGATGTACCGCCGCTTCGGTGCCCGCGTGACGGTGATCGAGAAGGGTCCGCGCCTGACGTCCCGCGAGGACGAGGACGTCTCGGCGACCATCAAGGAGATTCTGCAGGCCGAGGGTATTGACGTGGTGGTCGACGCCACTGGTATTCGGTTCAGCAAGCGCGACAACGGTTTCGAAGTCACCCCGCGCGAGGGCGCAGACCCCATCGCGGGGACCCACCTGCTGATGGCGGTGGGGCGACAGCCCAACACCGATGACCTCGGGCTCGAGGCGGCTGGCGTCGAAACCGACCGCCGCGGTTACATCGTCGTCGACGACCAACTGCGCACCAATGTCGAACACATCTGGGCGATGGGGGATTGCAACGGACGTGGCGCCTTCACCCACACGTCGTACAACGACTTCGAGATCGTCGCGGCCAACCTGCTCGACAACGATCCACGTCGAGTCAGCGATAGGGTGACGACCTACGCCCTCTACATCGATCCGCCGCTGGGTCGCGCTGGTATGACCGTCGACGAGGTCCGCAGGTCGGGGCGAAAAGCGTTGGTGGGTAAGCGGCCAATGACCAGGGTAGGGCGTGCTGTCGAAAAAGGTGAGACCCAGGGTTTCATGAAGGTCGTCGTCGACGCCGAGACCGAGCTGATCCTCGGCGCCGCGATTCTCGGGGTCGGCGGTGATGAGGTCATCCACTCGATCCTCGACATCATGACGGCGAAGAGGCCGTACACGGCGATCTCACGCACCATGCACATCCACCCCACTGTCAGTGAGCTGGTGCCGACGATGCTCCAGGATTTGAAGCCGCTGGACTAGCGGCCCTGCCGACGTTGAGCTGTCGCGTGACATGCGCGACCCGCCAACCGAGATGGCGACACGTGCGTACATCCGCGGGATGGACTTCCTCGGAGTTCGCATCGACATCGGTCGCAGCTCCCGCGCCGAGAAAGAAACCGAGGCGGTTGAGGTCGTGCTCGCTGGCGGCCGAACTGTTCCAGCCCGGGCCCAAACCCAGGTTCACCCAGTGCATATGGTGCTGCGCGGCGAACACGGACAATGACACCAAGGTGTTCAGTTTGTCGCCGCTCTTTCCGCCGGAGTTGGTGAATCCGGCCGCGATCTTGTCTCGCCAGGTGCCGTCGACGCAGCGGCGGCCGGTCTGTTCGGCGAACGCCTGAAAGGCCGCCGACACGTTGCCCATGTAAGTCGCGGAGCCGAACAAGATGCCGTCGGCGGCATCGAGTGTGTCCCAATCCGTATCGCCCATCTCGTCGACGGCGATCACTGTGACGTCCGCGCCGGCCTCCGATGCGCCGGCGGCCACCGCTCGGGCGAGGGTGGCGGTGTGCCCGAACCCGGAGTGATAGGCGATCGCCAATCTAGGCGCGGCGATGTCAGAACCGTTGTGCTTCATGCTTGTTCGCCTCCTGTGCTTTGTGAATTGATGATCTCGAGACGGCGTACCGTCCATTCCGGCAGGTCCGCGCCCGCCAGATGGGCTTCCAAGCGATCGAGAAATGCGTGCGTGCCGCCGCGAAACCCGGCGGCGTTGCGCACACCGAGACCACGATGCGAGAAGCGCAGCAGGGTGCCGTCGCCGTCGGTGGTGAGTTCGTACCGCACGACGCCGTCCTCGACGATCGGCTGCTTCCATCCGTGTTCGAGGACATGGGGCGGATCCCATACCAGGATGCGGCCCGTCATCCGCTTGCGTTCGGGCGGCAGCGGCGGCCCGTCGGCAACCATGTCGATGGCCCCGCCTTCGCGACCGTCGATCTTCG
>Ga0307410_10000322_pt1 | contig 18620 bp, 19 predicted proteins | sample 322Ometagenome_3_FD_203707 | JGI IMG/M metagenome (GOLD analysis project Ga0307410, IMG submission 203707) | Maize rhizosphere microbial communities from greenhouse at UC Davis, California, United States - 322HYB-O-3 | ecosystem: Host-associated > Plants > Roots > Rhizosphere > Soil | place... | reverse complement strand
CGAGCCGTGTCCCACGGCTCGCGCGCTCGTCATGTGCCCCGGCGCTAGGGGAGCGTGACGCCGAGGTAGCGCAGCGCCCCGCGCACCGCGCCGCGCGCCGGGATCACGTCCTCGGCCCGTACTTGCGCGCCGGGCACCGCGGACCTGAGGCGGTGCTCGAGGCGCTTCCGCAGCAGCGTCCCGCGGGTCAGCAGGCCGCCGGCGAGCGCCACCGGGAGCGTCGCCCGCTCGTCCACGAACAGCCGCCGCGCGAGCGTCCGAACGTGGAGCGCGAGCTCCTCGACGGCGATGCTGACGATCGCGTTGGCGCGCAGGTCGCCCCCGTCCGCCACGCTCAGCACCACCGGCGCGAGCGTCGCGAGCGCGGCCGGGTCCGCGCCGGCCGCCCACCCCACCAGCTCCGTGACGTCGCCGACTTCCGCGGCGGTGAGCACCGCGCCCACGAGCGCCGTCTCCGGCTCCCGGCCGTCGCTCGCCGCCGCCACCACGCTCAGCGCGCGCCGGCCGATCCAGGCGCCGCTCCCCTCGTCGCCGATGGTCGCACCCCAGCCGCCGCAGCGCGCGAACGTGCCGGCCGGGCTGCGCCCGAAGGCCACCGAGCCGGTGCCCGACACCAGCAGCACGCCCGGTCCGTCGCCGAAGGCGTCGTCGAGTGCCACCGTCGCGTCGGCATGGACCACCACCTCCTCGGCGAGCTCGCGCGCGGCGAGCAGCTGCCAGAGCGCCTGCCGCTCGGGCTCCCGCCCCACGCCCGCGACGCCCGCGCACAGCACCTTCGGCGTCACGTGCGTCATGTCCGCGGCGGCGAGCGCGTCCGCCACCAGCGCCGCGATCACCTCGGCGGAGTGCTCCGCGCGCCCCGGGCGCACCGCGCTTCCGGCGCCCTCCACGGTCACGATCTCCTGCCCGTTCTCGTCGGCCACCATCACCCGCGTCTTCGACCCGCCGCCGTCGAGCCCCAGCACGATCATCGTCATGCGCCCGCCCGCGCGGCGTCCGGGGCCGCCACCGGCTCCGGGTGCGTGAGCGACGAGACGATGCCGACGGCGAGCGTGATGGTCGTGCCGATCAGCACGTACCACGGCCAGGCGATGCGGCCGAGCGGGCCCAGCGCGTCCGCGGCCGCCGGGTAGGCGGCCGCGATCTGCTTCGCGAACACCACCAGCGTCATCGTCGCGATGCCGGTGAGGAGCGCGGTGATCGCGTCGCGCTGCACCGCGCGCCGCCAGAGCATTCCGAGGAAGAACGTCCCGAGCAGCCCGCCGTAGGTGAACGAGGCGATGGAGAGCGCGACGACCACCACCGGCGTGCCCTCGTTGCGGTAGAGCAGGGCGCCGCCGATGAGCACCACGGCCCAGAGCAGCACGAACAACTTGCCCATGCGCAGCACGCGCGGGTCGTCGGCGCGCCGGCCGGAGAGCGGCAGGTAGATGTCGTGCGTGGTGGCCGCGGAGAGCGAGTTGAGCGCGCCCGACACCGTGCTCATCGCGGCCGCCAGGATGGCCGCGATGACGAGCCCCGTGAGCCCGGAGGGCATCACCTCGACGATGAACTTGGGGAAGATCTCGTCGGGCCGCGCGAAGCGCTGCGCGCCGTAGAACGCGTAGAGCCCGATGCCGATGGTGAGGAAGAGCGCGAACTGCAGGATCACCGCGATCCCGCTGCCGACGAGGGAGCGCCGCGCGTCGCGCAGGTTGGACGATGCGAGCAGCCGCTGCACGATGAGCTGGTCGGCCCCGTGGGAGGCCATGGACAGGAAGGCGCCGCCCAGCAGCCCCGCCCACAGGGTGTGCGGGCGGTCGACGCCGGGGTACGTGTCGATCAGCTGCAGCTTGCCGTCCGCCGCGGCGCGGTCGAGGATCGCGTCCCAGCCGCCGGGCACGCCCTTGCCGAGCAAGTAGAGCGCGGCCGCCCCGCCCAGCAGGTACACCCCGGTCTGAATCACGTCCGTCCAGACCACCGCGCGCATCCCGCCGTGGTACGTGTAGACCAGCGTGAACGCGCCGAGGATCAGGATCGAGAGCGGGGTCACGTACTGCGGCGGGACCACCGGGCCGATGATCAGCGCGATCGGGATCGCCGTCGCGAAGACGCGCACCGAGTCGCCGAAGGCGCGCGTGACCATGAAGGTGATCGAGGCGACGCGGCGCGTCGTCAGGCCGAAGCGGCGCTCCAGCAGCGCGTACGCCGTGACGAGCTCCCCCTGGTAGTAGCGGGGGAGCAGCGTGTAGGCGATGACGATGCGCCCCAGCAGGTAGCCGGCCGCCACCTGCAGGAAGGTGAAGTTCCCCAGGTACGCCAGCCCCGGAATGCTGATGAACGTGAGCGCGCTCGTCTCCGTGGCGACCACGGAGAAGAGCACCGCCCACCAGGGAATCGCCTGGCTGGCGACGAAGTAGTCCCGCGCGTCCTTCTGGTCGCGGCCGAGCCACACGCCGAAGGCGGTCGTCCCCAGGAGGTAGACCAGGAGGACGGCGAGGTCGAGCGTGGTGAAGGCGGAGCTCATGGGTGGCGGGTCACTCCACGACGTAGGCTTCCATCGCGAAGTACTCCGCGAGGCCGAGCTGATTGAGGGCGGCGGCGGTGTCCTTGTTCCGCTGCTCCACGCGCTGCCAGAACTCGCGCTCGTCCTGGCCGGGGAAGGGGGCCGAGTCCTTCTGTGACTGGTGCTTGAAGATCGCCTGGATCTTGAGCCGCAGCTCCTCCTGCGACATCGGCACGAGCCACGTGGCCTCCGTGATGGGCCACTCCTGCCAGGCGCCGCGGTAGAGCCAGACCTCCGGGCTGCCGGCGTCGCCCGACCCGCTCGCGCGCAGCTCGGCGAGCGCGGCGTCGATGGCCTCCTTGCACATGCGGTGCGTCCCGTGCGGGTCCGACAGATCGCCGGCGACGAAGATGATCTCCGGCCGCACCTCCTCCAGCAGCGCGCGGACGATGGCGACGTCCGCCGGGCCGATGGGGTCCTTGCGCACCTTTCCCGTCTGGTAGAAGGGAAGGTTGAGGAAGCGCGCGTTGCGCCCCGTCAGCCCCATCACCTCGATCCCGCTCACCGCCTCGCTCTCGCGAATGAGGCGCTTCACGTCCTGGATCTCGGGGATGTCCACCTGCCCGGGCGACTTGCGCGCCAGGAACTCGTGCACGCGCTCGGCGAGCCGCGCCGCCTCGCCGCCGCCGATGCCGCGCTCGCGCTCCAGCCGAACGAGGAAGTCCACGTAGCGGCGCACGTCGTGGTCGAAGACGGCGATGTTGCCGCTCGTCATGTACGCCACGGTGATCTCGTTCTCGTTCTCGACGAACTTGCGGAGGATCCCGCCCATCGAGATCACGTCGTCGTCGGGGTGCGGGGAGAAGCAGATCACGCGCTTCCCGCGCGGGAGCTTGCTCTTCCCGCGGATCTTGGCGCCGAGCGTGTTGAACACCACGCCGTTCACGGCGCCGGGCGAGCCGTGGCGCGCGACGAGCGACGAGAGCTTGTGCTCCGCGTAGTCGCGCTGCGTCAGGTGGAGGATCGCGCGCCCGGTCTGGCGCGAGAGCCACACCACGGCGCGCACGGCCAGCTCCGGGGTCCACCGCACCTCGTCGCGCAGCCAGGGGGTGGCGATGCGCGTGAGGTCCGCCGCCGCCGCCCGGTCCACGTAGAACGTCGTGCTCGGGTGGCTCTGGAGGAAGGTCGCCGCCACCTCGACGTCGATCTCGCCTTCCACGGCGCGGCGAACGATCGCCGCCTTGTGCTCGCCGGTGGCGAGGATCGCGATCTCGCGCGCCTCGAGGATGGTCGCCACGCCCATCGTGATCGCCTCGCGCGGCACGTACTCCTCGCCGAAGAAGTCGGCGGCCGCGTCGAGGCGCGTGACGGCGTCCAGGTGCACGAGGCGCGTGCGGCTCTCCGCGCCGGAGCCCGGCTCGTTGAAGCCGATGTGCCCCGTCTTCCCGATGCCCAGGATCTGGAAGTCGATCCCGCCCGCCCGCGCGATCGCGTCCTCGTACCGGCGCACGGTCTCGTCCACCTGCTCGCGCGGCACGTCGCCCGGCGGGATGTGGACGTTGGCCGGGTCCACGTCCACGTGGGAGAACAGGTTCTCCCACATGAAGCGGTGGTAGGAGTGGATGCTCCCCGGCTCCATCGGGTAGTACTCGTCGAGGTTGAACGTCACCACGTTGACGAAGCTCAGCCCCTCCGTCTGGTGCATGCGAATGAGCTCGCGGTACACGCCGATGGGCGTCGAGCCCGTCGCCAGCCCGAGCACCGCGCGCTCCCCGCCCGCCTCCTTCTCGCGGATCAGCGTCGCGATGCGGTTGGCCACGAGCCGCGCGATGTCCTCGTGGTCGTCCACGACGATGGTGCGAATGCGCTCCCCCCCCGCGCTACCGGCCGGCACGCGAGAAGGCCCGCGATTCGTAAAGACATCGCGGGCCTCCGCGGCGGCCCCGGCGTCCGGGTGGCCGCCAGCAACCGTTTTCGACATCAGCGGCCGGTCAGGCCGAGAACGAACTACCGCAGCCGCAGCCGCCGGTGGAGTTCGGATTCTTGAACGTGAAGCCCGACCCCTGCATCGACGAGACGTAGTCGATCGTCACGCCGCTCAGGTACTGGGCCGAGAACGGGTCCACGAAGACGTTGAAGCCGTCGCTCGCCAGCACGAGATCGTCCTCGGCCGCCTTGTCCTCGATCAGCAGGCTGTACTTGAAGCCGCTGCACCCGCCGGGCTGGACCGAGACGCGCAGCCCGCCCTCGGTGGGCGCGACGCCCTCGGCATCCATGAAGCGCTTGACCTCGACGGCCGCGACGGGCGTCACGGTCAGCGCCACGTCGGACTGCTGCATTGTGCTCATGCGGAACCCTCCGGAGATGTTGGCGCAGCCTCGCTGCGCAGACTGCCGTGAAGTATAGCGGCCCTGGGGGGCTGCTTCAAGAACGGCAGCGGTCGCCGGCCCTCAGTCGGCGGCCACCGGCACCGACTCGCGCGCCACCCGCTCCGGCGCGTCCGGCTCGTTCCGGAACGAGCGGGCGATCCAGGCGAACGCGGCGGCGGCCAGGGCGAGCAGGCCGAGCCCCGCACCGGTATACCCGAACACCAGCTTGCCGATCCCGAACAGCGACGCGTAGACGGCGACCACGCCCGCCACCCAGTTCGTCCACGCCAGCACCCCGCCGGGGATGGGCTCGCGCCCGAAGCCGGCGCGCTCCGACACGCGCGCCCACCCCGGCCCGCCCGGCCGCACCCGCCGGTAGAAGGCCTCGAGCGTCGCCTCCGACTCGGGCGCGGTCAGGTACGTCACGGCCACCCACGCCACCGTGCTCACGGCGACGGTGACGAGGAGCACCCACGAGTCGGCCCGCGGGTCGCCGGCCGGGAAGCGCGCCGGGATCGTGTTCAGCGCCACGAGCGAGGTGGCGAACGACGCGACCATCGCGCTGATCTCCGACCAGGCGTTGATGCGCCACCAGTACCAGCGGAGGATGAGCACGAGCCCCGTGCCCGCCCCGAGGGCGATGAGGAACTTCCACGCCCCCTCCACCGACTCGAGCTGCGAGGTGACGAGGAGGGAGCCGAGGAAGAGCAGCACGGTGGCGACGCGCGAGACGGCCACGTAGTGCTTCTCCTCGGCCACCGGCTTCATGAACCGCTTGTAGACGTCGTTCACGAGGTACGAGGCGCCCCAGTTGAGCTGCGTCGCGATCGTGGACATGTACGCCGCGGCGAAGCCCGCCAGCATCACCCCGCGCCAGGGCGTGGGGAGCAGGTCCACGAACGCCCGCACGTACCCCTCCTCGCGGTTGGCGAGGTCCGGGTAGAGCACCACCGTCGCGAGCGCCGTGACGATCCACGGCCACGGCCGGATGGCGTAGTGCGCCACCTGGAAGAACAGCGTCGCCAGCACGCCGTCCCGCTCCGTGCGCGCCGAGAAGATGCGCTGGGCGACGTAGCCGCCGCCCCCCGGCTCCGCGCCCGGGTACCAGGCGGCCCACCACTGCACGCTCAGGAAGACGGCCAGGGTGAGGAGCGGCATCCACGTGTACGCCTCGATGCCCGAGGCGCCGACGCGCACCGGCAGCACCGACAGCGCGGCGGCCTCGCTCCCGAAGTGCGCGATCACGCCCTGCTTGAGCGCGGTCATCCCGCCCACGGCCTCCACGGAGTAGATCGCCAGCACGATGACGGCGGTCATCATGAGCATGAACTGGAAGAAGTCCGTCCAGAGCACCGCCCACATCCCCGCCGCCACCGAGTAGGCGGCGGTGATCACGAAGCAGAGTCCGACCGCCAGCCAGGGGGAGATGCCGAGCGAGATGGTGAGGATCTTCACCATCGCCATCGTCACCCACCCCATGATGATCAGGTTGATGGGGATGCCGAGGTAGATCGCGCGGAAGCCCCGCAGCACCGCGGCGGGGCGCCCGCCGTAGCGCACCTCCGCCAGCTCGACGTCCGTCATCACGCCGGCGCGCCGCCAGAGCCGCGCGAAGAAGAACACGGTGAGGATCCCGCTCATCACCGCGTTCCACCACAGCCAGTTGCCGGCCACGCCCTTCGACGCGACCATCCCCGTCACGGCGAGCGGCGTGTCCGCTGCGAAGGTCGTGGCGACCATCGACACGCCGGCCAGCCACCACGGCACGTTGCGCCCCGAGATGAAGTACTCGTTCAGGCTCTCGCCGCCGCGCCGGGTGAAGTAGAACCCGATCGCGGTGGTGAGGACGAAGTAGGCGGCGACGACGGCCCAGTCGAGGGCGGAGAAGCTCATGGACGCGGCGGGGTGGAGGGGGGCGCGGTGGCGCCGGCGGGGGCGGCCACGGCGGGTGCCGGGACGGCGGGGGTGGGGGGGAACCGGGCCGGCGCGCCGAGCGCCGCCATCACGGCGTCGGCGAGCGCCACGCGCACCCCGCCGATCTTCCGGTTCTCGCGCGAGGGGTTGACGCGATTCGTCAGGAGCAGGACGAAGGTGTCCCTCTCCGGGTCAACCCAGAGCGACGTGCCGGTGAAGCCGGTGTGCCCGAACGCGCGCGCCGACATGCGGTGCCCGGCCGAGTTGACCCCATTGGCCGTCTCCCAGCCGAGCGCGCGGTGCGAGAGCGCCGGGTCCTGGACGCGCGTGAACTCGGCGAGCGTCTCCCGCCGCACGATCCGCGTGCCCTCCAGCTCGCCGCCGGCCAGGAGCATGCGCGCGAAGCGCGACAGGTCGCGCGCCGTGCCGAACAGCCCGGCGTGCGACGAGACGCCGCCGAGCATGTAGGCGTTCTCGTCGTGCACCTCGCCGCGCAGCTGTCGCTGGCGCCACGGGTCGAACTCCGTCGGTGCGGCGCGCAGGGCGAGCAGAGGCGTCGGGCGGTACCCGGTCTCCCGCATGCCGAGCGGCTCGAACACGGTGCGCGCGAGCAGCGCGTCCAGCCGCTCGCCGCTGACGCGCTCGACGATCTGGCCCAGGAGGATCGCCCCGACGTCGCTGTAGAGCATCCGCGCGCCGGGCACGGTGTCCAGCGGCGTCCTGACGGCCAGCGCGAGCGCCCCCTCGGCGTCCAGCGCCTCCTTGTACAGCGGTCGCCAGGCGGGCAGGCCCGCCGAGTGGGTGAGCAGGTGGCGCACGGTGACGCGCTCCTGGTTCGGTCCCGTCCACTCGGGGAGGTAGCGCTGCACCGGGGCGTCGAGCTCGACGCGGCCGCTCTCGACGAGCCGCATGACCGCCGTCGTCATGCCGACCACCTTCGTCAGCGACGCGAGGTCCCAGAGCGTGTGCTCTGTGGGTGCCGGCGACGGCGCCCAGTCGAGCTGGCCGGCGCCGTACTCGGCGACCACGCCGGCGCTGCTGCCCACCACCGCGTAGGCGCCGGGGAAGGCGCTGTCGGCGACGGCCCGGTCGAGGGTGCGGCGGAGCGAGTCCGCGACGGCGAGGGCCACGGCGTGCGGCGAGGGTGGGGGGGACGCCCCGCGCGGCGCGCACGCGGTGGCGCTCGGCGCCGCGGCGCAGGCGAGGAGGAGGAGCGCGCGCGCGCGTGGCCACGTGGCGGCGCGCGGAAGCCGCGAATTACTCTTCACGCGGGCGGAGCGACGAGGTCATCGGGAACACCATGCACTGGCGAGGCGGTGACGGCATGCGGTTGACGAGGGCGGCGGGTCTGGTGGGCGCGGCGGCCGTGCTCGCCGCGTGCGCGGGCGGGGCGGCGGCGCAGCGCGACGCCCAGGAGCGCGGCGTCAGCCGCGGCGGCGTGCGTCCGGGCATCACGGTGCTTCTGGACGACAGCGTGCACCTGGTCCGCGGCAAGCGCGTCGGCCTGCTCACCAACCAGACGGGCGTGGACGAGCGAGGGCGGTCCGACGTGGACCTCCTCACCAGCGACGCACGCGCGACCGCCGCCGGGGTGAAGGTCGTCACGCTCTTCTCCCCCGAGCACGGCATCCGCGGGACCGAGGACCGCGAGCAGATCGCCAGCGGCGTGGACGAGCGCACCGGGTTGACCATCCACTCGCTCTACGCCAACACCACCATCGCGCCGCCCGACAGCACCCTGCGGGGGCTCGACGTGCTGGTGTTCGACCTGCAGGACATCGGCACCCGGACGTGGACGTACGTCGGCAATCTCGTCTACGCCCTCCGCGCCGCCCGCCGCAACGACGTCGAGCTGGTGGTCCTCGACCGCCCCGCGCCACTCGGCGGGGAGCGGCGCGACGGCCCGATGCTCGACTCCTCGATAGCCAACGCCGAGGAGCACACGGCCGCGCGCCCCGGCCGGGCGTACGCATTATACCCCTTCCCCCTGCGCCACGGAATGACGATGGGGGAAATGGCGCGGTTCTACAACGCGGAGCTCGGGATCGGCGCCCGCCTCCACGTCGTGCCCATGCGGGGGTGGGAGCGCGGCATGTGGTACGACGACACCGGGCTCGCCTGGGTGCGGCCGTCGCCCAACATGCCGGGCCTCTGGAGCGCGCTCGTCTACCCCTCGCTCGTCGCCTTCGAGTCGTCGAACCTCTCGGTGGGGCGGGGGACCGACGCGCCCTTCCAGCGGCTCGGGGCGCCCTGGCTCGATGCGCGCCGCACCGTGGCGCTGCTCGCCGAGCGCGAGATCGCCGGCGTGCGCTTCGAAGCGGAGCGGTTCACGCCCAGCGGCCCGGGCGACCGCAAGTACGACGGCCGCGAGATCCCGGGCATCCGCATCCGCGTGACCGACCGGGGTCGCGTTCACGCCGGCCGCGTGGGCGCCGCCCTGCTCTGGGCCATCGCCCGCACCGCGGGCGACTCGCTGCGCCTGGACACCGCCGGCTTCGACCTGCGCTTCGGCAGCCCGGCCGCGCGGCGCGCCCTGATGCGCGGCGACGACCCGGACGAGGTGATCGACGAGACGCTCCCGGAGGTGGTGGCCTTCACGCAGCGCGCGCGGCGCTACTTTATCTACCGCTAGGCACCCGCCCGCGGCCGCCCTCCGGCGCGCCGGGCGAGGGGTGCCGGCCCCGGCGTGCATGTGTCTTGCAACCCGCCCGGACCACAACCCATTCTCGAGGACCGTATGAGAGCTCTGGCCGCCGCGTTGATGTTCGCGACCCTCACGGCATGCAGCCGTCAGGTCGAGGTGCGCACGGGCGCTACGCCCGCGTCGGAAACGTCCATCAGCATGACCAACAACCTCACGCAGGCGGTGAACGTCTACGTCGAGAGCGCGGGGAACGACATCCTGCTCAAGCAGGTGGCCGCGAACAGCACGGAGCTGCTCCCCGTGAGCGGCGTGGCGGCCGGCACCTCGGTCACGCTGAAGGCGCGCACGGTGGACGGCACGCGCACCTACTCCAAGCCGAACGTGACGCTCACCGGCACGTACAACTGGCAGGTGCCGTAGCGGCTCGGGACGAGCGGCTCGGAACGAGGGGCGTTCTTCCCTCGGCGCTCGCGCTCACGTACCTTTCGGGCCGGAGCAACATGCTCCGGCCCGCTGCCGTTTCCTCGCCTCGCCATCGAGCGGTTTCCCGCGCAGCTGGCGGAGGGGAGGCCTCGCCTTTGCCCACGCCCCGGCGCTGATGAAGCACCTCTGGGAATCCATCAAGAGCGGCTACCTGCGGGTGATCGAGCCGGTCGCCGACCTGCTGGTGCGCTGGCGCGTGAACCCGAACGTCATCACCACCGTCGGCACCCTGTGCTACATGATCGGCGGGGTGATCTACGGGACGGGGCACATCCGCACGGCGGGGTGGTTCCTGAGCCTCACCGCGATCTTCGACGTCCTCGACGGGACGGTGGCGCGCCGCACGGGGCGCTCCACCACTTTCGGCGCCTTCTACGACTCGACGCTCGACCGCGTGGCCGACGGCTTCGTGCTCGGCGGACTCGCCGCGTTCTACGCCCTCAACGCGGTTCACCGCAGTGCCCCGATGGTCGTCGTCTGCCTGCTCGGCATCATCGGCACCTTCCTCGTGAGCTACACGCGGGCGCGCGCGGAGGCGCTCGGGATCGACGCCAAGGTCGGCGTGATGCAGCGCCCGGAGCGCGTGGTGCTGCTCGCGGCCCCGCAGGCATTGTTCGGCCTCGCGCTCGACGGCATCGTCCTGGCGGCTATCGTGGTCCTTCTGACCGTCACCGCGTGGATGACCGCGTACCAGCGCATCGCCTACGTCTATCGGGTCACCGCGCGCGCCGATGCGGACGAGGCGGCCACGGGGTCGCCGGCGGCGCCGGCGGCGCCGGGGGCGCCGCCGGCGCAGCGCCCCAGCGTGCATAGCGCCTAGGTGCGCGCGGCATCCTGTTGTCCCCCGGCGCGGCGGAGCCCGTCGGAGCGCGCCCCGCGCCCGGCCCCGCGCCACCTCTCGAAAGGAGATTGCAGCCCGTGAAGGGTTCGAACGCTAGCAAGTCCCGCGGTACCGTCCGGCCGGCCACCGGCAAGCTCGGCATCCTGACGCCCGGGCTCGGCGCCGTGGCCACGACGTTCATGGCCGGCGTCGAGAGCATCCGGCGCGGCCGGTCGAAGCCGATCGGCTCGCTCACCCAGATGGCCACCATCCGCCTGGGGAAGCGCACCGAGAACCGCACGCCGCTCATCCGCGACTTCGTGCCGCTGGCGGCGCTCGACGACCTCGTCTTCGGCGCCTGGGACCCGATCCCCGATGACGCGTATACGGCGGCCAAGAAGGCCGGCGTGCTCGAGGACCGCGACCTGGAGCCGATCGCCGACTTCCTCAAGAGCATCAAGCCGATGCCGGCGGTGTTCGAGAACCGCTACGTCACGCGCATCCACGGCACGAACGTCAAGCAGGGGAAGACCAAGCGCGACCTGGCCGAGCAGCTCCGGCAGGACATCCGCGACTTCAAGGCGCGGAACAAGCTCGAGCGCGTCGTGATCGTCTGGTGCGCCTCGACCGAGATCTTCATCAAGGCCGGCCCCCAGCACGCGACGATCGAGCAGTTCGAGAAGGCCATGGAGCGCAACGACGAGGCGATCGCGCCGTCGATGCTCTACGCCTACGCGGCGATCATGGAGGGGGTGCCGTTCTGCAACGGCGCGCCGAACCTCTCCGTGGACATGCCCTGCCTCATCCAGCTCGCCAACGAGCGCGGCGTCCCCATCTCCGGCAAGGATTTCAAGACCGGGCAGACGTGGATGAAGACGGTGATCGCGCCAGGGCTCAAGGCGCGCATGCTGGGCCTCGAGGGGTGGTACTCCACGAACATCCTCGGCAACCGCGACGGCGAGGTGCTCGACGACCCCGCGTCGTTCAAGACGAAGGAGGAGTCGAAGCTCTCGGTGCTGCACACCATCCTGCAGCCGGAGAAGTACCCGGACCTGTACGAGGGCTTCAGCCACGTGGTGCGGATCAACTACTACCCCCCGCGCGGCGACAACAAGGAAGGGTGGGACAACATCGACATCCGGGGGTGGATGGGCTACCCCATGCAGATCAAGGTCAACTTCCTCTGCCGCGACTCCATCCTCGCCGCGCCCATCGTCCTCGACCTCGCCCTCTTCTCGGACTTCGCGCAGCGCACGGGGATGAAGGGGATCCAGGAGTGGCTCAGCTTCTACTACAAGAGCCCGATGACGGCGCCGGGGCTCCAGCCGGAGCATGACCTCTTCATCCAGCAGACGAAGCTCAAGAACACGCTCCGCCACCTCATGGGGGAGGAGCAGATCACGCACCTGGGCCTGGAGTACTACGCATGAGGCACGAGGGACGAGGGCGGAGGCACGAGAGGCGCATGCGGATGGTGCCGGGTCGGCGCGCGACGCTGCTGCTCTCGTTCCTCGTGCCGCTTGCCTCGTTCCTCGCCTCGTGCGGCCCGTCGCAGAACAACACCGACGTCCGCATGTGGACGGACAGCCTCGCCTTCCGCATCTCGACCGACCCGATGCCGCCGCGCGCCCGCGAGCGCATCCTCTACAAGGTGGTCGTGCGCGACAAGGACAGCGGCGCGCCGATCGAGGGCGGCGAGGGGCGCATCTTCGCCATGAACCGCGACAGCACGCAGGTCTGGGACGGGCTCGAGCCCGGCCCGGAGCTCGGCACCTACTACGCGACGCTCAGCTTCATCACCGCCGGTGAGTGGGCCGTCGGCCTCCAGTTCCGCAAGGACTCGACGCGGGCGATCGAGCGCATGGACTGGATGCAGGACGTCCGCGCCGCCCGCTGAGCGCCGCGCCACCGCAACGCGCCGCATGCGCCACTTCTATCGCACGCAGTTGACCCCGGCCGACGCCCTCGCCGTCGCCGACGAGTTCTTCCCGCGCCTCGACCTCGCCGCGGACCGGCCGTCGCAGCGCTCGCGCACGTTCAGCGGCGCGCTCGGCGTGCTCGCGCTGCACGTCAAGCCGGAGGGCGGCCACTACACCTTCGTGGAGGCCGCCACCGACCAGGTGGGCGAGAGCCGGCTCGACAAGAACGTGAAGCGGTTCTTCGTCGAGCTGCACCGCCGCGAAGACCCGGGCCACAAGCTCGCGGCGGGCTACTGATGGCGCAGCGCACCCGCCGCCGCGAGACGGCCGAGCGGCCACGCCGCTCCGCCGCCGAGCCGCCGTCCCCGAGTGCGGCGCTCTCCCGCGAGGCCCGGCTCGAGCTCTACTACTACATGCGCCTCACCCGCTCGCTCGAGGAGCGGCTGGTCAACCTGTACCGCCAGACGAAGGTGGTGGGTGGGCTCTTTCGCTCGCTCGGCCAGGAGGCGGACTCGGTGGGGAGCGCCTTCGCGCTCGAGCGCCACGACGTCCTCTCGCCACTGATCCGCAATCTCGGCTCGATGCTCGTGAAGGGCGCGCGCCCCGACGAGATCATCCGCCAGTACATGGCGAAGGGTGACTCGCCGACGAGGGGGCGGGAGCTCAACATCCACTACGGGGACCTCGACCGCGGCTTCATCGGCCAGATCTCCCACCTCGGAGACATGGTCCCGGTGATGGCCGGCGTGGCGCTCTCCTTCAAGCTGCGGCGCGAGCCGCGCGTCGTCCTGGTCTACGTCGGCGACGGCGCCACCTCCACCGGCGCGTTCCACGAGGGCATCAACTTCGCCGCCGTGCAGCGGCTGCCGATGGTCGTGATCGTCGAGAACAACGGCTACGCCTACTCCACCCCGCTCGCGAAGCAGACGGCGGTCGCGGAGCTCAAGGACAAGGCGGTGGGCTACGGCATCCCCGGCGTGCGCGCCGACGGGAACGACGTCCTCGCCGTGTACGACGTGACGCGGGCCGCGGTGGACCGCGCGCGGCGCGGCGAGGGCGTGACGCTCATCGAGCTCGTCACCTACCGCCGCAAGGGGCACGCGGAGCACGACAACCAGAGCTACGTCCCGCCCGGCGAGATCGACCGCTGGGCGACGGAGAACGACCCGCTCGACCGCTACGTGGCCGTGCTCCGCGACCGTGACGGAGTGACCGACGCCGAGCTCGCGGCCGCGGACCGGCGTGCGCACGACCTGATCGACGCCGCCACCGACGCGGCCGAGGCCTCGCCGATGCCGGAGCCGACCGACGCTCTGGTCGGCGTCTACGGCGAGCCCGCCGTGGTGCCGCCGCTCTGGTTCCGCGAGGGCGTGCGCTCGGCGGTCTCGGCACACGAGCGCGCCGCGGGGTGGGGCACCTTCGACGGCGCCTCGGCGCTCAAGGCGGCGAGCGATGACTGACGCGGCCGTGAGGGGCGACGGCGCGGTCGAGCGCACCTATCTCGAGGCCATCCGCGAGGCGCTCTTCGAGGAGATGGCGCGCGACGAGAACGTGTTCTGCCTCGGCGAGGACATCGGGGCGTACGGCGGCGCGTTCAAGGTGACCGACGGGCTGCTCGCGCGCTTCGGCGAGTCGCGCGTGATCGACACGCCGATCTCCGAGGCCGCGATCGTCGGCGCGGCGGCGGGCGCCGCGCACATGGGCATGCGCCCCGTCTGCGAGATGCAGTTCATCGACTTCATCTCGTGCGCCTACGACATGCTCACCAATTACGTGGCCACCGCGCGCTACCGCGCCATGCTCCCGTGCCCCATGGTCGTGCGCGGGCCGAGCGGCGGCTACGTGCGCGGCGGCCCGTTCCACTCGCAGAACCCCGAGGCGGCGTTCCTCCACACGCCCGGCCTCAAGATCGTCTACCCGGCCACGGCCAGCGACGCCAAGGGGCTGCTCAAGGCGGCCATCCGCGACGACGATTGCGTGCTCTTCTTCGAGCACAAGTACCTGTACCGCCGCGTGAAGGAGGTGATGCCGGCGGGCGACCACGTGGTGCCCATCGGCAAGGCGCGCGTGGCGCGCGAGGGGAGCGACGTCTCCATCATCACCTACGCCGCGACCGTCTGGAAGGCGCTCGAGGCGGCCGAGGAGCTCGCGCGCGACGACGGGATCTCGGTCGAGGTGATCGACCTCCGCTCGCTCCTGCCGATGGACGACGAGGCGATCGTGGCGACGGTGCGCAAGACGAACCGCGTGCTCGTCCTCCACGAGGACACGCGCACCGGGGGCGTGGCCGGCGAGATCACGGCGCGCATCAACGAGCTCGCCTTCGAGTGGCTCGACGCGCCCGTGCTCCGGGTGACCGCCGCGGACGTCCCGCTCCCCTACTCGCCGCCGCTCGAGGACTACGTCCTCCCGCAGACGGCGGACGTGGTGAAGGCGGTGCGGCAGCTCGCGCGCTACTGACCGCGCGTGACCGCTCCGGTGCCGTCGTCCGAGGAGGTGCGGCCGAAGTACGGCTGCATCGGCTGTCTCATGCTGTTCGCGGGCTTCTTCGGCGGCGGCATCATCGCGGTGCTGGTGGCGAAGATCGTGGGGAACGTGCGCGGCTGCGTGCCCGAGCCCGGGCTGCCGGCCTGCGACTGGCACCTCTGGGCCGGCGTGGGCGGCGTGCTCGGCGCGCTCGTCCTCGCCGGCGGCGTACTATTCATGTTGCGGCGGCGCGGTCTCGCGCCGCGGAACTCAGACCGAGGATAGAGCGGTGGCCCGAGTAGACGTGATCATGCCCCAGATGGGCGAGTCCATCGCCGAGGGGACGCTGTCGCGGTGGCTGAAGAAGGTGGGCGACGAGGTGAAGCGCGACGAGCCGATCTTCGAGATCTCCACCGACAAGGTGGACGCGGAGATCCCGGCGCCGTCGGCCGGCGTGCTGGCGGAGATCCTCGTGACCGAGGGGCAGACGGTGGCGGTCCAGACGGTGGTCGCGCGCCTCGAGACCGAGAAGGGCGCGGCCGTGGCCAGCGCCGCGCCGGCGTCGGCCCCGGCGCCCGCCGCGACTGCCGGCGCGGCTGCCGCTGCGCCGGCGCCTTCCGCCGCCCCCGCCGGGCCGCCCAGCGCGCCCGCCCCCCAGCGCCCCGCCTCGGCGAACGGCGACACGCTCGAGGAGCGGGTGCGCACGCGCTCCTCGCCGCTCGTGCGCAAGATCGCCGCCGAGCACGGCCTCGAGATCGGCGCCATGCAGGGCTCCGGCATCGCCGGTCGCGTCACCAAGCGCGACATCCTCCAGTTCATCGAGTCGGGCGCCGCGGCGCCTGCCGCCCCGGCCGGCGGCCCGCCCGCGCGTCCCGCGCCCTCCATGCACGCGCCGGGCGGCGTCGACCAGCACGGCCCGCTCCCCGAGCCGTGGGCGGGCGACGTCGTCGAGCCGATGTCGAAGATGCGCGCGATCATCAGCGAGCACATGGTGGCGTCGCGGCGCACGTCCGCGCACGTCACGAGCTTCTTCGAGGTGGACTTCACCCGCGTCGCGCGCATCCGCGCCAGGCAGCGCGCGGCGTTCGAGGCGTCCACGGGGCAGAAGCTCACGTACATGCCGTTCATCATCAAGGCGACCGTGGACGGGCTGAAGAAGTTCCCGATCCTCAACTCCTCGGTCGCCGGCACGGACGTGATCTACCGCAAGCAGATCAACGTCGGCATCGCCGTCGCCCTCGACTGGGGGCTGATCGTCCCGGTGATTCGGAACGCGGACGACCTCTCGCTGTCGGGGCTCACGCGCGCGCTGAACGACCTGGCCGCGCGCGCCCGCGCGAAGAAGCTCTCCCCGGCCGAGGTGCAGAACGGCACCTTCACGATCACCAACCCCGGCGTGTTCGGCTCGCTCATGGGCACGCCGATCATCAGCCAGCCGCAGGTCGCCATCCTGGGCGTGGGCGCCATCGAGAAGCGCCCGAAGGTGATCACCGGCGCCGACGGCGAGGACACGATCGCGATCCGCACCTGCGCCTACTTCTCGCTCTCCTTCGACCACCGCATCATCGACGGCGCCGTGGCCGACGAGTTCCTCGCGTACGTCAAGCGGCAGATCGAGACGTTCCCGGAGACCGGGGTCTAGCTCGTGCCGCGCGCGCTGACCATTCAGCGGACCATCGTGCCCGCGCACGAGCGCAAGCGCTACCTCGAGCGCGTGCGCGAGCGGCGGGCGTACTACCAGCGCGCGAGCTGCAACTTCTGGGTGTTCGAGGAGGCCGCGCTGCCCGGCGCCTTCATCGAGTTCACCGAGGCCGCCGACCGCGCCGCGCTCAGCGCCGCGCACGCCGCCGCGCCGGAGGCGCTCATCGATCCGGCGCGCATCTACGTGGAAGTGGAATTGAGGTAGCATGCCCACACGTTCGATCACGATCGACGGCACGACGTGGAGCGTCTTCCCGTCGGGCTTCATCACCCAGTACGACCGCGACGAGTTCGGGCTGATCTTCGCCAGCGGCTCGGGCGCCGACCGGCGCGTGCGCGTGACGCGCTACTCCCCGCAGGGGGCGCGGTCGCGCGAGCAGTCGCTGGCGGAGCTCTCGGACGAGCAGCTGCGCCAGCTGTTCGAGTACTCGCAGCCGAGCCTCACGTCGCCCGAAGCCGGGTACAAGCGGTGAGCCTTCCCGTGACCGAGATGAACGGCGCCTCCGCCGAGCGCTACGTCGACCTCCACACCCACTCGACCGCGTCGGACGGAGCGTTCCCGCCGGCGAGCGTGGTCGAGCACGCGCAGCGCGCCGGGTTGGGCGCCATCGCCCTCACCGACCACGACACCGTGGGCGGCGTGGCCGAAGCGCGGGCGGCGGGCGAGCGCCTGGGCGTGCGCGTCGTCGCCGGCGTCGAGCTGAGCGCCTTCGACAACGGCCGCGAGCTCCACGTGCTGGGGCTGCACCTGGACCGGACCGAGGCCATGGAGCACGACCTCGTCACCTTCCGCGACACTCGGCGCACGCGCGCGGAGGAGATCGTGCAGCGCCTCAACCGGGTCGGCGTGCCGGTCACCGTGGACGCGGTGCTCGCGGAGGCGGGGGAGGGGGCCATCGGCCGCCCGCACGTCGCGCGGGCGATCATCGCCGGCGGCTGGGTGCGCGACCAGCGCGAGGCGTTCGACCGCTACCTCGGCGCCGGCCGCCCCGCCTTCGTGGACAAGTACCGCCTCGCCATCCGCGACGCGATCGAGATGGTGCACCGGGCGGGCGGCGTCGCCGTGCTCGCGCACCCCGGGCAGGACGGCACGCGCGCCCGCGTGGAGGCGCTCGCGGCGATGGGGATGGACGGCCTCGAGGTGCGGCACCCCAGCCACTCCGCCGAGGACGTGGCGCGTCTCACGGCGCTCGCGGACTTCTTCGGCCTCGTGCCGAGCGGCGGCTCGGACTGGCACGGCGCCACCGAGGGGCCACGGACGATCGGGAACCAGCGCGTGCCGGCCGAGTGGCTGGCGCGGCAGGAGGCGCGCGCCGCCACCCACCGCTCCGCGCCCGACGGGGCGGGCTCCGCCGCGGGCTAGCATGAGGCTGGACGGGCGGACCGCGCTCGTCACGGGTGCCGGGCGCCGCCTGGGCCGGGCGCTCGCGCTCGGCCTCGCCGGGCGCGGACTCCGCGTCGCCGTCCACTTCAACGGGTCCGCGGCCGGCGCGCGCGAGACCGTGGAGGAGATCCGGCGCGGCGCCGGCGTGGCCGAGTCCTTCCAGGCCGACCTCGCGCGGGCGGGCGGGCCCGAGCGGCTCGTGGCGGAGGTGGCCGACCGGATGGGCGCGCTCGACGTGCTCGTGAACTCCGCCGCGGTCATGCAGCGGACGCCCGTCGGGACGGTGACCGTGGCCGACTGGGACGCGATGTTCGCCCTCAACCTGCGCGCGCCCTTCTTCGCCGCGCAGGCGGCCGCCGCGCACATGCGGGGCGGGGGCGCGATCGTGAACGTCGCCGACCTCGCCGCCTTCGAAACCTGGCCCGGGTACGTGCC
>Ga0307410_10000320_pt1 | contig 18645 bp, 22 predicted proteins | sample 322Ometagenome_3_FD_203707 | JGI IMG/M metagenome (GOLD analysis project Ga0307410, IMG submission 203707) | Maize rhizosphere microbial communities from greenhouse at UC Davis, California, United States - 322HYB-O-3 | ecosystem: Host-associated > Plants > Roots > Rhizosphere > Soil | place... | reverse complement strand
GGCGATCCGCTGACCCGCGAATTCAATCTCGACCGGACGGCGCTTCCAACCGTTACCGGTCGCGGTCGCTGCCAGCACCAAGGTCGGTTCGGTCGAGGCGAATCCCAGCACGTTTGGAATATCGAGTAGGGCGATACTGATCGCGCCGGAAAGAAAGTCGGGATTTGAAACGATCCGGCCTGCGTCCGCCGTTACGCCAACTCCGCGCGCCACCGTTGGGCTGAGCTCAATGACGGGAACGAAACCTTCGATCGTGACTGTCTCCAGTTTCCAGTGGGGCGGGCTGAGCGACAGGTCGACCTCGCTGCCCGGCTCCAGCGTCATCCTTCCCGGCGGCAGGCGCAATGTCAGCCGGTCTCGCGACGACCATGCACGCGCCAGCATTTCCTGCGCCAGCGCTTTCGCGTCGCCGGCAGTGAATACACCCGGAAGGTCCTGCTGCTTCTCGCCGCCCGACTGTTCTCCCGCGCTCGCGCGCACTTCTCCCGTTTGATAGTCGCGTGCCGGATCGTAATAGGTCACGCGCAGCGCCGCCGGTACAGCGCGCACCGGAGTCTGCTCGCGGTGAATTCGCGGCACAGGCTGTTGCTCGGCGCTATTGCCAAGTTCGCCGGCCGCGATTGGCAAGCGAACCCCAGGCCTCGGCGGACGCAGGACTTCACCGTCATCAAACAGGCCGACACCAAAGGAGTCGACGAGCGGCTTGATCGCCTCTTTGATCGATCGACCGTAGGCTGCGTATCCCCCAAGCGTGCGGTCAGTCCCCGCCGTAATCGAGCTGTTGGAGGCGTCCGAAAGCACCATCCCGACGGTCGGGGGCTCCTCGTCTGCTTCGATTTCGAAGGTTAGGAACGGGATCCTGTTGCCGAATTCGGCCAGCTCCAGGTCCTCGAAGAGCGCCAGCGCAATGCCGCGGTACGCCGGCGTGTTCGCAATTCCCTCAACCGATCCGATGAACGGATCGATGAGCTGGTCTTCGCTGCCGTCGTGGAAACGAAACTTGGTACCGACCTTGAAGTCGCCAGCGGCGCCGCGCAGCAGCTTCCCGTCCGCCCAGATCCGCTTGATCGACCCCGCGCGGCGTGACGACAACGCAACCGCCATCGATACGGTGTAGGTGTAAGTCACATCCGGTTGCCCCTTCGCGCCGCCGGTGTTGGCATGCTCGACGAGGTCCGTGGCCCAGACCACGCTGCCCGCCACGCGCATCGTCCCGTAAATCCGCGGGATTTGCGTGCCGTAGCTGGAGGTCTGAACGCTAAGGTCGCCGACCCTCGGTCCGCGCCGGACTGGCGCAAGCAATTCCTGGTCGATCGACTGACCGATGAGCGCACCGATCGCGCTTCCGACGGGTCCGCCCAGGACGGTCCCGATGGTGCTGAGCACGAGTGTCGCCAAGGCTCAGCTCCGGCGCATGCGATAAACACCGAGCATCGGCCACTCCGGCATGCCCGGCGTCTCGACCACCCGGCGAATGCCGGCATGAGCGTGCACAAATCCATCGGTGGTCCGGACAGCGAGATGAGACTGATGCTTGCCTGCTTCGAGCACCATAACGTCGCCTGCGCGCAGCTCTGCTGGGCGGACGCGTCGAAAATGAAGCACAAGCTGTTCGCGCAACTCGTGCAGATGATCGCCGCGGAGTGAATAGTCGCGCTCCTGCGCCCGCGCGTCGATCCCGAAGGTCGCCAGCACAACTCCGACACAGTCGAGTCCACCCTCGCCGCGACCCTGCGCGCGGAAGCGCGTGCCGACGAGCGCGCGAGCGCGCGCCGCATAATCGATCTTCATTGCTCAAGCTCCGGGGTAGCGCGTCAGCAGGTCGTTGCCAGGCAGGTGCGGCTCGCCGCGAAAGTTGGCCGCATTGTCGAAGCGCGACACGCAGGTTTCGAGCCGCTTGTCGCAGCCTTCGCGGATATCGACGCGACAGCCGCTTTCGACCGCTGCGCGCGGCCAATCGCGCAGTTGGATGGCTGTGCCGCTCGCAGAAAGGATCACGCTGCTGAGACCGCAGTTCGCCCCGCTCATGTAGCGCAACCGACCGAACACAAATCGGTCATCAACGCTGGTATCCAGCGTCAGCGTCGGACCGTCGGCCTCGATCACCCTTGCAGTGATCGTTCGTCCCGCGAGATCGACCCGGCATCTCTTGTCGCCGAACATGGCGCGACATTCCGGCGAGGTTGCGGGACAAACGGGATTGTCGAGCTTTGCGGCCGCGCCCTGCAGGTCGGCGGTGAACCCCTCGCCGTCGACGGTTACCGTTCCGACCTCGCCCGCGAGCAGTGCGATTGGGTCGGCTTCCGCATTGGCCCAATCCATCGCCGTGAGTTGCATCGTCGCGCCGTCCCAGCGCCCCAGCGCCAGATCCTGTTCGTCGAGCGCGTCCGAGCTCAGCGCGCCCGCGACTTCGGTCGAATCCGGCTCCAAACCGAGGCTTCGCTTGATCGAGGCCGGCATCATGCCAGGCGACGGCGCGTAGGCGATTTGGTCTCTGGTCAGCGCTTGGTCGTGGCTCGTCAGCGCGATTCCTGCCCCATCAGAGCGCTCGAGCCGCCAGCACAGTGCCAGGCTGGTCAGCTCGCCATCGGCAATGCTCATGCTCAGTCCTCGCGTACTTCAACCAGCGGCACTGAAGGCGCCTCTCCGGCGAGAAAGGTCGCACGGTTCACCTCGAGGCGGTCCTGCTCGAAGCGGACCGCTACATCGAACAGGAAGCCCGCGGTGATCGCCGCGCCCGCCGCGGGCGGCACCGTGAATTGGATCAGGCCCTTGTCCTGCAGCGTCCAGCCGCTGGTTAGTTCGCTGCCATTCACCGCAATGCGGACGCTTCCGGATACCGGCCGCGTGATCCGCCGCGCCTCGCTCTCGCCGTATCGTTTTACCAACGCGAACCGATCAGTGTCGCTATCGCCGGTTCCGATCACTTCATCGCCAGGTGTCGGCGCTCCCGTCATCCCGTTCGAGCTGTGGTCGTACGGGTCGCGAAAGCGGAAGCCGACCGCCGGCCCGCGGTGCGCGCGGAAGAAGGTCAGCAGGGTCTCCAGCTCCGCGTCTCCGCGAACGCCCGGCCCGGCGTCGAACCGCAGCCGCGCCTGCGCCCAGTTGGCGTTGCGCGATTCATAGCCGCTCGCGCTGGTCACGATGTTGGTCGAAAAGCTTGGTGCGATGCTGGCTTCCTGGCCGATCTCGATCGGAAACGACACGTCGTCGAAAGGCGTCACCGCCTGCTCCTTCCCAAATAATGTAAGGCCGTCGCGCAGCACTTGTGGGAGCGCCCACAGGAAGACTTCGGCGGTTCCGCGATCCCGCGCGTCGAGCGCCGCGTCGACGATGTCGTGCCATTGCGTCCGATCTTCGGGCGTTGCTACGAACCCGGAAAAATAATGTCGTTCGGCGACTGGATAGCCGAAACGTTCCTCGACCTCGGCATAGGCGGCTTCGCGGCGTCCGATCCGGCCGCTCGTCACCCATTCGTAATCCTCCAGCTGCAGCACATCGAACGCCGGCTTGGCCCAGCCCATCGGCAGGTTCGCGCGCTTGAGCTCGGGCGCCGCGGGATCGAGCGCCGTCGGCAGGTACACCAACAGCAAGGCCTTCGCTTCCGGTGCTCCGGCCTTGACCGCGTCTGTGACCGCGGCGGTCGAAGCTGCCAGCATCGCGCCCGCTTCGTCGAGCAACTGCAATTGCGTTGCAGTCAGGCTGCCCCCGACATTGGCGATTTCCACGGGCTCGCCGCCGAACGCCGCGATCGCCGCAGCGTCATAAAGGCAGATCGCACCGTCGGACTTCACCCACCACCAAGGCTCGCCGATCTGCACCTGCGGCTGCAATCCCGCTTCCTGCGAGATCGCCACCAGTTCGGTCGCGACGTTCTTAAGGAAGTCGATCGCCGCACTGTTGGCCGGCGACACCAGCGCCGACGGCGGGTCCCACCCCGTCAGTGCCGGCGATCCGTCATAGGCGCGTTGTTTCCACGCCGCCGGACAAAACATGTCGAGGATCTCGTACGACAGCGACCAGATCAATTCGTACCCACGCGACTTGCACGCTCGCGCGAAATCGCGGTGCCAGGCGAGCGCAGCGCTGTTGAGCGTCCGCGTCGCGTCGAGCTCGCCCGCACCGGTCAGCGCGAAATAATGGCTCATCCCGATGTAGTGGCTGACGATCCCGCGATAGCCGAGCCGCTCGATCGCCTCGACCAGCCGCTCCGGCGCCAAATTGTACTGATCGTCGTAAGCAGACGCGATGCGCAGCCCATGCTCCGGGGCGACAGCATCGCTGATCGCGAGTACGCTGCCCGATCCGTCGCATCGAATGTCGGTGATCGTCACCGTCGCCTGCACCGGCGCCGCGAACGTCTCGGTCGAAGCCTCGACGTAACCCGGCGCGACGAAGCTGATGAACATGCGATCGATCCGCGCAGGATCGACCCGATCCGCGTCTGCTGGCAGGCTGAACCCGCCGTCGAGCGCGTAAAAATCGAGGGTCACTTCCGCGTCGGTCGGCGTCCCGTCCGCATAATTCCACAACCGCACGAACCAGGATCGCAAATCGCCTTCAGCATCCTTGCCTTCGATCGTCAGCGTCGGGCCGTTGAGCGCGTCGAGCCCAATCACTCCACTCGACTGCCAGCGGAAGCTGAGCTGGCAGTGCGAATAGTCGCGGTTGGTTTCCCGCGCGTGGGCCGGATGAGAGAGCTTGTCCTCGCTCTCCCAGATCAGGCCGACCAAGTCGCCCTTGCGCAGGAACTCGCACTGGACGGCCAGCCCATGCGCGTCGGGCGTCGTCACGAGGCTCGCGATCGCCCCGCGTGGAAAGTCGACCGACCAGTGCAGCGGGTCGAACCGCTTGACGTGCGTCCCGACGATTTTCGCGTTGGGCCTCGTGAACCACAGGTTCATCGCGGGTCCGCCAGCGCCGAACGGATTGCGCGTGCGACCTGTCGGCTCGACTGCCGCAAAACCTGCGGATCCGACGGTGCCGGAGCCTGGATCGTGATCCCGATCCGGACGTCACGGCCTCGGCCGCCGAGATGTTCGATCCGCCCGCTGCTCGCAGGGACGAACACTTCCGGCCCACGCTCGCCCACGACATAGCCGCGACCCGCACTCACCGGCCCGCCGGTAGCGCGGCCGGGCGCACCGAACAGCGAAGCTACTAGGCTGCTCAGCCCGTTGATCAATCCCGACCCGAGACCGTTGCCGCCGACCGAACTGAACAAGCCGCGCAGCGACGCCTGGGCGATTTCGTTCATCGCCGACAGCGCGACCTTCTTGAGGTCTTCGAAGCCGAATTTTCCGGTCGTGATCGCTCGCGCGAGGGCGTTGTCGATCATGCGTCCCGCCCGGCCGGCACCCGAGACCAGCGGTCCCTCGAGCTGTTCGCGCATCGTCGCGATGTCGCGCGCGAATCCGGCGGTGTCGGCGCGCACGCTGACGACCAGCCGCTCGATTTCCTCATCCATGATCGATCTCGTCGTCAGGAAATTGGCGCCGAAGTGCCGCGATCGTCGCGACGTCGGGACCTTGGGCCGCATCGGCCGGCGCCTCGAGCGCTAGCGCAAGCTCGGCCGGAGTCGCGTTCCAGAACTCGTCTGGCTTCCAGCCAAGCAGGGTTGACGCAGCGCTGCTGAGACGCGCTGCGCACCGGCCGAAGCAATCCATCAGCGCCCTTGGAGAACCTGCGTCAGGACGAGCTTCAGTGTCGGCGTCACGCCGGCGAGGCCCTTCTCCACCACTGCTTCGCCGATGCGCTCGCGCGTGATCCCCTCGGGACGACTGCGCGACAGATGGTCGAACAAGGCGACGATCTGCTGGAGCTTCAACGCCCCTTCGGCGGCCCGCTCGACGATCTCGAACAGCGATCCCAGCTCCTCTTCGGCGGCGACCAGCGCGCCGAATGTCGGGCGAAGCAGCAGGCGTTCGCCGCCGACCTCGATGCTGGCCTCGCCGCGATGGGCATTTGGAACCGTCACAGCGCGACCACTTCGCCGGAGCTTTCGAGCGCCAGCGTGTAATTGCGCTCGCCGTTGAAATCGCCGGCATATTCAAGCCGAGTCACCAGGAATTGACCGCGCATCCGGTCGCCGCTCTCGAAACTCAATTCATAACTCTCGAGCGCGCCCGACAATGCCAGGCCTTTCACTTGCGCTTCTGCCGCGCTGCCGGTGAAGATCCCGCTCGCGGCCACCGACACCGATCGCACGCCGGCGCCGGACAATAGCTCGCGCCAGCCGCCGCTCCCCTTGTTGGTGATCGCCACCGGATCGCCGTTGATCGACAGTTGCGTGGTCTTCAGCCCGGCGACCGTCGCGTAGCTTGGGGTCACCGCGCCGTCGCCGATCTTGAGCAGGAATGCGCTGCCGCGTTCCGCCGCCATTTCTTTCTCCTTTGTTCTTCAAACCTGTCGATCTGCGTGGCCCAGCTTGCACAGCGCCGGTCGCGGGCTAAGCTCGGTCTGTGACCACGAACATCGTCCTCGGAATCTTCTTGCTCGCCGGAGCTGCCCTCTGCGGCTGGGATGTCTGGCGATCACTCAGCACTGGCATCGGACAGTGGGCATATTTGCGGCGTTTCGACCGCCGGACTTCGCCAGAAGAGTATTGGTTTGTAGTTATCTTGGGTGCGATCACTAGTGTAGCTGGAGTTCTCGTCGGTATATTTGTCCTAGCCTGGTCCGTTTGATCGGCCCCGCCAGAGCTCACGCCGCCAGCATCCGCGCTCTAAAATCGATCGCCGCAGCCCACGGCCCGGCGACGTCGCGCACCACCCGCCGCCTCACCAGCCGCATCGTTACCAGCTGCCAGCCGACCGTCGTGCCGAGCGTTCGCAACTGCGTCTCAATGTCGTCGGCAAGCGCATGCAGCCGCACCGGCTGATCGTCCCACAAGGTGATCGCGACCAGGACCTCGCGCCCGTCGCCGCTCTTGTGGCTCCAGTCGGTCTCGGTCGTCGCGTCGAGCGCCGCATAGGGATAGGCCGCGCGCGCCGGCGGCCCGTCGAACACGCCGGTCAATCCCTCGACCATAGTCAGCGCCGCGGCGATCGCCGTCTGCAGCGCACCGCCGGCGCTCATTTCAGGCCTCGACTAAGAAACCGCAGCTTGGGGTCAATCAGCCAGCGCTTGATCAGGCCGCGCCCGCGCACCAGCACCCGCGCTTCTTCTGTTTCGACCGCGGCGCTGCCGAACAATTCGCGCAATTGCCGCGCGACCGATTGCACGCGCCGCCGTTGACGTTCGCGCGCCAGCGCCTGGCCGCGCTTGACGACGTCACCCATCATGCGCGCACCTCCTCGCAGCGCATGACGATCCGGTCCTTCGCACGCGGGTCGTCGAGCAACTGGCGGACCATCAGGCTGCGGCCGTTCCAGCGAATCCGCTGGTCGAGCCCGACGCCGTCGCGCTTGCGGATCGTCACGCGATAGCGCGGCATCGCGCTCAGCGCCTGCGCCTCGCTTTCCGGGCCTACCGTCTCCAGCGCCACCGCCGCCAGGCAGCGGCAGACTTCTTGCCAGCCCGGCTCCTGCAGGCCCATTGCGTTGCGCGACGAGATCGCTTGCTCGATGGTGACGCGCTCGCGCAGCGTCCCGGCGAACTCGGTCATCGCTGCCTCCGCTTGGCGTGGATGGAGACAGTCATCACGAAAGCCTCATGCGGCGATAGGGCCGCCACAGCGCGGTCACCGCCGCCGGCGGCTCGCCATCGGTGCCATCGCGCGATGTGAACAGGTGGGCAATCAGCCGCAGCACGCCCTGCCGGATCGGCTCAGGCACACCATTTTCGTCATCCGCCATGCCGGCGCGGCCGGTCACGCGAAGCCGCGACACGCTGCCGGGCTGCGCAACCCGCACCCAGCCGTCGCCATTGAAATCTATGTCGATGGTGAAGTCGCTGCTGCCAAGCGGCGTCGCGAGACCGTTTGAATCCACCGCTGCAACCCCGGTCATCGAACGCACCGGCGTGAGCGGCAGGCGCTCCCAGGCGCTGCTCGCCGGCACGTCGAGCTCGAAGTCGCGAGCGACAACGACCTGGTTGATGAACGCCTCGCATAATCCGCTGGCCGTGCGGATCAGTCCCGCCAGCAGCGCTTCCTCCTCGCCGGTTTCGATCCGGACATAGGCCTGCGCCTCGCTCATGGTGATGATGGGCTGCGCCAGCGCGACCATCAGCGCTTCTCCACACGCAGCACGATTGACCGTTCGTCGGTGCGCCCGGACTGCGTGACCACGCGGTTCGACAGCCGGTACACGCGGCCGGCGATGCCGCCGCTGGCCTGCACGGTCGACAGGCGCTCGCCGAAGTCGCTGCCGACAACCGCAACGCCTTCGGTTTCCTCGGGATCGACCGACCAGCTGCTTTCGGCAATCAGGTCGCCTTCACCGAGATATTCGGCTCCCCAGTCGATGGCGTAGTCGAGGACCGCTGCGGGGTCCTTCAGAAGAAGTGTCATCTCGTTCCTTCGTGGAGCTCAGCGCGGTTCGGGCAGAACGACGGGATCGCCGGCCGCAATGATGATGCGCTTGGGTGGCGGCTGGCTCTTCCCGCTTGTGCTTGAATCGCTCTGCGCGGAAATCGCGGCCGCGCTGATCGGGATTGCGCCGATGCTCATGCGATCACCGCCTTGCTGATCGAAAAATTGAACAGCAGCGCTTCCGACAGCGCTCCCGCGGAGATGTTCTTGATCGAGATCGCGAACGATCCCGCGCTCACCTTGTCGATCTGGTAGTTGTAGGTGCCCGCCGCGGCATTGCCCGACGCAAGCACCAGGCTCACCGCATCGGTCGCTGCAACCTGGTTGTTGGTGACCGTGAACGAAACCGCGGCCCCGGGCGCGAGTGCCGCCGCGTTGGTCGTGATCTGGCCGCACAGCTTGTTGAGTGTCACACCCGTCGACTTGCTGGTCGTCTGGGTGACCGCGCCGCCGGCGCCGGCCCCATATCCGATTGCCCCGCTCGCCGCGACGGCTCCCGTGACCGCAAGTCCGCCCGAATGCGCGACGGCAATGTCGGCTCCCCCGGCCCGCAGACGAACACCGTTCGTCCCGTTCACGTAATAAGTGCCGAGGATGTTGATGAAGTAGCCGTCGAGCGCGCTGTTCCGCCAGCAATAGAAGCCGCTCTGGGTTCCGCCGGTACGAAGATTGACGACCGGGTCGGTCGCAGTGTCGGACCCAATCGTATGATCGGTTCCGCTGAAGCTGAGGTTCAGGCCATAGACGTTGCCGGTGGAAACCACGCCATTTCCAACAGCGTAGAACACCGGGACGCCCCTGACGTTCGGACGCATCGATCCGCCGCACACGAGTGCTGGCCCGTCGATCTGCGCATAGCCTTGTCCACCCTCGATGTAGCAACCCGACCAAAAATTGTTCGCGTTGCCTCCGCCATCGGACCGGTAGGATCCGCCGTCGCGGTAGCTGCCGCCCGATGACCAGGTGGGAATGTTGAGGCCCACCGACGAGCCGCCGGCGCCCATGTAATACCACCATGAATTGTCGGCGGTCGTGCCGGACGGCGCGTTGGTCGACGCAGCTGCGCCCTGGTCCTTTTTGACGCAATAGCGATTGCCGGCGTGGCTGACGATGCACGGCGTCGACCCGGGAATAATGCCGTTCGATTCGGCGTGGCAGCCGAAGTAGCTGTTGCCGAGGAACGACTTGTCGAAAATCCCCCAGCGTCGGTTGAGGCTCGCATCGACGCCGATGATCGAGCAGATGTTGGTGTCGCTGCCGCTGACGTAGATCCCGTTGCGGTTGCTCCTGAAGGACCCGCCGATAATTTGCGAGATATTGGCGTTGCCTTCGCTCGCCGTTCCCGATCCGGCGCTGGTTTCTGCAAAGAAGCCGTCGCCCTCGAAGTTCTCGGCGGCGCAATGATCGACGCAAACGCGCGCCTTCGCGTGAATGCCGTGGAACTCCCCTTCGTTGCCCGCAAAGCCGCCGTACAAATGCAGCCCGCGCAGGATCGTGCCGTCCCCGCCGGTATGGGTGACCGCGTCGACGGCACTGGCGCCCGACGTATTGAAGCGCTGGATGCGGATGCCGGTGTTTCCGGCGTCCCAGCGCAGCTTCGTCGCTTGGGCGGAGCCGGTCATGCCGGTGGCGTCACCCTCGATGATCAGCGTATGCGTGATCTCTAGCGTGGTTGTGCCGAGGTAATAATGGCCGGCGGGCACGAACAGCCGCGATGACGCCTTGTAGGATCCGACGCCGTTGGTCGCCGTCGCCTTCAGCCAGCCGATTGCGCCCAAAAACGCCGCGCTGTCGTCGCTCGCGCCGTCACCCGCCGCACCGAACCATTTGACGCTGAGCGGTCCCGAATATTTGCGGAACCAGGCGCCCGACGCGCCGCTGGGATCGCTTGCCGGAGCAACCACGACGCCCTGTGCGGTGTCGGCCGCAACCAGCTGCGACTGGTTGCCTGCTTTCCACACGAAGAGTCCTTCGCGCCCGGGTTCGCACAGCGACATCGCGCTTTGCGCCCGCGGCGCAGCGGCCAGCGCTGCCCGGGTTGCGGCGCTCGGGCCCGCCTGAATCTGGGAATACCATTCGGCCGCCGCGATCAGCGCGATCGTCTTCGCGCCGGGGCTGAAGTTGGTCCTGACGCCGCCGATCGGATCGCGGCTGATCGTCCCGTCCGCCAACAAGGTGCCGCGGCCGACTTCGCGCTCGGTCGGCTTGTCCACCGCGATCGTCGAATAATAAAAGCTGTCGCCGGCCGCGCACGCTGCCGTGAAGCTGGTGTGGCCCATGACGGCCGCGCCGAGCGTGAAATTGCCGGTGCCCGCAGTCATCGTCGTGTTGCGCACGAGGTCGACGAACTTCGGCTGAAAGGGGTCCGCCATCGCGGCTCCTTGGTGAGAATTGAGGGGTGTTTGGGGGTCGAGTCAGGGGTCCTCGACCCCCAGGCGGCTCAGGCGAACTTCAGCAGCTTGATGCTTTCCGAGTTCACCACCTGGCCGCCGATCCGCTTGGTTGCGTAGAAGTGGACGTAGGGCTTGTGCGTGTAGGGATCGCGCAGGATCGTCGTCGCATTGCGCTCGGCAATCACATAGCCCGCCTTGAAGTTGCCGAACGCGATCGACAGGCTGTTCGCCGCGATGTCGGGCATGTCTTCCGCCTCAATCAGCGGATAGCCGAGCAGGGTCGCCGGCTGGCCGGCGGCCAGGCTCGGCTGGAACATGAACGCGCCGTCCGCTGTCTTGAACTTGCGCACCGCCGCAGCCGTCGCCGAGTTCATCACGAACACCGCGCCCTGTCGATAGGGTGAGCGCAAGGTCTGGACGAGGTCGATCAGCTTGTCGGCCGGGTTGCTCGCCGGAAATGCGCCCGGCGCACCGGTGCCGAGGAACTGCAGCGTCCCCATCGGCCGCGCGCTGTCGACCGTCGCTGCGTTGGGCGAGCTCAGGAAGCCCAGTGGTTGGTTGGTGCCCGTACCGCTGACGAACGCCTTGCCTTCGGCGCGCGCGAACTCGGTCGCGATTTCGTGCGCCAGCCATTTCTCGACGTCGAACATCGCATCGTCGAGCATCTGCTGCGAGGCGGCCGGATTGGCATAAAGCTCGCCGCTCGCCGGCACGATTTCGGTGAAGCCCGGCGTATTCGTCTCGGGCCGCGCCGCTTCGAAGCCGACCCAGCCCGAAGGCGTGCCGCCGGTGGTGATCAGCTTGCGGTAGCCGGCGCTGCCGACCTTGACGACATTGGCGATCGACCGGATCGGCGAGATCGCCACCAGGGTCTCGTCGATCACCCGGTCGATCTCTTCCGGGACTGCGTAGCCGCCGATCGCGTCGGTCGAGCTGCCGACTGCCTTGGTCTCCAGCCCCGCCTCGATTCCGCGGCGGATGTACTGGTCGACGAAGCTCGCGGCTTCGATCGACTTGACGCCATCGAGTGCCGGGCGCTGCGCCTGGATCACGCCGGCAGCGATCTTCGCCTTCAGCGTCTCGAGCTCCGCCTTGAGCGCGGCGACGCCGTCGTCCTCGTCCTCGAACGCATCGAACGACTGCTCGAGCGCGTCGGCCTTCACTTCCACCATAACCGTCATTCTCCTCTTCCTCCCCTCTCCTTCGAACGGGCCCCATCGAAGTACTACTTCGATGGGAACCCACGGGAGGGGCAGCTCGCTTCAGCGAGCGGGGTGGGGCATTTCCCGCACCTCCGCGCGCAACAAAAAAAGGGCCGCGATTCCTCGCGACCCTCTCAATTCTCTCGTCATCCCGGACTTGATCCGGGATCCGGCTATCTCTTGGCGTTCAACTCAATCGCAGCTGGCTTCATTATTGGCGGCCGCTTGGTCCTTCCTGAACTGCTTGATATCCGCCTCGCTGGCATTGGCCTCGCGCAGCATCTCCTCCGTTATGCACACCGTCCTCAGCTCGCCACTATCCAAACTGTCTGAGCCGTTGCGATCGGAGGTTGTTAAGATGGCGATGACTTCGTCCTCGCGCCAATCGGCTATCTCCTCCACAGCGGGCTGGTTTTTCGGAGCATCGTCTGCTTTGCTTGGCGAGCAAGCGGAGACGCACAAAGCAACGAGAAGAGCTGAACTTCGCATCCCCTTGTTGCTAGCGCCAATTCTTTAACTTTCCTCAACCGCATGCACCCGAGCCTTCGGCTGCATCGGGCTGGCGACCAGGCTGACTTCGACCAGGTCCAGCTCGATCAACTCGCGATGCAGCCCCGCGCTCTTCGCCTCGCGCACGCGGTAGCCGAAGCTCAATCCATCCACCTTCCGGCTTTCCAGCAGCCGCGCCGCGCGCGCGTCGCCAACCGCCGCAATCACGCGCAGCCCGCGTTCGTCCTCGGCCAGATGTTCGATCCGTCCGATCACCGCGCCGGCCTTGTGCTGCCACAACAGCGGCACGTCCGCCGCCCGCTGCAGCGCCCGCAGGAACGCGCCCTTGCGGATGATGTCCCCGCCCTTATCCGGCCGGTCGAACACCGCCGCGTACCCCGCAAATCTCATCCTCCCCGAGATTTCTCGGGGAGGGGGACCGCCGAAGGCGGTGGAGGGGCCTTTCACCCGCTCACCACAAGGTCCGTCAGCCGCAGCCTGACCGCGATCCCGATCAGCAGCATCGCCAGCATCAGCCGCACGACCCACGTCACCACCGCGCGCCAGGCGCTGCGCTTGGCGTCGCGCCACGCCGACAGAAGCTCGCGCAATTCGTTTATGTCGCGCCGCGCTCGTTCGTCATCCAGGCCAAGCGAGGCGAGCGCCCGCCGCGCTCCCGCCTGGCTCGACTCCTCGACCAGCGCGCGCAGCGTCACTAGGTCGACGCCACGCCCCTCGGCCTGCGCCATCAGGCTCGCCAACAGCGCTTCCGCGCTTAGCGCAACATTTGTCATTTAAGCACCTTTGCCGGCTGGAAACCAAGCATGTCGCGCTTCTCCGCGTCGCTCAGAAAGCTCGCCGCACCCACCGCTTCCCACAATTTCGCGCGGTCCTCGGCGAGCTCGCTCAGCTGGTCGGTGTCGACGCTCAAGCTCACCGGCCCCAGCCAGTCGCTCAGCATCTTGCCCAGCTCTTCCAGGATCCGCGCCGCCATCGGCAGGATCGTCTGCCGGTACAGTGCCCGCCCCGCTTCGCGCGCATTGGCGTAGGTCGCGTCCCCCGGCAGCCCGACCAGCACCGGCGGCACGCCGAACGCCAGCGCGATGTCGCGCGCCGCGCCTTCCTTGAGCGCGACGAAGTCCATGTCCGCGGGCGTCAGGCTCAGTGCCTGCCACTTCAGACCGCCTTCGAGCAGCAGCGGCCGCCCGGCATTCCCGCTCCCCGAAAATTCGCTCGTCAGCTCGTCCTTCAGCCGCTTGAACTGCTCGGCCGACAGCAGGCTGCCGTCGGCCGGCTCGTAGCTCAGCGCGCCCGATGGCCGCGCCGCATTGTCGAGGAGCGCCTTGTTCCAGCGGCTGGCGCGGTTGTGCACGCTCGCCGCGGCGATCGCCGCTTCGATGCAGCCCATCCCGTAATGGTCGTCGCGCGGGTGCAGCGCCTTGATGTGCGCCAGCTGCATTCGCTCGAGCCCCTCGAGCCGGTTGATGCGCACCGCCTGGCCCGCGGCGCGGTACAGATAGGCGACCGGCCAGCCGCGCTCGTCGCTGATCACGCTCACCCGCTCGGGCCGCAGCGACACCAGCTCGGCCGGCGCGTCGCGGTCGTCGGCGATCAGCTGCACATAGGCATTGCCGTGCAGCAGCAAATTGGCCGCGACGCCCTCGAGCAGCGCGCCCTCCGTGACCAAGGCGACTGCGCGTTCATCTCCATCGATCGTCAGCCCGCCGAGCATCCCGGCGACCAGCCGCACCGCGCGCTGGCCGACCGGGTTCTTCCGATAGACCTCCTCGAATTGCGCGGAATAGGAGCGAGCGAACCCCTCCTCGGCCGCATCTGACTGCAGCCACGCGGGCACAAACGGCCTCGCGTCCGCCGGCGCGCTCTTGCGCCCGAACCACCAACCCATCGCTCGCTCCTAAGAAAAAGGGCTCCCGAAAGGAGCCCTCGAAGTTCAAAATGCTGCGCGGTCAGACCCGCATGATCGCCTTCGCCGTGGCATGCCACCAAGGCTTGTCCCAGGCCACCTGCACGGCAATGACAGTGGCAAGGAACACCGGGAACCACATCAAATAAGCTTCATGCACCCGCCGGTTGCGGATGACGTCCCATACGAACATCGGCGCCACCGCCATCAGCACGTAAAAATTGTTCGAGGCGGGGTTCGCCGGCAACGTCGATGGCAACCACCCCATTCGGGCGAATGCCGCGCCAAGCGGAACCGCGACCGCCAGGAAAATCATCCTCTTGTGAAGCCCGCCGTCACGCGCCCTGGCACGAAGGCCGATGGCGATGAACAGCGCAAACATGATCCCGGCCGCAATCTGTAGCAGCAGGATATTTTCGACCTGCAGAACGACCGGCGCCAGCGCCTCGCGAACCTCTGGCGGCCCGAAGTTCGCCCCGCCCCACACCTGGTAGTACATCGTTGGCGCGAGGACGAACCCGATCACGACGAGCGCGCCCGCGAGGATCATGCCGATCACGCCGAGCTGCATATGCAGCGCTTTGCGCCCGGTCGCCATCAATATGGTTTGCATCAGCAGCACCAACAGGAACGATCCCATCACCACGGCGTGCATGTGCAGAACAAGTGGGAACGGTGCCCGTGCTCCGGCCCGGATCATGCCGACCTTCATGATCGAATCCGGGATGAAACCGACCAGCACGATCGCGATGAACCAAGCCGCCATGAAAACGTAGATCCATCGGTCGATCGCGTGCGCCCGCGGCGTCCCCGAAAGCGCATCCGGTCGCCGCTCGCTCCGAATTTTTGGTGCAGCAATTGTCGCCATGGCGTTACCCCCTCGCCTGTGGACTCGTCATTTCGATATCACAGTCTCCTGACCCGTGGCACCCCGCTTCGCGTCTCGCCCAGCACCGTCATCGCCCACACCATCGCGTCAGCGCGGTCGGGCGAGCGCCCCGGCCCCTCATAGCCACCGCCCGCGACCATCCCGCCAAGCTCCGCTTCGAGCTCGGGAAACGCGCCGGCCAGGAACGCCTTGCCGCTCTCGAACTTGAGCGCGATCGGTTCGGCCCTGGCACACTTGCCCTTCGACGCATGCACCAGCCGCACGAACAGGCCGAGGTCGGCGGCGTTGAGCACGCTCTGCACCATCATGCCCCCATTGTTCGCTTCGGCCACGACTTGCGCCGTGTTCCACCGCGCCGCGGCCGCCGCGACGCGGTTCGCCCAGCCTTCGGGCGACAGCCCCCGCTCGCTGGCATCCTCCAGCACATACAGCGCGTCGCCGCGCCGGGCGCAGACCACGATCCCGCACGCATCCGAATCTTCCCCCGCCCCGGCCGGCGGATCGACCCCGACGACGATTCGGTCGAATGAAGGCGGCGCCGACGCCCGCGCCTTCTCGATCACCGCCCGCGTCCACAGCGCTCCTTCGACGTCCTGCAGCAGCACGCCGTCGAGCTCCTGCGCGCCGATCCGCGTCCCGCCGTATGTCGACCTCATCACGTCGATGAACTTCTCGTCCAGGTTGATATTGTCGCTTGTCCGGCCCGTCGTCGTCACGGTCCACCGACCCTCCCGAATGCGCTCCAGCAGCCCCATCGGGCGCGGGGTCGTCGTTACCAAGGCACGCGCCCGCGAACCGCGTCGCAGCCCCATCTCCAGATTCATCCAGGCCCCTTCCGCCTGCCGCCACTTGGCAAGCTCGTCCGCCCAGGCGAAATCATGCTCCGGCCCCCTGAGGCCATCGGCATTGTCGCCCGAGAACAGCTGCGCCTCGCTGCCGTTCGGCCACTTGAGCCGGCCGATGCTCGGCTCCCAGCGCAGCCGCCGCCGATAGCGCCGGGCGACGGTGATTAGTCCGCTGACCCCTTCCACCATGATGCTGCGCGCATCGCCGATCGTCGCGCCGACTAGCGCAACGCGCACTTTCGGCTTGCCGTTCGCCAGCCGGAAGATCCACTCTGCCCCCGCCCGCGTCTTCCCGAACCCGCGCCCGGCCATCATCAGCCACACCCGCCATCCTTCACCCGTGGGCGGAATCTGGTTCTCGTGCGCCCAATGCTCGAAATCGGCATCCCAGCAGAGCAGTCGCTCGGGTGTCGCGGTCTCAATTATCTTGCGCTGCTGTTCCTCCGTCGCCGCCGCCATCATCGCCATCTCGCGGCGCATCACGCCGTAGTCGGGCTCTTTCCGCTTCCTGCTCTTCATTCCGTCTCTTCAGTCGCTGGAGCTTGCGGACCAGCCGCTCGCGAATTTGGTCGACGTCTTCGGCCGGCAGCTCGCTGTCTGCCTCGATCACCGTCTCGCGGTGCATCTTGAGCAGCTGCAAACCGAGCTGGTTCGAATATTCGAGCATCCGCTCGACGCTGCCGTCGCGCCTCGTGATCACTTTCTCGGTGCCGTTGAAGGCGCGGTCGAGCAGCACCAGCTCGAGCCGCGAATAGGCTCCGGCGAGCGTCCCGTTCCAGTCGGCGCGAAACTGCGCGTCCATCTTGCGGCGGCGGTAGGCGACGGTCATCGGCACGCCGCTCCGGCGGCACGCCTCGCTGACGTTGCAGGTCTCGCCGAGCACTTTCAGGAACTTGGTCGCTTTCGCCTTGGACCAATCGCGCTTGGCCCGCTTCTTGAGCTGGGGCTTCTTCGCCGCGACCAGCGTCAGCTTCGGCTTCCGCGCCAATCGACTCTCCAAACGAAAATCGGGCCGAACTCCTTGACGGAGCGGCCCGACTCGCAATTCTTCACTGTGCCTACCGTGTACCGAATCAGCGTGACGCTGTCAACAATTATTTTTCCTAATTGGTTCGTTTTCGCGGGCGACCCTGAGCGGTTGCAGGTCACTTATCGGCGAACGCATGAGGGGAAGTCCGGGGAAAGTAGCCCAGGTAGTTGCTCATTGCGGCAGTAGGGGCGCAGAGTTAATGGGAACCGACTCCTGCCACTGAGCTTTGGACCGGGGATTTGAAGCGGGGCTCGTGAACTCACTCGGGTGCAATGGAGATGCGGCGAACACCCGCTTCTGCTCGAAGGCGCTGAAGCGCGTCACGGGATCAGCCGGCCTGCTCTTGCTCACCTCAGGATGCAACCGCGGCATCCTCGATCCGGTCGGGCCCGTCGCCGCGGCCGAGAAGCAGATCCTCATCAACTCGACGGCGATCATGCTCGCCATCATCATCCCGACGATGATCGCGACGGTCGCCTTCGCCTGGTGGTTCCGCCGCGGCAATACGAAAGCGACCTATCGGCCGGACTGGGAATATTCCGGCGCGATCGAGCTGGTCGTCTGGGCGATCCCCGCGCTGACGATCATGCTGCTTGGCGGAATCGCCTGGATCGGCAGCCACGATCTCGAGCCGAGCAAGCCGCTGAAGTCCAACCGGCCCGCTCTCAAGGTCGACGTCGTGTCGCTCGATTGGAAATGGTTGTTCATCTACCCCGACCAGGGCGTCGCCACCGTGAACCAACTCGTCGTGCCGGCCGGCACGCCCGTCAGCTTCCGGTTGACGTCGGCAACCGTGTGGAACGTCTTCTTCGTCCCGCAGATGGGGACGATGATCTACACCATGCCGCGAATGACGACGCGCCTGAACCTGCAGGCGGACCGGCAGGGCGCGTTCGATGGGCTCTCCGCGCATTTCAGCGGCGACGGCTTTCCGGGAATGCAGTTCAAGGTCCATTCCCTGCCGCCCGAACAGTTCGCAATATGGGCGCAGACTGCCCGCGGGCATGGGCCGGCGCTCGACGGACGCAATTACGCCGCGCTGTCCAGGCCGAGCAGCTACGTGAAGCCGATGACTTACGGCGCGGTTGCGCCGGGCCTGTTCGACGCGATCGTTGCGAACCGGGCGCCGCGAAACCCCGTGCCCCATCCAGAGCATAACCAGCCGGTAGCGGGATCGAAGGCATGACGCTGTTCGGAAGGCTGAACTGGCACGCGATTCCGTTTCACGAGCCGATCGCTCTGATCACCTCGCTGGTGGTGATCGCCGCGGTTGCCGCGATCGCCATCTGGGTCTGGCGCAGGGGCTGGTGGCCCTATCTGTGGAACGAATACATCACGTCGACCGACCACAAGCGGATCGGCGTCATGTACATCGTGCTTGCGCTGCTGATGCTGGTGCG
>Ga0307410_10000319_pt1 | contig 18652 bp, 13 predicted proteins | sample 322Ometagenome_3_FD_203707 | JGI IMG/M metagenome (GOLD analysis project Ga0307410, IMG submission 203707) | Maize rhizosphere microbial communities from greenhouse at UC Davis, California, United States - 322HYB-O-3 | ecosystem: Host-associated > Plants > Roots > Rhizosphere > Soil | place... | reverse complement strand
GTTTAAATGGCGGTAGAGTGCCAGTGCTTCTTCTAGTCTATTAACAGTATTGTATACATTGGCAAGTTCAAAATTGAGATTGAGGTTGGCAGGATCTAATGCAAGACCTGCAAGTAAGCATGCTAATGATTCAGAGTAACTATGCATATTGTTGTATGATCGCGCTAAGGTTAAGCGTGCATCCACATTATTAGGGTTCAAAGAGAGTGTTCTTTTAAGTGGGGCGATCGCATCTTCATATTGTCGAACATCATAGAGCAATTTACCAATTTGAGCATAGGCCAATGCATGCTCTGGTTGTAAACGGATAGTCTGTTTGTAAGCAGTGAGGGCTTTTTGGTAGTTTTTTGACCAGAAATATGCTTGTCCCAAATTAAAATGGGTATGTGCGCATTCTGGATTGAGTTCAAGCGCTTTGATATAAAAAAATGCAGCTTCCTCGTATTTTTCTTCAGAAAATAATCTATTACCCTCTTTAAAAAGGTTTTCAAATGATGAGTATATATCTAATGGTGTAAAGGGCAAAGTTTCACTATAACAGTGTGCACTATATACTAGTGTTATGAATAGTGTACATATATAGATGTTTGTTTTCATTTTACTTCCTTTTTATGTAGTGATACAGGTGATAAAGATTGCCACATATCATACAAGCAATAGAGTGAATATGCAAATCCATAAGCCACAAATGTGTAATTTGCGTAATCACTGTTTTTATAGTATTGTGTTCGAATTAACAACAAATCACTATTCTACGAGCAGGAGATTTTTATGAGATTGCGCACCATTATTTCTGTTATATGTCTTCTTTATATGCATCATGCATTCATGATGCAGGACAAGCAAATAGCATCATTACCTAATCCTTATGAGGTACAGGATTTACTACTTCTAGATTATAAAAACTATTTGAAGAATCAGTTAGAAGTATATAAAACAGGTTCAATAGACTTGGCAAAATTACAAAATCAACAGAATGATATGCTTGCTATTGGGTGCTCTTTTAGTAGTATTTTAGGTGACATATCTGATGATGACGGTAATACATTTGCTCATATAGCTGTTCTAAAAAAAGACATAGAGCAGTTAAAAGATTTATTGCATGTCCAGGCAAGGTTATTATACTGTACTAATATCGCATTTCAAAGACCACTGGATGTATTCATTCAACATATTTCACCTTGTCATTCGATGGATGTTGTGGAAAAAGATATTCTTAGAACAATTATTAACAAGATGCCAATTACTACTATCAGACAAGCACATGAAGCGCGAAAGATCCTTTCTTTGAAGCTTCAATATGTAAGGCACAACCATAAGTTTGATGTATCTGACAGGCTTTTGAAAAGATTATTGAGGTCCAGTTTGCCTTCTAGCACAGAAGATTTAGATCAGATGTTATCATCATACTATCAACAAACAATCGATAAAGCAGATGGATCAACATTTACGCATGTGTTCATTGATCAAGGACGTTGCGAAGAACTTTTTGAACTGATGAAACAAGGACGTAGTTCCTTTATACAAAATAAGGCGGGCCTAACGCCGATTGACTTGGCATTGCAAAAGTTTCGTCATTTTACACAAGATAAGACATTAATAGATAGTAATGATGAGTCATTTATACGTGCCAGATGTTGTTTGTCAATGCTTATAAATCACTTAAAATACGTATTAAAAGATAGTAATATTATACCGTGTTGCGAGAAGCATAGTATTTCTACTCCAATAGATGTTTAAACAAAAGATATTTGTATGCGGGTAAATGAAATTACACTTTGCTTATACTTACAGTATAGATTATGCCTTATTGTCGAAAATTACTATAGATAATATCTCCACGACCATGGCACCACTCAGCTGATGTGCGAGTCTTTCAGGCTCCAGAAACAGGGTAAATGGGAGGTCCCCTTGAATCAGATGAGAAAAGAGATTATTCAGCGTATTTTGAAGTTAAAGAAATAAAATAACATTAACAAAAAAGAATGCTACATTGCAGTCAATAAGGTAGCATTCTTTTTTGTTAATGTTATTTCTAATGAGCGTCATAGAGCAGATCTAAGATTATCAATTATTCTATCTTATTTTTTACAAAAATGTATGAAAAGCACCATAAAAAAAACTACTTACTACAATACCCTTGCCTACTAGTACAGCAATGGTTGCCAAAGCTATTGCTGTTACCCCATACTTTAAATAGAGATTATACATAATTTTACCTACGGGCCACGTGTGTTGATGAGCAAGCAGTGTTTTGACTACTTTTCTATGCTTCTGAGTACACGCCAGTATCAGGGCTGTCTTACCATATTTATTTTGTTGATTGTCATTAACTTTTTGGTTAGTAAGCAGTATTTTGACTACGTCTATATTATTGTGAGTACACGCTAGCATAAAAGCAGTATTGCCATCACTGTTTTGTTGATTTACATTAACTTTTTGGGCTGCAAGCAGTATTTTGATTACTTCTCTATGATTGTGTTTACACGCTAGCATAAAAGCAGTATTACCATCACTGTCTTGATTTACATTCACTCTTTGGTCAGCAAGCAGTATTTTGACTACGTCTATATTGTTGTGAGTACACGCTAGCATAAAAGCAGTATTGCCATCTCTGTTTTGTGGATTTACTTTAACTCTTTGGTCAGCAAGTAGTACTTTGACTACTTCTCTATGATTGTGAGTACATGCTAGCATAAAAGCAGTATAACCAGCGCTGTTTTTTTGATTGACATTAACTTTTTGGTCAGTAAGCAGTATTTTGACTACGTCTATATTATTGTGTGTACATGCTAGCATAAAAGCAGTATAACCATCAACGCCGTAACGGAATTGATGGTTATGGTATTTGGATATTGTAATAATCATACCATCCAGAGTAATAACACTTTGTAGATTGACATTAACTCTTGGATCAGCAAGCAGTATTGTGACTATTTCTCTATGATTGTATTTACATGCTAGCATAAAAGCAGTATTGCCATCTTCATTTTGCTGATTTACATTAATGTTGGGATCAGCAAGTAATTGCTTTACTATTTCTAAATTGCAGGTACACGCTCTCATCAGAGCAGTATAACCCCATTTATTTTGTTGATTGATATTAACGTTTTGGTGAGCAAGCAGTATTTTGACTACTTCTATATTATTCTGAGTACACGCTAGCGTCAGAGCAGTATTGCCATCTTCATTTTGTAGATTGACATTAACGTTTTGCTCAGCAAGCAGTATTTTGACTGCTTCTATATTATTGTGAGTACACGCTAACATCAGAGCAGTATTGCCATTTTTATCTGGTAGATTAACCTCAAACCCTGGATGTGCCAGTAATAAGGGCAAGTTCTTGTTGTTATTGAACATGTTTATAAGAAGAGAAGCTTTATCTTTCTTATAGATATCTATAAGAAAAGGAGATTTATTATCATGCATATTGCTTGGTTTATAGTGCTTTGCATATAAGAGAAGTTTAGTTGCTATATTCCGTGCATCATTGTCTTGAAATAAGGGCTTTTGTTGGCTTGTCTCTAAATCTATAGCTAAAAGACCTTGTGTATTGAGAAACATTCCCATTTTGTTTGTAACTTTCTTCAACACTAGCTCTGTAGCAAAATACTCTTTTATACCACTGCGAGATAAAAAGCGCATAAAATTCTTTTGAACATTCTTGCATGTACTATCTTTTTCCTTTACGCTCATCTGGTCTTGTTGTTGTACAAAAGCAATTAATCCCCGCAAACATGTTACAGTTGCCATACTGGCAATACTATAGTCTGATGCCATATGAAAATGAACATTATCATACAATTCTTTACAAGTATTTTTATAGTTCCCAATGGCCGCAATATTCATATAAGGCACTAGTGTGTGTCTAATCTCTTGAGGCAAGTCTCTTATCTGACAGCCAAAGTTATTGAAACAACATGCTATCATTTCTATTATTATGAGATATCTAAAATTCATTCATAATTCTTCCGCGCAATAATACCTACAAGTATACTATTATACTATATTTTATAGTAAATTTTCTTAAAGACAACACACCTGTAATTTCATTATATGCCATGAACTCTGATTTTGTTATGGGAATTGCTGGGACCATGAAATATAGATCTATTCTAATGAGCGTAATAGAGCAGACCTAAAAGCAGACTACTTACTACAATACCCTTGCCTACTAGTACCGCAATGGTTGCCATAGTTATTGCAGATAACCCATACTTTAAATAGAGATTATATATAATTTTATCTAAGGGCCACATGTATTGATGCGCAAGCAGTATTTTGACTACTTCTATATTATTTTGTTTACACGTTCTCATCAGAGCAGTATAACCCTCTTGATTTTGTAGATTGACATTAATGTTTGGGTCAGCAATCAGTGCTTTGACTACTTCTATAGAATTGCGGGTACACGCTTCCATCAGAGCCGTATTACCCCATTTATCTTGTAGATTGACATTAACCCTTGAATCAGCAAGCAATACTTTGACTACTTCTATATAATTGTGCGTACACACTTCCATCAGAGCAGTCTCACCAAATTTATTTTGTAGATTGATATTAATGTTTGGGTCAGCAAGCAATTGCTTTACTATTTCTATATAATTGCTGGTACACGCTTCCATCAGAGCTGCCTTGCCCCATTTATCTTGTAGATTGACATTAAACCTTGAATCAGCAAGCAATTGCTTTACTATTTCTATATAATTGTGGGTACACGCTTCCATCAGAGCTGCCTTGCCCCATTTATCTTGTAGATTGACATTAACCCTTGAATCAGCAAGTAATACTTTGACTACTTCTATAGAATTGCCGACACACGCTATCATCAGAGCAGTATTACCATATTTATCTTGTAGATTGACATCAACCCTTGGATGAGCAAGCAATAAGGGTAATAGATTTTTCTTGTAACTCTTGAATATATTTATAAGCAGAGGACATTCATTATTATGCATATTGCTTGGTTCATAGTGCTTTGCATATAAGATAAGTTTAGTTGCTATATCCTGTGCATCATTATTTTTAAATAAAGTTTTTTGTTCTCCTGCCTCTATAGATATACCTGAGAACAGACATGCTTTATTGAGAACCATTGTCATTCTGCTTCCAATTCTTTGCAATACAAGTTCTGTAGTAAGATACTCTTTTATACCACTGCGAGATAAAAAGCGCATAAAATTATTTTGAATGTTATTGCATGTACTATCTTTTTCCTTTACGCGCATCTGGTCTTGTTGTTGTGCAAAAGCAATTAATCCCCGCAAACATGTTACAGTCGTCATATTGGCAATAGTATAGTCTGATGCCATATGAAAATGAACATTCTCATACAATTTTTTACAGGTATTTTTGTAATTTCTGATTGCAGCAATATCTGTATGAGATATGAGAGCCTGGTGCATATCTTGAGGCAAGTCTATTATCTGACAACTAAAACTATTGAAACAACAGACTATAATTTCTATTATTATGAGATATCTAAAATTCATTCATAATTCTTCCGCGCAATAATATCTATAAGTAATATTTTATAGTAAATTTTCTTAAAGACAACACACTTATAATTTCATTGGATGCCATGAACTCTGATTTTCTTATGGGAATTGCTGGGACCATGAAATATAGATCTATTCTAATGAGCGTAATAGAGCAGACCTAAAAGCAGACTACTTAATATAATACCAGTGCCCAACAGGACTATAATTTTGGCTGCAGATAACCCATACTTTAAATAGAGATTATATATAATTTTATCTAAGGGCCACATGTGTTGATGCGCAAGCAGTATTTTGACTATTTCTCTACGATTGTATTCACATGCTTTCATCAGAGCAGTATCACCCCATATATCTTGTAGATTGACATCAACTTTTTGGTCAGCAAGCAATTGCTTTACTATTTCTATATAATTGCAGGCACACGCTAACATCAGAGCAGTATGACCAAATTTATTTTGTAGATTGACATTAACGTTTTGCTCAGCAAGCAGTATTTTGACTGCTTCTATATTGTGAGTACACGCTGTCATCAGAGTAGTATTACCATCTGTATCTTGTAGATTGACATCAACCCTTGGATGAGCAAGCAATAAGGGCCATAGATTTTTCTTGTCACTCTTGAACATATTTATAAGAAGAGGAGATTTATTATTATCATACATACTGCTTGGATCATAGTATTGTGAATATAAGATAAGTTTAGTTGCTATATCCTGTGCATCAGTATCTTGAAATAAAGTTTTTTGTTCGCTTGTCTCTAAATCTATAGCTGAAAACAGACATTCTTTATTGAGAACTATTGTCATTCTGTTTTCAATTCTCTGCAATACAAGTTCTGTCGTAAGACGCTCTTTTATATCACTGCGAGATAAAAAGCGCATAAAATTCTTTTGAATGTTATCGCATGTACTATCTTTTGGTTTTACGCTCATCTGGTCTTGTTGTTGTGCAAAAGCAATTAATCCCCGCAAACATGTTACAGTCGCCATATTGGCAATAGTATAGTCTGATGCCATATGAAAATGAACGTTATCATACAATTTTTTACAGGTATTTTTGTAATTTCTGATTGCAGCAATATGTGTATAAGATATGAGAGCCTGGTGCATATCTTGAGGCAAGTCTATTATCTGACAACTAAAACTATTGAAACAACATACTATCATTTCTATTATTATGAGATGTCTAAAATTCATACATAATTCTTCCACGCAATAATATCTATAAGTAATATTTTATAGTAAATTTTCTTAAAGACAACACACCTGTAATTTCATTATATGCTATGAACTCTGATTTTCTTATGGGAATTGCTGGGGCCATGAAATATAGATCTATTCTAATGAGCGTAATAGAGCAGACCTAAAAGCAGACTACTTACTACAATACCCTTGCCCAACAGGACTATAATTTTGGCTGCAGATAACCCATACTTTAAATAGAGATTATATACAATTTTATCTAAGGGCCACATGTATTGATGCGCAAGCAGTATTTCGACTATTTCTCTATGATTGTATTCACATGCCATAAAAGCAGTATTGCCATCACTGTTGTGTAGATTGACATTAATGTTTGGGGCAGCAATCAGTGCTTTGACTACTTCTATCTTATTGAAAAGACATGCTGTCATTAGAGCAGTATAACCATTTGTATCTTGTAGATTGACATCAACCCTTGGATCAGCAAGCAATTCCTTTACTGCTTCTATATTATTGAGATAACATGCTGTCATCAGAGCAGTATCACTATCTTTATCTTGTAGATTGACCTTAATATTTGAATCAGTAAGCAATACTTTGACTGCTTCTATATTATTGAGACAACATGCTTTAATCAGAGCAGTACTACCATCTTTATCTTGTAGATTGACATTAATATTTGGGTCAGCAAGCAATTGCTTTACTATTTCCATATTATTGTGAATACATGCTTTCATCAGAGCAGTGTCACCATCACTGTTGTGTTGATTTACATTAACTTTTTGGTCAGCAAGCAGTATTTTGACTACTTCTATATTATTGTGTTTACACGCTAGCATAAAAGCAGTATAACCATCAGTGTTTTGTTGATTTACATTAACTTTTTGGTCAGCAAGCAGTATTTTGACAGCTTCTATATTATTGTGTTTACATGCTAGCATAAAGGCGGTATAACCATCTTCATTTTGCTGATTTATATTAATGTTGGGATCAGCAAGTAATTGCTTTACTATTTCTAAATTGCAGGTACACGCTCTCATCAGAGCAGTATAACCCCATTTATTTTGTTGATTGATATTAACGTTTTGGTGAGCAAGCAGTACTTTGACTACTTCTATATCACTATGAGTAAACGCTAACGTCAGAGCAGTATAACCCAATTTATCTTGTAGATTGACATCAACCCTTGAATCAGCAAGCAATACTTTGACTACTTCTATATGATTGTCGACACACGCTATCATCAGAGCAGTATTACCATATTTATCTTGTAGATTGACATCAACCCTTGGATGAGCAAGCAATAAGGGAAATAGATTTTTCTTGTAACTCTTGAATATATTTATAAGAAGAGGACATTCATTATTATGCATATTGCTTGGTTCATAGTGCTTTGCATATAAGATAAGTTTAGTTGCTATATCCTGTGCATCATTATTTTTAAATAAAGTTTTTTGTTCTCCTGCCTCTACAGATATACCTGAGAACAGACATGCTTTATTGAGAACCATTGTCATTCTGCTTCCAATTCTTTGCAATACAAGTTCTGTAGCAAGATACTCTTTTATACCACTGCGAGATAAAAAGCGCATAAAATTATTTTGAATGTTATCGCATGGACTATCTTTTTCCTTTACGCGCATCTGGTCTTGTTGTTGTGCAAAAGCAATTAATCCCCGCAAACATGTTACAGTTGCCATACTGGCAATACTATAGTCTGATGCCATATGAAAATGAACATTATCATACAATTTTTTACAGGTATTTTTGTAATTTCTGATTGCAGCAATATCTGTATAAGATATGAGAGCCTGGTGCATATCTTGAGGCAAGCCTATTATATGACAGCCAAAGCTATTGAAACAACATGCTATCATTTCTATTATTATGAGATATCTAAAATTCATTCATAATTCTTCCACGCAATAATACCTACAAGTATACTATTATGCTATATTTTATAGTAAATTTTCTTAAAGACAACACACCTGTAATTTCATTGGATTAGCTGCGCAAAAAACCATTTCTTTATTTTTTTGATTATATGGTCGCTTTGTCTACAGCCATGCTTTTTAATGCGATCATCGAGATCTTGGTAGGAGAACTATTGAAAAAATCATTGTGTTAATAGTTGTTGTGTCGCTTCCTTGCATGCTATATACTTTTCAAGGTTTTTATCATCAAAGTGAGCATTAAAAATACCGGTAAAAAGACCAGCTAAACCGTACATGCATGACATAAACGGAAATACTGCTCCAACAATGAGACCTATTGCTCGATCGTCTATTATATCATTTAATCTACACATTCTATTTGCAGCAAAAGAATCATAAAATGTGCGGTTGTTGGGGATAATTAATCGTATGTTTTTATAGCCAACAGAGATTTGTATGTTTTGCTTTTCAAATGATTGTTTAATGCTAAGAAATTCTTGTTTAATGGGGCGATAATGATGTGTATAATAGTAATATATTAGTAAACTTAAGGCTAATCCAGTTCCCATACAGCCAATTCCAAAATAGATAGCTTGAGTGTCTATGGTCTTATTCTTTAATCTTTCTATTCTATTGATTCTTGAGTCAAGTTCATTGTTTAGTTGATGGAATAATTGAGTAATGTCGGTTTTATTTTTTAATGAATGTTTCATAATATCATGTAATGCTGCAACATATGTTGTAGAATCTGGAATTTGATTTAAAAAGCTGTTGACCCCATGTTCTAACAGATGCAAAGCATAGTCATTATTATGAAATATGTATGTTGGGGGTGCAGCAAAAAGAGTGTAAGAAGAAACAATGAGAGCAAGTAATTTTTTTGTAATCATGTAAGATATTCTTTGGAAAAATTGGTTAAAAAGACTTATAAAATGTATAATTCTTATTATAAAGGTATTCAAGGAATATAAAAGGAGGCTAGAATGAAATTTCCTGATTTTTTAGAAATTTCTTCTGAATTACAAGTGTTAATTGATTATATAGATACTTTTAATACTTCGTGGAATAGAGCAACCAATCTTGCTCCAGAGCAGCTGAAGGCTCTTCAGCATGTTGCAACTATTGAGAGTGTTGGCTCTTCAACGAGAATAGAGGGATCGCAGCTATCAGATAGGCAAGTGGAAGAACTTCTTTCTGGACTTAAAGCTACTTCCTTTGCATCAAGAGACGAGCAAGAAGTAGTTGGATACTCGTATGTTATGGAAGAAGTATTTGCAAGTTATCAGTTCATTCCGCTTACGGAAAACTATATTAAGCAGTTACATGCAATGCTCTTGCAATATTCCGATAAAGATGTGCGTCATCGTGGGGAATACAAAAAATTTTCTAATAATGTTGAAGCATTTGATGCGCAAGGAAATTCATTAGGCATTGTTTTTAAAACATCATCGCCTTTTGACACAATACACCAGATGTCTGAGATCATTAATTGGGTTACTGTTGCTGGTGATAAGAAAATATTTCATCCATTGATCATTATTGGAGTTTTTATTGTTATGTTTTTGGCAATTCATCCTTTTCAAGATGGTAATGGAAGATTATCTCGTATTATAACTACGATTTTGTTATTGCAATATGGATATAGTTATGTACCGTATAGTTCTTTAGAAACAATTATTGAAGCAACTAAAGCTAACTACTATCGTGCTTTGCGATTAACTCAAGTAACATTATCATCAGATAGACCAGATTTTAATCCATGGCTTTTTTATTTTTTACATTCTCTTCGCAAGCAGATTGAGCGGTTACAGTTCACCATTAATCGTCAGTAAGAAAAAAGTTTTTGATTTTGTCTAAAATGGACTCTTCTTGCTCAACATATAGATATTTTTTAATACATGTTTGTATATCAGCATGCTCTTGATCAAAACAATGCACAATGTTGTGAGCGTCGCATGTTTGTACAAGTTGCTCATTATTCTTGTATGCAATGAATAGCCTGTTTAGAGCATAGAGTTGATAAAGTGTGGAATAGGTCTTGAACCACTTTAGAAAGTGAAGCTCTTGTGAGGAGTAAAGTCTGCATTGTTTCCATATGCCATTATCTCCACTATCACAGTTGGTCCATACGCATGATGCATCTTTATTAAGAGCGATCAAAGGATTATGATTTGATACCGTATTGCCTATTCGACTAGATCCTATACACGCTAGTTTTTGTAGATCAAATACAGCCAAAGCAGGGCGTCTTGGGCTTGTAAATTCTAATATTTTATTGGGAACATCACTCTTGTCATAATAGTTGATGTGGGTAAATGCAAAATTTTTGTCCGGTGTAAATACTATTTCTTGTCTAAAAAAATCATTAGTAGTATGTGGACAATCTTGTTGTCTGTAATGTTCTATTGTGTATCCATGGTCACTATTCTCTTTACCTAAGAGTAAGTCTCCATTCTTGCACGATATAATAAAATGATTATCATATGGTGAACAATCTATTTTGATAGGAAAAATGTCTTTTGTGCATGTAAATTCTGTTAATAGCGATATATTATTTTTATCTGCTGTGTCATATATGCAGATTCTGCTCGCTTCATTATATTGTACTAGATTGCATATTATTCTGGAGCGCATAACAGCTATTAGACGGTTATCATCATAAGAGAACGCAAGGTTTATACACGAACCTTGACTATATATCTCTGTAATAGGAGTCCCGTTAAAATCATAAAAGATGAACTTAGTTTTGAATAGCGGTTGATCCCACAATAGCCCAAAAGCATTAAAACGAGGTCTATGCTGTGTGGGTTGTACAAATATATTATTGGCGTGATCTAATACTATTGGTGGATATATTCCTACATAGGGTTGCATAGTCTTTATTGTACAAAGGTCTTTCTTGAGCGAATGATCAATTGAGCATAAGAGGATACAATGTTGAGTCTTTATCACGATCTGTGATCCGTTATTACTGATGATTGCGGTCTGAATGTTTGAAGGTAATTCTATTTTTTGTATTGCATAATGAGTGTTATCTTTTTTCTGCCATAACAATAGCTTGCTACGATTGAAGTCATTTAAAGTTAATGCATAGTGAGTATTTTTATGCTGAAATCGTGCAAGTACACCGTATCTTGTTCCTGCGGGTACTAAGATAGCATCTTGTTCATCACACAATGAGACTGAGATGTTGACATCGCTTATAGCCATATCGGCAGGACCACCACCACGGCATAGTATCGGTTTTGTGTCAAAGTGCTTAGGTATAACAAGCATTTTTCCATGTTCACATAGCAATACTTGTGAACTATATGGGACTGTTGTTTTTTCATCTGTGCTGATTTTTTCCGTCAGCTTACTGCTGAGTATCATGTGAGAACGCATATGATACGAGATACCCTGTTTTATATCATCACAATACCTGGCTATGAGATTTTGTACATCTCTGGGTAAATAAGACTGCACAAGTAGTGCGGTGAGAGCAGGGCAATTAAGGTGATTTTTTCCAGCGGTTCTTATGAGGGTGTGCTTATCTCTGTGTGATAATTGAGTGAAAAACTGATGAAATGTATTTTCAGGAGTACTTGAGGCCTGATAAAAGAGATCTAATCCATGAAAACTAACATGAGGAGCCTTAAGGCAAAGGCTACTGTCTGTTATACTCTGTGTGTGTAATGTATTGGAAGCGCGCACCAGATCATATGGTATATGTGTAGTAACACCATTTTGAAGTTCTATTATATATCCTGGATCCATGCTGTAGGTGATGCGTGGTATAAAAAGAAAAACGAGCAATAGTGAATACATACGCATTTTCCTCATTTAAAGAAACAATTCATTTGTAATCATAGTCTGTGACAGTTTAAACTGTCAGACGAGATAAAGTCAAACACCGTGGTGGGGTGTTGTCTTACTACATCACTAAGCGTTTATCATAATCTAAAAAAGCCAATCAGCATTAACAACATGTTCCAATCCACACGCGATAATAGCGCTATCAAGTGGAAATCTCTCTTTACCTGGATAGACTACAACTAATGTATCTAACTTGAGATCTTCGCATGCAATACGCATTGACTTAGTAATACGTGGCGCATCTACATATTTTATTTCAAAACCAATTCGTTTGCCGCCTTTCATAATAAGAAGATCAAGTTCTGCGTGTGATTGAGTTGCCCAGAAAAAGCATTCTTCTGCAGCAATTTTATTTGAAATAATAATCTGTTCCATAGCAAACCCTTCCCAAAATGCGCCGAGTCTAGGATTGCGATAGACCTGATCATGAGTTTCGATGTCCATCAGCGCGTATAAAATTCCCGTGTCTCTAAAATAGATCTTGGGCTGTTTTACCTGTCTTTTACGGATATTTTCGAACCATGGTAACAAAATTCGTACCATAAAGGTACCAGCTAAGATGTTTAAATATTTACGTACCATATGGTCTGATATGCCAAGAGAACGTGAAATATCACTCGTATTAAATATTTGTCCATGATAATGTGCTAACATTAACCAAAAGCGTCGCATTTGCAAGGCAGGTATATTAAAACCGAGGCTTGGGTTCCATAGTTTTTCTTGTTATTTTTAAATCTTATTTAGATTTTACAAGGAACTTTTGGAAAAAACAATGATAGTCTACAGTTACAGACCTAAAAATTCTCTGATTCTTTCCAGAATCGGTTTTTGATTCTGTTGAATCTGTAGATATTTTTTAACACATGTTCTTATGTCAGAATGTTCATTGTCAAAACAATGTGTAACACTTGTAACACCGCATGTTGGGATCAATGTCTCTTGGTTGTTATATGCGATGAGCAATCTATTGAGAGCACAGAGCTGAAATAGTGTTGGTTTTTTTGAAACAGGTTGCTTTCTGTGGTTTGTGTTGCCAAAATCGGCATTGAGCCATGCAAGGAAACGGCTCTTTAATGGGGAATATAGCGTGCATTTGTGCCAGAGAACCTCGTCGCTATCGAGCCATACATGTGATAAATTCTTATCAAGAGCAAGGTGGGGTTTATAATTAGATACAAGAGCGGTTATAGTAGTTTCGTTGATACAATTTTGAGCTACTAAATCCAAGATAACCAGTACCGAGTGTCTTTCACTAGATAAAGAGATTGTTCTGTTTGGAATATCATTGTCTTTATAATAGTTTATATGCATAAAAGCAAAATGTTTATCGGGGCTAAAGAGTATAGATTTTGTAAAATAATCATTAGTAGTAGCTGGGCAATGAAGTTGTTGTAAACAGGATATAGCGTATGTTGTGCCGATTTTTTTTGCACAAAGTATGTCCCCATTACCAGAAGAGACAATAAACTGATCGTCATAAGGTGAACAGTGTATCTTATCCGGTACGAAATTTTTTGCACAGATAAATGTTTTCACCAGAGAAATAGAATTTTTATCTGTTATATCATAGATACATAGTGTATGTGTCTTATCTTCGCGCATAATGGTTATTAAGTGATTATCATCATAAGAGAATGCAAGATCAGTGCAGATACCTCTATAAGAGATGTCAATAGAGGAAACGCGTGTGATGAATTCAGAGAACATAAAGTGTGTTATATTGTTACCATTTTTTTGTCCACATTGTACAAGCTGACGAGAGTTGTGAGCTAATAATGTCTTAATATTTGAAAATAGATGAGTATTGGGTTGGGAGAATATTTTACAAGAATTTGTTTCAGAAGTAAGATCTATTGTACACAATAAGTTATTGCCCTTCTTATCTTCCAGTAGTATATAAGACCCATCATTACTTGCGGTTGCTCTTTGTATACTCCAAGGTAATCTTATTTTTTGTACTATATACCGGTTATGCTGTTCTTTTTTCCATAGTAATAGAGTTCTTAGATTAAGGTCCTTTAACGTTACTATGTATTCATGTAATTCTTGTGGAGAATATTCATTCTGGATGAGTTGTTGAAATCGCAAAAAGATTACATACTTTTGTTCTGCAGGAATTGTGACTACATTTTTTTCGCCACAATATGACAACGAAATATCCGTATCACTGAGAGACGCATAGACGACCCTAGTATCACTACATAGCATCGGTTCTGTTTCAATCCATGCAGGAATATCAAAAATTGTTCCGTGCTCACAAGAAATTAATTTTTTTTTATAGGGAAATACCGTTCTTCGATCCAGAGAAGTACGCTCTGCCAGGTTATGGCTACGGATAATAGCAGAACGTATGCGATAGTCTATGTTCTGCTTCATATCATTACAATAACTATCTATGTAGTCTTGTATCTCTTGAGGAAAATAAGACTGCACAAGCAATGCTGTCAGAGAAGGGCTATTAAGATGGCTACAACCAGCTGTTTTAATTAACGTACGTCTATCTTTTGGTGATAGTTGAGTAAAAAAGTGATGAAATTCATTTTCAAGTGTCGTTGATGCTCTATAAAAAAGTGCTAATCCACGACCGGTTATGTGTGGAGCTTTAAAGTGATGGTCGCTATTGTGTAGATACTCTTGATGCAATGTATTTGATGCATAGATAAGGTCATATGGAATGTCTGTAGTAATGCCCTTTTTAAGCGCTATTACACATGTTGTTTGCATGGAGTAGATGGTTTGTTGTAAAGAAAAAAGAGTAAGGAGCAGAATATGCATAAAGATTTCCTAAAAAAAACTTCTTATCTGTTGTATAATTGATTTTTGATTTTCTTGAGTATCTTGATTGTATAGATACTTATTAACACATGTTCTTATGTCAGAATGTTCATGGTCAAAACAATGGGCAACACTTGTAACATCGCATGTTGGGATCAATGTCTCTTGATTGTTATATGCGATGAGCAATCTATTGAGGGCATAGAGCTGAAATAATGTTGGTTTTTTTGCATTGTGAGCGGTATCTTTTTTTATGTTATCATAATGAGCATTGAACCAACGTAAAAAATGTACTGTTTGCTTGGAGTATAAGGTACATCGTTGCCATGCACTACTATGGGCGCGAAAGTTAATCCATAAGCAAGATGAATCTTTATGAAAAACAATACGCGGCTGAAAAGAAGATGGTTTGCAGCATATGATTGTTGCATTGATATAGCTTTGTGTTCTCAAATCAAGGAGCGATAATAATGGCATTTGCGCTCGTAGTGTATGCGTCGCCTGAAGGGCATAATTATAATAATTAGTGTACACATATGCAAAGTGTTTGTCTGGGCTAAATACGAGCGCTTGTCGAACCTCTGCATCAGATTCATGATGATAGGTATATCGTATGTGGTAGCGTGCTGGGTATGTATCATTATCTTTGATAATAGAGAGAAGATCCCCATTTTTATCCGCTATAATCCAGTGATCATCATAAGGGGAGCTGTATATCTTAGTTGCCTTAAAAGTATCTCTACAGGTAAACTCATGTAATAAAGTAATTGTATCTTTATCGATCATGTTATATATACATACTATTGAAGTATTATCATTATGCATAAGAGTAATCAGATGAGCGTCATTATGGGAGAATGCCAGATCTTTGCAGACACCATCGTATTTGATAGCTCTATAGGGAGTGCCGTGACTGGTGTTAGAAAAGAAAAATGTTGTTGTGCTGTGTTCTTCACCAGCTAGTACGCATTCCACAAAAATAGTGCCATTGTTACTGAGTGCTATTTTTCCATAAGTAGCCATTGGTCGGGCGTATAACGTTGGGTTTACTGAGCAAAGATCTGGTGTGCAAGAAGGACTTATTGTACATAGAGAGTGAGAGAATACAGTGTTGAGAAGTATGTGCGTGCCATCATTGTTTGCTATTGCTTGCAAGAGCGCTGTATCACAGGGTATTTTTTGTGCCACATAGTGTTTATCACGCTCCTTTTTCCATAAAAGCAGACCTTTTGAGTTATCTTTTGTGTCTAAAGTTACTATATGTTCAATGTTACTATCTTTTTGAAGAAACCGTAACATAGTAAGATAACAAGTTCCTGCGGGAACGGTAATGGTATCTGTTTCGCCACAATATGATAATGAAATGTCTGTAGTGCTGATAGGTTCATATGTTATATGCGTACTACTGCATAGATTGGCTTTTGTGTTAAAATGCTGTGGAACACAGCATGGATTTCCATGCGTGTGATACAGATGTTTTATGCCACGGGAAAACAGTGATGCTACATCGAGAGATATGTTATCAGCCAAGTTGCTTGCATCTATTTCGCTTGCGCGTATATGATAATCTATATTCTGTTTTATATCATTGCAATAGTTAGCTATCAGATTCTGTATCTCTTGAGGAAAATAAGATTGTACAAGCAATGCGGTCAGAGCAGGGTTATTAAGATGATTTTTGCCGGCAGTTTTAATGAGAGTCCGTCTATCTTTATGCGATAGTGTATTAAAAAAATAATCAAATTCTGTGGGCGTAATGGTGGACGCTCTATAAAAAAGAGCTAATCCGCGAGGGGTAATAGTAAGAGCTTTAAGATGTGTGGTATTATTATAGAGTTTTTGTTTGTGTAATGTATTTGATGTATAGAGCAGGTCATGCGGAATTATGTTAGTTATACCGTTTTCAAGTTCTAAGGTATAATCTGTTTCCATACTATGCAGCGTGTATTGTGAAAAAATCAGTATTAATACATAGATATGGTTCAAATGCTTCAAGGAAATATCCTTCTGATGATGTAATCTGGTGATGTAATGTAGAGCATTTTACTATGTGTATAAAGAAAATGCAATGTTGATCTGGTATAGTGATGCGTACTTTCTAAAATCCACCACTCGGACGTGCGCTTAATGCGTTGTATAGGTCTTCTGGAATAAGCGGAAGCAGTTGAGCAACTTTTTCCCATCGTTTTGTAATATAGGCTATAGACACTTTATTCTGTATTGCTTCAAAAATTTCTTTTGTTGCATCATCTAATGTTTCAACCCAATATGCCGATGGAATCTGAGTAAAATCAATCTCATCTTTACTATTTATAAACCCTGGGCAGATATCAGTCACGGTGATCGGAATATTTTTTTGTTGATATTTATTGCGTTCTGCTTCTAAATAGCGTATGCAAAATGCTTTTGATGCAGAGTATGCCGGGCACGATGCAACACCACGGATGCCGTCGATTGATGAAAAGCCCACCAAGTGTCCATGGCCTTGTTGTTCAAAAAAATTGAGTCCTGTGCGTGCAAGGGCAAAAAAACCAACACAATCTACTTCTAGCACGGGCAGAGATTTTTTCCAATCACTGTCATCAAAATCGCAATCATAATAACCAGTAATAGCAAGCACAAGGAGATCAAGACCGCCCATTTCAGCAATCATATCTGTTAGTTTTTTCACAGACTCATCTATTTTCTTAACATCCATAGGCATTATATAGGTTGTAGTAGGAATCTCTTTTTGAACCTGTTCTAAAAGTTCTTTTCTGCGTGCAGCTATACCAACAATATACCCATTGGCTGCAAGCATTTTGGACAATTCACGTCCCATGCCCACTGATGCACCGATAACAATTGCGCGTTTTGATTGCGCCTCTTCAGCGTATAATGTTCCAATACTTGTCATAAGAATATATATGATACATACAATAATCATAATACCTCTCTTTGGAGTTAATTTTTGTGACTATATCAAGAGGTGAATGAGTATGTCAATAGTACAGAAACAAGCGAATTGGAATCAAAAACCCAATTCGCTTGTTTCTGTATGCTTGTTATGCTAACTCAGATTTCTTCCCAGATTTTCTACTGTGACAAGTGCCTCCATTGCACGTGTTTCCACAGCATTTACTGCACTTCGCTTTTCTTGAATTCCAAATAGCTTCATCTGGTTTTTGGCCAAACATAGATTCATATTTTTGAGAAAAACGTGCGTACTCAGTTGTCTCTTGAGCAGCTGGAACAGTAGCCTGAGCAGAGAGTTGAGTTATTGTTACAATGCTTGCTGCTACTAAAGATACAAAATAACGATTCATGTGACTCCTTTTTAGTGAAAAGTGTTTATGTGTTTTTATTTTTTATAGTGGTACATGATGAATAAATGTGCCAAACATAT
>Ga0307410_10000318_pt1 | contig 18700 bp, 15 predicted proteins | sample 322Ometagenome_3_FD_203707 | JGI IMG/M metagenome (GOLD analysis project Ga0307410, IMG submission 203707) | Maize rhizosphere microbial communities from greenhouse at UC Davis, California, United States - 322HYB-O-3 | ecosystem: Host-associated > Plants > Roots > Rhizosphere > Soil | place... | reverse complement strand
GAGGCGAAGCGTGGACTGAGGAAGCGCGACCGAAATTCATGGAGCGCCTCAACTCGCGGCTGACATGCATGTCCGACGCGCTCGGCGACAAGGAATGGCTCGAGGATCGCTTCACTATTGCGGACCTGATGCTCGTGAGCGTGCTTCGCCAGCTTCGTGGCGGTCGAACGGTCGACCGCTTCCCGAACCTGGCGGCGCTTGTCGCTCGCGGGGAGGCGAGGCCCGCCTTCCAGCGCGCTCTCGCGGACCAGCTTGCAGTCTTTGCAGAGAACCAGCCGGAGCCACAGCCGGCATGAAGTAGGCGTACCCGAATTTCCGACCCCCGAAGGAGAAGAAAGATGACCTATTTCGAAGGCTTCCTGGTGCCGGTCCCGGAGAGCAGGCGCGAAGAGTATCGCAAGCATGCGGCCGACGCCGCTCCGCTCTTCCACGAATTCGGGGGCAAGGCCGTGGACGCCAGGCCCGACGAGAAGGTCGTCTTTTCCTGGTTCGAGTATCCCGACAAGGCGGCCCGCGACGCCGCCAACGAGAAGATGACGAACGATCCGAGAATGAAGGAAATGGGCGCTTCCATGCCCTTTGACGGCAAGCGGATGATCTTCGGTGGCTTCGAAGCAATCGTCGAGGAAGGCAGCTCAAAGGGCGGGTACACGGACGGGTTCGTCGTGCCGGTGCCCGAACGCAAGAAGGACGCTTATCGCGAGCTCGCCTCCAAAATGGCGAAAGTCTTTCGCCAGCATGGCGCGAACCGCATCGTGGAAGCGATCGCCGACGACATCAGTCATGGCCAGGTCACGGACTTCTACCGCGCCGTGAAAGCGGAAGACGGCGAGACAGTCGTCTTCAGCTTCATCGAATGGCCCGACAAGCAGACTCGCGACGATGCCTGGGCCAAGATCATGAATGACGAGAGCATGAAGCCTGAAGGGGAAATGCCTTTTTCCGGACAGCGCATGTTCTGGGGCGGCTTCGATCCGATCGTCGACAGCGAGCCGGCACGGCAGCGCGAAACCGCCTGAGCCGACACTGAAGTCCAGCAAAAGGAGGAAGTCGAGCCATGTCCGACGTCCGTACTGAACACGCGCCCGCGAACGACGCGAATGCGCGCAATGCCCAAGGCAGCTTCATCTGGTATGAGTTGATGACCACTGACGCGAGCGCCGCGAAGCGTTTCTACGATCCCGTCGTGGGATGGACTATCGCAACCGATCAGGTCGCGCCCGAGGTCAACTACCGGATGATCAATCGTTCGGACGGCGGCATGGCCGGCGGCCTGCTCGAGCTGACACAGGAGATGCAGCAGGATGGCGCCCGGCCGATGTGGCTCGGCTACCTCCATGCGGCCAACGTCGATGCCAAGGTCGAGGAGATCAAGTCTGACGGCGGTCAGGTGATGATGGCGCCATGGGACCAGCCGGGCGTCGGCCGCCTTGCGATGGTCACCGGACCGGAAGGCGCACCCTTCTACCTCATGGATCCGATCCCGCCCCAGGGTCAGCCCGATGCCGTCAGCGACGTCTTCTCGGTCGACCAGCCGCAGCACGTTCGCTGGAACGAGCTGTGGAGCAGCGACCCGCCGAAATCGATCGACTTCTACAAGCGCCGCTTCGGTTGGTCCCAGGAGGGCGACATGGATATGGGCGAAATGGGCAAGTACCAGTTCGTCCAGCACGATGGCGTGGGGATCGGCGCAGTGATGCCGGCCATGCCCGACGTGCCGCGCTCCATGTGGAACTTCTACATCGGCGTCGACGACATCGACCGGGCGGCGGACGCAGTCCGCTCCGGCGGCGGCCAGATCGTCAACGGGCCCATGGAAATACCCGGCGGCGAATATGCGCTCAACGGCGTCGATCCGCAGGGCGCGCTGTTCGGCCTCGTCGGCCCACGCAGGAAATAGGGAGAGAGAAATGTCCAACAAATTGACCACGTGCCTTTGGTTCGACCATGGCGAGGCGCGCAAGGCGGCGGAATTCTACGCCCAGACCTTTCCCGACAGTAGCGTCGGGAGAGTGAACGAAGCGCCGTCGGATTTCCCCGGCGGATCGGAAGGCGCGGAGCTGACCGTTGAATTCACGGTCCTTGGACAGTCGTTCGTCGGCCTCAATGGGGGCCCCAACTTCAAGCCCAACGAAGCCGTCAGCTTCATGGTGATCACGGAGAACCAGGAAGAGACGGACCGCTACTGGAATGCCATCGTCCAGAATGGCGGCCAGGAAAGCGAATGCGGCTGGTGCAAGGACAAGTGGGGCTTCTCCTGGCAGATTACCCCGCGCGTGTTGCTCGACGCAACCACGAGCTCCGACGAAGCCGCCGCCAAGCGCGCGTTCGGGGCGATGATGACGATGCAGAAGATCGACGTCGCCAAGATCGAAGCGGCCCTCCGCGGCGATACGGTCAATGCGTAAGCTGACAGGCGCCGTCTTCGTCTCGATCGACGGAGTCATGCAGGCCCCGGGCGGACCCGAAGAGGATCTGTCCGGGGGCTTCCGGCACGGAGGCTGGGTGCAACCGTTCTGGGCAGAGCAGATGGGCCCCTTCGAAGATGTGATCATGGGCGAGTACGACCTGCTCCTCGCAAAGCGGACGTACGACATCTTCTCGGGCTACTGGCCGTACAATCAGGACGATCCCATCGGCGCCAAATTTCAGCCCATCAACAAATATGTACTGACCCACTCCGATGAGCCGCTGAGCTGGGAGCATAGCCGCAAGCTTTCGGGCGACACCGCTGATGCCGTCCGCGAACTGAAGCAGACCGACGGTCGCGACCTCCTGATCCAGGGCAGCAGCACCCTCTACCCGCCGCTCCTCTCGGCCGGGCTGATCGACAAGCTGATGCTGATCACCTTCCCGGTGCTGCTGGGGAAAGGCAAAAGCATCTTCGACGGATCGGTCAAACCGAACGGCCTGAAGCTTATCGAAAGCTTCGTCTCCGGCACGGGTGTCGTTACGGCGACCTATGAACCCGCGGGCGAGGTTCCGACTGGCACGTTCGAGACCAAGGAACCGAGCGAGGCGGAGCTCGAACGGCGCAAAAGATGGGCGCGGGAGGACGCGTGAGCCTTCAACTTTTCGCTCACCCCTTCTCGTCCTACTGCCAGAAAGTGCTGATCGCCCTTTGGGCGGACGAGACAGCGTTCGAGTATCGCATGCTCGACCCGGAGCATCCGGAAAACGTCACCGAGCTGAAGGAGCGCTGGGCCTTCGGGAAGTTCCCGCTTCTGGTCGACGACAAAGTTTCGGTCATCGAGACGACGCCGATCATCGAGCATCTTCATGCCCTTCATCGCGGAAAGGTCGACTGGATCCCGGCCGGCGAGGACGGGCGAAGGACGCGCTTCCTCGACCGCTTCTTCGACATCTACGTCATGACCAACATGCAGAAAGCTGGGCTAGACATCCTGCGGCCCGAAGGCTCGCGCGATCCCTATGGAGTCGAGCGGGCCCGGGCGGAACTGCGCCTGGCCTATGACTGGCTGGAGGACAATCTAGGGGATGGCCCCTGGGCGATTGAAGATCGCTTCAGCCTGGCAGATTGCGCCGCGGCTCCCTCACTGTTCTACGCTGACTGGCTTGAAGAGATCCGGCCGGACCGACCCCGTCTCGCCGGCTATCGCGCGCGCCTGCTCGCCCATCCGGCAGTAGCACGGGCGGTGGACGAAGGCCGCCCGTATCGGAAGTTTTTCCCCATGGGCGCACCCGACCGCGATTAGCTGTTATACTCGGCGCTCGACCTTGAGGAGTTCCCCGATGAAGCTCGCCCGAGTTTTACTCGCGCTTTCCGTCCTGCCGCTGGCAAGCTCCACTCTGGCCAAGCCCGCCGGCGAGACTGCTGTCCTCGCGGGCGGATGCTTTTGGGGAATGGAAGCCGTGTTCGAGCACGTGAAGGGCGTTCAGAACGTCGTCTCCGGATATGCCGGCGGAGCAGCGGAGGAGGCGCGGTACGACAAGGTGAGCAGCGAGCGCACCGGTCACGCGGAAGCCATCAAAATCAGCTTCGACCCTCGCCAGGTAAGCTATGCCCAGCTTTTGCGCATCTATTTCTCCGTCGCGCACGACGCGACGCAGGTGAACCGGCAGGGCCCGGATGTCGGTCCAAGCTATCGATCGGCGATCTTCCCGCAGAATGCCGAGCAGCGGCGGCTAGCGGCCAGCTTCATCGCTCAACTGCGCGCCGCCAAGAAGCCGATCGCGACGCGGCTCGAAAGCGGCCCCTTCTATCCCGCGGAAGCTAGCCATCAGGATTTCGTTCGCCGAAACCCGCTTTACCCCTATGTCCTGGTGAACGACCGGCCCAAGCTGGCAAAGCTCAAGCGAGAATATCCGCAATATTGGAAGGCGTGACCGCGCTTGGGCAGCGCCTATTCGCTCTTGGCGCCGCGCTGGACCTGCACGCGTTCAAGCTCTTGACGGTCCTGCATGCGGCGATCGGCCCACTCGGACCGCGTCATGCAGATACGCTTCACGCCAAGCCGGCTGCCGGTAACTTCCTGCTTCTGGCAGACGATCTCGTTGGAATTCTCTGCCGACTTTGACTCGGTGGCAGCCTGAGTCTGGGTTGGCGCAGCCGCGGGCTGAGCAACCGCCGGTATGGCAGTCCCCGCCAACAGAGCTGCAGCAATCGGTGCGCAACGGGCCTTTAACATCCGGAAACACTCCTCAGGTAGAACGCGGACTATCGGCCGCGTCCTTCTGTTTCGCAAAGCTTTTTTCGACAAACGCCCTAGATCGGCGGCGCGACGTCGAACGCTACGGTAAGGCGCTCTCCCTCCGCGAACGGTACCGTGCCGTGCCACATCCAAGAGGGGAACAGCACGAGACGTGCCGGCTTGGGCTCAATCTTCCTCCAAGACGGTAGATTGACACCGAGCTTCCGGTCTGGCTCTCCCAGAGTTAGCCACCCCGCGTCCTCCACCTCAACCGGCGCCCGCTCCGGAAGCGCGACATAGAGGGCAGAGCTGATCCAGCCCAAGGGGTGCACATGGTTCGAATGGCGCCCTTCCGACCGCAGCCGGACCGACCAGCTGCCGGAGAAACGCACGCGCCGGTCTCGCCGCTGACGCAGCAGCGGATGGCGCTCATCCACCGGCGGAAGCTGAGCAACATAGCTATTCACCGCGCCGACTATCGCCTTTCGAAGATGGCGAATGACAGGGTCGATGCGGCTGAGAAGCGGACCGTCCGTTTGCGTCCCGCCTCGCACCGACTGGTCGAGATACTCGCCCTTCGCGACGTGAAGCGACCTCAGCGTATCGCCAAGCACATCCAGATGCGGAAGCGCGTCCGAGAGGTCGGTCGGACTCACGAACCTCTCGTCGCCTTCCAGCCACTCGGACCGCTGATCGCCTGCCAGTCGCCACGCGGTCGCCGCATAAGCCCAGAGCTCCACGCTCTGATCCCGTTGCAGCTCGCGATCGATCAAAGTCACCGTCGCCTCAATCTCGCCGACGCGAAGCAAGTGTCTGACCCGCCAGCGCCCAAGTGCGGCGTCGGCGTGCGCCGGAGCGGCTTCGAACAATGCGCGCGGATAAGTTTCGGTGTCCAACTCGGCGGCGTGGATGCCTTCGTAGATTGCAAACTCCGGCGGATTTACTCCCGCCGCCCGCGCCCGGCCGATGATCTCACTCAACGTCTCGTATGCGCCGCGCCGCAGCTGCACATTCAGCAGCGTATCCCACAGTGGCTGCGCGTCCGGGAAGCGCTGGAGCGCGGCGTCGAGGGAAGAAGTCACCTCGTTCGATCGGCCCTGGGTAGCCATTAGCTGGGCTAGCTGTTCGTGTCCGTAAAGCCAGGCGGGCGCCGTCTCGAGCGTTGCCTGCAGGTCTCCGATCGCGCGGTCACCCTGCCCCATCGCAGCTCGCGCGGCGGCCATTCCAACCAGTATCTGACCATTGTTGGGAGCGAGCGAGAGAGCGCGTTCGTAGAGCGGCCGCGCGTCGAGTCCTGCCTCCATTGCCGTACGCGCATGCCCATGCGCAATGCTAACGTCCTCGGGATCAAGCCGCGCTGCCTCCTCGAACGAACGCAGCGCAACGTCATGTTCGTCCAGCGAGCGCTCCAGCAGCGCCTTCCATTGCCACAACAGCGTGTTTCGCAACTCGACCGCGCCGCGCTCGATAAGAGGGAGCGCAAGCTCCTCTTCTCCTTCCTCCAGCGCTTTGCTTGCCAAATCCGCAAGCGCATTGATGTCGAGCGAGTTGGACAGCTTGGCTGCCAAAGACGCCGTGACGCTCAAAGCGCGCCGACTCCCCCTTCGCTCCCGATCAGCGCCGTCACGGCGTCGCGCTCCGTTTCCGTCAGATCCGGGTGCCAGATGTCGAAGATGAAAACGACGCGCAGCTCGTCGCTCGGATTGAGCGCCTCATGCTCGATCGTGTCGTCGAAGACGAAGGCTTCGCCGCGCTTCCAGTATCGGGTCTCGCCGCCGACCCGGAACCAGCACCCCTCCGGCACCACCAGGGGCAGATGGCACACGAGCCGGGCGTTGCTCACTCCCACATGCGGCGGGATCGACGTTCCGGGAGCCAGGAGGGAGAACATCGCGTTCGGGCCCGAACCCGCGATGCCGGGCTGCGGGAATGACTGAAGGAGCTCCATCGTTCGCGGGCAATGGCGTGCGTTCGCTTCAACGCGCTCCCCATTCCGCCACAAGTGGATTGCCGTCCAGTCGGGGTTTCGGTTCAGCGGCCGCCATTGAGCGAGCGGGAGGTGTTCGTCGTACTGGATGTACGGAACCAGCTCGGCGCGTTCCGCGGCCATCACCGTCTTGAGTTCGGCAGCAATATCGTCCGTGGCCGCTTCCAGCGTGGCCAGCCAAGGGAATAGCTGCCGCGGATGGAATTCGCGGACAGCAAGCTCAGGGAAATGAAAATGCGTGGGCGTGCTGTGGAAGGGCTTCGTCCGGCCGAGCGCATTGTTGCGGAAGCGCTCGATCCGCTGGCGCTCATCGGTGGCGGCCCTTTGCTCCGCCGGCGCCGTGGCTGCTTTCAGCTTCTTCTCGCGAGCATCGACCCAGGCTGCGTATTGACGTTCGCCTTCAGCGATCACGCCATCGATCTGCGGTGGAAGGGGCCCGCTCGGCTTCTGGGCAAGCGCGTTGCCCCACGCCTGCCCGGAGTCAGGATGCCCGAGCCTTTGCAGGAGGCTGGCCTTCATCAACAGCATCGTGAAATCTAGCGGCGCAAGGGCGAGGCCGCGGTGCAGCGCCTCGAGCGCGGCTTGCGGGCTTCCCGTCGCCCGATGCAGCGATGCGACCTTCAGCCACAGGCCAGGATCGTCTGGCCGCGCACCGGCCGCATCGGTCAGCAATTCGATTGCGCGGGGCAGATCACCCGATGCAATAGCCCGCTCCGCATCGCTGACGAGGGCGGCGCTTTCCATCAGCTCACAACGTGTAGCCGAACTTGGCTAGCCATGGCTCGAGCGTCGGCAGCACCGGCTCAAGGTGCTTGCGGAAGTTCACCCACCGCCCGGCGGCCTGCGTATAGATGGGCTGCCCGACCTGTGCGTAGCTCGCGGTCTTGATGCGGCCCCGTTTCGCGGCGGTTGCCTGGTGATCGAGCACGTCCTCGTTCCAGTCGAGGCCGAGGAATTCGAGCAGCGATTTGAGCTCGCTCTCGCGGGCCTGGACGACGTTCTCGTAGATCACGGTGTGCACCGGCAGGCCGAGCAGGTCTCGCGCCTTTTCGAAATAGGTGAAGCTCAGGTCGTAAAGCTCCGCGGCCGTGTCCAGCCGCAGGAAGTTGGACATCCCGTCATTGAGTTTGAAGTTGGTCGCGTAGCAGCTGAACACCACGTCGCACGGGTGCCGCATCGCAAGTACGATCCGCGCGTCCGGGAACAGCCTCTTGATGGTCGGAAGCGCGTTCATCGACAGCGGATTCTTGTCGATCAGAAGCTTGCCATTGGCGAGCGGAACATATTCGGCCGCAACCCGGAAATATTCCTTGCGCGCTTCGCGAATCTGCTCGCCGCTCGCATTCGAAAGATCTTCGAAGGGTAAGATCGCGGACGCCTTCCGGAGCGTCGGCTCTTCTTCGAGCACTTCTACGCCCGGGTGGCCCATGAGCATGGTGTCGAGAAGAGTCGTGCCCGAGCGGGGAAAGCCGACAAGGAAGGCCGGCGTCGGGCGGCCGGAAGTTCCGCCTTCCGTCCGCCAGCCTTGTACCCATTGCTTCGTTACTGTCGCGGTCTGGTCGCGAACGACCAGCCTGTAATTGGCAGCACGGTCGGCCGGACGGGATGGATCCTCGAGCTGAAGCTCGTTCATCCGCCGGAATGCCGCAAAGGCCGCACCGTAATTGGCGGCGCCTTCCTCGAGCTGGCCCAGCAGATGGAAACGGCGAGCGGTCTCGAGATCCTCCGGAACTCCCGCCAGCGCCGCGAGGCCTTCGGCGAATCGTTTGCCACGACGGTGGTCGTAGGCGCGGATGAAGTTCAGAGCATCGTCACCGACGCCACGCTGCTGCGCTTCGTCAACGAGGCGGGACAGCTCTTCCGTTTGGTTGGTCAGTTCGAGGACCACCGCGAGGCCCAGGTTTCCAAGGACATTTGACGGGTCGAGTTGCACGACCCGCCGGTAGGCTTCGTCGGCCGCCTCGGTTCGCAGCAGATTGAGTCGTTGGCTGGCAAGCGCGAGAACCAGTTCCAGGTCCGATGGGGAACGCTTAGCCGCTTCCTCGATCGCCTCGAGTGCGGCTTCCTCGCGGCCCTGCTGCTTGAGAAACGCGTGCAGCTCGCGAAGCGGCTTGGCATCTTGCGGGAAGTCCGCAGCCATGCGGGTCAAATGCTCTTCCGCCTCCTCCGTTCGCCCGAAGGCCACAAGAGCAGTCCCGTAGTTGAGCCGCACGGGAGGGGATGCTGGCATGAGTTCCGCCGCGCGCTGCAAGGCGGCGAGGCAGCCCTCCTCGTCACCCGCGAGGCGCTTGGCGTTGCCCAGATTGTTCCAGCTTTCCCAATCGTCGGGCACGGCCGCGACAATCGCCTCGTAGCTGCGGATTGCCGTTTCAAAGTCCTCGGCCTGCTGCGCGGCAAACGCGCGGATGCGCTGGATGCGGTGAGTAGGATCGGATTGGACGATCTCGTCCGTAAGCAGTTGCGTGGCACCCGCGAAGTCGCCTTGCTGAGCGAGCGCCGTCGCAAGATTCGACGCAATGACTGGGTCGGACGGCTTAAGCGCGTTCGCTGCTTTCAAGTGGCGGATTCCGGTACCCAAATCCCCGTTCTGACAATGCAACGTGCCCAGCATCGCGTTGAGCGCGGCACCGTCGCCACCAACCGCGAGAGCGCGCTCGCCGATCGCAACGGCTTCGGGAATTCGACCAGAGCGGACGGCGGCCATGGCTTCACGGATCGCGGTGGTGGTCTGGTCGTCAAGCACGGAAACGGCTGTCATGTCGGCTGTCTAGCGCAATTGCATTGAAGTGACAGCCTCGACGACTGCCGCCTTAGCGCAAAAGAAAAGGGCGGCGGACCTTTCGGTCCACCGCCCCAATCTTGGCTATTCCCTTAGCCGCGCTCTGGCGCCGGCGGCGGCGGCGGAGGCGGAGGCGGCGGGACCGGGCAGGTCTCGGTCGCCAGGATCACGGAGCCGTCCGGGCACGTCTGCGTAGCAGGCGGCGGGGGCGGCGGAGGCGGCGGGGGCGGCGGAGCTGCCGGAGCCGGCTTCGGCGGCAGGAAGTCGATGGTCGCACCTACCCAGAGCAGGCGGCCCAGCGCATCCCAGGTACCCGGGTACGTGTTACCGTTACACGGACCAGTCGGGCAGAGGTTCGACCCGGAGCGGGCGGCGCTGCCCGACGTGACCCGCGGCGGATCGTTGTCGAACAGGTTGTTGACACCAGCCCGCAGGTTCACCCGATCCAGGACGGTGAACGTGCCCGCCAGATCGAAGTAGTTCTGCGCCTTGACCTTCAGGCCCGGATTGAAGTTGAAGTCGCCCGCGAGCGTTTCGTTGCCGCTCACCAGCGTTTCAGCCTTCACCTTGCCGACATAGCGCCAGTTGAGCGACAGCCCGAGACCGAACTCCGACGTCCACGAAGTCCGCATCTTGTGCCGCCACTCGGGGATCGGCGCCGACGCGGCAACCGTGCCGCCAGAACAGGTCGGACCATACAAGCCGACGCAATCGTAAGGCTGCGACAGACCGTTGTCGTTCCGGTACTTGTTCATCCAGGTGCCGTTGAAGCTCCAGGACAGACCACCGAGGCTGAACAGGCGGTGCGAGTAGGACGCGTTCACGTCGACACCGCTCGTCTCCAGGGTGGAGACGTTGTTCGGCAGGTCGGTGACGAAGCCCTGACCGGTCAGCCACAGCGAACCAGCCGCGTCACGCTGGATGAGCGAACAGGCCGGCGAGATGGACGTCGCGCTCGTCGACTGGTTGATACAAGCCGTGAGGATCGAGTCAGCGCCGAAGCCCTGGATCGCGTCTTCCACCTTGATGTTCCAGTAGTCGATCGTGAGCGCCAGCCTCGGGATGAAGCTCGGCTGCAGCACTGTGCCAACCGTCCACGTCGTACCCTTTTCAGGGTTCAGGTTCGGGTTACCGCCAAGCAGGCCGTTGTACTGACCGGCCGGGTTCGGGGTCGGCGACTGGCCGACTACGAGACCTTGCGCAAGACATCCGAAGTCGGTCGCGTTGATCGGTCGGCCGAGCTGCGCGCACGGATCCTCGGAACCGTCCAATCCGACGATCTGCGGGCCGAACAGTTCCTGGATGTTCGGAGCACGTGCAGCACGGTTGTACGAACCGCGGAGCCGGATGTCCCGGATCGGCGCGAACTCGAGCGACAGCTTGTACGTATCGGTGTCGTACTCGCGGCCCGCGCTCGTCTCGTAGAAGGACTTACGATAGCCGGCCGAGAAGGTTAGCTCGTCGACGGCACCGTTCTGAATGATCGGGACCTGCGCTTCGCCGAAGAACTCGTAGACCTTGAAGTTGCCGCTGACCGGGAGGGTCGGAGCACCCTGACCTGCCAGGTCGCTCGACGGGAGCGTCTGGAAGGACTGGTCCGGATTGAGCTCCAGCGACTCACGGCGATACTCGACACCGAGGTTCACGGCCACGCCGTCTTCAGCCCACGGCGTCTTCACGCCATAGTCGCCGAGCAGGCCAGTCGCGTTGAAGTTCGCGATCTGCTCGGACGTGATGCCCTGGATGACGCCGAAGACATTGAGGTAGTCGATGGACGCCTGCGACGGTGCGGCACCGAACGGATCGTACACCTGGCAGAACGAGTCCGTATTATCGAGGACCGAACGGCAGACCGGCGTGTTGAAGGTCGGATTCGGCAGACCGCCGATCGTTGCCCGCGGGTCTAGAACCGCATCAAGAGCGCGGGTCAGGCGGGAGATCGAGAACTCGTTCCGGTAGACCTGCGTGTAGTTCGTGCGGCCGTACTGGAAGTACGTATCGTACGACCAGACCGGATCGATGTCGCCGCGCATGCCGAGAACACCGCGCCACGCCTGGTGGCGGAGGTCGGATATACGCGGACCGCCTTCGACGTTACGGCGAAGCAACTGGAAGAAGGCGCGGTTGTACGTCGTTCCCGGCGAGTTCGGATCGGTGTTGACGAAATTGATCGGAGCAGCGCCCGGCGTCGGATTGTAGGATGCTCCAACAGCCGTCGGGAAATTGCCGACGAACCCGTTGATCAGGTTGATCGGGTTGCCGCAGATCGCAGCAAACTGTTGCGCCGACATGAGCGGGTTGTCGCAGTTGATCGTCAGCGTGTTGCCGAAGTCACCCGAAGGAGCGATCTGCGCGAGCGTCTGATCGTCCATGAACATGAATTCGACGTACGGCTTGAAGGCCGGGCTGATCTCGTAATTCGCGAATGCTCCGGCGATGTAACGCTCGTCAGGACGCTGGTAGTAGTTCAGCGGCGCGAAGTTGAAGAGGTTGCCGGCGCCGACGTTGATCGTTCCCGGCCCAAGCGCTGCGAGCGTCGAAGTGATGCTTCCCGGTGCCGTGGTCGCGAAGATGATGCCCGTACCAGGAGCAGCGGTCGCAGAACCGCCGCAGGTCGGCGTTCCGGCCGTGCTGTTCTGGATGGTGCAGGCGCTGTAATCGCGGTCCGCCTGAAGCACAGGCTTCACATTGCGATAGCCGAAGTATGCGACCGCATGGCCGCGACCGTCGTCGAAGCCGGCGCCAATGGTAACGGTGCCGTCAAGCGAACGGCCGTCCCAGGCAGTGCCGGTCGGAACCGGGAACTGGTCCGGGAAGAGCCCAGCACGGTTCTGCAGCATGTCGAGAATGTGGATCGAATCGCCGACCGTCCGCCCCGCGCAGAACTGCTGGCTGGCCGAGACGCTCTGGCAATTGCCGACGAATGGATTGTCCTGTTTGTGCTGCCAGATGCTGGCGTTGCCGTCGAACCGGACGCCTTCGAACTCGGTGTCCATGATGAAGTTGACGACGCCCGCGACGGCGTCGGCGCCGTACACCGACGATGCGCCGCCCGTCAGGACTTCCGCGCGGCGAACGATCGACGCGGGGATGACGTTAAGGTCGGCCGACAGGTTGGTGCTGTTCGGATCGCCCGGCATGAGGCGGCGGCCGTTGATCAGGACGAGCGAGCGCTTCGCACCGAGGTAGCGAAGGTCGACTTCGGCCGTACCCGTTGCGCCGTTCGACACGCCCGACGCCTGGGCGGCGCCGACGGACGGCAGCTGGTTGAGGACGTCCTCGATCCTGCTCGAACCGGAGAGCTTCACGTCCTGCTCGTTGACGACCGTGACCGGCGCGGCCGACTCAAGGTTCGGCTGCGGAATACGCGAGCCGGTGACGATGATGTCGCTGCCCGTCGAGACGGGTTCGCCCTCGGCCGAAACTGATGGCGTCGGCTGGGCTTCGACCGGCCCGGTAGGCTGGGAAGCGGCAGGATCCACGGTCTGTGTGTCCTGTGCCCATGCCGGCGTGGCCAGCGCGGACGCACCGACCATCAAGGTCGTTGCGAGCAGATTTTGACGGAAGCTCGTCTTCATTTTGGTCCCCTTATTCGGCCCGCAATCGGGCGCACGCCTCGGCCCATTACTGGGCGCACGTGGCGTCCTCATTGTCCGAGAACCGTAACAGAACAAGACAGACTGGGGCTTCCGGGCCGCTTTTCCCAATCAGTGTAGCGCCGAAACAACATCCCGGATTAAGACCTTCGTGCGCCTGATCACAGGCTCGTTCGCGTGAAATCAGGCGGTTAAGGGGGCGTGCGCCAGCCTGCCGTGGTTAACCTGCCGGCGATGATGTCTACGTTTCGAGCGCCGAGAGAATGGCGTGGATCGCGCGAATTCAGCGTTCGCCGGGAGGATGACAACGGTTGGGAAAAGTGGTGCCCAGGGACGGAATCGAACCGCCGACACCGTGATTTTCAGTCACGTGCTCTACCAACTGAGCTACCTGGGCTCTCGCGACAGGGCAGACCGCCCGTTCAAGCGCCGCGCTCCCTACCTTTCGCTTTCCTCGCTGTCCACCCCGGCCGGATCGGCAGTTGGACCGGCAATGCGATAGCCCTCGTCGAGCCAGCGGAGCAGGTCGCGATCCTTGCAGCCGCGGGAGCAGAAAGGGGCATGCTCCGCGGCCGACGGCTTACGGCAAATGGGACAGGACTTGGGATCAGGAGCCTTGCGCATAGGCCCCATGGATGGTGAGCGAGGGATCGCTTCGCAAGGTCACCGCGCCGCCGACTTGGCGCGAAAGCTGCTCGATCCAGGCAGGATGCTGCTCAAGCACCCGGATGAGGATGGGATGAGCGATGAGGGTCGTCGCCCCGCTCCGTTCGCGCGCGGCCCGGCGGAGGAGTGCGCGGGCCTCGAACGCGGCACGATCCGCCGCAAGCTCGAATAAGGACACGCGCGCACGCGGGCGCACGATCTGAATGAAACCGAAGCCATTCACGGCCGTGCGCTCGAAGGGCTGCGGCAGGTTCGCGTCGACAGCCGTCCCGATCTCTTGTCTCTGCGCCTTTCCCGCAAGGGTCGGCAGATCGATGCCGATCGATCCGGCGATGCCGTTACGAAGGATCGTCCGGGCAGCCACCTCGGCCCCTGCCTTGGCCAGCTTTGCCGGGGGCAAATGCCCGTCAACGTCGATCAGGGTCATTGCGGGCGTCAGCGAGACCCGCAGCTCACCTCCTGGAAAACGGACCAGCCCGCTCCGCGCCTCCTCAAGCAGGTCGGACCATCCCGCCTGCTCGAGCAGATCCTCGGGTGAGGGAAAAGGCAGGACTTCTGCTTCGAGTTCAATCGCGGGGCGGGGAGCCTCGTCCGTCATCCGCGCAAGCGGGCGCTTCCACGGCTCCGCGCCGGGGATCGCCTCACGGGTGACTTCGATGCTGATCTGGGCGCCCTGCGTCACTCCGCTCGGCGCAATCGGCAGCAGATATTCGCGGCCTTCGCTATCCTTCGCTACCGCATTGCGGCCGCTCGTTCCCCTATCCGTCAGTCGGGCATGAAGGACTGCGCCGGCGGGCACTGTTCCCTCGATTTGGATCCGAGCCTCGACGATCTCGCCTGCGTCGAGCCGTACGGCACGGGTTTCGCCGATCCCGCGCTCGATCAGCCACTCAGGCAATCGGGTAACCCGCCGACTTCAGTAGCAGCCGTGTCTCCGCGAGAGGCAGGCCGACGACGTTCGAATAGCTGCCCGCAATCTGCCGGACATAGACTTCGCCATAGCCCTGCAGGGCATAGCCGCCGGCCTTGCCGCGCCACTCGCCGTGGCTGGCGTAATAGTCGATCTCCTCGTCCGACAGCCGCTTCATCGCGATCGTCGTCTCGCCGAGGCGCTCCCGGAGTCCGCCGCCTGGAATCGCCAAAGCGACGCCCGTGAGGACCCGGTGACGGCGACCCGACAGCAGCTTCATGCACGCGCGGAGGGTTGCCTCGTCCTCGACCTTCGGCAGGATCCGCCGGCCCACCGCAACCACGGTGTCTGCGGCAAGCACCAGGTCGTTGGGCCGCATCGCGGCGACCGCCCCAGCCTTTTCGCGGGCAAGCCGAAGCGCATGGATGCGCGGAAGCTCACCGGCCGGAACGCTCTCGTCGATATCGGCGGGCACGACCTCGTCGGGCCCCACGTCGATGCGCGCGAGCAGATCGAGCCTGCGCGGGCTCGCGGAAGCAAGGACGAGCCGCACGCGCGGCCTCCCTTACTTGAACCGGTAGGTGATCCGACCCTTGGTCAGGTCGTAGGGGGTCAGCTCGACGAGCACGTCGTCGCCGGTCAGCACGCGGATGCGGTTTTTGCGCATCTTGCCGGCGGTATGTCCGAGGATCTCATGGCCGTTCTCGAGCCGCACGCGGAACATCGCATTGGGCAACAGTTCGACAACCTGCCCGCGCATCTCGAGTAGTTCTTCCTTGGCCAAGCGATTCCTCATTGTCCCGGGTAAAAGTCGCGGAGCCTTACAAGCGCCGCTGCAAAATTGGAAGGCGGTCGCTTCAGACCGTGAGGACGGTCGAGCCGGTGGTCCTGCGCGCCTCCAGCTGGCGATGCGCTTCGGCGGCGTCCTTGAGTGCGAAGCGCTGGCCGATCTCGATCTTCACCTTCCCCGAGCCCACGACTTCGAGCAGCTCCGCTGCCGCTCGTCCGAGCTCTTCGCGGGTCGCCATGTAATGATACATGGTCGGGCGGGTGAGGAAGAGCGAACCCTTCTGCGCGAGGATTGCAGTGGGAAACGGGTCGACCGGTCCCGACGAATTGCCAAAGCTGACCATCAGCCCGCGCGGGCGTAGGCAGTCGAGCGACTTCATGAACGTATCGCGGCCGACGGAATCGTAGACGACGGGCAGCTTCCCGCCCTCGGTGATGCGCTCGACTTCGGCCGTGAAATCCTGCCGCGTGTAGACGATCGGATGATGGCAGCCGTGAGTCCGGGCGAGCTCCGCCTTCTCGTCGCTCCCGACCGTGCCGATGACGGTTGCACCAAGCGCGCTTGCCCATTGGCAGACGATCAGCCCGACACCGCCAGCCGCCGCGTGAATCAGAATCGTGTCGCCGGGCTTCACTTTATAGACCGAGCGCAGAAGCATGTGCGCCGTCAGACCTTGAAGCATCATCGCCGCGGCCTGATCGAACGCAATTTCGTCAGGCAGCTTCACCAGTCTGTCTGCATCGATGAGGCGCTGCTCGGCATAGCCGCCAATGGGTCCGGCATAAGCCACGCGGTCTCCCGCCAGCAGGGTCGTCACGCCCTCCCCAACGGCATCGACGACCCCTGCCCCCTCGACACCGGGCGTGAAGGGCAGATCCTGCGGGTAAAGTCCGGTGCGGTGGTAGACGTCGATATAGTTGAGCCCGACGGCCTGTTGGCGGAGGCGAACTTGGCCCGGTGCGGGAGCGCCGACTTCCACCTCTTCCCAGGACAGGACCTCGGGCCCGCCGGTCCGATGCACGCGGATTGCGTGAACCATGGTCCGCGCATGCGCCCCCGTGCGCATAAAGAAAAGCCCCGCCGCGGCAGTGCCGGGCGGGGCCGTATCTTCGATCCGCGACGCTTAGTGGGCGCCGGCCGCCAGTGCCGCCAGCAGAAGAAGAGCGACGATGTTGGTGATCTTGATCATCGGGTTCACGGCCGGACCCGCGGTGTCCTTGTAGGGATCACCGACGGTGTCGCCCGTGACTGCAGCCTTGTGGGCTTCCGAGCCCTTGCCGCCGTAATTGCCGTCCTCGATGTACTTCTTGGCATTGTCCCACGCGCCGCCGCCCGAGGTCATCGAGATGGCGACGAACAGGCCGGAAACGATCACACCGATGAGCAGCGCACCAAGGGCGGCGAACGCATGCTCAGGGCCCGCGACGAGGCGGATCACGAAGAAAACGACGATCGGCGCGAACACCGGCAGCAGCGAGGGAGCGATCATCTCCTTGATCGCCGAGCGAGTCACCAGGTCGACGGTACGCGCGTAATCGGGGCGCGAGGTGCCTTCCATGATGCCCGGGTTGTCTCGGAACTGGCCGCGAACCTCCTCGACGACCGCACCACCCGCCCGGCCGACGGCGGTCATGCCGAGCGCACCGAACAGGTAGGGAAGAAGCGCGCCGAGCAGGAGGCCGACGATTACGTACGGGTTGGCCAAAGTGAAATCGATGTTCTCGTACGCGACGCCGAGATCGCCAGCGTAGAGGCGAAGGTCGGTCGTGTAGGCCGCGAACAGCACCAGAGCGCCGAGGCCGGCCGAGCCGATCGCATAGCCCTTCGTCACCGCCTTGGTCGTGTTGCCGACCGCGTCGAGCGCATCAGTGCGGGCGCGCACGTCCTCTTCCAGGCCCGACATTTCGGCAATCCCACCAGCGTTGTCGGTGACTGGACCGTAGGCGTCGAGGGCCACGACCATGCCGGCGAGCGCAAGCATGGCGGTCGCCGCGAAGGCGATGCCGATCAGGCCCGCCAACTGGTACGAGACGATGATGCCCACGCAGATGACGAGCGTCGGAAGCGCCGTCGATTCAAGACTGATGGCGAGACCCTGGATGACGTTGGTGCCGTGACCGGTCTGCGACGCCTTCGCAATGCTCTTCACCGGGCGATACGGAGTGCCCGTGTAATATTCGGTGATCCAGACGAGGAGGCCGGTCACGCCAAGGCCGACCAGCATCGCGAAGAACAGGTCCCAGCCGGTGAAGGCACCTGCGAATTGGCCAACCGAGGCCTCAGCTCCGATGTCCAGGCCGGCAGGCTGTGTCGCAGCGCCGATGTTGGCGTTCAGATCGCCAAGCACCAGTTGCGTCACGGCATAGATCGCAGGCACCGACAGGATCGCGGTGATCCAGAAGCCCTTGTACAGAGCGCCCATGATCGAGCCGCTGCGGCCGATGCGAACGAAATAAGTGCCGATGATCGAGGTGATGATGCACACGCCGCCGATCAGCAGCGGCAGGCTCATCAGGCCGCGAATCTGTTCCGGAGCGCCGGTGATCAGAAGCGCGATCAGGACCATCGTTGCACCGACTGTGACGACATAGGTCTCGAACAGATCGGCGGCCATTCCGGCGCAATCGCCGACATTGTCGCCGACGTTGTCGGCGATCACCGCCGGGTTACGGGGATCGTCTTCCGGAATACCGGCCTCGACTTTGCCGACGAGGTCGGCGCCGACGTCGGCGGCCTTGGTGAAGATGCCGCCGCCGAGACGCGCGAAGATCGAGATCAGCGAAGCGCCGAAGGCGAGCGCGACGAGCGCGTCGATCACTTGGCGGTCATTCGGGGCCAGGCCCTGAACGTCGACCAAGACGTAGAAGAAGACGGAGATTGCGAGCAGCGCGAGGCCCGCGACGAGCATGCCGGTTATCGCGCCCGAGCGGAACGCGACGGTCAGGCCGCCCTGCAGGCTGGTACGCGCGGCTTCGGCGGTGCGCACGTTGGCGCGGACCGAAATGTTCATGCCGATGAACCCGGCTGCACCCGACAGCAGCGCACCGAGGACGAAGCCGGCCGCCTGGACTGGACCGAGGAGGATGCCGACAAGTACCGCGACCACGACGCCGACGATGCCGATGGTGGTGTACTGGCGACGCAGGTAGGCGGACGCGCCCTCCTGGATCGCTCCGGACACCTCGATCATGCGCTGGTTACCGGCGGGCGCGTTGAGCACCTGCCGACTGGTAAAAATGCCGTAGAGTACGGCGATGAGGCCGCACACAATCGCAATTAGAGTGAGGTTCATCGAAAATTCTTCCCCGTTTTCGCGGCTA
>Ga0307410_10000316_pt1 | contig 18742 bp, 17 predicted proteins | sample 322Ometagenome_3_FD_203707 | JGI IMG/M metagenome (GOLD analysis project Ga0307410, IMG submission 203707) | Maize rhizosphere microbial communities from greenhouse at UC Davis, California, United States - 322HYB-O-3 | ecosystem: Host-associated > Plants > Roots > Rhizosphere > Soil | place... | reverse complement strand
TCACCGAGAGTATGGTATCGACTCGCCCGCCGCGTGCCGCCTGAATCGCGCCAACCAGAATCCCGAGGACATAGCTGAGCAGCAAAGAGAGGCCTACCAATCGCACCGTGGGAGGCCACGCGTCGGAGATCATGCTGCCGACCGGCCGCCCGGTCGCAATGCTGGTGCCCCAGTCGCCCCGGCTGAAGCGGCCGAGCCAGGTGGCGTATTGCCGCGGGAGCGGCTGGTCCAGTCCCAGCGCCCTTCGTTGGGCCGCAAGCTGTTCGTCTGAGGCGGTCGGTCCGACCAGCAAGAGCGCTGGGTCACCCGGAGCCAGACGGATCAGAAAAAACATGAGCGTAACCACGCCGAAGATGACGGCGAGGCCGGCCAGAGCCCGGCGCAGGAGTGCTCGAAGCATCGATTGAATGTAGGCAGTGCGTGCTGCCGTGCGGGGCGGCGTGGTCACAAGCTGGCCGGGCGCACTCCAGCCGGACTAGAATACCCCGTGCTCTCACGATCGGTCTGGGTTCCTGCTCTGGCCCTGCTCGGCGTCGCGTGCGGCTCCAGCGCCGAGCGCCGCGGCGCCACCGTGCTGTTCGCGTCCGGCGCAGATCTGCAAAGCATCAATCCGCTGCTGACCCTGCATCCTCTGGCCCGGCAGGTCCAGCGCTACGTGCTCCTGACCACCCTGGCCCGCTACGATAGCAGCTTGACGCCGCAACCCTATCTCGCCCGCTCGTGGCAGTGGTCCGGCGATCGCCGGCGACTCACCTTTTTCCTCGAGACGGCGGTGCGCTGGCACGATGGCCAGCCCACCACGGCCCACGATGTCGTATGGACGCTGAATGCCGCGCGTGATCCTGCCACCGGTTACCCCCGTGCGGCCGAGCTGGCCGGATTCGAATCCATCCTTGTCGCCAACGATTCTACGGTGGTCGTCCGTTTTCGGGCTTCGCAGCAGCGCTTTCCCGATCTCCTCACCGATCTGGCCATTCTGCCGGCGCACCGGTTCACCGGGATCAGCCCGGCGGACTTACGCGGGGCTGCCTGGAACACTGCTCCGATCGGCAACGGGCCGTTCCGCTTCGTCGCTCATGAGGCAAACCGGCGTTGGGTGTTCGCCGCTAACCGGTCCTTTCCTGCAGCGCTGGGCGGATCCCCGCGTCTGGAACGCTTCATCGTGGTGGTTGTCAATGAGCCCACGACCAAGCTGGCGGCGCTGACATCCGGCGAGCTCGACTTTGCCGGCATTCAGCCGGCCCACGCCGAGTTCGTGAGACGGGATCCCAACCTGAGCGTGCTGACCTATCCGCTGTTGTGGACCGATGGGATCGTGTTCAACCTGCGCCGGCCACCCTTCGATCGGGTGACGACCCGGAGACGAGTGAGCATGGCCATCGACCGGCAGGAGCTGGTGGACGGTTACATCTACGGCTTTGGCATCCCCGCGGTGGGGCCGGTACCGCCTTCCGCTCCCGGGTATGTTCCGGTTCGTGCAGTGTCCCCCGCTGCATTGCCGGTCTCGTCTGAACCACGCACGAGCTTTGAGTTGCTGACGGTTGGCAGTGGAGAAGCCGCACTGGAGCAAATGCTGCAGGCCCGATTGAGGAACGCCGGCTTCGACGTCAGGCTGCGCCAGCTGGAGCTCTCCGCGTTCCTGGCGCGGGTGTACGGGCGGTCGCACGATTTTGAGGCTGCGGTACTGGGAATCCCGGGAGACCTGGCGTTGGGGTACCTGGGTCCGCTTGCCGCGCTGGCCGGGCTTGAGGTTTCCCCTGATCCTGCAGCCGCCCAGCAGGAGATCGCGGACTCGGTGCCCGCTGCTTTTCTCTACCATCCACGGGGTCTCCAGGGGATGAACCGGCGGGTGCACGGTGTGACGATGGATCTTCGGGGCGAGCTGCCCACCATTCAGCAGTGGTCGGTGGGGCCGTGACCGAGCCGGTCTTCGCGGCAACGGCGCCGGTTCGTCTGGATTTAGCTGGAGGATGGACCGATGTTCCTCCGTTCTCATCCCGCGAGGGGGGCGTGGTGGTGACGGCCGCGATTCGGCTCTTCGCCCGCGCTGAAGTGAGTTTGGGCGGCACCGGATTTCGTCTCGTGTCCCACGACTTGAACGATCAGCTGGAAGTCAGTGACTCCGCCGGCCTGGTGCGCAACGGACGGCTGGATCTGCTCAAGGCTGGTCTCCGGATGCTCCCGGTGGGCGGTTGCACGCTCCTGACCCGGTCCGACGCTCCCCCCGGTTCCGGGCTGGGTAGCTCGGGCGCGCTCGACGTGGCACTGGTGGCTGCCCTGAGCGCGGCACGGGGCGAGACCCGCGATCCGTTCGAGATCGCCGAGACTGCCTGTCACCTCGAGGCGGTGGAGGCGGCCATTCCCGGTGGGCGCCAGGATCAGTTCGCTTCGTCGTATGGAGGGTTTCTTCGTTTGACGTTCCGCGACCCGCAGGCCGAGGTCCAGCGTCTCAGGCTCACTCCCGAGTTCATGGCTGACCTGGCTCGGCGACTGGTGCTGTGCTATACCGGCGCTTCCCGGTTCTCCGGCACCACTATTCAACGCGTCATGCGTGCGTATGAGCAAGGCGATGCCAACGTTCACGCCGCGCTGCATGGGCTCAAAGACGTTGCGGAGGGCATGGCGGAAGCCCTGGTTGCCGCCGATTTCGTCCGCATGGGCCGGCTCCTGACGGACAACTGGCAACATCAGCTGGCGCTGGACGAGCGGATGTCTAGTCCTGAAATGGCCAAGCTCGAGCGCATCATGATCGACGCCGGCTCACTCGGCGGCAAGGCAGCCGGCTCGGGCGCCGGGGGATGCATGTTTTTTCTGGCGCCGGATGATCCGGCAGATATGATTGCCGCGGCGCGAGAGTTCGGCGCCCGAATCCTCCCGGTTGGCTGGGCCATGCGAGGGGTGTACCTGTGCTGACGGCTGAAGAGCTCCAAACCCGGCAAGAGGAAATCGCTGCCGCGCCGGAGCTCACGGCACTGCTCGACCGCTTGACAGCCCGGGCAAGCCCGGCTCTGCAGCGCATGCCGCTGGTGCCGGCTGCCAAGGCCATGCTGACTGTTGATGGCGGAGTCTGTCCTGACGACGGCACCCGGCTCGATTTTGACCCGTGGAGTCCGGGACAGCACCGGTGTTCCCGGTGTGGCCGGCAGTATTCCGGCGTGCGGCACGACCGTGCCTGGGCCCATTACCAACACCTGTGGGTGGCGGAGCGCGCGGCGCATCTCGCGGCAGTGGCCGTCATGGGAAGCATGGAGCCTCCTGCACAGCGGGCCAACGCTCTCCTGCAGGCCTACCGGAATTATCAGGAGTATCCCAACCGGGATAACGTCCTCGGGCCCAGCCGCCTCTTCTTCTCTACCTATCTCGAGTCCATCTGGCTGACCAACTACCTGGCCGCCGCCATGCTACTGCGCGACGCAGGCCTGCTGGAGCCCGATAGCGAACAGGTCGTCTCGTCCGTGGCTGATGAAGCCACCAATCTCATCGCCGACTTCGATGAGGGTCTATCCAACCGGCAAACCTGGCACAATGCTGCGCTCAGCGGCGTTGCCGTCTGGTTTGAGGATGAGGAGTTGGCAACCCGGACCATCGAGGGCCGCTCCGGGATCTTGACCCACCTCCTCCAGGGATTCGGCCCTGACGGAATGTGGTTCGAGGGCGACAACTACCACCTGTTTGCTCTGCGCGGCGAGCTCGTCGCAATGGGCTGGGCCCGCCAGGCCGGTGTCGACATGCTGGCCGACCCTCAGCTCGCAGCTCGGCTCGGCGCCGCGCTTCGCGCACCGGCATTGACCGCTCTGCCCGACGGCGCTTTCCCGGCTCGCAAGGATTCCCGCTTTGGCGTGTCGCTGGCCCAGCCGATGTATCTCGAGCTGTGGGAAGTCGGTCTGGCCCGGTTGGAGCGAGCGGGTGCTCCTCAGACCGAGCTCTGGGATTGGCTCCGGTTGCTTTACCAGGCACCGGCATCACCGGCCCAGACATTCGATGCCTATCTGCACGAGGCCGGAGAAGTCGTCCCGTCCCGCCGCAGCCGAGCCGATCTCTCCTGGTGGTCGTTGCTGGAAATTCTCCCCACGCTGCCGCCCGGCAGCGGCTCGTGGTCGCCTGCCAGCGTCTTCATCGAAGGGCAGGGCCTCGCAGTTTTGCGGGCTGCGGATCGCTATGCCAGCCTCGAGTGTGGCGCGTACGGCGGAGGGCACGGCCACCCGGATCGGCTGAATCTGATCTTTCACGCCGCAGGCGAGTACTGGCTGCCCGACTTCGGGACCGGCTCGTATGTGGCGCGCGATCTGTTCTGGTACCGCTCGACCCTGGCGCATAACGCTCCGCGGCTGGACGCAGTTTCCCAGCCGCCCGGTGACGCCGTCTGCGACAACTTTGAGCAACGGGGGGAATGGGCCTGGGCCAGAGGCCGATACGGCGACCTGACCCGCAGTCTGATCGCGGGTCCCACTTACACTCTCGACGTTCTCGAGCTCACCGCGACCGAGGACCACGTGCTCGAGCTCCCGCTGCATCTCAGCGGGCGTGCTGACGTCGAGCCGGTGGGCAGCTGGGTGCCAGCTGAGTTGGGAGACGAGTTCCTTCGTGACGTGGAGCGTCTTGTTGCCCCGGAGGGACAAGCAGTTCGACTGACCTCCTCGGCCGGCAGCGGAGCACAGCTCAGCGTAGTTCTCGACTTTTCCGGCGAATTTCTTCGGGCCCGTGCCCCCGGCGCCCCGGGCACTGCCGGGTTGCTTCCCTTCTACTTGATCCGCTGCACCGGCCGGAACTCCCGAATCGTGACGGTGCTGGAGCCGGCCGGCTCCGCGGCTTCAGTTCTCGGTGTGCGAGCCACCGAGATCGGAATTGAAGTGGAGACGAAGACCGGCCTGGAGCGGCACGTGGCAACAGTGGAAGGCTGGGAGATTCGGACCTCAAAAGACACCGTGCGACTCCGTGGCGCACGCAAGCACGCGCCGCCATTCCAGCCGTTGATGCAGAACCGGCCGCTCGTGGCGCAGGGCGTCGCCCATCAGCTGGCTGAGCCGCCCCCGGTGGACGGCACGCTGGAGGGCTTCGACACCAGGGACCCGCTGGAGCTGGACCACGAGGACCAGTATCGCCGAAGCGAGGAACCCTACGCTGGGCCCGAAGAATTCTCGGCTCGTGCCTACGTGAATTGGGGCGACGAAGGTGTGTACCTGGCCCTGGAGGTAACCAAGCCCGAGCTGGTGATCCGGGATCCGGATACGCCACCGCTCCTGCTGGACAACGAGCCTGACGAGATTCACGCCGACGGGATTCAACTCTACATCCGATTACCCCGCGACGGCTCCGTACTCGGACTTCTGATCGTACCATCCTCCAAGGGCGGTCTCAGCGTCCGCGGGATTGAGGGCACAGTAGGCAAGGGAGCTGTTGTTCGGGGAGACTGGGCGCGCACGGATGCGGGTTACCTTCTCACTGTTGCTCTCGCGATACCGCAATGGGCCGACCTCCGAGCCGGAGATGCCGTCGGCTTCGACTTGCTGGTCAACCAGATGCTGCCCGAGCGGCTGCGCCGTGTCGGCCAGCTGGTGTGGAGTGGCGGCGGTGGTTGGGTGTATCTCAGGGGTGACCGGCAGGACCCGGCGCGGTTCGGCACTCTCGAGCTCGCCTGACTTCCAGCACGCGAGGCGCGTTGACCGACCATATTCCCGGCTTTACCTCGACCGGCAGCAAGCGCCCCGAGACTCTGTTCGGGGGCGCGGATCCGGATCTGCCGCTCCGGATGACCAGATCATCCGGTTGCAGGGTGTGGGACGAGCGAGGACGGGAGTACGTCGATTTCATCATGGGGCTCGGCTCGGTTGCGCTCGGCTACGGGCACCCAGCGGTGACCCGCGCCGCGTCCGAAGCCCTCCAGAATGGTGTGGTAGGACCCCTCGCGCCCATGGTGGAAGAGGAGGTCGCCGGAGAGATATGCCGGCTGATACCCTGGATCGAGCAGGTTCGCTTTCTCAAGACCGGGGCCGAAGCCATGGCGGCCGCTGTCCGCCTCGCACGGGTGGCCACCGGCCGTGACCAGGTGCTGGGCTGCGGGTATCACGGCTGGCTCGACTGGTGCCAGGGAACCGCAGGGGTTCCTCCATCTACCCGGGCCCTCTACTCGGAGCTGCCGTTCAATGATGCGGCCCGATCTCAGGAGCTGATCCGGGAGGCGGGAGATCGCCTGGCAGCAGTGGTCTTCGAGCCGGTTGTGGTGGCGGAACCGGACGCCGATTGGCTGCGGGTCCTTCGGGAAGAAACGGCCATGAGCGGGGCGCTCTTGATCGTGGACGAGATCAAGACGATCTGCCGGCTGGCTGTCGGCGGCGCCTCCGAGCGCTATCGGATCCGCCCCGACCTGACCGTTATGGGGAAGGCGCTGGCGAATGGTCTGCCCTTGGCGGCGGTTGGCGGCAAGCGGGAAGTCATGAGCGCAGCTGTGCGCACCTGGATCTCTTCCACCCTCTCGACTGAATTCGTCTCCCTGGCCGCCGCGCGTGCAACTCTCCAGGTCATGGTTGATCAGCAGGTTCCCGACTACCTGAACCGCATGGGTCGGCGCCTGATCGAGGGTCTGAAGCTCCTTCAGCAGGACCATGCCGACCTGGTAATCGGCGTGAGTGGTATCCCCGAGATGTGTTTCCTGCACTACGAGAATGACATGGTGTCGCGCTCAGTCACGGCCGCTTGCGCCCATGCCGGTCTCCTCTTCAAGCGCTCGGCCTACAACTTCGTCTCGCTGGCCCATGAAACCTCGACCGTCGACCGCTCGCTCGAGGTACTCCGGGAGGCCCTCTCGACCTCTGCCAAACCTGCCTAGATTGGAGAGGTAGCTGGTTTCTTACCGCAATGGAGGGCGACATGTCACCGCGAAAACAAACCGTCGATGGGCTCGATGATGTCGACGACGAGGATGGCACACTGGAGGAGGAGGAAGCGGCGGAGGCCGATCTCGATCTGACCGTCCGCGATGAAACTGAAGCGGGACTCGGCGGCCTGCCCCAGGAGCCGTCTGAGGAGGAGGAATAAAGGAAGCGACGGGTGCTTATCGATATCCACGCCCATTTTCTTCACGACCGCTCCCCTCGCACCGATTGGCGCGAGCGCAATGCCAGCCGGTTGCAAGCCGGGGAGCGCGTCGGCATCACGGTACACGTGGCGTCGATTCTCGGCAGTTGGGGCGCCACTTCTCCGATTTACTTCCCGTCCCCGGCCGATATCCAGTACGGCAATGATTTCCTGTTGAACCTGCAGTGGAGCCATCCGGGCAGGATCCGGGGCTACGCGGTCGTCAATCCCAATTTTCAGCGGCACGCCCAGGCCGAGCTGGCCCGATGTCTCGACGCAGGCATGATCGGGATCAAGCTCGCGGCCAGCCGAAGGGCCGACGATCCGCTGCTCGATCCGATCTGTCAGGTAGCGCGCGAGCGAGGTGTGCCCGTGCTGCATCACATCTGGCAGCATCGGCGGCGGGACTATCCCGGGCAGGAGGCCAGCGATGGTGCCGAGCTGGGTGCATTAGCGGCCCGCCATCCCGAGGTCAGCTTCCTGCTGGCCCACATTGGCGGCGGCGGCGACTGGGTCCATTCATTGGCCGCCGTGCGGCATCTCTCCAATGTGTATGTCGACCTCTCGGGCAGCGGCGTGGATGGCGGCATGCTCGAGGCCTGCCTTGACGCGGTTGGACCCGAGCGGCTGCTCTGGGGCTGTGATCTGACGATCGACACCGGCTGGGCTAAGCTGCGTTACCTGGAACATCTGCTGTCGCCCGCCGACCTGGAGCTGACTGCCTGGCGCAACGCCGCCCGTATTTTTCCTCCCAGCGCCTTTCCTTCCGACTGATGCGAACCGACGTCAACTGCTTTGTCGGCGCTTACCCCTATCGCCGGGTGCCCGGTACATCCGTCGAGTCGGTGCTCCAGGCCATGGACAGGGTCTCAGTGGATCAGGCTTGGGTCAGCCACCTTCCGAGTGTCTTCTGGCGGAGTCCGGCGGAAGGAAACCCATGGCTCCGTGAGATGGCCGAGAGGCATGAGCGCTTGCGCCCCGTCCTGGCCGTCCATCCTGGGCTTGCAGGGTGGGAGGCTGTGATCCGGCAGGCCCATGACAACGACGCACCGGCCGTTCGTTGCGATCCGACCTATTACAGTCTGGATCCTGCCGGCAGTGAAATGCGCTCTCTGGTCGAGGCCTGCGCCGCCGCAGATGTTGTGCTGATGCTGGCAGTACGACTGGAAGACGCGCGCCAGCGCCACCCCAACGATCGCGCTGCCGAGCTGCCCGCAGCTGCGGTCCGATCACTTATTCGAGTCGATCCGGCAGCGCGCATCATCATTACCCACGCTGACCGGGGCTTCGTAGAGGAAGTGCACTTCGGATCGACACCCGAGGAGTCCTCCCGGCTCTGGTGGGATATCTGCTGGATCTGGGGCCCTCCCGAGGATCACCTGCAGACTCTGTTGCAGACGGTGGGCGCTGAACGGTTTCTCTTCGGCACCGGACAGCCGCTCCGGCTGCCCGAGACCAGCGTCGCCAAGCTCGATCTTCTTGAGCTTTCCACCGACCAGCGCTCCGCCATCGAATCGGGCAACGCCTCTACGATCGATCGGCAGTCACTCACCAGGCCGAGTCGCCGGCACCGGGTCAGCCCATGAGGATCACCTCCTGAGCACCCTGGTGGAGCGACTCGAAGGGGGTCTCATTCCGGCGGTGCCGGTGCCGTTCCGGGGATCCAGCCTGGACACTGCGGCTCAGCGAGCCTACGCCCGCTGGATGGCAGGACAGCCGGTGGCCGGCGTCGCTGTCTGGGCCCACACCGGCCGGGGCCCGCACCTGAGCAGTGAGCAGCGCCGGGAGGTGCTCGATGCGTGGCGCGACGCATTGCCCGACCGGCTGATCGTGGCCGGCGCCCGGGACATCTCCATGGCGATAGAGGCCCGGCGGGGCAAGGCCGACGCTCTGCTCGCCTTTCCTGAGGCACGCGATCCCGTGGGGTACCATCAGAGGCTGAGCCGGGAGCTTCCGACCATCGCGTTCTACCTCTACGAAGCCGCCGGGGGAGTCGCCTATGACGACCCGACGGTGCATCGGATTCTCGAGCTGCCCAACGTCATCGGCATCAAGGTGGCGACGCTGGATTCCGTCATGACCTTCCAGCGCCTCGCGAACGTACTGCGCCAGCATCCCGACAAGATCCTCATCACCGGCGAAGATCGCTTCCTGGGCTACTCGCTGCTCCTGGGCGCCCGCGCCGCGCTGATCGGTATGGGAGCTGCCTTGCCCGACCTACAGGCCGATCTTCTGCGTGCCCGGCAGGCGGAAGACTGGCACCGCTTCGTGGTCCTGTCCGAGTTATGCGACCGGTTCGGTCAGACCACCTTCATCCACCCGATGGAGGGCTATATCCGCCGGATGCTCTGGGCAGCTGCGGCGGAAGGAGCGATCCCGCTGGAGGCCTGCGATGATCCGTGGGGTCCTCCACTGCCCATCGAGGAACGGGCGGCGGTCGAACGCATGGTCCGGGATGCGCGAGCGACTCGAGCGTGATTTCGAGCGCTTCAAGCGCGAGCTTCCCCGCGAGTTTGCCGAACACGTGCGCGACTCCTACCGGATCGATCTCAGCGCCAGGTATCTCGACCATCCCATTCCGCACCCCATTGGCAAGGGGTCCGGTCAGCTGTCCTTGAACTTGGAGCAGCTGGAAACTGATCAGGCCGCCGGCCTCGCCTTTGTCGTGCTCAAGACCGTGATCGCCGAAGATCCCGCCGGTCAGCAAGCCATGGCGGCATGGGCCATTCACGAATCCCGAATGAAGGTGGAGCGCCGCCGCTCGCATGCCGGACAGGAGGGATGGACAGTGACTTGGAAGGGGCGTGGCTGGGACCGCTCCTTCGACGAGTATCTCTCTCTGGTGCGTGCCGCCGGCGATCTCACCCGCTCCGGCAGGCTCCTCGCCGTTCCATCGGGGAAGTACCACCTGCCCCGGCTGAGCGAGCCGTTTCGTAGGGCTGAGTACCAGCACACGACCGAGCAGCTGGCTTTCGCTTGGGGAAACCGGACGCTCCTCCTGGAAAAAGATTTTTCCCCTACACTGGCCGGCGATAGTCTGGCCGATGAACGCGAACAGATTCTCCGCTGGCTCCGAGAGGTACCGGATCAAATTCGGGGCGGCACACCCACTCCGGTCCGACTCGCCCTGAAGGTGATGAACGCGCGCTTCGATGATGCGTTCCAGCTGGAGATGCTGCAGGCGGCGAGAGCGGCTGATGCCCTCGTAGTGTTCAATCGTTTATGGGATCCGGACGCGGGCGTTGCCTTCGGGGGGCATGACCTGAGTGATCGGAACCTCCGGGTTCTCGCTTTGGCCCGACGCCGTGAGTTGCCGCTGCCGCCGCTGGCAGCCAGTGGAAACGTCTGTAGCGGGCGGATGCTCCTGGAGTACGCCCGGCTTGGCTGCGAGTGCGCGCAGCTCCACACGTTCTTCCAGCTCCCGCTGTCGGAATACCCCGCCACCAGTGGGTCCCGTCCCCAGCGGGCGCTACACGCGCTCGTGTTCGACCCGAAGGACGGGCTCATTGCCGGCATGCTCGATCTGGAGGCCGCCGGCCGGCTGGAGCGGCAGGGTGGGGAGCTCAAGTTCCTCGACCTGCAGACCCTCGGACTCTAGTGACGTAGGCCTACCATGGCACTCAAACGAATCGAGCTGTACGAGCTGACTCTGCCACTGGTGGAGCCGTTCATCATTTCCGGTGGCACCATGACTCACCGGCGATCCCTGGTGTTGCTGCTCCGGGACGAGGCGGGAAACCTCGGATTCGGCGAATCTCCTCCATTCGAGCTGCCCTTCTACTCGGAGGAGACGCTGGCCGGAGCCCGACACCTGCTGGAGCAGGTCTTGATTCCGCGCGTGTTCAAGGCTCAGCCCGATTCGCCCCAATCCGCCGACGCCCTGCTCCGCAACGGAATTCGAGGCAATCGATTTGCTCGGGCGGCAGTGGACACCGCGATGTGGGACCTCGAGGCCGCTCGGCAGGGTACGGGGTTAGCGCAACTCCTGGCGGCACGCCTCCAGGTGGAAGCAGCATCCGATCTCGAGTGCGGGGTCGCGCTGGGAATTCCGGCGGACCGTTCACCGGAGACCCTGCGCCGATGGATCGATGATGCGCTGACCCGCGGCTACCGTCGAGTCAAGATCAAGATTGCTCCAGGCTGGGACAGCGTGGCGGTCAAAGCGGCTCGGGACGCGATGTCCGGGTCGGGCCTGCCGCTCACGGTGGATGCCAACGGAGCCTACGAGTGGCCCCAGCACGAATCGACGCTGCGCGATCTGGACAACTACGATCTCTTGTATATCGAGCAGCCGCTTCCCCCCGACGAGCTGGTCGGTCATGCGCGGCTCAGTCGGGAGCTGCGGACCCCGGTGTGCATCGACGAAACGCTGCACGACGCCCGAGCCGCCCGGCAGATCACCGAGTTGGACGGACCTCGGATCTGGAACATCAAGGTTCATCGGATCGGCGGCCTGACCGAGCTGTGCCGGATCTATCCGTTGGCTCGGTCCTTCGGCGCCGAGTTGTGGGCCGGCACCATGCCGGAGTCGGGTATCGGTTCCCAGTCGGCCATAGCGGCCGCCGCCCTTCCCGGATTCGTCTACCCGTCGGATCTGGAGCCGAGCACCCGCTGGTTCGGACGGGAGGCAGATGTGATCCCGCTGACCATGAGTGCGGACGGGCGGATGCCGGTCCCGCAGCGCTCGGCTAGCCGCCTCCTCGACTGGGATCGGTTCAACGCAGCTTCCCGCCTGCTGGCTGTCACCGGCTCCACGTGACCTGACGTACAGCCAAACCAGGCCCCCTTCTACATAGTAGATCGTCCCATCCTGGAGACGAGTCATGGGCTTCGGCGAAAAGGTTCGTCGGCTGGCAGGCTGGTGCTGCCTCGGCCTGGTGGCGATGTTCGTTCTGCTGGGCTACTACTTTGGAAACATTCGTTTCGCTCCGTTGGCGGGCGGCTTTCTCATCCTCTCGGCAGTCTTCCTGATCGAGCTGGCCCCCGAGCACGCAGAGAGCAATGGCATTCACCCGGGAACAGATCCGCGAGTCGATCGAACGGGCGGGTGACGAGCACTGGCAAGCCCTGATCCGCCATCACGAGGATGCCTATCCAGCCAGCCGGCCCACACCGGGTGACGTCGCCCGGGGCGAAGCCGACCGGCTGAACGCGCTTGGACTGGGTGACGATCCGAATCTCACGCTGGTCGAGAGCCGGGTAGAGCGACTCCCTACCAGTCTTCGTATTACGCATCTATTCGAAAATCGAAGCAAGGGCAGCCGGTTCGAGACCGAGCCATTCACCGGCTACGACTGAGGCTGGTTAGCTTTCCCGGCAATGCCCGGGTACACCTTCCATTTGATCCCGCATACCCATTGGGACCGGGAATGGTACCTCCCGCACTCAGTGTTCCTCGCGCGGCTCATCCCCGCGATTGACGATCTCCTCGATCGGCTCGGCTCAGGGCCACAACACACCTTTCTGCTCGATGGACAAACCGTCCTGCTCCAGGACTATCTCAAGGTCCGGCCGGATCGCCAGGCCCGGGTGGCCGAACTGGTGCGCTCGGGCCGCCTCCAGGTTGGACCGTGGTATGTGCTCGCCGATGAGCTGATCCCGTCTGGGGAGTCGTTGATCCGAAATCTGTTGGCGGGCCAGGCCGACGCTGCACTCCTCGGAGGCCGCAGCGATGTGCTGTACTCGCCGGATGCGTTTGGGCATCCCGCGGTGTTGCCCCAGTTGGCGGGAGAATTCGGGCTGCGTTTTGGCGTGCTCTGGCGAGGGCTCGGCGGTGAGCCCGGACAGGACCGCGATCTGTATCGCTGGCGCGGCCCCGACGGCCGGGAAATTCTCCTCTATCATCTGCCTCCCGATGGGTACGAGGTCGGTGCCGCTTTGCCGGCAGACGCCGAGCGACTGCCCCGCGTCTGGTCTCGCGTGCGCTCGGCGTTGGTCGAACGGGCGGCCACACGACAGATTGCGGTGTTCGTGGGCGCCGACCACCACGCAGCGCATCCTGATATGCCGGGCCTTCAGGCGCTGCTCGGGGAGCTGGAGCCCGGCAGCGCAGTCCGGATCTCCCGCCTCCATGACTTTTTCGTTGCGGCCGCAGCCGAAGCTGCGGCGGTGTCGGTCATTGCTGGCGAGCTCCGCTGGTCCTACGGGTATACCTGGACGCTCCAGGGAGTACACGGGACCCGCGCGCCGCTCAAAAGGAGGCATGCCGCGGCCGAGCTGGCGCTGGCAACGCTGGCTGATCCACTCGTGGCTCTGGTGCTGGCTCGCGGAGGTGGTGATCGGCGGCCATTGCTCGACTACGCCTGGCGCCGGCTGCTCCGGAGCGAGTTTCACGATTCTATCGCAGGTTGTACCAGCGATGCCGTGGCGAAACAGGTGGAACTTCGCCTGGAGGATGCCGGCAACCTGGCGAGCGAGATAGCGGCCTCGAGCCTGAACGAGCTGATCGGGAACGATCCGGATCGGGTCCGCGAAAACCCCGAAGCGGGCGAACCGCAGCTCGTGCTATGGAACCCCGTGCCTCGTCCGCGATCTGGTGTGATCGTCGCGGACCTCACCTGGTTTCGACGAGACGTTTTGGTCGGACCTCCCGGGAACAAGATTCCGCGGGAGGGCGTCGGTAGTCCTCTCTTTCATCTGGTAGCCGGTGACAGCCCCCTTCCAGTGCAGTCGCTGGGGCAGCGAACAGCTCACGAGCGATTGGACGCGGCCCGGCACTACCCGGACCAGGATGTCGTGGACCGGACCAGGGTTGCTTTTGAGATCCGTGAAGTTCCGGGTCTTGGCCTGATAGTCCTCGGCGTGAGCCCAGGTTCCCGATCGACGGCGAAAGGCGCCTGGATCAGCGGGGGCACGCTGGCGAACGACCTGATCGAGATTCGGATCGGCGCAAGAGGGAGAATCGAACTGGCGGACCGTCGAACCCGCCAACGGTATCCCGATCTCCTGACTCTCGAGTCCACGGGCGATATTGGGGATACCTACACCTACGCTGCACCGGCCCGAGATCCGATCACGCGGCGGGCAGGGAAGACAGCCACTCGGGTTCTGGCAGACGGACCGTACGTCGCGGCGGTGGAGTTACGCTGGACGCTCGAGAGAGCCGAAGGGGAGCGGAGAAACCAGGCCCGGCGAAGCATCGAGGCCAGGCTGATTCTCACTCTTTACGCCGGCAGCCCGGCGGTTCGGTGCTCGCTGCTGGTCCATAACCGGGCCGAGGACCATCGACTACGTGCCCGAATCAAGACCGGTTTGCCGGGTGGTGCTGCAACAGCCGGAGGACAGTTTGGTGCCATATCGCGGGGGGGTATTGGAGTCGAGGCGGGCCGCTACCCTCGGGAGACACCGGTGACAACGGCTCCGGCTCAGCGGTTCGTGGCCCGAGCGGCAAAGAACCGGGGGTTGGCACTGCTGACCCCCGGTTTTTTCGAGTACGAGCTGGAGCGTAACGGCGACCTGCTGCTGACGGTGCTCCGGGCGATCGGTCAGCTTTCCCGGGAGGACCTGGCCACGCGCCCTGGCCATGCGGGGTGGCCGGTGGCCACGCCGGCGGCGCAGTGCCTGGGGCACCACCTGGTCCAGTTCGCCGTGGCACCGGTGAGCCAGGCTCAGGTGGAGAGCGGCACGCATCTCCCCCAACTCTGGGAGGATCTATTTCTTCCAGTACGTCCCGTGTGGCTGCGCCAGGCCTCACCTCTGTGCTTGCCTGCGATCGATATCCGGCTCGAAGGCGCGGGTCTGGTATACTCCGCGATCAAGCCGGCGGAACAGGGACGTTCGCTGACACTCCGCTGCTATAACGCTACCGGCCAGCCCACAGCGGGAACCTGGCATCTCTCTGCCCCGGTGAGCGGAGCCAGGCGCGCCCGGGCGGATGAGCATCCGCTCCACGACATCAGGCTTGGAGAAGGAAGCCGCAGTGTTCCGTTTCACGCCGCGCCGCACGAGATCGTCACCATCGTGGTGACCCTCGCCCAATCGGACTAACTTTGCCCCATGCGTGACATCCCCTCGCTGCCATGCTTCCCCTGTCCCCACCGTTCTTCCTGCTGTGCCTACGGCGTCACCTTGAGTGAAGAGGAAGCCGCTGCCATTGCCGAGGCGTACAGTCCCGATCTCATCTATCGCAGCCGTTGGGGCGAATGGCGCACCCGGGTTCGCGGCGGCCGCTGCGTTTTTCTTCGGGACAATGTTTGTACCATCCACGCCGAAGCTCATTATCCAGCGGTATGTCGAGGCTTTCCCTGGATCGATGCCGAGACCGGCGGCCCGTACGAGTACGACCGGACCATCTGTCCCGAGTTCCTGCTGCGGCCGGAGCTGGTGCAGATTGGGAGGTGAGAGGTGAGAGGTGACAGGTGAGAGGTTAGAGGTGAGGCCAGAGCAGAGAAACCAGACGGACGGAGCGATTGTCGGCCTGAGCGCAGCGAAGGGGTCAAAATCCGTTCGACTTCAGAAGACCAGCGAACCCTTTTGTACGGGACATCACATGAACCGCGCCCTTCTCCCCTCTCACCTCTTACTTCTTACTGTCTTCATGGCCTTTTCCGCAGCTGCCCAGTCGTCGGACGCCGCACTCGAGCACGCACGGAAGCTTCTCGCGTCGACTCCGCTGATCGATGGGCACAATGATCTGGCCTGGGAAATTCGAGACGCCAAGGGAGCTCCTCGTGACGTGGCCGCCTACAATCTTCGGGTCCGCTCGCCCAAGCAGACCGATCTTCCCCGGATGATTGAAGGCAAAGTCGGAGGGCAGTTCTGGTCCATTTATATCCCGGGCGAGATCAAGGACAGCGGCTACGCGCGGGTTCAGCTGGAGCAGTTCGACATCGCCAGGCGGATGATCGCGCGGTACCCGGACCGGCTCGCCCTGGCCCTCAAGGCCGACGATATCGAGCGCGACTTCAAGCGGGGGCGTATTGCGTCCCTGCTCGGCATGGAGGGAGGGCATGCGATCGAGAACTCACTCGGCGTGTTGCGGTCGTATTACGAGCTGGGTGCCCGCTACATGACGCTGACCCACAACGTCACCCTGGACTGGGCCGACGCCGCGCTCGACACGGCACGGCACGATGGCCTGACCGAGTTTGGCAAGGAAGTCGTGCGCGAAATGAACCGGCTGGGCATGCTGGTGGATCTGTCCCACGTTTCACCAGCGGTGATGAGCGATGCCCTGAACGTGGGCGAGGCTCCGGTCATCTTCTCGCATTCGGCCGCCCGCGCCTTGACCGATCATCCCCGCAACGTGCCGGATTCCATCCTGGCCCGGCTGCCCAGGAACGGTGGGGTCATAATGGTGACGTTCGTGCCTGCCTTCGTATCTCCGGCCGCGGCGGCATGGGATACCGAATATCAGCGGCAATGGACCAGGCTGAAGGCGACGGTCAGCGATACTACGGAGCGGCGGAGACTGTCCGAGGAATGGAAGACAGCTCACCCGACGCCCCGGGCCACCCTCGGCCAGGTTGCCGACCATATCGAGCATGCCCGCAAAGTCGCCGGGGTGGATCATGTCGGGATCGGCAGCGATTTCGACGGCATCGACGCAGTGCCTGAAGGCCTGGAAGACGTCTCCAAGTTCCCTCAGCTCTTCGCCGAGTTGATCCGTCGCGGCTGGAGCGATGCCGATCTGAAGAAGCTGGCCGGCGAAAATGTACTGCGGGCCCTGCGGGGCGCCGAATCCACCGCCGCCCGTCTCCGGAAGAGCCGGCAACCGTCAAACAAGACCATCGAAGAGCTCGACGGCGCACGGCCCCGGGCCTGAGGCGACCCGGTTACGCCTCAGACCCACGGCCCTGGTTCAGGATCACGCCGGCAAAGACCAGCGCGATCACGGCAAAGGCAAACCACTGAATCGCATAGTTCAAATGCGGTCCGTCGTTCAGCAAGGGAGCCTCGAGGCGGCGAGGGAACCGGGGAAGTGTGCTGTCCGGTGTCTGGCGGATGTAGAAGGGGGCCAGCGGGTATGGTAGTCTGGTTTGCAGGATCCTGCCGTCCAGACGAGCCCAGGTCGTTTGATCTCCGCGTTCGAGGGGGGCACCTCCGCTCGAGTCGAGCGGCAACGCAATCCCCTCCACCGTAGCTACCCCCGGTTCGCGAACGGTTCGTGGGTCGGCGGTCACCGCGTCCGGGGCGGGAAGGAACCCTCGGTTGATCAGGACGGCGGTGCCTTCGCCTTCCGGCAACAGCGGTGACACGATCTGGACGCCGGGAACTCCGCGGTATTCGCGGCTGCGGAGAACAATGTCGTGCTCGTGGTCGTACCGGCCAACGACTCGGACCCGGCGATTCACCAGGCTGCTGTCCAGCGTTGTTCCGTTGAGACGTACTGGCGGGGCTGACCTCGCGTCCCGGGCCACCGCGTTGGCTGCGCGTCTCTCCTTCAGGCGATGAACCTGCCAGACGCCTAGCCGCGCGCATACGGCGGCAACCACCAGAAACCCGGCTACCAGAATCGAACGTGAGCGCAAGACCATGTGGTCCGACCCTTGCGGGGACTGTGAGGCCGTAGGAATCTCAAACCTAATGGCAGCGGAGGACCCCCATGCCTAGGTCACTGCGAACGGTGTACAGACTGATTCCCTGCGTCTCACTCCTTTTGGTCCTTCCGCCGGCCACACATCGCCTAGAGGCGCAGCAGCCTCCGCCTGGGTTGGTCGAGGTCGATGATGCTCGGCGACGGGGGTTCTGGTTTGGGGTGGGCCTCGGCGCCGGCGGAGAATCGAACGACGTTGTCGGTGTGACACAGAGCGGATTCAGTGACCTCTTTTATCAACCGACGGTGTCGCTCCGGGCCGGCGGCACTGTGGGGTCGCACTGGCGACTGGGGGGTGAGGTTCTCTCCTGGATCAATGAAGAAGGGGACGCAGTTGAGTCTCTGAGCAGCGTGTTGTTCGTGGCCCAGTTCTATCCCATCAAGGCCGCCGGCCTGTACCTGAAGGGTGGAGTGGGAATTGGCCGGAACGCAGTGGACTTCGACTACGGATTTGATGTAGGAGATACGGGCCTGGCCGGGCTCATCGGAGCCGGGTATGAACTGCGGCTCGGCCGGCACATTTACCTCAATCCGGCCGTCGATCTGGTGGGCCATACCTACGACGCCCGAGCCGGTGGGAGCTATCGAGAGCGACTGATCAATTTCGGACTCGGTGTGCTGGTGCAGCCGGGCCGGTAACATGATCTCAGCGCCACTACCGCTTCGTCGTGAGGTGGACTATTCTGCTCCACCCCCAGTTGATTCCGACCTTGCCCGAGTCGGTGAACTTCCAGACAGCGTGAATCAATGCCTCACACGATCTCTCTAATCGTGCGGTCAGCTCCTGTCGTGCTCGCGTTTGGCGTGCTCGGTTGCGGCAGCGATCTCGTACTCCCAGAGTCCCCGAGTAGTGCAGCACGAACGGTTGCCCTGACCAAGGTCGATGGCGACGTGCAGACTGGGCCGGTTGGTGAGAAGCTGCTCAAGCCCTTGCGGGTTCAGGTACTCGACTCAGAGCAGCACCCGATGATCGGACTGTCGGTCTCCTTTGCTCTCTCCGATCCGGCAGCCGGTGCGGTGGATCCGACCACCGCCACCACGAACTCGGCTGGCGAGGCTATTGCCAACTGGACCCTCGGCACCGTCCCCGGCTCTTACATGGTGGTGGCTGCGCTGGTAGGCGTGGAAGGCCAG
>Ga0307410_10000315_pt1 | contig 18779 bp, 18 predicted proteins | sample 322Ometagenome_3_FD_203707 | JGI IMG/M metagenome (GOLD analysis project Ga0307410, IMG submission 203707) | Maize rhizosphere microbial communities from greenhouse at UC Davis, California, United States - 322HYB-O-3 | ecosystem: Host-associated > Plants > Roots > Rhizosphere > Soil | place... | reverse complement strand
ACGGCCAGACGATCTCGCAGCCGTATATCGTCGCGCTGTCGACCGATCTGATCGATCCGAAGCCCGACCACGTCGTGCTCGAGGTCGGCACCGGCTCGGGGTACCAGGCAGCGGTGCTCGCCGAACTGGTCAAAAATGTCTATTCGATCGAGATCGTCGAAGCGCTCGGGCGGGAGGCGGCGCAGCGCCTAGCCAATCTCGGTTACCGCAATGTCGAGGTTCGCATCGGCGATGGCTACAAGGGATGGCCGGAGAAGGCGCCGTTCGATGCGATCATCGTCACTGCGGCGGCGCCCCTCGTTCCGGCACCGCTGGTCGAGCAGCTCAAGCCGGGCGGCAGGATGGTGATCCCCGTCGATGCGGGGATGCTGCACCAGAATCTCCTGCTCGTCGAGAAGCAGGCGGACGGCACGACGTCGAGTCGCATCGTCCTGCGCGTGCGGTTCGTGCCGCTGACGGGGCCCGGCGTAAAGAAGGGGGCGGCCGGACGCAAGTGAAGCGTCCGAGTCAGCGACGCCGGCGCATCGCGATGACGAGTGCAAGCGCCGCCATGCCGAGCGCGAGCGGTACGATCCAGTCGAATTCCTGACGGCGTCGTCGAGCGAACGAATAGGATTGCGCGGCAATGCTGCCCGGCTGCGACGACGAACTCGGGTCACTCGCGGGAAAGCTTTCCTCGACCGACCCGTCGATGATCCGCTCTTCGTAAGCGCGCGCGCGGCGGCGTACTCCGCGTCGAACCCAGGCCCGATAGTTGTAATACATGGTCCTCTACCCGATTTGCACTGCAAGCATGGATATCGAGCCACCGTCGTATCCTTCGACGGGAAAGCTCACGGCGTCGCCGTCGCCATGCTGCGCCAGCACGTAGACGAGCGGCAGATAATGATCGGGCGTCGGCGCGGACAGCAGCGCATCGCGCCCGAGACTTGCGTAATCGACGAGGGGCGCGAAGTCGGCGCGCGCCAGAAGCTCGCGCGCCGTCGCTTCGAACCGCCGCGCCCAGTCGTAAGGCTCGACAGCCCGGTTCCCCCACGAATACGTATGCAGATTGTGCACGAGATTCCCGCTGCCCAGGATCAGTACGCCTTCGTCGCGCAGCGGCGCCAGTTTGCGAGCGGTCTCGAAATGCCAGGATGCATCGCGCGTTTCGTCGATGCTGAGTTGGACGATCGGCACGTCCGCTTCGGGGTACACGTGCACCAGCACCGACCACGTGCCGTGGTCGAGTCCCCAGCGCTCGTCCGGCTGAACGTCGAGCGGGCGCAGCAACTCGCGCACGCGCGCGGCGAGTTCCGGCGAGCCGGGTGAACGGTACTGAACCTCGTACAGGGGCTTCGGAAAGCCGCCGAAGTCGTGGATCGTCCGCGGCCAATCCGCCACGGTCACGCCGGTGAACGGCACGTACCAGTGCGCGGACACCGCGAGGATGGCCTTCGGGGGCGGCAGCGAGCGTGCCATCGCCGACCAGCCCTTCGTGAACGCATTGGTCTCCAGCGCGTTCATCGGATTGCCGTGTCCGAAAAACACCGCAGGCATTCGTACGTTCGTGCTCACCGAGCCCTCACGATTTTCCCACCTTTCCGCTCTCGCGCCCGGCGGTCTCGATCGCCGCGGCCGCCGCGCCGGCGGCCGCGGCCGCGACTTCGGCATCGCCTGCCGGCACGTTGACCGTCACCTGGCGATGCGCGAATTTGATGCCGGACGTGCGGAACGCCTTGATGATCTTGTCGTACGCCACGCGGCGCACGACCCAGGCGTTGTTCGTTGGCCGGGCCGTGAACTTGGCGCGCACGACGATGGCGCTGTCCTCCGCCGCCAGCACGCCAGCCGACTTGAGCGGCTGCAGGATGTCGGCCGCGTAGTCCTCATCGGCGGCCAGCTCCTCGCCGATCTGCTTGATGATCTTCTTCACCTGCACCATGCTCGTGTCGTAGGTGAGGCGGAACTCCATCACGTGCACCTGCCAGTCGCGACTCGTGTTGCGCAGGCGCTTGATCTCGCCATACGGCAGGATGTTGAGCGCGCCGCGGTGATGGCGCAGGAACACCGAGCGCACGTTGATCTTCTCGACGCGCCCCTTCGCATCGCCGATCTCGATGTACTCGCCGAGGCGGAACGCGTCGTCCATCAGGAAGAATGCGCCCGACACGATGTCGCGGACGAGCGTTTGCGAGCCGAAGCCGATCGCGACGCCGACGACGCTGGCGCCCGCGAGCAGCGGCAGTATGTCGACGCCGAGCGCGGCCAGGATCGACATCGACGCCATCAGAAAAATCGTCACCAGAATCGTCGCACGCAGGATCGGCAGCAGCGTGCGCACGCGCGTCGCCGGCACGTCCTGCGCGCGCTCGCCTTCGGCCAGTAGCCGGCGCTCGATCGCCATCTGGGTGATCTGCCACGCCATGTAGGCGGCGAGCAGCACGAGGCCGATGCCAACCAGTGAGCTGGCGATCCTGCCGCCGAGGCTTTGCTGCGCGATGCGGAACAGGTCGAGATGCCAGATCCGCGCGATCAGCAGCACACCGGCGACGATCACGACGATGTGGATTACGCGCCGGAAGATCGGCTCATACGCGGCGACGAGGCCCGGTGCGGAGCCGTTGGCGCGCTGCCGTGCCGCCAGCGCGCCAAGCGCGCGACAGAGCGCCATGTCGACGATCGGCATTGCCATCACGATCAGCACGCTGGCGAAGCCCGATCCCGTCGCCATCGTCGTACCCGCGAGAATCGCCGACATCTCGCCCGCGAACAGCGCCAGGAAGTAAATCGTCGCACCGACAGGCCAGAGGTCGGCGGCCCAGGCCGCGAGGCTGCCGCGGGGCGAAGCGCCGCGGATTAATTCCGCGATCGGCGTGCGCACGTACCACGTCGCCGTCAGCGCGATCGCGAGCCCGACGATCCAGAATGCGGCGCGGATCGCATTCATCGACGTCGCGTCGATGGCGCCTGCGCCGCCGAGCGCGGTGAGCACGAGACCGACGCTGTAGAGAACGGCCGCGGCGACGACGACCGACCGCAGCGCGCTCGCGGGAGCATCGGTGAACGGCAGCAGGCGAGCGTGCTCGGCCGTCCGGGTGAGCAGGAAGCGCGTGACCAGCATGGCCACGCGCACGACAACGATCGCAAGCAGCAGCACCACCAGCACCACCCGCTGCATCTCGTCGTCGAGCCAGCGCGCAAGGAAGGCGGCCAGCGCGCCGAGCGCGAATACCACGACGCCGCCCAGGTCGAGCAGCAGCCCGAGCGCAAGCTGGATCGCGCGCGACGAAAAGGTCGCGGCCGGCGCCTGCAGCCTGCGCGCGCGGTAATCGCGCAGCGCGTAACCGTATACGCGCTCGACGAACCACCCGACGATCAGCATGACCGCGAGGTAGCCGAGCAGCGCCGTGAGGCTCAACGCCCCGGCCCCGCCTGAAAGGCGCACGCCGGCCTCGCGCAGCGTCGACGGAAGCGCGACGAACGCGGCGCCGAGGGCTGCAAGCCGTTCCCGAGCCGTCCCGGACTTCTGGCCGACCATGCCGGCCATGCCGGTCATACCGGTCATGCCGGTGATGTCCCGGCCGTCGGCGCTTTTCGCCGGTGACGCCGCCGCGGCGCGGTCGAGCTGCTCGAGCAGCATCTTGCGGACGTCGGTATCGGACATTCGCGACAGCAGATCTCGCGCCGACTCGCTCGTGAGCGTCGCCGGAGATGTCGGCGCAACCAGGGGGGGCGGGACGTCGGCGGCGCCGCATGGAATCGTTGCGAGTGCGCCACACAGTGCGAGCAGGGTGAAGCAAACCTTCCGCCGCACGCGACGCGCATTCAGCATCGGGTCCACCTTCCTGGCATCGGCGTCGCGGCGCGGTTCACTTCGTTCCCGTGCCTGCGCAGTCCTCGAGCTTCGCGTCCGGAAAGTAGCGGGTCATGAGTCGGGTCCAGGTCGTTTGCGCCGCCGTGGAAGTTCCGGATGCGATTCGCTTCATGGCGACCTGTCAGCATAGCCATTCCCCGGGTCCTTTCACAAGGGCCACCTTGGTGCAATCGCCCGGTGACCGCCGTTGCGGTTCAATAGGGGCGTGGGTGTTAGCATCCGAGCGGCTGCGGCAGCTCAGAGTCCCTGAAGCAACGCTCGCGCGAAGGCGCGGCAGAATACCGGACGATTCCGGCTTTCCATCACGGTCCGCTTTGGGCCAAAAAGGAAGATTCGTCATGCATTCAGCAATCGTCATTCTCGCAATGATGCTGGCCGCGGCCGGCGCAACGTCGGCGCAGGCACAAACCGGCGCAGTGGTCGTCGGCAAGGGACCCGGCGTCGCGGGTGCCGCGAAAACCGTCGAGATCACCGCCACGATCACCGCGATCGACCCGAAGAAACGCGAAGTGACCCTCAAGGGTCCGCAAGGCAACGAGGTCGTCGTCGAGGCCGGCTCGCGCGTGCGCAATTTCTCGCAGATGAAAGTCGGTGACCAGGTCAACGTCGAATACGTGGAAGCGCTGACACTCGAGCTCAAGAAGGGCGGCGGACAGCCGGTGGCGAGGACGACGGATGCGGCCGGCGGGCGCGCCAAGGAAGGCAAGATGCCGGCGGGCGCCGCGGGACACAAGGTGACGGTCGTCGCGGACGTGGTCAACGTCGATCCGCAGACGCAGACGGTCACGCTGCGGGGGCCGGAGCGCACCGTCGATCTCAAGCTGCGCGACCCCAAGCAGTTCGCGCTCATCGCCAAGGGCGATCAGGTCGAGGCGACGTATGCGCAGGCGCTCGCCGTCAAGGTGGAGCGCGTCAAGGACACCGCCCCGAAAAAGTAGCGTCCGTTACGATCCCGGAGCTGCGAACCGGGAGACGTTCGCATGCGAGGGATTCGTGCCATCCTTCTGATCGTGGCGTGTGCGCTCGCCTCGGCGGCGAACGCGCAATCGCCATCGACGGCTCAACCCGCGGTCACGCCGCCGCAAACGCCGCCGTCCGCCCAACCCGCGGTCACGCCGCCGCAAACGCCGCCGTCCGCCCAACCCGCGGTTACGCCGCCCGGACGTCCGAAAGTGTGTCTGGTTCTTTCCGGCGGCGGCGCGCGCGGCGCCGCGCATATCGGCGTGTTGAAGGCGCTCGAAGCGCTGCACGTGCCGATCGACTGCATCACCGGCACGAGCATGGGCTCGCTGGTGGGCGGCGCCTATGCGAGCGGCATGACCACCGCCGATATGGAGCGCCTGGTCGCCGGCATCTCGACGGACCTGCTGTTCAAGGAAAAGCCGCCGCGGCAGGACCAGGAGATCCGCCGCAAGCTCGACGACCGCTCGATCCTGTTCGGCGTCGAGTTCGGCGTCCGCGACGGCAGCGTGCTGCTTCCGAAGGGCGTCGTAAGCGGCGTGCAACTCGAGACCGTGCTGCGCTCGCTATCGCGGCTTTCGGGATACCGCAACTTCGACGAGCTGCCAATTCCGTTTCGCGCGGTTGCGACGGACCTCGTCACCGGCAAGGCGGTCGTTTTCAGCGAAGGCGAGCTCGCCAACGTCATGCGTGCCAGCATGTCGGTGCCGGGGGCGATCGCACCGGCGGAAATCCACGGTCAGCTCCTGGTCGACGGCGGCCTCACCAACAACCTGCCGGTCGACGTCGCGCGCCGCATGGGCGCGGACGTGGTGATCGCGGTGAATCTCGGCACGCCGCTCATGAAGCGCGAAGAGCTTACGGGCATCCTCGGCGTGACCGGGCAGATGATCAACATCCTGACCGAGCAGAACGTCCAGACTTCGCTCGCTTCGCTCAAGCCCACGGACATCCTGATCGAGCCGGCCCTCGGCGAATTTTCGGCCGGCGATTTCGACGACTTGCCGAAAGCAGTGCCGATCGGCGAGGCGGCAACGCTGGCCGCGGAGCCGAGGCTGGCCGCGCTCGCGGTACCGGCTGTGCAGTACGCGGCGCTACGTACGAGGCAGTTGGAGCCGGTGGTCATCGATCTGCGGGCGGTCGACGAAATTCGCTTCAGCCCGATGGCGCGCGTAAACGCCGACGTGCTCGTGCCCACGCTCGAGACAAAGCCCGGCGTGCCGCTGGACCCTCAGGTGCTCGACCGCGACATGCGCAGACTGTACGGCAGCGGCGACTTCGAGCACGTGAACTATCGCGTGATCGAGCAGGCCGGCCGTCGCGTGCTGAATATCGACGCCGTCGAGAAATCGTGGGGACCGAACTATTTCAAGTTCGGCCTCGGTCTCGGCTCCGACTTCAGCGGCGATGCGTTCTTCAACGCGGCACTTTCTCACCGCCGCACGTGGATCAACGAGTTCGGCGCGGAATGGCGCACCGACCTGCAGTTCGGCAGCACGACCTACGTGCGCAGCGAGTTCTACCAGCCGCTCGGAACGCGGCGTCTGTTCTTCGTCGCGCCGTCGGCGGAATACGAGCGGCGCACGCTCGATCTGTTTCGCGGCGACGATCGCCTCGCGCGCTACGACCTGAGCCTCGGGCGCGCGAGCATCGACGTTGGCGCCGATCTCGGCAAGTACGGCGAGGCGCGAATCGGCTACGTCACGGGCGTTGCGCGGGCGAGCCTCGACACCGGGCCGCCGGAGTTCGAGGCCGGGTCGGGTCGCGTGCGCATTGGTGCGCTCACCGCGCGAGTGATCGTCGACCAGCTCGACAGCGCCAATTTCCCGCGCGCGGGCGGCGCAGGCTCGGTCAACGTCATCGCGGCGCGCGAAACGCTGGGTGCGCAGGATGACTTCACGCGGTGGGACGCCGACGGCGTCTTCAGCTGGTCGGTGGGTCGGCACTCGTTCCAGCCGGGATTCAAGGTGGGCGGCAAGATCGGCGGCGAGCTTCCGACCTACGCGCTGTTCCAGTGGGGCGGCTTCCTGCAGCAGTCGGGTTATCCGACGGGGGCGCTCGTCGGCGAGCGCTTGACGTTCGGACGCCTGATTTACACGTACAAGCTCGTCGATACCCGGCTTCTCGAAGGCTTTTACCTCGGCGGCTCGCTGGAGGCGGGCCGGATGGATCATCCGCTCGTGCCGGGCAGTCCGACCGGCCTCCTCAAATCGGTGTCGGTCTTCGGCGCCGTGGACACGCCGATCGGGCCGCTCTATCTGGGCGTGGGCTTCGCGGCGGACGGCAACCACAGCGCGTATCTATACCTCGGCCGGCCGTAGGAGGGTTCACCTCCGACACCGGGGGGTTCCACCTTCCGGCACCGAATCGGCTATTCCGTCGTCTTGCCGTCGAAGTGCTCCTCACGTGCGCCGGCCTTCGTCGCGTGCACGGTGCCGTCACGATGCTCGGGCGGCCCGTACACCGTGTAGAACTTGAGCGGGCCGGAGCCGGTGTTGATGACGTTGTGGCGCGCGCCGGCCGGCACGACGATCGCGTCGTCGTCCTCGATCGCGTGCTCGACACCGTCGATCATCACCGTCCCTTCGCCTTCTTCGACGCGAAAGAATTGATCGCCGTCGTCGTGAACTTCCTCGCCGATCTCTTCGCCGGGCGCAAGCGCCATCAGCACGAGTTGCAGGTGCTTGCCGGTGTACAGCACGCGGCGGAAATCGTCGTTGTCCTCGGTCAGATCCTCGATGTCGTCGACAAAACCTTTCATCGCCGTTCTCCTCGCGTGATGGTGAGGGCGATCGCGCCGTGTCGCCACGAATCCGATCGCGTCGTCGCCCGTTCATGGATTGTCGCATCGGCCACGGTGTCGCGGCGGCCGATGTCTATACGAAAGCGGCCGTGGTCCGGGCGAAGGTGCCCGCACAATACCTGTGAGAGACGACAGGTTTCGGCCGAAGCGGCCTCTGGCACACTGTCGCCACCGATAGTCCCATTCGCGAGCATCGAATGAACGAAGACGAGCGCCCCGTGACCGACTTCAAGGCGCTGCTGGCGGCCATCGACGACGCGTCGCTGCACGCGATCATCAACGCGGTCGACAGCCTGCCCGCCACGCTGCCCGCGCTGCAGGCGTGGATCGAGCACGCGGCGCGCTGGGAGTACGACCGGCGCGCGGGGCACAACTACAAGCTGCAGGGGCCGATGGCGGCGCTCTCGCCGGAAGAAGTACCCGACGCGCTCACGATGGCGGCGATTCTCGCCGAGTTGTTCCGCCACGAGCATCGCCGCGACGTGTCCGCCGTCCTCGCCTTCTTCGAGGGCATGCGCGACGCGCTGGTGTTCGAGCAGCGCGGCAGGGACGTTACGCTCAATTGAAGCCGGTCGCGCGCTGCTGGTGGGCGGGTGAAGACCCGCTGTACGTCGACTACCACGACCGCGAGTGGGGATTTCCGGTTGCCGACGACAACCGGCTGTTCGAGAAGATCTGCCTCGAGGGATTCCAGGCCGGCTTGAGCTGGCGAACGATTCTCGGCAAGCGACCGGCGTTCCGGGAGGCATTCCGCGGCTTCGACATCGATCGCGTGGCGGCGCTGACCGCGCGCGACGTCGAACGCCTCGTCGCGAACGCCGGCATCGTCCGGCACCGCGGCAAGATCGAATCCGCGCGCAACAACGCGCAGCGGGCGCTGGAGATCGTAGCGGAGACGGGTTCGCTCGCCGCGTATTTCTGGCGCTTCGAGCCCGCCAGGGGCAGTCGTCCCGCGAAGCTGACGCGGGAAATCCTTGCCGGCATGTCGACGTCGCCCGAGGCGCTCGCGCTCTCGAAGGACCTGAAGCGGCGCGGATTCACGTTCGTCGGACCGACGACCGTCTATGCGTTCATGCAGGCGATGGGACTCGTGAACGACCACGTTCACGGTTGCCCGGTGCGCGCAGAGGCCGAGCGGGCGCGCGCGGCGTTCGCTCGGCCGCGGCCGGCCTCCTAGAGCGCGCGCGGGCTCGCGGACGAGCGTTCAGACGCGGCGACGGTATTCGCCGGTGCGCGTGTCGACTTCGATCCTGTCGCCGGTGTTGACGAACAGCGGCACCTGCACCTCGAAGCCGCTCGCGAGCTTCGCGGGCTTCGTCACCTTGCCCGACGTGTCGCCCTTCACCGCAGGCTCGGTGTAGGTTACTTCGCGCACGACCGACGTCGGCAGCTCGACCGAGATCGCTTTTCCTTCGTAGAACGTGAGCTCGCACGCGAGGCCGTCCTCGAGATACGGCAGCGCGCTCTCCATGTTCTCCTTCTCGACGTCGTACTGGTTGAACTCCTGGTCCATGAACACGTACATCGGATCGGAGAAATACGAATACGTCACTTCCTTGCGCTCGAGCTGGATCACGTCGAACTTTTCGTCGGCACGGTACACGGTTTCGGTGCCGCCGCCGGACAACAGATTGCGGAGCTTCATCTTGACGACGGATGCGTTGCGGCCGGACTTGCTGAACTCGGCCTTCTGCACGACCATCGGATTGCTGCCGATCATGATGACGTTGCCGGCGCGTACTTCCTGGGCGATTTTCATGGCGGTTCCGTGACCGGCGGCCCGGCGTTCGCGAGCCGCCAGCGTCGATTGGGATAACCTGCAATTATAGCCGACCGCGCGCGAATCGAACCAACCCGGCCGTGAGCTCCGGCAGCTCCTGGAGCGCACCCGCCCAGCGACGCCCGTGCGCCTCGAGCGCGGCGATCGCCGTGCGGAACGCCGGCCAGGCTGCCGCCACGGCCGGTCCACCCTCCGCATTGAACGCGTCGGAGAACGCGACGAATGCCGAACGCGGCGCCTGCGGCAGATCGGCGGCATACCGGGCGACGAAAGCATCGAGCTTGAGCCGATGCGCATTCTCGTCCTGCGGATAGGGCTGCCACACGAATGCGCGCGCGGCCCACTGCGCGCGCACGAACGAGTCCTCGCCGCGCACGAAGTTCAAATCCGAGCGCCACAGCAGGCCGTCGAATGCTCGCTGGGGAACGAAGGGAACGATGTCGATGCGCAAACGGCCGTGCGTGTGCGACTGTCCCGCGTGCGGCACCGCGCCCGAAAGCCATTGATCGAGCGCGGCGGTGGCAACCCCTTCGGGAACGATGCAGCGAATCGGCTCGTCGCCCTCGCTCCACGCGTCGAACAGCGCGGGCAGCGCGCGATTCGCGTAGCAGAACAGCAGGATCGCGAGGGCGGGATCGCGCGGTTCCGCGGCCACGGCGTCACGCGCCGCGAGCAGACCCGCCTCGCGAATCAAACCTCCGGTACGCGGCGTGAATCCCGGGAACCAGAAATAGCGCGCAAGGGGCAGTTGCGGCTGCGGCGACGCGAGTCCGTGCACGGTGTCGACCCACGGCTCGGCGGACAGATACTCGAGGTTGATCCATAAAGGCGGCGCCGGCGCATGCGCCATCGCATGGAGATACGCACCTGGCAACCCGCACCCGAACGCCTCGATCACGACGTCGGGGAGCGGCGTCATGGCCGCGTCGTCGGCGAGGTGCCGAACGAAGACGCCATGCAGCGTCTGCGCTCTGGCGGTGGTGTCGACACCGGGATCGAGGCGTGCGAGCGTCGCGAGACGATCGATCCACAACGTGACCGCAACGCCGTGCTCGGCCGCGAGCTGGCGTGCGAGCCTCCACGAAACGCCGGCGTCGCCGTAGTTGTCGACGACGCGGCAGAACACGTGCCACCGTTCGGCCATCGCGTGTGCGGGACAGTCAGGCGTCCCGCCGGAGCTCGCTTTCATGCCAGCGCGCGAGCGCGAGCTTCGACAGCGCGACGGTGGCGGCGAACATCACGACGCCCGCGAGCGCGATCAGCGTGAGCGCCGCGAAGAGGCGCGGAATGTTGAGCTGGATGCCTGCGAGAAGGATCTGGTAGGCGAGTCCCGCGCCCTGGCCGCCGGTGCCCGCGACGAATTCGGCCACGACGGCGCCGATCAGCGCGAGTCCGCTCGCGATCCGCAGCCCTCCGAAGAAATACGGAAGCGCGCTCGGCACGCGCAACCGCCACAGCGTTTGCCAGCGCGTTGCACGCGACAGCCGGAAAAAATTCAGCAGACCTGGATCGACGCTGCGCAGTCCGAGCGTGGTGTTCGAGATCACCGGGAACACGGCCACGACGGCCGCACACAGAACCAGCGCGATGCGCGTATCGCGTACCCAGATGATGATCAGAGGCGCGATCGCGACGATCGGCGTGACCTGCAGCAGGATGGCATACGGAAAGAAGCTCATCTCGATGATGCGGCTTTGCGCGAACACGAGCGCGGTGGCGACGCCGGCGAGCGTCGCGAGCAACAGCGCGATCAGCGCGATCTGCATCGTCACGCCGAGCGATCCGGCAAGCAGCGCACGGTCGGCGTACAGCGTGTGCGCGACGAGCGCCGGAGAGGGAACGATGTACGGCGGGATCGCGTTCAGCGTGACGAATGCCTGCCATCCGCCGAGGAACACGACCGCGACCGCGAGCGGCGCCGCGAGCCGCAGCAGCCGCTCGCCGCTGTTGCGCCGGGCCGGAACCACCGACTGGCTCATATCGATATCGCCTCGTCCGGTATCGCGCCGGCGCCCGCGGACGCGACGCACGCGGACAGACGCTGCGCGTGCGCGACGAACTCGGCCGACACGCGGAACGCATCGTCGCGCGGGCCGGGCGCGTCGATGTCGAACGTAGCCAGAATGCGTCCGGGATGCGCCGCCATCACGGCGACGCGCGTCGACAGGAACACGGCTTCCGAGATGCTGTGCGTGACGAACACGACCGTCATCCGTTGCGTCGACCACAGCGCCAGCAATTCGGCGTCGAGGTACTGTCGCGTGAACTCGTCGAGCGCGCCGAACGGCTCGTCCATCAGCAGCAGATCCGGCTCGGTGACGAGCGCGCGCGCGATCGATGCGCGCATCTGCATGCCTCCGGAGAGCTGGCGCGGCAGATGATCGGCGAAGCGCGTCAGGTGCACGCGCTCCAGCGCGACCGCCACGGCCCGGTCCGCCTCTGCGCGCGGCATGCCGGCGAGTGTCAGCGGCAGCCGCACGTTCGTCGTCAGGCGCGCCCACGGCATCAGCGTCGGTGACTGGAACACGAAGCCGATGCGCCGGCCGGCCGTCCCGGTGTGCGCGAGATCGCCGCCCCACCATGCGATCGTGCCCGCGGTCGGACGCGCAAGTCCCGCGATTGCCGCGAGAAGCGTCGACTTGCCGCAGCCCGATGGGCCGATCAGCGTGAGGAATTCGCCGTGCCGCACGTCGAGGTCGATGTCGGCGAGCGCCTGCGTTCCGTTGTCGAACGCCTTGCCGACGCCGCGCAGCGCGACGACGGCCTGCGAAAGGACCTGCACGCCAGCAGCCCGGGGTTCCTGCATCGGGCTTTAGGGCACCACGCGGACGGCCTTCACGAGGTCGAGCGTGTACGCGCGCCGATAGTCGACGTTCGGCTTGGCGAGACCGGAACTGCGCAGGAAGTCGATCGTCGCCTGCCAGCGTCCGTCGGTCATCGTCAGCAAGCCCAGCCTGCGCCCGTCGCCGCCGGTGACGATCCCGTATTCGTTGAGCTTGCGCACGCCGTACGCGAGCAGGTCGTCGCTCATCTGCGGATTCGCCTGCTTGATGAGCGCGTTGCCCGGCGCCGGGTTCGCGAGGTAGCTGCGCCAGCCCTCTGCCGACGCGCGCAGGAATCGCTCGAGCGCGTCTTTCTGCGACGTGAGCGTCTGATGCGTCACGACGAGCGCCTCCGAATAGGGTGGATATCCGAAGTCGGCGAGCAGGAATACCACGGGCCGCACGCCGCCTTTTTCGATCGAGAACGGCTCCGACGTCGCAAAGCCCTGCTGCGACAGCGTGCGGTCGGCGAGAAACGGCTGTACCGAGAATCCGTAAGGACGCTTCTGGCTGTCCGTGAAGCCGTATTTCTGGCGCAGCCAGGGCCAGAACGTCGTGTTGCTCGCTGCGGCGACGGCGACCGGCTTGCCCTTCAGGTCCTCGAGCCGGTTGACGCCGGGATGCGAAATGAGGACCGTCGGATTTTTCTGGAATGTCGCCGCGAACGCCACGACCGGCACGTTCTGCTCGATGGCCGAGAGCACCTGCAGCGCGTCGGCCATGGCGATGTCGAGCTGTCCTGCCGCGAGCAACTGCAGTCCGTTGACCTGCGGTCCGCCCATGCGGATCTGCACGTCAAGCCCGTGCTTGCGGTACGTCCCTTCGGCGACGGCCTGGTAGAACCCACCGTGCTCGGCCTGCGCGAGCCAGTCGGTCGCGAACACGAGCTTCTGCAACGTCTGTGCGCCGGCCGGCGAGAACGTGACGAGCGCGACGAGCATCGCGCCAATGCGCTTCCACATGCGGATCGACACGGGGCGGTTCCTCCTGTTCGGTGCTCGCGGACGGTACGGATTTGCCAGCGGCGAGGGTGCCGCATTATGCGACGGCGCGCGCCCGCTGACGATCCCGCCGTGGGCGGCTTGCATGTCCGAAAACGGCGAGTGAGGCGCGGCGAGGCGCGCATAATGTGCAGCATGAAGCTCGATCCCGACAGCTGCTATCGCGCGCTCGCGACGCACGACGCCCGCTTCGACGGCCGGTTTTTCGTCGGCGTGCGCACGACGCGCATCTATTGCCGGCCCGTCTGCGCCGTGCGCCTGCCGCGGCGCGAGAACTGCCGCTTTTTCCGCAGCGCGGCCGCGGCGGAGGTCGAAGGATTCCGCCCCTGCCTGCGATGCCGGCCGGAGCTAGCGCCGGGCCTCGCGATCGTCGATGCATCGGCGCAATTCGCGCAGGCGGCGGTGCGATTGATCGAAGACGGCGTGCTCGACGCGGGCGGCATCGAGGCACTCGCGACACGCATCGGCGTGACGAGCCGCCACCTGCGGCGTGTCTTCGAAACCGAGTTCGGCGTGTCGCCGATCGAATATGCGCAGACGCAGCGGCTGCTGCTCGCCAAGCGGCTGCTGACCGACACGTCGCTGCCGGTGCTCGACGTCGCGCTCGCAAGCGGTTTTCGCAGCCTGCGGCGCTTCAACGCGCTGTTTCGCGAGCGCTACCGGATGCCGCCGTCGCGGCTGCGCCACGACGCTGCACCGGCGACGCTTCCGTCGTCGATGCACTTCGAGCTCGCGTACCGGCCGCCGTACGACTGGGATTCGCTGCTCGCATTTCTCGCGGCGCGGGCGGTGGCCGGTGTCGAGACGGTGGACGCGGCCGGCTACCGACGCACGCTCGCGATCGAGCGCAGCGGCACGCTCGTGAGCGGCTGGATCGGCGTTGCGAAATCGCCGAAGCGCCACACGTTGCGCGTCGACGTCGCGGCGTCGCTTGCGCCGGCCGTTCCGGCGGTGCTTGCGCGCGTTCGCCATGCGTTCGATCTCGCATGCGACCCGGCGCCGATCGCGACACGTCTCGGCACGCTGGCCGCGCGCCGGCCGGGGCTGCGCGTGCCCGGAAGCTGCGATGGATTCGAGCTTGCGGTCCGGGCGGTTGTCGGCCAGCAGGTGAGCGTGGCCGCCGCGCGCACGCTGCTTGGCCGCCTGGTGCGGGCATTCGGCGCACCGGTTTCGTACGCGGATACGAGCGACCTGACGCATCTCTTTCCGCGCGCCGACGCACTCGCCGCGCGCGAGATCGGCGAGTTGCGCACGGTCGGCCTGACGGCGGCGCGTGCACGCACGCTTCAGAAGCTCGCGGAGGCCGTCGCGGCCGGCACGCTGTCGCTCGAGGCCGGGGGCGACGTGGAGCGCACGCGGGCCGCGCTGGAAGCGATTCCTGGAATAGGGCCGTGGACATCCGGGTACATCGCCATGCGCGCGCTCGGCTGGCCCGACGCGTTCCCGGACAACGATCTCGTCGTGATGCGCGCGATGGGCGAGACGCGCGCGGCGCGTGCGATCGCGCGAAGCGAGGCGTGGCGCCCTTGGCGGGCGTACGCCGTGATGCACATGTGGAGGGCTGCCTGATGAAAGTTGCGAAGACGTGCCGATTGCCGAGTCCGCTCGGCGAGATGCTGCTGGTTGCAAACCCGGAGGGCACCGCGCTCGCGGGCCTGTATCTCGCGAACCAGAAGTATTTTCCCGACGAAGCCGCGCAGTGGGGTGAAGCGCCGCAGTTGCCGCTGTTCCGCGCCGCGGCGGCGCAACTGCGCGAATATTTCGCCCGCGCGCGCACGGCGTTCGACCTGGCGCTCGCGCCTGCGGGAACACCGTTTCAGCGGCAGGTGTGGGCAGCGATTTCGGCGGTGCCGTTCGGAGAAACGATCACCTACGGTGAACTCGCCGCGCGCTGCGGGCGACCGTCTGCGGTGCGCGCGGCCGGTGCGGCGACGGGCCGCAACCCGCTGACGATCGTGATCCCGTGCCATCGCATCGTCGGCAGCGGCGGCGCGCTCACCGGCTACGCCGGTGGGCTCGATCGCAAGCGCACGCTGCTCGCGCTCGAGACGGCGCACGTCCGTCCCGGGCTGCTTGCAGTGGCGTAGCGCCCCGATCACGATCGCTTCCTCGGGTTACACGCCACCCGGATGCGGCCCGCCGACGTCGCGCGACTCGTCGCGCTCGCACTGATCTGGAGCGCGTCGTTCGCGTTCATCCGCGTGCTCGCGCCGGTGCTCGGGCCGGTATGGGTCGCAGCGGCGCGGCTGCTGCTTGGCGGCGGTGCGCTGGTGCTCGGCTTGCTGGTCGTGCATCGCCGCGCGAATCCCGGGCGGCACTGGCGCGCCTATCTGTTCGTCGGCCTCGTCAATTCCGCGCTGCCGTTTCTGTTGTTCGCGTATGCCGCGCTCGCGCTGCCTGCGTCGTATCTCGTGATCCTGAATGCCGCGCTGCCGCTGTTCGCCGCGGTCGCGGCGTCCGTGTGGCTCGGCGAGCCGGTCACTGCGGGCAGGATGGCGGGATTCGCAGCCGGCATCGCCGGCGTGACGCTGGTGAGCCGCGCGGGCCCGCTCGTGCCCGACGTGGCATTCTCGATCGCGGTCGCCGCAAGCCTGTGCGCCGTCGCGTGCTACGCGGCTGCGGGCGTGTGGATGAAGCGCCGCGGCGCATCGCTCGACCCGCTGGCGGTCGCCGCATGGAGCCAGCTTTTCGGCGGGCTGGCGCTACTCCCGATCGTCCCTCTGTCACCGATTCGCGGTGAAATCACGGCCGGCGTCGTGATCAACGTGGCGTTGCTCGCACTTCTCTGCAGCAGCGTGGCGTACGTGCTGTATTTCCGGCTGATCGCCGACGTCGGTCCGACGCGCGCGATGACGGTGACCTTCCTGATGCCCGCGTTCGGGATGTTGTGGGGATACCTGTTCCTCGATGAGACAATCACGCTGCCGATGCTCGCAGGCGCGGCCATGATCGTCGCCGGCACGGCCGGCGTCGTGCGATCGCGCGCGGCGTTGCGCGGAGCATCGTCCTGAAGCGGGTGACCCTCGTTTGCGCAATCTTCGGAGCAGTCCCGTGAAGCCGGGAGCCTTGGTGTCCGCGAACTCCGGAGTGTCGACAACGCCGCCGGCGGCAAACGTCGACGCTGGCGTCTCCACCGAATCGCTGATGCGGCTTTTCCGCCGGCAACGCGAAGCGTTCGCGACGGAGCGCTACCCGGACGCCGCCGCGCGACGCGATCGCCTGGAGCGGATCGCGGACATCGTCAAGCGCCACGAGCGCGCGCTCCTCGCGGCGATCGACCGCGACTTCGGCCATCGTTCCGCGCACGAGACGCGCATCGCCGAGCTTTACATCGTCGCCGCCGAAGCGCGGCATGCGATCCGTCACCTGCCGCGCTGGATGAAGCCCACGCGCGTCGCAACGCCGTGGCATCTGCTTCCCGCGAAGGCGGTGATCGTGCGCCAGCCGCTGGGCGTCGCAGGCGTGATCAGCCCGTGGAACTATCCGGTGCAACTCGCGCTCGCACCCGTCGTCGCCGCGCTGGCGGCCGGCAACCGCGTGATGCTCAAGCCGTCGGAACTGACGCCCGCGACGTCCGCGCTGCTCGCGGAACTGGTCGAAGCGCGATTTCGCGACGACGAGTTTGCGGTCGTGCAGGGTGACGCGGACGTTGGGCGGGCATTCGCGGAGCTGCCGTTCGATCATCTGTTCTTCACCGGTTCGACCGCGGTCGGTCGGCAGGTTGCGCTCGCCGCCGCCGCCAATCTGACGCCGGTCACGCTCGAGCTCGGCGGCAAGTCGCCGGCGCTGTTCGACAGCGATGCCGATTTCACGACCGGGGTGACGCGACTGATGGCGGGAAAGCTGCTCAATGCCGGGCAGACCTGCATCGCACCGGACTACGCGCTCGTGCCGAAGTCGCGCGTCGACGACTTCGTCGCCGCGGCGCAGGCGAGCGTGCGCGTCCTCTATCCGGAGGTCGGGGCCAATGCCGACTATTCGTCGATCGTCAGCGCCCGGCACTACGCACGCCTGATCACGCTCGTCGAGGACGCGCGTGGCAAGGGAGCGCGCATCGTCGCGCTCGGCGACGAAGCAGGCGACAGCGGATATCCGAGGCGGCTCGTCCCGACGCTCGTGGCCGGCGTCACCGACGACATGGCGATCATGCGCGAGGAAATCTTCGGGCCGTTGCTTCCGGTTGAAGCGTACGCGTCGCTCGACGAGGCGATCGCGAAGATCAACGCGCGGCCGCACCCGCTCGCGATGTACTGGTTCGGGAACGATCCGGCGCGGCGCGCGAAAGCCCTGCGCGAAACGCTCGCGGGCGGCGTGACCGTCAACGACACGCTGCTGCACTTCGCGCATCCCGGATTGCCGTTCGGCGGCGTCGGCGCGTCAGGCAGCGGCGTCTATCACGGCGAGTACGGCTTCGCGACGTTCTCGAGCGCGAAACCCGTGTATTTCCAGGCGCGCTATGCGGCCACGCGCCTGTTGCAGCCGCCGTACGGCGCGATGTTCGAGCGCGTCCTCGCGCTGCTGCGGAGACGCAACGGCTGATCGCCGCGGCTTCGAAAGCGTACCCGCCGGGCGGCGCGCGGCGCGACGATCCGCTGGGCATCGATGCCGCTCACTTCGCGTCCTTCCTTCCGGTCAACCGCACGCGGGGCCCGGGCGCATCCTGCGGCGGGCGCGCCAGCGTGTAGGCCTGCTGCACGAGACGGACGAAATCGCGCGTTTCGCCGAACGGGGGAACGCTGTTGTCATGCGCCGCCACGCTGGCTTCGCCGGCATTGTAGGCGGCGAGCGCGAGCGGCAGTTCACCGTCGAACCGGGCGAGGAGGTCGGCGAAATAGCGCGTGCCGATCCGCAGGTTCGTGCCGGGGTCGCGCAGCTTGTCGGCGACCGTTTGGCGCGCGTCCGGCGCGAGACCGTATCGCTCGGCCGTCGCCGGCAGAATCTGCATGAGGCCGACAGCACCTTTCGGCGATACCGCGTTCGGATCGAACCCGGATTCGACCGCGATGATCGCCGTGACGAGCGCGGCATCGAGGCGGTTGGCGTGCGCGTGCTGCTCGATCAGCGGCGCGTAGCGACGCGCGAGCGTTTCGTCGGTCAGGTTGCGATAGAGCGGCGTGCCCGCGAGCGCGGCTTGCGCCTGCGCGCGCTCGGCGTTCGCGCGATTGCGCACGTCGAGCGTCGTCTCGCCCTTGAAGAACAGCTTGTAGCGGGCGTCGACCTGGTGGTCGGCCAGGTGCGAGCGGCCCTGCGGATCGACGTAGGCCCAGAGATCCGCCTGCGCGGTCCCCGATGCGAGCCACAACGCGATTGGCATGGCGGCGGCCGCCGGCCACCGTGCCGCGGTCATTGGACTAGCCTTCGCGCTGGCGCGCTTCGGGGCTTGTTCGCGCTTGGGAGCGGCCCTTCGCGCTCACAACCCGCGCTACTTGCTCGCGGGGACCTTGCCCTGCACGCCCTCAACGTAGTAGTCCATCTTCGACAACGCGTCGTCGGTGATCGTCTTGCCGGCCGCGAGGCGCTCCTTGCCTTCGCTGTCCTTCATCGGGCCGGTGAACGG
>Ga0307410_10000314_pt1 | contig 18780 bp, 18 predicted proteins | sample 322Ometagenome_3_FD_203707 | JGI IMG/M metagenome (GOLD analysis project Ga0307410, IMG submission 203707) | Maize rhizosphere microbial communities from greenhouse at UC Davis, California, United States - 322HYB-O-3 | ecosystem: Host-associated > Plants > Roots > Rhizosphere > Soil | place... | reverse complement strand
CGCGAAACATGTCGGCGAGGTGCAGGCCTGGAACGTGGACACCGGACAGCTCGCGTGGACGCATACGTATCGCCAGGCGAACTGGGGTCCGATCCTGACGACCGGCGGCAACGTCCTCTTCGCCGGCGGCACGCCCGATCAGATGTTCCACGCCTTCGACGCCACCAATGGCAAGCTGCTGTGGGAGTTCAAGACCAGCTCCGGCGTCGAGGGGCCGCCGTCATCATTCGAGGTTGATGGGAAGCAGTACATCGCGGTGCTCACGGGCTGGGGCGCGGACGCGAACGGCGCCGGCGGCACCGTCGCGCGGCTCCTCGGCGAACCCGTCCCGACCGTGCAATTGATCGGTGCGGTGTACGTCTTCGCGGTGGATTAACGCAGGCCTAAGGGCCAAGGCCTACGGCCCAAGGGCAGGTCAGGGAATTGGGCTGAAGGAATTAGGCTGAAGGAATCTGTCTGGTAGGAAATCCGTCTGGTAGAGGTCGGCCTTTCAGGAAACGCGTATGAAAACCTACATTACTGCAGCCGGCCTCGCCGGCGTCCTCGTCTTCGCAACGTCGGCTGACGCAGCAACCTGTGAAAGCCTTGCGACGGCAAAGCTGACGAACGCCACGGTCACCTCCGCGCAGTCGGTCGCGGCCGGCGGCATGGCGCAGGCCGGCGGGCGTGGCGGCGCCGCCCTCGCCGATCTGCCCGCGTTCTGCCGCGTCGCCGCGACGCTGACGCCGACGAAAGAGTCGGACATCAAGATCGAAGTCTGGCTGCCGATGGCCGGCTGGAACGGCAAGCTGCAGGCGGTCGGCAACGGCGGCTGGAACGGCAACATCGATACGAACGCGCTCGCCGGAGCCGTCCGCCGCGGCTACGCCGGCACCAGCACCGACACGGGCCACACCGGGGGCGCCGGACCGTGGATGCAGCACCCGGAGAAACTCGCCGACTGGGCTCATCGCAGCGTGCATGAAACTGCCGTTGCGGCGAAGGCGCTGATCAACGCCTTCTACGGCGAGGCGCCGAAGTACTCCTACTTCACCGGCTGCTCCGCCGGCGGCCGCCAGGCGATGGTTGCGGCCCAGCGTTACCCGGCAGATTTCGATGGCATCGTGGCCGGCTCACCCGGCCTGGACTGGACCAGCCGCGCAATCTCCGCCGTCCGCGTCAATCAGGCGTTCGAGCGCGACCCGGCGGGCAAGGTGCCAGCAGCAAAGTTTGCCGCCATCAACGCGGCGGTAATGAACGCCTGCGACGCGAACGACGGCGTCAAGGACGGCGTTCTGGAGAACCCGAAAGCCTGCAAGTTCGATCCGGCGGTGCTCGCGTGCAAGGGCACGCCTGACAACAGCTGCCTGACGCCGGCGGAAATCACGACGGTGCGTGCGATCTATGCCTCGCCGGCCAATCCGAAGAGCAAACGCGAGATTGCCGGCCTCGCCCCGGGCAGCGAAGCCAACTGGACCGACCTGGGCTGGAGCGGTCCGGCGCGCAGCACCGGTCTCGAGCTGATGCGCTTCGTCGCCAACGATCCGCAGTGGACGATCGCGCAGTTCAACTTCGACGCCGACGTCGTGCGCGCCGAGGACAAGGCCGGCATCATGAACGCGCTCGACACCAACCTGAAGCCCTTCTTCGATCGCGGCGGCAGGTTGATCTCGTACCACGGATGGAACGATCCGCAGATCTCACCACTCAACGCCACCCAGTACTACGACCGCGTCGTCGCGGCGATGGGCGGCGCGAATCGCGTCTCGAACAACTACCGGCTGTTCATGGTGCCGGGAATGGCGCATTGCGGCGGCGGCACCGGCACATCGACGTTCGACATGCTCACCGCGCTCGAACAGTGGGTCGAGAGCAAGAAAGCGCCGGAGTCGATTCCCGCGTCGCGCGTGGAAAAGGGCGCGACGATCAGGACACGTCCGCTCTGCGCGTACCCGAAGGTGGCGAGCTACAAGGGCTCGGGCAGCACCGACGACGCTGCGAATTTCGTCTGCAAGTAGGTGCGAGCTGGCGCCGGTCGGTGCAACGGGCACGCGCAGCTGTGACTATCGCGCTTTGAAATGCGGATTTTCGATTAGGCCGATCACGTTTCCGAACGGATCGGTAACCGCCGCGACCTTGATCCCCTCGCCCACCTCCTGAATTGCTTCGTGGGGTGACGCGCCGTGCGCCAGCATGTGCGCGTGCGCGACCTCGATGTCGTCCACACCCCAGTAGGTGCGGACGTTGGTGCCAACGATCAGATCCGCACCCGCCGGCTGCAGGCCGAGCTCGTAGCCGCCAATCTCGAACCCGACGTGAAACGGCTCGTCGAAGTAGGGCTGAGTCGCGAATGCACTGGCGTACCAAGCCTTCGCGGCGGCGAGATCGCGGACGCGGTAGATGACGGTTCTCAGTCCGAGGAACACGGTGGCTCCTGCCGGGATGGCATCAGCCGCGAAACGAGCTCGACGACCTCGCGGTAGGTTTGTGGTCCGTTCGGACCGAAGTGCGACTTGAGATCGAGCCGTACGCTCCAGTCCTGACGGCGGGCGGTTGCCTCCGCCATGATCGGATCGACGCCGATGGCCTCGAGGGTCTCGGCGACTTCTTCCATCTCGCGCGCGCGGCGCTCGCCGTGCACCACCAGACGGCTGATCGTGTAGTCCGCCAGCCTGGTCCAGTCGATACCCGGCCACGTCTCCTGCAGCGAGGCGAACACCTTCTCGGCCGCCTGGTACGGCGCCGCTGCGAGCACGCACTCGGCAAGCAGCGCCTCGACGCCCTTGACGACAATGCTGCGGCACATCTTGACGGCCGCCGCTTTGCCAATCGGACCGTCGATGGCTTCGGCCTGGATGCCGAACGGGGCCATCACCTCGACAAACCGCTGTGCGGCCGGTCCGCCGACGAGCATCGGGACACGCTGGCCGTAGGGCAGCACCGGTGCCATCACCGCCGCCTCGACGAAGCTCGCGCCGGCGGCAGCAATCGCCTCGGCAACGTCGCGTTTGAGCGCCGGCGACACGGAGTTGAGATCGGCGTAGAGGTGGCCGGCGCCGAGCCAGGGGGCGGTCTGCCGCGCCGCCTCGAGCGCAGCGCTGCAGGTGACCGTCGACAGGATCACCTCCGCTGATCGTGCCAGTTCTTCAGACGTGGACACCAGCGTGGCGCCGGCCGTCGCGGCGCGCTGGCGGATCAGCGGACCGCGCGCCGGGCTGCCGGCCGCGATGTCGTAGGCGAACAGCCGCTCGAGTCCCGCCGCTCGGAGCCCGTTGCCAATCGTAAAACCTGCTTCACCGAATCCGACAAAGCCGATGGTGACAGGACCGCTGTTCACGCTTCCATGTTCTCACTTCTCGGTTCGTGTTCGGAGTTCGGTTCGGGACTTCGCGGTTCCGAGTTCCGGGCTCGCATTCCGAGTTCAGTGTTTCGCTAAGAGCGCATAACAAAGCAGGATCGAAGGACCGGCTTAACTGGGCCCCCCGCAGCGGCGGGGTGCTGCTCGGCACGGCCGCCTACATGAGCCCCGAACAGGCTCGCGGCAGACCGGTCGAGCGCCGTGCGGACATCTGGGCGTTCCGCTGTGTGCTCTACGAGATGCTGACTGGACGACGAGCCTTCGAGGCCGAGGACGTCCCGCTGACTCTCTCGCAAGTCCTGCAGCGCGATCCGACGGCTCGATACGCTGCCGGCAGACATTCCCGCGCGGGTGCGGCAGACGATCGATCTCTGTTTGAGAAAACCTCTGAAAGAACGGATGCCCGATATCGCCGCGGCGCGGCTGATGCTGGAGGGGGCGTTCCAGACGATCGCTGTTCCAGCAACGGGGCCGCTTCGTAGAGGACACGGCGTCATCGCAATGTGTCTTGCGGTAATTGCCGCCGCCGTCCTCGCCGGCCTCGGCGTCTGGCAAATGATGCGTAGTCGCGGTTGCTCGCGGTCGGGAAAGGGGAATCCGCCCACGGTCCTCAACTCTTACCGGGTGGCAACTGGGTGCTCTTCACGCTTCGTCCAGCATCACAGGACTCATGGGACCACGCCGAGATCGTCGCGCAGTCGGTCGCGTCCGGTGAACGAATCGTGCTGATCGAGCGCGGACGCGACGAGCGGTACATCCCGACAGGACATCTCGTATACGGGCTGAATGGTGCGCTGCTCGGGACCCCGTTCGATGCGCGCAGCGCGTCACCGGGCCCGCCGTGCCGCTTGTCGAGAGCGTCATGGACGCCGACGTTCGAAAAGGGCGATGCACTTTGCCGTGTCGAACGATGGGACGCTGGTGTATCTGTCGGGCGTCTCCGGTGGCCGTTCGACGCTCAGCCGGGTACGCCGCGACGGTCGTCGGGCAAGACGCTGACACGGTTGACGTCGAGTCCGTCGCACGGACGTTCTCCCGCTGCTCGTCGAGCAAAGGCCGCTAGACCGAATCAGATCGTCGGACATCTATGCGTTGGCGCTGGAGGAACGAATCATCTCTGACGCCGCTCGTTCAAACACCGGCGGACGAGACCGCGCCAACCGTTTCACCCGATGGGCGATGGCTGGCCTATGCCGCGTGGGACACCGACGGCCTGGACGTTTATGTGCGTCCGTTCCCACGGGTGGACGGCGGTCGATGGCGGATCTCAACCGCCGGTGGCCACTCTCCCCTCTGGTCGCGCGACGGCAGACAGTTGTTCTTGATCTCTCAAGGACGTGCGATGTCGGTGCCGATCGAGAGGGCAGCAACCTTTCGTCCGGGGACGGTCACGGTGATGTTCGACCTTCCCCCGTTCTATCAATCTGGTCTCCGGATAGGAAGAGAATGGGACATCGCATCCGACGGCGAAAGGTTTCTAATCGTCAACCCCGGCGAGACCGCGACGAGCGAACAGTCGCGGATCGTCGTCGTGCTCAATTGGACGGAAGAGCTGAAACGCCTCGTGCCGACGAAATAGCGCACTGCTGACTGGTGAAAGTCCCGATCGAACGTCGAACATCGAATTCCGAACCGGGAATTCGAACCGGACGTGAAACTTCGAAGTTGAACCGAACCTGCACGAACCGAGAACGGAGCACGCGGAAGCGTGAACGGCTGTTATTCCGCTTCGTCGACCCACTGCGCGCCGAGCTCGGTGAGCTTCGCGCGGAGCCCGTAGAAGTCGAGCCCGAGCTCGCCGTTGCGCAGCCGCTGCCGCGACTTCTCCTCCTTGACGAGCCGTTCCTCGCCAAGCCGCACCACCTCGGACGCCCGTTCGCGCGGGACGATGACCACGCCGTCGACGTCGGCGACGATCACGTCGCCGGGATTGACCAGCGCTCCGGCGGCGACGATCGGCACGTTCACCGACCCGGCGGTGGCCTTCACCGTTCCCTGAGCGGACACCGCCTTCGACCACACGGGAAATTCCATCTTCGTCAGATCCGCGACGTCGCGTACGCCGGCGTCGATGATCAGTCCGACCACCCCATGGGCACGCGCGGAGACGGCGAGGAGCTCGCCGAACATCCCGTCCGTTGATTCGGAGGTCGTCGACACGACCAGAATGTCGCCCGGCTGGCAGACCTCGATCGCCGCGTGAATCATCAGGTTGTCGCCCGGCGCGCACAGCACGGTGAGGGCGCTGCCGGCCGCGCGTGCCGATGGATAGATCGGCCGCATGTACGGCCGCATCAGGCCGCTGCGCGCCTGCGCCTCGTGCACGGTGGCGACGCCGTGCTGGCCAAGGGTGCGGACGACTTCAGCGTCTGCCCGACGGATGTGGCGAACGATCGTTGGCTTCATGGTGCATTTTGCATTGTGAATTTCGCATTGATTCGCGGATAGACGCGCCGCGCGTTGCCCTCGAGGATGTTCGCGCGCGCCCGATCGTCGATGGCCGCGGCGTCGACGTAGCGCTTGGTATCGTCGTAGTAGTGGCCGGTCTGCGGATCGACACCGCGCACGGCGCCAACCATCTCCGATCCAAACAGGATGTTCTCGGCGGGAATCACATTCATCAGCAGGTCGATGCCGGGCTGGTGATAGACGCAGGTGTCGAAGAACACGTTGTCGCGAATCAGCTCGGTGAGCGGCGGACGCTTCAGGTCCTGCGCCAGCCCGCGGTACCGCCCCCAGTGGTAGGGCACTGCCCCGCCGCCGTGCGGGATGATCATGCGCAGTCCGGGAAAATCCCTGAACAGATCGGCCTGCAGGAACTGCATGAAGGCGGTGGTGTCGGCGTTCAGGTAATGCGCCCCGGTGGCGTGGAAGTTCGGATTACACGACGCGCTGACGTGCACCATCGCCGGCACGTCGAGCTCGACCAGCTTCTCGTAGAACGGGTACCAGAAACGATCGGTCAGCGGCGGCGCCGTCCAGTGCCCGCCCGACGGGTCGGGGTTGAGGTTGCAGCCGATGAATCCGAGCTCGCTGACCGAGCGCTCCAGCTCCTCGATGCAGTTGGCCAGCGGCGCGCTGGGCGTCTGCGGCAGCTGACAGACACCGACAAAGTTCTGCGGGAAGAGCGCGCACACCCGGTGGATCAGATCGTTGCAGTGGCGCGTCCAGTCGAGACTCGTTGCCGCGTCGCCGATGTGGTGCGCCATCGCCGAGGCGCGTGGCGAAAAAATCGTGACGTCGGTGCCGCGATCGGTCTGGAACGTCAGCTGCGGCTGAACGCTTTCCCTCAGCTGATCGTCGCTGATCGAGGCAAGCGCCTGTGGCGGCGCCGCCTGCGGATCGTTCAGCGCCGCAATCTGTTCATCGCGAAACGACTGCAGCTGCTTGGGCGCAGTGGTGTAGTGGCCGTGACAGTCGATAACCAAGTGGAAAAGTGGAAAAGTGGAAAAGTAGAGGCCGACCTTCAGGTCGGCCTTTCAGTTCCGCGTAACGGTGAACTCGCCCTTGCGTCCGCCCTGGGTCCAGGTTCCGTGCAGTACGCGGTAGTACGCGCCGAGGTTTTCGAGCGTTCCGTCCACGCGGACAGGGATCACCTTGCCGCCGTCCTTCACCTCGCCCTCGATCTGCACCTTCCAGGACGTGACGGGCGAATAGTCGATCGTCACTTTTTTGAACGCGCCCTCGGACGGAGTCCCCGGGTTGATCCGGCCGCTCAGCTCCTTGCCATCCCAGTGGATGTCGAGAAGCAGCCGCGACGCGTTGTCGCCGGCTCCCCATTCGCCGCTCCACTGGCCTTTCAGCGGATGGCCGAACTGCGCAAACGCGAGCGCCGGCAGCGCAAGGAGCATCGCCACCATGAGGACCTTGCGCCTGAAGGAAACGTTGCTCATCAACGTGTTCCTCGTCCCGGTTTCACGCCCGGCTGCGGCCGCGGCCCGAAGATCGGCTTGCCCAAATCGTCGGTCAGGCGGTTCAGGTACTGGTTGTTCTCCTGACAGATGTACTCAGGCAGCTCGGGGGTGAGAGCCATGTCCCACGTGATGTTGTCCCACATCATCGTGAACGGCCGTGTGTAGGCGCCCGGGTCGTTGACCGTCGCCTCATAGCGAAGCTGACCCTTGTTCGGACGCGTCCACCGCTCGGTCACCTCCATTTTGTCGGTGTGCGGGTGTCCGAAGTAGTCCAGCCAGCTGTTCTCGTTGAACCCCTTGTTCTCGACGATCAACGTGTCTTTGTCCTGCCAGCGGCCAATCGAGTAGCCGAGATAGGTCGGATTCAAGGCATCGCCCTCAGGAAACTTCCGGCCGTCCAGATAGATCTCGCGCCAGATGTGCGTGGCACCTTCGAAAACCATCATGATGCGCTGCTGCTCGGGCAGCTGGATGATCTCCATGTGGTATGGCGTCGCCATCATGCGCGGTCCGCCCGGCGGCAGACAGTAGCCTTCGGGGTCGTACTTCGATTCGTTTCGGGAGTTGTAGTCGTAGACCGCGGCGGACCACGGCATCCACGGCATCCACGGTTCTGATGTGGATCCGCCGCGTCCACCACCCCGGCCGCCGCCGCGACCGCCGGCGCCGCCAGCTCGTGCCGCTGCTTGCGCCTGCTGCTGCGCGACGATCTCGGGCAGCAGTTGGGTGCTGCCGGGGCCGGTCACCACGCGCATCGCCATGTTCTGGATGTAAGGCACATTCCATGTGCCTTTCTCACCCGGCACGCGGCCGAAGTTGACGGTCCCGTCGGCAAGACGCGGCGTGGGCTCCTGCGGACCGCGTCCGCGTCCCTGACCTCCACGTCCCTGTGCCGGCGCCTGCGCGGCGCCGGCTGTTGGCTGTTGCGGCGAGGCCTGCACCCACACTGCGTTGATCGACAGGGCGGAGGCAAACACTGCGGCGGCAGCCGCGCACGCCAGCGCGGCACGGAGGCTGATGATCACGAATGGGCTCCTCGTCAATCCGGCTGAAACCGGACTCTACGTGGTTACGGGGTCTGGCCCTGGCTCGAGGCGGCGAAGAGACGCTGCCCGGTCGCTTCGAGAACGACGGCCCGCGCGTTGCCGGTCGGGCTGCCGTCCTTGGCGAGGCTGCCCTCGACGGTTACCTTGTCGCCGATCTTCATCGAGTTGCGGGTCCAGCCCTGGCGCATCAAACCGTTCGGGCTGCCCATCTCCATCGCCCAGTTGGTGACCTTCTTGGTCTTCTCATCGGTGACATCGATGTAGAAGAAGGTGTGCGGATTCATCCACTCGACCTTCGTCACGGTGCCCGACATCTTGAACGGCTTTTGCGCGTCGAACTCCGCCGAGAACGAGTGGTGCGCGACAACGCGACCAGCAGACGCGAGCAGCACGGCCGCAGCCAGGACGACAACAAACTTCGTTCGCATCGGACAATCCTCCAGATCCCGCGAGTACAATACCTTTGCTCGGCCGGGAGCATTTATTCTCGCGCCCGCGTCACGACCCTGTCAACGCGTCAGCTCACGGACCTCGAGGGGGAGACGACTGTCTATCCGGGCCGCGATTGTCCTCACCACGGCGTGCATCGGTATCTTTTCCGGCTGTGCCCCGTCGTCACCTCAAACCGGCCTGGCGCGGCTCCACCCGTGCGCGACCTCCGAGGGTCCGACGGACGCCCTGTGCGGCGTCCTCCAGGTCTACGAGAACCGCGCGGCGCGTACAGGCCGCCGCATCTCACTCAACATCGTCGCGCTCCCGTCGCTGGCGCCGGAGGCAGCCCCGGACCCGCTCTTCTTCCTGGCCGGAGGCCCCGGACAGGCCGCAGCGCAGATGGCGGCGGAAATCCGCGAAATATTCCGCCCTGTGCTCCGCCAGCGCGACATCATTCTGGTGGACCAGCGCGGGACCGGGAAATCGCATCCACTGGAATGCCGGAACGAATCGAACTCCCTGCAGGAGTTGACGGAGTCGGACGAAGGCGCGATCGGGCGGCTGCGCACGTGCCTGAAGGGCTATGACGCCGACGTCCGGTTCTATACGACGACCATCGCGATGGACGATCTCGACGACGTCCGCGCGCATCTTGGATACGAACGAATCAACTTATACGGCGGCTCGTACGGCACACGCGCCGCGCTGGTCTACGTGCGCCAGCACGGCGCGCACGTCCGATCGATGGTCCTCGATGGCGTGGCACCGACCGAAATGCGTATCCCGCTCTTTGCCGCGCGCGACGCGCAGCGGGCGCTCGACAAACTCTTGACCGACTGCGAAGCCGACACCGCCTGCCGGACCGCACAACCCGGGCTCGCAGCCCGCGTGCGCGCGCTGCTGGCGCGCCTCGATCGTCCGGTTCGCGTCGAAGTCATGCATCCGCGCACTGGCATCCGCGAGACAGTGGCGATTGACGCACGCATTGTCGCCGGAGTCCTGTTCGGGGCCCTGTATTCGCCCCTGACCGCGTCGCTCGTGCCGGCGCTTATTGCCCGCGCCGAGCAAAACGATTTCCAGAATCTGCTGGCGCTCGCGTACGCCAGCGAAGACAGCGAGAACATGAGCCTCGGCATGCAGCTGTCGGTGCTGTGCAGCGAGGACGCGCCGCGTGTGACGCCCGAAGACGTCAAAGATGAGAGCGAAGGCACGGTGTTCGGCGTGTATCTGTCGCGCGGCCAGCTGCAGGCCTGCGAACTGTGGCCGCGTGGCGAGGTCGACGATTCGTATTTCGAGCCGGTGACATCGGCCGTGCCGGCGCTGGTGCTGTCGGGCGATCTCGATCCGGTGACGCCGCCCGGCTGGGGCGAGTCCGTGGCGAAGCATCTGAAAAGCGCTCGCCACATCACGGTGCCGGCAACGGGCCATGGCGTCATCGGCACGCCGTGCGGACAGGAGCTGATCCGCCGCTTCATCGAGCGCGGCAGCGCGGAGGGTCTCGACGTCAGCTGCGTCAGCCGCGTGCGGCGCCCGCCCTTCTTTCTCACCCCGAGCGGCGCGCAGTGATTCGGGTCGAGGGACTCAGGAAGCGGTTCGGAGCGGTACAGGCGGTCGATAACGTCGGCTTCGAGGCAGCCGACGGCGCCATTACCGGCATCCTCGGCCCGAACGGCGCCGGCAAAACAACAACGCTGCGAATGCTGTACGGGGTGATGAAGCCCGACGCCGGCCGGATTCACGTCGACGACGTCGACGGAGTGGCCACGCCGCAGCGGGCACAGGAACGCCTCGGCGTGCTGCCGGACGGCTTCGGACTCTATCCGCGGCTGACCGCCCGCGAGCACATTCGTTACTTCGGCGAACTGCAGGGCATCAGCGGCGAGCGGCTCCGCGATCGCACCGAGGAACTGCTCCGAATGCTGGACATGGGCGCCATCGCCGACCGGCGAACCGGCGGGTTTTCGCATGGCGAGCGTACCAAGGTCGCCATCGCGCGCGCGCTCGTCCATGGTCCCCGCAACGTGCTCCTCGACGAGCCCACCAACGGCCTCGATGTCATGAGCACCCGCGCCGTGCGGAAGATCGTCCGCGGCCTGCGCGAATCCGGACACTGCGTCGTCTTCTCCAGCCATGTGATGCAGGAGGTGTCGGCGCTGTGCGATGCGATCGTGGTGATCGCGCACGGTCGAGTGGTCGCGCGCGGCACGCCGGACGAACTGCGGAAGCAGACCGGGCACGACAACCTTGAAGACGCCTTCGTGGCGCTTGCCGGCGTCGAGCTGATGACGGAAGACCAATGGGCCGAGTGAAGCCGCTCCATCAGATGCTCGTCGTCATGCGCAAGGAGCTCAAGGACTCGCTGCGCGATCGGCGTGCGCTGTTCTCCATCGCCTTCAGCATCGTCGTCGGGCCGGTGCTGATTGGAATCATGATGAACCGCATTGCCGACCGGCAGCGCGAATCGGAGAGCGTCGAGATTCCCGTCGTCGGCCAGCAGCACGCGCCGGCGTTCGTCGACTGGCTCCGGCAGCAGGCCGGTGTCAGCGTGATTGCCGGCCCGCAGCGGCCGGAACAGGCGGTCCGCGATCGCCTGCACGACGTCGTCATCGTGATTACCGACGATTACGCGGAGAAATTCCGGTCGTCGCGTCCCGCGACCGTGCGCATCGTCGCCGACACCTCGCGCAATGCGGCGCGCCCGACCCTCGAGCGCGTCCGGCGGCTGATGCAGCGCTACAGCGCCGAAATCGGGGCGCTGCGCCTGATCGCGCGCGGCGTCAGTCCCGCCGGTGTCACGCCGCTGAAGCTCGAAGAGATCGAGATCTCCACCGCCCAGCAGCGCGCGGCACAAGTGCTCAGTTTCATCCCGATGTTCATCATCCTGGCCGCGTTCGTCGGCGGGATGTCGATTGCCACCGATTCGACGGCCGGCGAACGAGAGCGGGGGTCGCTTGAATCGCTGCTGGTCAACCCGGCGCCGCGGATGGCCATTGTCGCCGGCAAGTGCATCGCGGCGGCGTTCATCGCGATGACGGCGGTGGTGCTGACTACAACGCTGAGCGCGAACATTCCGCGATTCCTGCCGCTGCAGGACATGGGAATCCGGTTCCGTATCGGCCGCGGCGAATTCCTCGGCGTGCTCGCGGCGATGCTGCCGATGTGCCTCTTCTCGGCGTCGCTGCAGGCGGCGGTCTCGACGCTCGCCCGGTCGTTCAAGGAGGCCCAGAGCTACATGGGCGTGCTCGTCCTGCTGCCGATGCTGCCGGGCATGATCAGCGCGGTCTCAACCATCGGTCAGGAACCGTGGATGTACCTGGTGCCGGTGCTCGGACAGCACGTCCTGGTCATGGGCGTGCTCGGAGGCCGTCCCGAGGAATGGTGGGCCTTCGTCACGGCGGGACTGATCGCGGCGTTATCGGCGGCCCTGCTGATCAGGACGATGACCACACTCTTCAAGATCGAGCGAATCGTGTTCGGCCGCTAGGACCAGGCAGTTGGAACAACGCTCCCGGACCGTCAGCCGCGGCGTCCCGGACCTTCGTCGGCGATATCGCCCGAGTCTTCGTTGTCCAGTTCCTGAGATCGGCCCAGATCCGATCGAGCCGCGTCGCGCTTCGAGCCGCGCTCCCGCGGCCGGTCTGTCTGCGGGGGCGTACGTTCCATGTCGTCGTTGTCGACGTTGTCGAGCGGAAATCGCATCTCGTCCCTCCGGTTACGCGGATTTCGATACGGGCAGACGAACACCGCCTGGCAGCGGCTCAGCTTGCGCGCGCAGCGGCAGCGTCACAGTAAATGTAGATCCTTTCCCTTCCCCCTGGCTCGACGCCGTCACGGTGCCGCCATGGCGCTCGACGATGTCGCGGACGATCCACAGCCCGAGACCAAGCCCGCGGTTGCCCGTGTTGGCGCTGCCCTGACGGAGGCGATCGAACACGTACGGCAGGAACTCACTCCTGATGCCAATGCCGTGATCGCTGACAACGATCCGCGCGAATCCATCGTCGCTGCGCAACTCGACCTCGACCACTCCGTCGTCCGGCGAGAACTTCACCGCATTGGAAAGCACGTTGATCACGACCTGCTGCAGACGTTCGGGATCGGCAAGAAGCAGCGGGATATTGCGTTCGATTTCAGTGACGATCCGGACGTTCTTGTCGTCGGCTGATGGACGTACCGCGTCCAGCGCCGCGCCAACAACGGCTTCGACCTGCACCGGCGCCAGCCGCAGCTCGAGCTTGCCCGACACGATGCGCGACACGTCGAGCAGCTGCTCCAGCAGCTGCGCCTGCGCGCGTGCGCTTCGCTCGATGGCCTCGCACGCGTAAGCCGCGCGCGACGGCTCGATCTGATCGTTGCGCAGCATCGCGGCCCAGCCGAGAACGGCATTGATGGGTGTCCGCAGCTCGTGAGAAACGGTCGCCAGAAACTCGTCCTTCGCGCGGCTGGCGGCCTGCGCTTCGCGGTAGAGGCGGCCGTTCTCCAGAGCCACGGCGGCACGTGCGGCGAGTTCCTGCGCCAGCGACAGGTCGGCGGCACCGTATCGATCCGCGGTGCGCGAACCGAGCGTCAGCAGGCCGAGCGTCTGGCCGCGCGCGACCAGCGGAATCAACAGCAGCGATTCGCAGGCAACCGCGCGAACCAGTCGCTGATACTCCGAATCGGAACGGCCTGGCGAGGTGCGCACGGTCTCGGCAATGTTCGAGAGCAGCGCTGGCTGACCGGTGCGTATCGCGCGGGCAAACGGCCCGTCGCCACGGATTTCCGGCGGGATGCGCCGGATTGCATGCGTCGCTTCCCTGCGCGTGGGATCGATATCCACAACGTCGACGCGCTGGAGGCTGCCTTCGTCGGAGACGAGGTCAACGACCGCGCAGTCGGCCAGGGCCGGAACCGCCAGGCGCGCCAGGCTGATGAGCGTGGCTTCCGGCTCCAGCGCGGAATCGAGGACGGTGACGGTCTGCGCCAGAAACGCCGCTCGGCGGGCGGCGACGTCGGCGGCGGCGCGTTGTGCCACATCACGATTGGCCAGCTCCGCGCGTTCCGCCTCGAGCCGTTTCCGCTCGTACAACCCCGCGAGCGCCGCGGCGACCGATCCCAGCAGCTGACAGTCCTCTTCGCTAAAGCGGCGCGGCGAGGTCGAATAGACGGCGATGACGCCGAACGGCCGTACAGCGGTGCCGATTCTCGCGGCAAGCCCGCTTCGTATCCCGTGCCCGCGCAACACTGCCGGAATTGTGAATCGCACTTCGGAATCGCCATCGCCGACAACCACCGGTTCGCGCGCGTAGACTGCATAGCCTGCCTGCGTGTCGATACCTGTGTAGATCGTCAACTGCTCGACGGCGTCCGCCGTCCAGCCCGCTGCGGCAACCACCGTGAATGGCGCGCCTTCGTTACCGAGTTCCAGGACGAGCGCATGATCGCATTCGAGCGCCGACGCGGCGAGGCCCGCCGTGTCCCGGCACACCGATTCCGTCGTCCCGGCAGCGAGCGTCCGCGACGTCACCTCGCCCAGCGTGCGTCGGCGACGCGCTTCGGCAGCGGCCGCCTTGCTGAGTTCAATCGCGCGCGCGCGGGCGAGCGCGGCGCGATGCCGCGCACGCGACACCAGCGCGATCAGCGCCGACGCCACGCCAAAAACAACGAGCGCCGCGAAATCCAGCCGGTTTGGAGTTTTGAATGTCCAGGCCGGTGGAAGAACGACGACCACAGCGGCAAGCGCCGACACCACCGCCGCGAAGAGCGCCGTCTGCGGACCGCCGATAACGGCGCTCGCAAGCACCGGCAGCAGGAGTACCAGCAAGGGCCAGGCGAGCGGAGACTGCGGAGGCCACTGCTGGAACGCCACCACGACGAGGCCTACCAGCCCCAGCGCCGCTGCGTAAACAAATGGCCAACGTACCCCGCGAGCGAACCACCTGGCTATTGCCACAGCTGAGCTAAACACCATCAGACGAGGAGATGTGGCCGGTATGGCAAGGAGCCTGCCGAACAGCCGGGCTATTTTTTATTGAGGTTGCGGAAGGTTCTGGGGTCTGCCCGTGAAGAAACTGATCGGCCCAGCAACACAGCTGGGCAAAAACTTTACGGGACGCAGGTCCGCCTATAGGCGGCCACTACACCGACCGCTGGGTCCGCCTAACGGCGGCACAACGAACTAACCAGCGAGCGCGAGGCGGGCTCGCGCTGAGCCCACCCCGCGGTAACAACAAGCGTCAAACAATGGTCCGTCGGCCCGACAGCAGACCCACGATGAAGAGCACGATCGCGATTACGAGCAACACATGCACGAACGCGCCGATCGTATAGGTGCCGACGACGCCCAACAGCCACGCGATTAACAGAATGACCGCGAGAACGTAGAGCATCTTTCCCTCCCTGCCCACTGAAGATTGCAAGCAGTCGGCCACGATGACGTCAACCGTTTCACCTCAGGCACGAACTGAGCCGGTTTTCGTCGCCGTACTGACGAATTTGACAACTCACCCGTATCGTCACCGTAACGGCGCCTCACCAGCGTGGGTCGGCGCAACTCAGCTTCAGTCAACAACTTCCCTTCGCCGGCGTCGAAACGGCCGCCGGTGGCACGCGTCTGACAGATGGGCTGGCCGAATGAACGTCGTCACCGGTCCCGATCGGCACGAGCAACGGCAATCAATCTCGGCGGCGAGCGAGTGGTTCGAAGCACTCGATCAGCGCGCCTTCGGCCAGGGCCACGCGAGATGGGTGGCGACAGTGCTCCGTGTGCATGGAGATGATCGCGACTGGTGGATCGACGTCGCAGCCACGGGTAACCCCGCGGCAAACGTCGTCCTCCGCGTTTCGCGCCAGGCGACAGTGTTCCACGCGGTCGCGGCGCTGCGCCGACACCGGCCGCGCACGGAATCGTGCGCACCGGTCATCGACGTCATGCGGCCTTGCTAGAAAATCGCAAAACCCAAATCCCAAACCCAACTGCCGAAGAACGCGAGAGCTAAAAGGACACTTGGAGTTCTTCGTGGCCTTCGATCTCTTCGTAGCTTCGTGGTTCAGGCTGGGGTAGCGGCGATCTGACGAGCGCCCGCAGGCTGCGAGCCGCCAGCTTGCGGTCGACGCAGAGATTCGCGACCGGATAGTACGCCAACGCCGTGAGGCCGATGGCCGGCAGCGCATCGACTGGCAGAACCCACGCCCCGATCGTGCCGAGCGCCGTGACCGCGGCGAGTTCTCCCGCGACAACCGCTACACGTTTCAACGCGATGGCGGCCGACGTGTCCCTGGCCGCCAGTTCCAGCCGTAGCTCAGCAGGTTTTTCCGCGGCAGGCGCCGCGGGTTCGTCGGGAAACAGCCGGACGAAGTCGTTCAGAACCGGTTCTGGCAGGAGCCCGATTGCGACCACGTACTCGCGGAAGAACGACCGTCGGTAGATTCCCTTCGGCCACCGCGACACGTCGGCGCGCTCGAGGCCGGAGAGCAGTGCGACGCTGATTTTTGTTGATTCAGCGATGTCTGGAAGCGTGATGCCGATTTGCTCTCGGCGGCTTCGAAGCATAAGACCGAACGCCTGGCGGGCGTCGGTCAACGCTCGTCCCCGCGGTGCCCGAGCAGCCACTGCTGGCTGACCGTGCCGAGCTCGAATCGGTTGTGTGCCCTTATTCGCTTTGTCGTCAACGTGACGACGGCGATGAGCAGCAGTATCGCTGCGGCGATGGTAATTGCGATGGAACTGATCACGGTGCGATCAAAATACGCTCCTCCGTCGAGATGATCAAGAGGCGAACGACATCGCGCCGAATCTCTATGTGATTGTATCGACGACCATCCGCCAGCTCGCCGCGACGGCGTCGGCAATCATGCCGCCGCACAACCACGTCGTCGCATCGCGCCGCCGGCTCCATACGACTTCGACAGGTACCGGCATGTCCGCGTGTGGAAGGAACATCCGGAATGCGCCTGGAGGACCGGCGCCTGCGCTGCGGCGCATTTCGACGCAGACGCCTCCGTAGCTGACGTCGAGCATCCGCGCCGCGGCGTCGTCGACGTCGACGCGAACCTCTTTCATCACCGCCTTGCGCGGCCAGCGGCGGATTGCCGAGGCGACGCGTCCTTCCGACAACACGCGCCTGACGAGCGCTGTCAGAACGGACGGCGAGATCGGCTTGAGGAGGAATTCCGCACCAAGACGGCGCGCGTCGGCCTCGATCGCGGGATCGGCGAAGCCGGTGAGCACGATGGCCGGAATCGGTTCCGGCCGTACGGCAACGAGATGAAGTCCGTTGTATTCGTCGAGTCTGATGTCGACGAGCAGCAGATCCGGATGGGCGTCGGTCAGGAGCTTTATCGCCGCCGGGACCGTGCTGGCGGTGATCGTCTCGTAGCCCGCGTCCTCGAGCAGCATTGCGAGTCCCACTCGCGTGGGCTCGTCGTCATCGACAATCAGAATCCTGTGGGGCATCGACTGCGCGACGTCACGCCACTCCGGGCGAACGCCCGGGCTCATTTCCGGGGGATACGGGAGTTTACTCCTCATCCGACGCGCGCGCATGCGGAAGCCGTGCCGCCGGGCTTACAGCGGCTCAGAGGGGTAAATTCGTGTGATTTGGCGAAAAGCGACCTAATGGATGAGCCCGGCGGCATGACGCCACCGGGCTGAACCGTATTCTTTCTTGACGGAAGGAAGCGGCCCTCTCAAGCGAGACGCGGAACCATTACGCGGATCTCAGTGCCCGCCGCACCGCCGCTGGCTGCAACGCGACCTTTGAACGCCGAGACAATGCGAGCGGCACTGGTCAGCGGACCGGCTGCCGTCCAATTCGCCGGGGCTGCAGCCTGCGCCTGAGAGATGCCGAAGGCAACGTCACTGCCCTTCGCCTCCGCGACCACCGTCACCGTGAACGCCGACGGCTCTTCCGTCAAACCGATCGTGGTCATCAGCAATCCGGAGAGCGCGGCGACAAACAGATCCTCGTCCACCGACAGCGACCGGTCGCCCACGCTGATCCGTGATTCGATGGTCACACCACGGAGGCGCCGCTCGGGTTCAATCGACTTCAGCAACTGATCGACAATCGCCTGCGCGCGAATCTGCTTCGGCGCGGGCAGCAGCTCGCCGCGCAGGAAGCGCGCGACACGCAGCAGGCAGGTTGCTTTCCACGCTTCTGCGCGGATCAGATTTGCGGCGACTGTCGACGCCAGTGCTGGCCCACGATCGGAAAGAAGATTCGTGGACGCGAGCAGTGCTGACAGCGTCTGCGCCAGATCTCGTCCCAACTGAACCGCGGCGAGCGCGTCTGCGTCAGCCGCTTCTTCTTCCCCGGCAGCGGGAGGGGGCACCGTGGTTGCCGACGACTCCTTGGCGCCGGAACGCGGTGGAGTATCGAGCATCTCGACGTAATGCTTGTCCGCCCGCATGCGGAACGTTCGCGGAAGACCTTCCCGGGCAGGAGCCGGGTTGGAAGAGTCGGTGGTCTCTTCTTCGCCGCCGAGGATGTCTTCGATCCGAATAGCCGAAGGACTCGAAAGGGGATCATCCGGGTACTGCACGTCAGGTGGAACCATTTGAGATTTGGGATTTGAGATTGATGATTTGATTCGTGGTTGCCGATCGGGCTGACTGGCAACCAATGATGAATGAATCGCTGGACCAATTCAAATCACCACTCATCAATCATCGATCATCAATCATCGATGGCTTAGTTCCTGACTTTCTCAGAAAACAGTCTTCCGCAGACGCCGCGCCTGTCGCACTTGTTGAGATTTACAGGCATTCGGCGTCATCACGGCCGGGCCTGACGTTTGCTGAGCTGTCAGTCGATGACCACTTACGGTGCCGGAAAAAGCGCGCTCGACGAGTTCCTTCCGGAATCAGCACTCGCTTCCGAGATCTCCCGGTTCCGCGGCGAGCCGCGCGGGGAGATCGACCTGTTCGTCTCAGCGGACGACGTCCACCTGGATTCTATCGAGGCAGTCGCTCGGTCTTCCCGGGGGAATTCTTCGTCCGTCGAGCTGTGGCCGATGCTCGCGGCCGCGCTCGTGGCGATCGGTGTCTCCATGCTCGCGCTGGGCGCGTTCG
>Ga0307410_10000313_pt1 | contig 18871 bp, 9 predicted proteins | sample 322Ometagenome_3_FD_203707 | JGI IMG/M metagenome (GOLD analysis project Ga0307410, IMG submission 203707) | Maize rhizosphere microbial communities from greenhouse at UC Davis, California, United States - 322HYB-O-3 | ecosystem: Host-associated > Plants > Roots > Rhizosphere > Soil | place... | reverse complement strand
GCCGGTTGCGTGGCGTCACGTCCGGCTTCGGCGTGAGACGGCGGGCCACGAGGATGTCGGACAGGGTGAAGCTGCCCGCGGGGAACGTCCCGACCTCGAAGCGCGCGAGCCCGCGCGCGCTCTTCCCGCTCGCCGGCTCCCGCGCCTCGACGCGATAGAGGAACTCGCCCTTGGGCAGGGCGTGCCGCCACGCGCGCGACGTATACTGGTCGCGGCCGTCGATGCGCACCACCGACGAGTCCCGCAGGGTGACGAGGCCGCGCCGGTTCGGGTCCGTGATGAAGAATCCGGTCTCGAGCTGCGCCTGATTCAGATCGACCTCCCGGAGCATGCTGCGGGTCGGCAGGTCGGCGAAGAGCGACACGTCGGCGCCGACGCCCGAGTCGGCGCGGAAGCGCGCCACTTGGACGGGCACGGAGTCGATCTTCGACGCCTCGAGGTTGTCGAAGCGGATCGGCGCGTTGAAGCGGGCGTTCTCGGCGTACGCGCGGAAGTCGCCGGCGAAGAAGGCATAGTTCATCGCCGGCGGCCCCACGAAGACAAAGCTCAGGCGCGACGCCGGGTAGTGCCAGACGGTCGTGATGCGGCCGAGGGCGTCGGAGCCCTGCACCTCGGTGACCTGCGGCGCGAGCGTCGCGACCTGGGGCGGCTCGCCGTAGCGCAGGATGATGATGCCGCGGTCGGTCTTCCACCCCTTCTGATTGAACTCGGCCGACGTGAAGCGCAGGTCGGCGTAGGCGACGCGGGCCAGGAACTCGACGCGGGCCTCGTTCACGTCCGTCAGGCGCAGCGGGTCGGCCACGTCCCAGTACAGGGAGTCGAGGGCGAAGCGCCTGGCCTCGCTGAGTGTGTCGTAGCCGACGGCATCCTTCCTCCGCAGGATCGTCGCCAGCCCGGTCATGTCGCGGTGCTCCTCGGGGGAGAGGCGCACGAGGGCGCTGTCGAAGGCGAGCTGCGCCTCGTCGTCCCGGTCCATGCGGTGGAGGGCGAGGCCGAGGGCGAAGCGAATCCGGGCCGACATGGGCATGCCGCCCTGCAGGTCGGCGGCCGTGCGCGCCATCTCCTCGTAGCGACGGCGGTCGTAGAGGAGGCCGAGCAGTCCGAGGGCGGCACCCTCGTGCGTGGGGTCGGCGAGCAGGGCGGCGCGGTAGTGGTCCTCGGCCTGACGAGCGTCGAGCTCGCCGACGTCCTCGAGGGGCGCCGTGCGCTGGGCGATGAAATCGCGGGCGTAGCGCCAATTGCTGATGGCCGCGGTCACGTCGAACGTGGCGACGTCGCTGACGATCATGCGCCGGTCGCGCAGGGTCATGAAGCGCCGCTCGTAGATCTGGCCGAGCTCCCAGTGCACCTCCGCGAGCACGCGCGGGTCGCGTCGGTCCTCGGCGGCGCGCAGCGCCCGATTGAAGAGGCGCTGAGCGTCCAGGCGCAGAAACGGGGTCTTGAGCCGAATCCGGCCGAGCTCCATCAAGTAGAAGGGGTTGTTGCGGTCGATCTCGAGGGCGCGCTTCAGGTCACCCGCCGCCTGGCGGCGGCGGATCATGTCGCTCATGCCGAGCTGCGTGGTGCGCGACAGGAGGACGCCGCGCTGGTAGAAGGCGGCCGCGTGGTTGGGGGCGACGCGCGTCGCCCGCTCGAGGGTGCGGATCGCGGCGCTGGTATCGCCGGCGCGGGCGCGCTCGAGGGCGGCGGCGATGAGCGAGTCGGCGGCGGCGACGCGGCGGTCGTTGTGCCCGGCACGCTGACGCGGGCCCTGAGCCCGGGCGGGCACCGCGGTCGCAGCGGTGGCCAGCAGCGCTACGGAAAGGAGAGCTGTACGGTTCAGCCTGCTACCCTCCACCGGGCCGCGGCGCCTTGACGGAGTTTTGCCCGGCCGGTAATAAAGTAACTTCGCCCCGACACCCGGGGTCTGCTCTGCTGGATCGCGTGCGTGTTGTGCGAACTGTGCGCGCCGAGCATCGCGTTGCAGGCGCCGGGAGGACGCGCTACCGCCGTCCTTACGCCGAGCCGAGTGCGCTGCGTGCCGAACGTGCTGAACGTGTTGAACGTGCCGTCAGGTGCCGCTCTTACATCGTGCATTGTGTGCGCCGCCAGCGCCAGAGGGGAGGGACGAACGGCCCGCTACGCCCGGCGAATGGCGCGGCGAGGTGGGCGAGCCGACTCGCCACACTCTGGGATTTCGGCACCGCTCCGTCCGGCGTCCTCCGTCCGTGGCGCCGCGCCGCGGGATGCCTCGCTCGAGTGCAGTCGGGCCGGCAGTCGGGCGGGCACCTAGCGCGGGCGCGCGCGCGATGCTCTATTTGGGCTTGTTGGGCACGAACGGGCTCGCTATTACCCCAGGAATCTCGCGCCTGTTCCAGCCCGATTTCCGGGCTGATGGTTTTGCCTTTGCGGTGAGGCCTGCTCGGCTCGTCGCGCTTTGAGTGAGCTTCTCCACCCCCCATTTCTCGCCTACTTCTTACCCACTCGCGCACCCAGATCCCCAGGTCTGGACCGAGTCTGCCTCGCTAGGCAGAGGAGCGTGACCCGTCGCGGGCGACCGCGACCCCGAGGTTCGAGCAGACGCATTCTACAACGGACACGGAGGTCCACAGTGCTCCAGGTATGGTCGCGCCGCGTGCTCGGCCTCGTCCTGGTCCTGACCGCGGCTGCGGTCGCCCCGCGCGTGCTCCTCGCGCAGACCGGCAAGATTGCCGGCGTGGTGACCGACCAGACGTCAGGACAGCCTATCGAAGGCGTGCAGGTCTACCTGCCCGGGACGGGGTACGGCACAACCACCAACGCCAGCGGACGCTACTTCCTCATCAGCGTCACCCCCGGTACCTACACCGTCGTTGCGAAGCGCATCGGCTACCAGCAGCAGAACGTCACCAACGTCCAGGTCCAGGTCGACATCACACGCGAGGTGAACTTCGCGCTGTCGTCGGCGGCGGCGCAGGTGGCCACGGTCCAGATCCGCGCGCAACAGACGCCGCTCTTCGCCCCCGGGCAGACCGGGAGCGCGACTCCGATCACGGCGTCGCAGATCCAGGCGCTGCCGGTGACGAGCATCGAGCAAGCGCTGTCACTGCAGCAGGGGTTCACGCAGGTGCCGAACGCGCCGGAACTCGTCTCGTTCAACGAGTCGCGGCGGAACACGCAAAACCCGATCTCGATCCGCGGCGGCCGCTCGGGCGAGACGCTGCAGCTGATCGACGGCATTCCCGTCCAGAACTTCATCTTCGGCGGGCCGGCGCTCTCGCTCTCCCCCGAGGCGGTCGAGCAGATCGACCTGCTCAAGGGCGGCTTCGGGCCGGAGTACGGCAACGCGCTGTCGGGGATCGTCAACATCGCCACCAAGGAAGGCGGCACCGACCTCGCCGGCGCGCTCCGCTACCAGACGAGCCGCTTCGGCGGCGCGCTCGGGCAGGAGCAGGACGACCTGCGCAACTATGGCCTCGTCGAGGGCTTCCTCTCCGGCCCAGTGCCGGGAACGGCCGAGAAGCTCCGCTTCATGCTTTCCGGCCGCCAGGAGCGGCAGGCCGACGCGGTGTACGAGTACGACGAGGACATCTTCCTGCCCAGCAACTTGTCGGGGACGGAGGGCTTCCCGTCGGGCGGGCCGAACTTCCGCGACGTGTTCCCGGGCTGGCGGGCCTTCGGGTACAACAACACCCGCCAGGCGTTCGGGAAGCTCGCCTACTACTTGACGCCGCAGGCGAAGTTCACCGTCACGCTGCTCGACAACCAGCGCCAGCGGCTGCCGTTCAGCAACGAGTTCCTGTCGACGTACGGCAGTGTCCTGAACAGCCCGGGCGCGCGGACGGCCGCCGACTCGGTGGTGTTCATCCGCAACCTCACCGGGTACCGCCTCGCGCCGCTCGACTTCGAGCGCGTGGTGCAGAACTCGATCCGGTCCAACCAGCGGCTGTACGCCGCGAAGTGGGACCACACGATGGGGCGGACGAACTACAAGGTCATCGGCGGCGTGTTCCAGACTCGCCGGCAGACGTGCAACTACTTCCAGGGCCTCTGCCTGGGGAACAACTTCGCCGACCCGAACTTCACTGACGACCAGTTCATTGGGCCGCTGGCCGGCACCTGCGCCATCCACCCGACGTGCGGCGCCGACGCGTTCTTCGGCGGCGAGAAGCTGAACACGACGGTGGTGCGCGCCGACGCCCAGAGCCAGGTGACGGACCACCACAACCTGGCGGGCGGCGTCCTCTACCAGCGCTACGATCTGAGCGTCAACCTGGAAGAGAACGTCGGGACGAATGTCATCAATGTCTACACGCAGCGGTACACGAACAAGCCGACCGACGCGGCGGTGTACCTGCAGGACAACATCGAGTACGACTTCCTGACGCTGCGCCTCGGCGCCCGCTTCGACTACGGCAAGGTGCCGGGAACGTTCTTCGCCGACCCGCTCGACCCGACCAACGGGACGACGGCGCAGGACGTGTGCACCAGCCCGACCGACCCGCGCTGGGCGAGCGGGCGGGCGTTCCGGTTCTTCAACGAGGAGACCGGACGCGTCGAGACGGAGCAGGTGACCCCCGACCCGAACTGGGCGACGAACGGGTGCACGCCGGCGGACCTCGCGCAAGCGGCCAAGATCGCCGCGTACGACGACTTCCAGAAAGCGAAGGCGCGGAAGCAGTTCAGCCCCCGCATCGGCGTGAGCTTTCCGCTGTCCGAGCAGTCGGCGGTGTTCTTCAACTTCGGGCGGTACAGCCAGAACCCGCTCCTCAACAACCTGCTCACCAACACCGGCATCGGCACGCCGCAGGAAGGGCTCACGACGGGTCCGGTCGTCGACGTCCCGGGTGAGGGTGGGCCCGGCATCGTCGGGAACCCGAACCTGGCGATCGAGCGGGCCACGACGTACGAGATGGGCTACAACACGGAGTTCGCCCAGTCGTACGCCCTCGGCGTGACGCTGTACAACAAGAACCAGACGGGCCTCACCGGCATCCGCCTCGGCGGCCAGCGGCCGAGCCGCGGCGGGTTCCAGCAGGTGTTCGATCCGGGCGTGACGTACGGGCCGGACAACACGCCGTCGTACAGCGTCCTGGTGAACCAGGACTACCAGACCGTGCGCGGGGTCGAGGTTCAGCTCCGCCGCCGCGTTACGGATTACTGGGGCTTCGACATCAACTACAGCTACAGCCGGGCGCGCACGAACGCCTCCGAACCGGAGCGCGAGCAGGAGCGCACCGGGCTCGGGACCGGCTTCCGGGGTCAGGGCGACCCGCAGAACCTGTACGAGGTGCCGAGCGACATCGACCAGCCGCAGTCGTTCAACGCGGCGCTCACCGGGCAGGTGCAGGACGATGCGCCGGACATCCCGGGCGGCTTCCTGCTGCGCAACCTGACGGCGACGATCGCGGTGCGCACGGCGAGCGGCATGCCGTACACGCCGACGTCGGTGTTCAACGCCGTCGGCCTGCTGCAGCAGCAGCGCAACATCGGCCGCGGGCCGGCGACGTCGACCGTGGACCTGCAGTTCCAGAAGGGGATCCGCGTCTCGAACCTGCGCTACGACGCGTTCGTGCAGGTGCGCAACCTCCTCGACCGGGAGAACTGCGTCGTGGTCTTCCCGACCACGGGCACCTGCGACGCTGGCGCACCCGACCAGAACCGCGCGCGCCAGGGGAACACCATTCGTCCGGACGTGGCCACGACGACGTACGGCAACCGCGCCGACTACTTCGGCGAGCGCCGCACGATCTTCGGCGGCATCCGCGTGAGCTTCTGAGCTGACTTGACTCTGGGTTCCGGGGGCGGAGTGCGTTCCACACCGCCCCCGGACATCCTGCTATGGGAGAATCCATGCACATGCGACGACTGTTTAGTCGGAGCTTTTTCGCGGCCTGCGCGACCATAGTCTCCGTGGTCGCGCTCGCCGCGGTCCCGACCGCCGCGCACGGCCAGCAGAAGCAGGCGCGCTGGTCGAAGGCCAACCCGCCGCTCCGCGCCGACGGGGAGCCGGACTACAGGGCGCTGGCCAAGGCCTCGCGGAAGCAGTTCAGCCTGTTCGGCAACGCCGACTTCGCCGTTTCTCAGATCAAGGCGCCGGGCCGCTACCTCTGGGCCTTGGCGAACAACGGCGAGATCGACGGCGCGACGCCCAGCTTCTACGGGGCGGTGACTGGCTTCCGTGACGACGCCACGCCGGCGCTCGCCTTGAACTCCTTCTTCTACCTCGAGGTCTTCTTGGCCTCGGCGCCGTCCGTCCGCGACCAGATCATGGCGACAGCGGGCGCCGGCGGCGCCGGACTCGCCAACGCCCTCGGCGGCGGCTTCAACGTCCGCGCCCGTAGCTCGACGAACGGATCGGACAACCTCCTCCCGGTCGACAACCAGCTCGGGCAGCTCTTCTCGGGCGAGACGTCGACCAACGACCGGTCGTGTCTCGACCACCAGGGGCCGCTGGTCACGATCACGGCGTCGGCGCTCTTCACGGCCGGAAACCCGCTACTCCCGGGCTCGGACTGCCCGGTGACGTGGGGGTCGCTCGGCTGGCAGGGGCGAAAGGCGGTGCCGCAGGCCTCGATGCTCGCGGCCGCGCGTCTCGACCCGACCAAGGCGTTCAACTTCTGGAGCTTCCCGGAGGGAGAGCCGACGGGTCAGCCCGGGGCCGCGCTCGAGGAGCAGTTCGGCAACTTCCAGTCGTACGGCTACTTCAGCGACTTCAGCAACGACGAGCTGTGCGGCGCCAGCGGCGCGCGCACGTACGGCAGCGTGGTGGCGAACGGCCCCTGTCCCGACGCCAGCCCCGACAAGCCCGGCTACCCGCTGGGGATCGAGATCCGGATCGACGCCTTCAACTACGCGATCCCGACGCTGCAGGACGTCGTCTTCTACCAGATGACGCTCGTCAACAAGTCGGCCGACCTTTACGGCACGGGCGTCGACTACGACTCGCTGTACTTCGGCACGTTGAACACGCCCTACAGCGATACGCAGAGCAACCCGGTGTACTACCGTCCCGAGATCAACGCTCTGATCCACACGGGTGTCTGCTCGGCGCAGCCACCGAAGCCGGCGCCGCTCGGCCTCTGCAACGGCGCCGTACCGGTCGCCGACTTGAGCGCCGCGCAGGTCACTCCGCCGCAGGGCTACAACGCGTTCGAGCTCGGCTCGGCGGCGATGGTGATGCTGAAGAGCCCGATCGGCGACATGCGCAACAAGCTGTTCTCGCGCGCGGGCTCGCCGTTCGCCGAGGTGGGCGCGCCGGAGACGCTGAAGGACGACACCATCACCTTCAACCACGGGCACCTGTGCGGCTTCCGCGCCTGCGCCCGCACGACGTTCGCGACCGACGACCAGCTCTCCGACCACATGCGGCGGCAATTCGGCATGGTGTCGTCGACTGAGACCAACGTCATCGGGACGACGCGCACGCCGGCCGACCTGAACAACGCCAACTCGCAGATCCTCTGGCACACCTTCCGGTCGGCCGACTGGCCGTCGCTGCCGCCGACGCCCTACAACTTCGCGGGCGGAGCCCGCGGCGGCTTCAACCGCTGGGTGCCGGGCGGCTGGGACTACAACGACGATGGCGTGCAGGACACGCTGTTCTACGACACGTGCGTCGGGCCGCAGATCGTGCCGGGCGTCAGCGGCTGCGTGGCGAGCTTCTCCGACACGATGCCGCACACCGGCGGCGCGAGCCGGCGCTTCCGCAACGGCTACTCGAACACGGCGTCCGTGCAGAGCGCCGGCCCATTCTCGTTGAGGGCCGGGGACACGACGGCGATCGTCTTCTTTGTCGCGTCGGCCTGCTGCGGCGCCGCCGAATCGGACTCGAGCGCGCTCATGCGCAAGGTCAACGCGGCGATCGACCACTACATGAACTTCTATCTCGGCCCGGCATCGCTGCCCAAGGACACGATCGTGGCGGTCGACGTCGTGGGCGGGAACCAGGACCGGAGCCAGGTCTCGCTGACGTTCACGCAGACCACGGAGAGCGCGCTCGACCCGTTCCTCCTCAACCGCGCGCAGGCGATCGTCAACGCGCCGGAAGGCACGCCGGACTTCAACCTGCTAAAGCTGAACCCGTTCCTTGTGGACAGCCTGCTCGCCTACGGGACGCGCTTCGGCACCGACACGGCGATCGTGGCCTCCAACGGCACGGACACGCTCGCGGCGGCGTCGGGGATCGGCAACCTCCTACGCATCTACGTCTACAAGTCGTGCGACGGCGGCGTGACGTGGACGGCCACGGCCGACTGCGCCCCGGCGCCGGCCACCGGCGCGCCCTTCTCGGCGGTGGGTTGGCAGCCGTACGCGACCATTGACCGCGACGCCGGCGGCAACGTGCCGAACACGTTCACGGATGCGAACGTGAACGGCGGCACCAAGTACACCTACGCGCTCCTCACGCAGACGCGCGGCGTGAGCCTGTCGCTGCAGCGCGGTGACTCCATCCAGTTCGCCGGCCTCGGGCCGGAGGGCGACTCGCTGTTCGTCTGCACGGTCAATTGCGTGACCGAGCGCCTCGAGATTGCGCCGTCGCTGTTCACCCCGCTGACCGCGTCCGGCACGAACGTCCAGACCGTGTACGTGCCCGTGACGCTGCCGGCGGGCAGTGCGGCGCCGCAGGTGGCGATCACCACGGTCACCGGCTCGGTGGGCTCGGAGCGCATCACCGTGACGCCGACGCGGGCGCGCCCGGACTCGGGCACGTTCAGCCTCGACTTCTACGACGCGGCGACGATCGTCGTGACCGACACGCTCGACGCGTTCGGGCGCAAGTCCCTGTTCACGCGCTCGATCATCACCGCCACGGCCGGTGACGCCACGGTCACCGACACGTCCGACGCGCTCGGCGGGGTCGGCATCAACGGCGGCGCGGTGGAAGGCGTGCGCGTCGACAGCGTCGTCGACGAGAACAATCTCGTGCTCAAGCGCATTCGCGAGACGACGTACCTGGTGGAGGCGAGCGACGACTTTGACGGGGTGATCGCGGTGCTCAGCAAGGATTTGGGCACCGACCGCGCGCCCCTTCTCGTGACGTCGGACCTCAGCGACGCGGCGACGCCGGAGGCGTTCGCCAGCTCCGCCGCGTACCCGGGCTTCACGCTCGGCTTCGAGAACGCCGACCTGCTCTCGTTCAACGAGTCGTTCGGCGAGCAGTTCACTGGGCCGAACGGCCGGCCGATCGCGCCACTCGTGACGCCGTACGTCCGGCTCAACACCGGGACGGCGTTCGCGACGCGGTTCGGCCAGGGCGGTCTGTACACGATCACCTGGGCCGCCAAGCCGTGGGGCCCGGGCGAGCCGTTCCGGATCAACGCGGCCAATCCGGACGCCACGCGTGAGGCGGCGCTCGCGTCGCTCAACTCCCGCGAAGCCGCGATGCGGTCCGTCGTGAGCGAAGAGGTCGCGGAGGCGATCCGCGCCGGCGTCGGCCCGGGCGTCGCGGTGACCGACTTGGTGGAGGCCAGAATCCCCTTCACCATCGTCAACGAGTCCTTCCGGACCGGGACCGGCGAGGCGGCACCGCCGCGCGAGGTGCAGGTGGCGATGCTCGCACGGGCGAGCAACGCCTTCCCGCTCGGGGGCGGAGCCGACACGGTCACCGTGACGGCACCCGATACCGTCTGGATGCCGGGCGACCCGCTCTACCTGCTCGAGGACACGGACAATGACCCGGCCACGCCGCTGCAGGTGACCGTGGCCAGCTTCCAGCTCTCGTGCACCGATGCGGGACAGGATCAGGGTCCGACTGTGGCGGACGCGGGTTGCAACCCTGTCGCCCTGCAGACGCCCGGTGGCTTCGGCTACATCACCACCGAGCCGAATACGGTGCAGCAGTTCCTCATCAACCCGCTCATCGAGACCGGGCAGCGGTACACGATCAGCGTCACGCCGCAGCGCACTGCGGCCGACCTCGCGGCCGCCTGCGCCAGTGGTGGCAGCGAGGCGTGCGCCGACATCCGCGCCTCGATCCGCAACGTGAAGGTGGTGCCGAACCCGTTCGTGGTGTTCAGCAACTACATCAACCCGCTGAACGCGACGGACCTCAACAAGCCGCTGCTGTTCACGAACGTGCCGCCGCGCGGAACGCTGCGCATCTACAACGTCTCCGGCCAGTTCGTGCAGCAGATCACGTGGACCGAGGCGGACCTGAACGAGACCGGCGACCTGCTCTGGGACCTCCGCACGCGCGAGGGGAACCTGGTGGCGGGCGGGCTCTACCTGTTCATGCTCACCGGCAAGGACGGTCAGAACAGGGAGCTCGGCAAGCACATGGGCAAGTTCGTCGTGATCCGCTGACCGAGGGCTACCAATGAATCGACGCTTGATGACTTTGAGCCTGGCCGCAGCGATGGCCCTGGGCGCGGCGGAGAGCCGCGCCCAGGGCAGCGGGCCGGGGATCGGCACGCCGCTCGTTCCGGGCACCACGAACACGAACTCTCGCGTGGGCACGCGCGGCGCGAACTTCCTGGAGATCGGACTGGGCGCCCGAGCGATGGGCATGGCCGGCGCGTACTCGGCGCTGGCCGAGGGGCTCCCCGCACTCTACTGGAACCTGGCCGGCGCGGCGGAAGTGGCAAACGTCGCCGGTGGGTTGAATTACGCCCAACTGTACGGCAAGAACGGGCTGGATTTCATCTGGGGCGGCGCGATTCTGCCTCTGGCAGGGGGCGCCGTCGGGATCCAGATCGGGCAGATGAGCTCGGGGGACATCGAGCGCACGTCGTACGATTTCCCCGAGGGTGGTGACCCGATCACCGGCAGTACGTTCACCTTCAGCAGCACGATGGGGATGCTCTCGTACAGCCGCCGCCTCACTGACCGGTTGGCGGTGGGGATCGGGGCCAAGTACGCGACCGAAGGGATCAGTAACGCGCGCGCGCGCTGGTTCGGCGGCGACGTGGGGCTCCGGTTCCGCACGGGGCTCTACGGCACGACGATCGGCGCGGCGCTGGCCAACGTCGGCTCCTCCGGCCGCTACGAGGGCACGCTCGTCGAGGACACGAGCCAGAAGACGATCCCTGGCACGATTCGCGTCCGCTACCGGACCGAGGACATGGAGATGCCGACCATGTTCCGCTTCAGCGTCATGACGGACCTGGTCGGCGGGCCCGAGGCGCTGCTGTCGCAGGTAACGACCGCGGGATCGCTCCGTGCCGTCGGCGAGTTCGCCAACGCCATCGACACGGACCTCCAGGGCGCCCTGGGCGTCGAGTATTCCTACCGCAACATCGTGTTCTTGCGCGGTGGGAAGCGTTGGCTGAACGAGGCCGACAGCGACTTCCAAGGCTTCGAGCGCGGACTGGCGTTCGGGGGCGGTATCCGCCTCCCGGTCGCCGGCCGGTCGGTGCAGTTCGACTACGCCTGGAACGGCGCTGGCGAGCTGCCGAACACCAACCACTTCGGCTTCGAATTCGGCTTCTGACCGGTACTGCCCAGCGCGGCGGCGGCCTGAGAAGGCCGCCGCCGCGCTGGGCGGGATCTACGGAGACTAACTATGCACAAAGCAGTCTGTGCGCTCGTAGTGGGCCTGCTCGCTGCCCCCGTCGGACACGCACTGGCGCAGCAGCCGACCCCGACGCCCACGACCCCGACTGACACCACGAGGGCCCCTACTGACACCAGCGCGCGCGACACCTTGCGCGCGGTGCCCCCGAGCGAGCAGCGCGACACCGCCGTCAGCACGGTGCCGCTCGCCGAGACGGAAGACGACGCGCCCCGGTCGGTGGCCGGCCGGTTCAGTGTCACACCGGTCATCGGAACGATGTTCTGGGACGACGCCAGCGCGCTGTCGAACAAGAAGGCGAACGAGAGCGGCGTCTATGGCGACCGGCAGTACACCCCCACGGTGGGCCTGAGCGCCGAGTACCGCGTCATACCGCAGGTCGGCGTCGGCTTCTACTTCGAAGCCGCTCGCCCCGAGACGCGCGGCGATTACTTCCCGGCGGTCTTCCTCAACAACGGCGGCAACCTGCCGGCGGACCTCCGCGTGGTGGGGCAGCGCGTCACGGCGCTCCTTTACGGCGTCCAGGGCAGCTTCGTGTTCGACGTCGGCCGGCTGCAGCCGTACGTCGCTGGGGGCTTCGGTGCGGTCACGATCAATCCCGACCCGCAGCAGAACAACAGCAACCAGTCGTTCACGAACACGCAGTTCCAGTTCGGCGGGGGTCTTGGATTCCGGGTGGGCGTCAACACGGTGGTCCGCCTCGACGTCCGGAACTTCGTGTTCACCGACTGGGATCGCGACGAGCTCAACCCGACGGACCCGGCGTTCCAGAACACGACCGTACCCTCCGTCAACTTCAATCCGCCGGCGGAGAAGAGCACGATCAACAACTTCCGCATCGCGCTCGGCTTCACCTACATCCCACGCGGCGGCGGCGGCCCGCGCGCCGGGGATGAACCGGAAGACCAGGAGTAAGCGCCGATGAATCAGAAATCATTTCTGGCCTGTGCGGCGTCGGCGCTGGCCCTGCTCGCGGCATGCGAGTCCAGCGACCCGGTGTCCAGCGCCGGGAGCCCGAGCGGAACGGCCTCCGTCGTGACCGCCACGCCCTCCGCCGCGCGGCTGCCCGGCGGGGCGATTGTCAATTCCGTGTCGGGCGCCCCCGCGGACTACCCGATCGTCGCGTCCACCTACGCCTACGGCGGGTTCAACCCCAACGCCGCCGACGCGTTCAACCGCAAGAACGCGAACGCGACGTTGGCCCAGCGCGGCCAGTACTTCGTCTCGGCCGCCGCTCCAGGGGTCGACACGCTCGGCTACTGGCGCATTCCGGCCGAGGCGGCACGCGTCGGCGCCGGTGACCGGATCGACCCGCGGACGCCGACGCTCAGCGCGACGGTGCTTCCCCAGATCGTCGCTCCCTTGGTCCCGCTTGGCGCCCCGGCCACGCTTTCGTTCTTCAGGCCAGGTGCGTACGCGGTGGGGACCGGCGTGAACGACTATTTCCGGATCCGCACGGCGCTGTCGGGACTCACGCCCGGCGCGACGTATCAGCTCGTCCTCATTCAGTACCGGCTGACGGTGAATGGGGAGCTCGATCAAGTGGATCGGATCCTGAACGGGGCGGTGGCCGAGCCTGACAACCTCGCCGTTCCGCCGACCAGTTCGGCGCCGAACGCGCCGAACACCACGCCGTTCGACGGGACCGAAGAGCCGACCTGCGCCGCAGGGCCGAGCCGGACGAGGAACCCGTACATCGTGGCGGAGTTCACGGCGGCGCTGGTTGGAGCCACCGAAGTCGACTACTGCTGGCGGGGTGGCAACTTCACCTTCCTCGGCCGGAGCGACGATACGCCGTACGACCTGCCGGCCTACAACTACATCGAGGTGTGGGAGGGTGGGTATCCCGCGGACCGCATTCCGACGGCGACGAACTTCCCGGTGCTGCGCATCCAGGCAGCCCAGGACGTCGACGCGGCGGGGGTGCCGATCAACAACGCCTACCCGCCGTTCCCGGCCCCGGGCATGACGACGGTGGCGAACGCGAGCGGCACGCCGGCGACGGCGCAGAACCCGTACACGTCGGGGGCGACGATCTCCTACAGCGTGGACCGGCGCGCGGCGTTCCCGCTCGATACGTCGACGGTCACGACGACCCCGGACTCGCTCGCCTTCGCCCTGACCGGCGGCATTCGCCTGCCGAACCAGATCACGGGGAAGGTATTCAACCTCGACGAGCTCGGTCAGAACGGCGTGTACAAGCTGTGGCTGATCAACGAGCTGGGAACGGTCGTCAAGCCCGCCACGGGCACGCTGACCCAGGCCACCATCGTTGACGACGCGCCGTCGTACGCCGCGGCGACGACCGGGGCGGCCGAGTTCAAGAGCGGTCGCGACACCCTGTACTTCACGCTCGATCCGTACGCGACCATCGACGGAACGGGGACTTACGCGGACTCGCTCTTCTTCCTGCTGGTGACCAAGGAGTCGGCTTCCGGGGCGACGACGCCGTCGATCTCGCAGCCGATGTGGGTGAACATCGCCCGCATCCCGGGCCGTGGGCGCTTCCCGGCGCCCGGCAACCTGGTGTTCGGGAGCTTCAACGGGAAGCGGTCGGACGTGGTGCGCTACGTCGCCCAAGGGAGCTTGATCGGCGGCGTGCTCGGTGACACGAACACGTTCAACGACGCCAGGATCGACGTGACGCTGCGCGGGTTGATGCGGCCGCCGAAGGGGTACGAGTACCACGGGTTCCTGCTGCAGGCCGAGGACGCCCCAGTGGACCTGGGCGTGATCACCGGACCGGGCGGGGAGTCGCTCGCCGACGCCGACGTGGCCGCCGCCGGGCCGAATCTCACCGCGACGGGGATCGTCGAAGCGCGACTGGAGCACCAGGCGGGCGCAGCGATCTGCAACGCGGAGACCGTGGGCGTCTATCTGTATCCGAAGCCAGAAGGCAGCCCGGATCCGCGCTCGTCGGTGTTCCGGTTCGACATTCCGGAAGCGGTGCTGTTGTCCGGCGCCTGCAACCCGCCGACCGCGGGACGGTAGGGCGAGAGTCGACTGACGTACCGCAAGACGGAAGTTGGAGTAGAGTAGGAGGGCAGTGCAGCGCGGGGGGAGCAGTCGCTCCCCCCGCGCTGCGCGTTGTGCGCACCGGTGCCGCCGCCGGCGGCGGCACCGGTGGCGAGATTCTCGCCGCGATCCCCAACCACGCGGCATTCCCCGTGCTGAGGGGACGGGGTGCGTCCGGCGCATGGGGCCGTCGGCGTGTTAGCTTTCCGTACCGCCGACTCGACGCCCGTCCGCCTCCGGGATCGGGCGAGCCGTGCCCGCCGTTCGAGGTCCTACAGGAGAGTTCATCCATCGTGCTGCCGAGCGTGCTCCGGGCGTTGCTGGTCGTCGCCCTCCAGGGCTTCCAGATCCCGACCCCGCGTCCGAGCCTGCTCAACGACTTCGCCGGCGTCGTGTCGCCCGCCGACTCCGCGCGAATCGTGAGTATCGCCGAGGACGTCCGCGACAAGTCCCAGGGAATCATCGCCGTCGTCACGCTCCCCGACATCGGCGGGCGGGAGGCCAGCGAGGTGGCGCTGCGCATCCTGCGAGAGTGGAAGGTGGGTCAGGCGGCGCGGATCGGCGACCGGGTGCGCAACACGGGCACGGTGATCCTGATCGTCCCAAAGGAGACGAGCTCGGACAACCGGGGGCAGTGCCGCATCGAGACGGGGCAGGGCGCCGAGGGCTTCATCATCGACGCCGAGGCGGGCGAGATCTGCCGCGAGGCGGTTCCACTCTTCCAGCAGCGCGACTACAGCGGCGGTCTCTCGCTGATCACCTACCGCGTCGCGCAACAGTACGCACAGGAGTTCGGCTTCGCCTTGGACACGGCGCTCCGCGCTCCGGCCGCGGCGGCGCCCAGACCGGTGCCGCCGACGGGCGGCGGAGGGATCAACCCGCTCCTCCTGTTCGCCTTCTTCGTGATCCTGATGGTCGTGCTGAGCAACCGCGGCGGGCGGCGGGGACGCCGCCGCGGTGGCATCGTGCCGGTTTTCTTTCCTCCCTTCGGCGGTGGCGGCGGCGGGTGGGGGGGCGGCGGCTGGGGCGGGGGCGGGGGATTCGGCGGTGGGGGCGGCGGGTTCGGCGGCTTCGGTGGGGGCGGTGGAGGAAGCGGCGGCGGCGGCGGCTCGAACTGGTAGGCTGTCTCGTTACTCATGGGGAGAATGACCCTCGACCAACTGCTCGCAGAGCTCAAGACCGTCTTCGGCACGCAGCTTCGCACCGTGGTGCTCTACGGGTCCGCGGTGGCCGGTGAGCACATTCCGAACCGGTCGAACTACAACGTGCTGGTCCTCGTCGATTCGCTTCCGCTCGACCGGCTGCTCGCGAAGGCCCCGGGGGCGCAGGCGTGGACGGCGGCGGGAAACCCGCCGCCGCTTTTGCTCACGGTGAGCGAGTGGCGTAGCTCGTCCGACATCTTCCCAATGGAGTACGCCGACATTCTGGAGCGGCACCGCGTGCTGTACGGCGACGCGCCGTTCGAAGGCCTGTCCGTCTCCCCCACCGATCTCCGGCTGCAGGTGGAGAATCAGGCAATGGGGAAGCTGTTGCAGCTCCGCCAGGGTGCGCTGGCGGCCGGCGGGGACGGCACGCGGCAGGCGGCGTTGCTCGCGGCGAGCCTGAGCGCGATCATGGTCGTGTTCCGCGCCGTCACTCGGTTGCACGGCGAGAGCCCGCCGACCGACTACGAGGCGCTCACCCGGCTCGTCGCCGAGCACGCGGGGTTCGACGCGGCGCCTTTCCTGCAAGTCGTCCGGCATGTTCGAGGGTCGACACCCCTCGGGCCTGGCGAGGCCGGGTCGGTCCTTGGGGCCTACCTGCAGGGGATGGAGCGGCTCGTCGCGCACGTGAATCGAATGCCAATCGCGGGGAGTGGGGATTAGGGAGTGGGGAGCGGCTGCTCCTCGGCCGCGCCACTCCCCACTCCCTACTCGCCGCAGCATCCACTCTCGACTCCGATCACCGATGCCAACCGACAACCGAGCCCACCGAGGTCCAGCGATGATCCGACACCGATTACTCGCCGTGACGGCCCCCGTGCTCCTGCTCTCCGGGTGCGGCTACAACACCATTCAGTCGCTCGACGAGCAGGCGGCGCAGGCCAAGCAGCAGATCGAGGTGCAGCTGCAGCGCCGGGCGGACCTGATCCCCAATCTGGTGAACACGGTGAAGGGATTCGCCGGTCAGGAGGAGCGCATCTTCACGACCGTCGCCAACGCGCAGCGCGGCCTGGTGGGCGCGCTCCAGCGCCCGGGGGGCACCGACCCCCGCGAGCTGGCGAACGCCAACGAGAACCTGTCACGGGCCCTGGTACCATTCTTCACCCTCGTGCAGGCGTACCCGCAGCTCACGTCCAACCAGCAGTTCCTGAGGCTGCAGGACGAGCTGACGGGGACGGAGAACCGCATCGCCGTTGCCCGCACGGACTACAATCAGTCGGTACAGCAGTACAACACCTACATCCGCCGCTTCCCGCAGGCCGTCACGGCGCGGGTCACCGGGGCCAAGCCCCGGGAGTACTTCGAGGTCACGGACCCGGGCGCTCGTCAGGTGCCAACGGTCGACTTCTCGAAGCCTAACCCGGGCGTCGCGCCGCAGGGCGAGCAGCCGGCCCCCACGCCGGCCCAGCCGGCACCGAAGAGCCCGTAAGCAAGAGGGGCGAGTGAGAAGTGGCGAGTGGCGAGTGATTGCGGATGCAGTTCTCGCCACTCGCCACTTCTCACTCGCCCCTGCCTCTTACGCCGCCACCGGCTCCCTCGGGAACAACGGCTCCCCCTTCGTCACTTGCCAGCCGGTGACGTCGAGGGCGGGCAAGGCGGCGAAGCGCTGGTCGCCGGCGCGGTCCGGGCCACCGAGCTGCGTCCACAGCTCCTCGACCTTCGCCGGCATGAAGGGCGCGAGATGTACGGCGTGGCGAGCGAGCGACCGGACGACTGCGGCCAGGGCGTCCTCGAGCGCCGGGCGGGATGCGGGGGTCTTGGCGAGCTGCCAGGGTTGGGTGCTCTGGACGAACTCGTTCGCCCGCATCACGGTGCGCCAGACCGCGGCGAGCCCCTCGTGGAGCAGGTAGCCGCGCCGGCCATCCATGGCCGCGTGGTACGCCTCGTAGTCCGCGGCGTCGGCCCGATCGAGCTCGCCGGCACGGCCGGCCGGCACGGTGCCGCCGCAGAAGCGCTCGACCATCGAGACCGTCCGGCTCGCCAGGTTGCCGAGCGCGTTCGCGAGGTCCGCGTTGTAGCGCTCCTCGAACCGCTCCCAGGAGAAATTGCCGTCGTTGTCGAACGGGACTTCGCGAAGGAGAAAGTACCGGAGCGCGTCCACCCCGTAGCGGTCGACGGCCTCGCCAAGATCCAGCCGCACTCCGGCGCTCTTGCTGAACCGCTCGCCGCCGAGCTTCACCCACCCGTGCGCCCACACGCGGTCCGGCAGCGGCAGCTCGGCAGCCTGCAGAATCGCCGGCCAGATGATCGCGTGGAAGCGCGTGATGTCCTTGCCGATGACGTGGAGCTGCGCCGGCCAGCGCTCGCGGTACCCTTTCGCCGGGAAGCCGGTCGCGGTCAGATAGTTCGGCAGGGCGTCGAACCAGACGTAGGTCGTTTGCTGCTCGCCGGTGCTCAGGGGCGCGGGGAAGGGGACGCCCCACGTGAAGCGCGCCCGACTCGCCGAGATGTCCTCCAGCCCCTGCTCGATGAGGCCGAGCATCTCGTTGCGGCGGCTATCCGGCTGCAGGAACTCCGGGCGGTCGGCGAGCAGCCGGCGCAGGAAGCCCTCGTACTTGCTGAGGCGGAAGAACCAATTGCGCTCCTGCACCCACTCGAGCACCCGGGTCGGGTGCAGCACGCACTTGCCGTCGACGATCTCGCCCTCGCCCTTGAACGCCTCGCACCCGACGCAATACCAGCCTTCGTACGCCTTCTCGTAGAAGTCGTCGGGGTTGTTATCGAACACGCGCTTGATCAGCGCGCGAACGCCGGCCTTGTGAGCCTCGTCGGTGGTGCGAATGAACTGGTCGTTGGAGATCGCCAGCCGGGCCCACATCCGCTGGAACGCCGCCGCGAGCTCGTCGACGAGCTGTTGCGGCGCCACGCCCCGCTCGGCCGCGGTCTGGGCGACCTTCTGGCCGTGCTCGTCCATCCCGATCAGGAAGTGAACGTCGTCCCCGCGCAGGCGGTGGTAGCGCGCGATCGCGTCCGCGCCGATCTTCTCGTACGCGTGACCGATGTGCGGCTCGCCGTTGCTGTAGTCGATGGCGGTGGTGATGTAGAACTTGGGCAACGAGAGGCCTCCCACGTGAAATCAGTCCTCGGGGAGCCCGGCGTCGTCCGTTCTGTCCCCGCCGTCGCCGCCGTCGCCGCCGTCGCCGCCGTCGCCGCCGTCGCCGCCGTCGCCGCCGTCGCCGCCGTC
>Ga0307410_10000312_pt1 | contig 18887 bp, 14 predicted proteins | sample 322Ometagenome_3_FD_203707 | JGI IMG/M metagenome (GOLD analysis project Ga0307410, IMG submission 203707) | Maize rhizosphere microbial communities from greenhouse at UC Davis, California, United States - 322HYB-O-3 | ecosystem: Host-associated > Plants > Roots > Rhizosphere > Soil | place... | reverse complement strand
GTTTTCTTCCCAAGGCGGTACTAAGAAGCAAAAAACACCGCGAGATCAAGCCGTATCTCGCGGTCTGAGAATAGATCCTGCCTACATTTTTACCGAACCGCTTCGAGCCTGTTGTACCCCACAGTCTGCAATTGCCGTATCCGCCCCTTTACAGCTTGTATCAGTATCCGTCGCTCGCCTGCCGAATAATTCGCCGCACGGAAAGCATCATCAAGCTGTTTGTTGCTCAACTGGCTAAGCAGCATGCCCGCCCACGCGGCGTCCGCCGGGGTTATATCGTCCAGCAGGCCGGCCGCCTTGCCGTTATACGCAAAATCGATAAACCCGTCGTCGGTCACTTCGTTGATGAACTTTGACTTCATAAAGCCCGCCGGTTCGTCCACACTGCGCCCGAATCGATTAAAGAAAAAGCCGCTCGTGATCGCCATCTTCCCGAACGCTGACCCCAGATCGCTGACAGCATAGTGGTGCTGCCCGGCAGTTTGCAAAATGATGTTGTTGCCGTTCTTCAGGTCCCAATTGTTAATCAGAGCCATCATTATTTTCAGCCCCCTTAGCTCGCGCGTGTCGGCGAACGGGTTATTGTTCCAGTCCCAGCGTTCCCCGCGTTTTACATTGGCGGGCCGTGCCTCAAGCCTTACGTTGCTGTATGTGCCCTTGCCCGGGATCGTCAACCGCGGCACAAGGTAATTGATCTCGGTTTTGTATCCTATCGCCCACAACAGACGCACTGCGGCCGTCTCGGGCCGCGATTCGTCCGCAATCTTCGCCACCCACACGCGGCCGCTGGCGTCTTTTATTCTGTATTTCAGGTTGTTCCCGCCCGTTTCCTTTTCGATGAAGGTTATCCGCCGCACATTCGGCCTGTGAGCCGTTCCGCCCGGGCCAAGAAGGACATTTTGCTGTTTGATATTCACCGGCTCCCACATCACCGCCCGGCCCTTTTGCGACTGTGAAGAGGCCCCGAATACGGCCAGAAATATCAATCCCGCCGCCGGGATAAGTTTACGAAGACCCGATCCTGTTCTCATTTCTTTCCTCCGTTTAAGAAAATAGCGAAGATCAATCTCTCCGCTTGATAACGCCTGAATCTACGGTTGACCCGTTCCTCGCGATCACCTGAAAATGCATCTCGTCGCCGGCGATTTCGACCAGCATGAACGAGAGGTCCGCGTCGAACGCCTTTTCGGTCAGGGGCGAGTTTTTGCGTATGTCCCCCTTTCTTATCTTGCCGCCGGCACCCGCGACAAAGTAATAAAGCCCGTCCTGCGGCTTTATGCGTTCGTAAAAATGGTCATGACCGTTGAAAACCACGTCCACGCCGCCGCCAAGCATCACCGGAACTAGTACCTTCCGGATGTCCTCGTCCGACCCGTGCCGCTTCCCCGACGAAAACGGCGGATGATGGAAGAACGCGATCTTCCAAGCCGCCTTATCCTTCGCAAGCTCAGCCGTGAACCAATCCAGCTGGCGCTTGTCCATATAAGTGCTGTTCAGGGCGTAAATAGACACGCCGCCCTTTTCAATGCGGTAATACTCCTCACCGTTCATGTTGAATAGGGCGTAGAGCCGCTGATTCGGATTGTCGTGATTGCCTAGAGACGCGTAAAACTTCACCCCTTGGTCGAGCAGCGGCTTGTAAGGATCCTCGAACTTTTTCTTCATATCCGCCGGCGTGTCTTCGTAATAGATGTTGTCGCCGGTGAGGAGGACCGTGTCGAATTTGAAGCTTTGATGGTATTGATTCATCAAAGCGCCCAACTCGTATTGCTCCTTGCTTCCCCTGCCTGAGTCCCCGAACACCATAATGCGGGTCGAGCCTTCCTTGTTGGGCAAAGTAAGGTTCAGTTCACGTGCCGGTGCGGTGCCGTTTGTGAGTTGTTGTCCGAAAAACGCCTGCGGGAGAAAAAAGAGCAGTAAAAATATAAATGCGGACCGGATTTTACGTATGTCACCCATTGTTCCTAACCTCCTTGTTCCTGACCGAATCGCGAGGCCCGCCCCCTTTTAAGGCACCGCGTTCATCATGTAGTCGATGATCAGCAGGTTCTCGCGGTCTACGAGCAGCATGTTCCGCCCGACGAACCTGTACTTAAGCTGTTTCGGCAATTGCGGCAACGCCATCAAAAGAGTCGCCGGCATTTCCAGAAACTCCTGCGACTGCGGGTAAGCGTAATTGACCCGGATCTGCACGGCCTTGTTCTCCGCCTCCAGCACTTCCTTCCTGAGTTCCGCGCGGGCCGGCCCGTCGAGCTGCTGCGCGATCACCGTTTTCAGATACGCGGCTGCCTCCGGTGTGAATATGCTTCCGTGCTTGACGCCCGCCCGGGCCTGTTGCACCGCTTTCGCCAGCGCCTCTTTATGTGCGGCGACCTCTTCCGGCGTCGCTTGCTTGGAAAGCGGCGGCATGGTCCGCTCGATCCTCTCGCGCTCTTTCGCGTATCCCTTCGCGCGAGTCTCGAAATCTGTGACGACCGGATTCCCAGCCTGGCCTAAACTATCCCGTGAAAGAAAAAGGGCGAGCGCGAACGTCAGAAATGCGAACAAAATGTAGCATTTACGTACAGTTTTCATCATTTTCACCTCTGATCCCCCGCCAGTTCGCAAAACACGTGCCCAAAACAAAAAAAGGACCCGCGATACCGCAAGTCCTTAAAAAGGATAATGCCCCGTAAGGTGTCTAATTACTATCGAATCTGCGTCTCATACGACGCCTTTATCCTCAACTGCTGCGCCTGGTTAAGTTTGATGTGTTTTCCCTTCTCGACAACGATTGCTCCCACGCCGAAGGCGGCACCGACCCCAGCTCCGACTGCAGCCCCCACCGGCCCGCCGAATAAGCCAATTCCGGCTCCCGCCCCGGTGGCGACGCCGATCTTGATCGAATCGTCTTTGATAGAGCTTTTCCCAATCGCCGTACCTTCAGTGTCAACGGTTTTCACGTTATCACCCTTGACCGGGAGCACCTCGGTCAGAATAGCGTCGAAATTTGTCCAGCGTCGTTCTGACACCACCAATCGGTCGAACGAAAGTAGAAGTTCCGAACGTCGTTTGATCCTCCCCGGTTTTGTGACTTTGTCTACACGCCCTTCGACACGGGCCCCGGCGATCTCCACGGGCGAGATTATTTTCGCGGTAAATTTATCGCCCTCACGGTTACGTTCAGTGTCCATCGCTTCGTCGAGTTCGATAATTATTTCAGTATCTCGAGGAATGATGATCACGGGGTCGTCGGTAGTAACGTACGCAACTTTTTGAACTGCTGAACGTGCCGGTGCCGCTGTCGTATCGGCAGCAACCCCGGTCGAAATCGATTCTGTTATTGCTTCTCGAGAGACACTTGGGGCAGTTTGGTCGATATTCGACGTATTTAGGGCCGTCGGTTGTTGAATGGTTTCCTTTGCATTTTCCTGGATCCGCAGGCCAGGTGACTGCTGAATCATTCCGCGGCGTGCTATGTTCCCCGGTATCGCGGCGTCAAATGACCGCTTTTCAAAGCCAGTATCGTATCCTGACTCGAAGCCCTGCTGGTAACCGTCCTTGTAATCTTCGACCGTTCCGTAATCTTTGTTGAATGCCCGATCGGCTTTTGAATACTCGGCATGGCGGGCGTATTCCTTTGCGTTTCCGTCGATAGTATCGCGATAGCCGGCCATATACCCGTCGGAGTAACCAGTTCGATAGCCGCGCTGTAAGGCGATCTTTGAATCTTGGCCTGAAACAGTCTGGATAGGCAGGGCAATAAACGATATAAATGCAAGTGAAAGTATCAACGAAACACTCACTAAACCTCGTGTTAGCTTCATTTGGGCTCCTTTTTGTGCAGGTGGAATTAGGACAAGAAACGGTTTGTCCGCTTACACTTATACACAACTGCTTAAGCAATTACAAGAACTTTTATGCGAATCGCTTAAGAATTTGGAACTGACGCGGTTTTACTGAGTAAATTCGAGAGCCGAATGGAAAAAAAAGGCGGCGAGCATTTTGAACCGACGCTCGCCGCTAGTGCGCTATCAGGAGGAACAACTCGTCTAAAAGCTTTTTCTAAAAAGATATGACGCCCTTATGAAGAAGGTGCGACTGTTGCGGTCGAAACCCGGTACCACGTCGAACGTTTGATAGGGATTGCGCCCGTTGTAGTTGAAATTGTCGTTGTAGCCGACGTAAAAGGCTGTGCCGGGGTTCGGGTTCCAGCCGAACAATGCCTGGCCACTGTAGTTATTTCTCGTCGAATCGTAATCGAGCCGCATCCTTGTGAAAACAAAGCGTGAAAACTGGTAGGTCGATCGCAAAGAAACGAGATCGGCGTCGAATGCACGAACCCTATTATCGTTTCGCACCAACCGGCTCTTGGTGTAACTGACGGACATTCTGAGCGGATCGACAGGCTTGTATTCGACTCCGACCTGCAAGTCGAACTGTCGGCCCGGGCCCGGATCCTGAAACCCATTGCGTTCACCGAAGAAGTCAAACGCATTTCCGATCGTGCCGATGAAAGCACTGTAATTGAATTTCTTGTTCAAATTCTGACTAAAGTTGATCGAGCCGAAGTGCTGCCAAGTTCCCCTGGTCGGGCCGCCAAAGAATGTTCCTAGGGGACGTGTAGAGGAACGCTTCAGGCCGAACTCTTCTTCGTATATCTTTTCGTAACTGGCTCCCCCGGCGAAACTTAAGAATGCGTTTTTCTGAAGGGTCATGTTAACGTTCGACTCCGCATTCCAAGACTGCAGTCGACCGGCCCAGTCATAGTCAATTCCCGACATCTTGTTCCAATTCAGCCGAACGATTTTCCCCTTCGGATTCGATTTGGTGGAGGTACGGTGAAAGAAGAATGCAAAGTTGGTATTAACGCGACGGGTAAAGCCGGCATCCGCCCGATAGTTGCTGCTTCGGCCGCCAAATTCGGCGAACCAGCCGTTAGTCTCGGTGGAATAGTCAAAGTTAACGTAATAACCCAAGCCATTCCCGCTTCGGTACTGATTGTAAGGGCTGCCTAATAAAGTTTGACCGCCGAATGATCCTCCGCCGCAAATCCTTTCATTCGTTGCAGCCTGTTCTGTCTCGATCGATGGCTCGAATTCAGGATCGAACAGACACCGCTTCGAATGGGTCCCGACAACCTGAAAGATCGCTGTAAGCCTCGGGTTTACCTTTATGCGGCCGTCCACCGATGCGACCAGATTCTTCTGTTCCGGGTAGCCGCGATATGTTCCGAAAAAGGCAATATTGTTCTCTTTTCCAAAGTCCCGCTTGATGCGGACGACGCCGAACATCGCATTCTTGTCAAGAAACTCATCGATCCTGGGTCGGACCGAGAGATCATTGCGGTCGTCCTCATCGTAGTTGCCCGGGGCATTGTCCGAAGCAACGAGAAAGCCGAAGGTCGTTTTTCCGGTCTTACCCGTGATCTTGGTGGCGAAATCCGGATCAATGATCGATCTCGAGTCAAAAATGCGCAGCGGCGAGTTAAATATGTCTTTACCTTCCAAAAAGAACGGGCGTTTCTCTTCAAAGAAGATCGGGAAACGCTGGTTCGCCGTGACAACCGGCGCATCGGCTTCGATCTCCGCGAAGTCGGGGTTGATCGCCGCGTCGAGAGTTACGTTCGGGCTCAGCGTGTATTTCAGCGTCACACCGATGTCCTGCTTGATCGGCTGGTTGACCCAGCGTCCCGGGTCCAGAATGTTGTCGTTTCCGTCCTGACTCAGGATAAATCGGGAGACCGTTCTAACTCGTTTCCCGGTTTCGGAAACGGTAATACTCGGAGCGACCTCAAGCGTCCTTTCGTATTTTATTCCGTCCAGGCCGGTGATCTTTCCATGTTTGATAAGGAAACCGGAGACGTTGCGGTCGTCGGGGAGCCATTGGTCAAATTCGTCGTTGAACCGGTCGATATTGCGGGCGGCGTTGAAGCCCCAGAGTTTGTCCTTCCCCGCTGAGTAGCGAAGCGATTTGAAAGGGATCTTTACCTCGACTGACCAACCCCATTCCTCGACCACGCCTTTCGATTCCATGACGATATCCACGGAAAAATCGGCACCGTTGCCCTCGGTGTAGATGCCATCTTGCTGTATGCCAAAGGGATTGAACGCAAGAACGTATGCTCGTCGCTGATCGTTGTATGTATCGAGCCAAATGCGCACGTTGTCTTCGCCCGTTACGTTGTCGCGTTTTGCCACCGTTGCCCTAACCTTGTCCTTTTCATCCCAACATTTAAATGCGACGTACAGATGCTTTTCGTCGTACATCATGTACACTTCTGTGGGTTTTGACGGAGCAACATTGTCGCCGGGGCCGGTCTGGATGAAGTCTTTGAAAACGGCCGAGTCCTTCCAGATCTCCTCATCGACCTTGCCGTCGATCACGAGCGGCTGGCCGATCTTCGGCACGGTCACCGGATAGGCCTTTTCGGGAGGTACGGGAACGTTTCCTATCTTGATCGGCGGGAATTTGGTCCTAATCGCCGGCACATCGTCGATGGCCTTCGCGGTGACATTCGAATTAGGAGCAACTACTGGTTGGGAGCTTGCGGCAATCGGAAAGATCAAGAAAACCGCAATTAAAAGATATTTAATCATGACCGCACGTAAACTTCGGGGGTGAATTAAGTATGAAAGGGGAAGCCCTATTCGAACAAGTGACTAGAACGTTCTTCCGGTCATTAAGTTTCAAGAAATTAACGCGAGCGAAATATTTCGCTCGCGTTCGTTCTGTCTATCTTTCCGAATTGATCTGTTCGCGGTTGCGAATCTCCAGCGAGCCATCCACGGAATTGAACTTATATGTCTTTCCGCCTTTACCTAAACGCCAGTTGTTGTCTCCCATTTTCTGACCGTTCGGGATGTCTTCCACGGCCATCGTTTCCGTCGGGACCTGGATGTCCGCATCCAGCCCTGCCGGAACCGTAAGCACGAACTTCCCATCCGCCGCGCACGCGTCAATTTTTCCGAAATCGCCGTCAAGATAGACCTCGCCGCTTCCGGTCTTTGCGATCAGGTCCCCTTTAAAACCGACTATGCGAACAACTCCGTCGGTATTAGAAACGTTAAGTTTCCCTTCCGAACCGCGAACATCTATCGAATTCTCGGTACCGGAAAGATCAATATCGCCCGACACGCCTTCGAGTCGAATTTCGCCTTTAGTATTTATCTTCAAGTCGGATTTGCGTGGAACAAAAATCTCCAGCCGTGGTGAGTCGGTTTCGCCAGGCGTCCATCCAGAATCGCCGCCAAAAACCGTTATGCTCACGCCTGACGCCGACTGGTTTTCCTTAACATTAATTGGTGCAGCTTCTCCGAACTTTTGAACCTCGGTCAAAACATACTTGACCTCGGGCTTGTCCCAGCCCCGCACACGAATATTACAGTTCCTGGCATCGATGATCACTTTTGATGTGCCCTTAATGGGAAAGGTATTGGACTTCCGCTGGGCCATCGGCGAAGCCCCGAACCACATCGCATCCCGCATCCGGCTAAGTGCGAGTTCCTGCCCCTTCAGGCTCTCTTCAATCTGATTTTCGAACACTTTACTGTCAATCTCGACCTTTAGCTTTTCGAGTTCCGGGATCTTGACCTTCGCCAGTTCTCGCGACGCTTCCCGCGCCGCCTTAGCTGATTCCCGCTGAGCCTCCCGCATTGCAGTTTGGACATCGCGACTCATCTTTTCCGTGTATACCGCACCTTGGCCATCCGAATCGTCTGAGCGTTCGCGTTCCCCCTTCGCTGGAAGCAGGTTGGTCGCTGGGCTTACCGGCCTGCCGTCATCTTTTTTATTGATCGAAAGAGGGCCGTTCACGCTGTCGAGTTTGATCTCGACGTCACCATTCCCGAGCCGTCCGTGAAGATCGCGGCCAACATATTCGCCTTTACGGACGGGCAGTCCGAATCCGTTGGTAATAGATCCGTTAAGTGAATCGGCCTTGACCGTCGCGTTTGCATCTGACGGAAGGATCAAATTGATGCGACCGTTCACCGTGCTCAGGTTGATCTTGGTGCCCTGCTCCAAGCGGTCGAAGTCTGCAGAAACCGTCCCATTGACGGTCGAAAGATTGGCCGTCCCGCGAAGATTACCCGCTGTCACATTCCCATTTACCGCGGAGATTTTTGTGAAGTTGACGAAATTGGCCGCGTTCACAGAACCGTTGACCGTTTCTATTTCATTCAACACCGCGGTGCGCGGAACTGATAGTTTGAACTGAACCTCGATCTTCCGATTTCGGTTCTTTTCCACATTGTTCTTCCAGTTCCAGTCTTTATAGTCTGTTTCGACGCTAAATGAGTCCGCACGGGAATCGATCTTCAGTTCCACGTCGGCAAGGGCTTCGCGGCTGTCCGAAATTTTCGTAGCTTCAAGTCGAACCTCGTTACGCTCCCAGGCGATAACCTCAATGGACCCGTTAACATTGGAAACGCTTACTCGGCCATTCGCCGAGATCGGATAGGATTGTTCGAACTTTTCGATCTCATCCTTGACCGTAATAATTTCCGCGGCGGCGGTATGAATTTCGTTGTATGAATGCGCCGCCGCGGCCTCCTTGTCGGAGGGAATAAGCAAACTTGCGAAAACCAGGGTGTATAACCAACTCATATGTGCGTCTCCTGAAAAATTGTAGGGTTTGTTCCCGTATCTAACACCAAAACACCGTCATTTTTTGATTTGTGACAGAAAAATCGGAACAAATCTCGGATTCGAGCCATCAGACCGTCTATGCGCGATTCTGCACTTGGGGAGGTGCGCCTTTAACGTACTTCTCTTTCATATTGGAGAAGTTTTAACCGCACACACATACATTTACTAAAAGTTATGCATTTGTTAGATTATAGGGTTTGATCCGGGCGGATAAGGGAGATAACAAATGAATTTGGAAAATACACGGCTGCACATACTCCGCAAGAAAGGAGATCTTTCCGCGAAGGCGAAAACAGGCGTTTCCCTCCATTGCCATACGGAATATTCTAAGGAAATGCTGGATTTCGTCCCGCATTATGCGGAAAAACTCCCGATCATCGCTTCTTTCTGGCGCCGCGAGCAGCGAAATTATCTTGAGCGTGAGGGAAGGGCGATAGATTTTTCCACTTCTTACTGGTCGCCACCTTTGTCTCCTAAAGGCGTGTTCGATATCGAACGCGAGCAGATCGAAGCTGCAGGTTTGGAAGCATTGGTCTCCCTCACCGACCACGACAGTATCGAAGCGAACTTGGAGGTGAACGAAGCTGCTCCGGAAATAAACGCTCCGATATCGATGGAGTGGACCGTTCCCTTCGAGTTCGGGTTCTTTCACGTCGGTGTCCATAACCTGCCCAAAGATCGTGCGGTCGAACTTACAAACACCCTCGTTGAATTCAGTTTTAATGATGAGAACCATAATGACGCGAAGCTGACTGAAATGTTCGCGATGTTGAATGAAATTCCAGGTGTTCTGGTGGTACTGAATCACCCGCTTTGGGACATCGAGATCGTCGGAAAAGAGCGCCACATGGAGCTCTTGAAAATGTTCATCGATCGCCACGTCAAATGGATCCACGCTTTTGAGGTGAACGGGTTCAGATCATGGTCGGAAAACAAAGGCGTTATAGAGCTTGCTGAATCGATCGGGATGCCGCTTGTTACCGGCGGAGACCGTCACGGCTGCAAACCGAACACCGTTATCAATGTCACCAACGCCTCGACATTTGAAGAATTCGCCGATGAGATTCGGAACGACAAGCGGAGCGAGGTTGTACTCATGCCGGCGTACGAACAGCCTCTGCATTCGCGGCAGCTCGAATCTTTTTCAGAGATCCTTAGCCACTACCCCCACTTCCGCTCGGGGCGTCAGAAGTGGTTCGACCGGGTCTTCTTTGACACAGGCGACGGCGTGGGGATCCGTTCACTCTCCGAGCATGGATGGGTGCGCGGCGGCCCTCTCTGGCTGAGGTGCGCCGTCTGGACCTTAGGTGTGTTCGGCAGCCCCGCGATGCGTCCATTTTTCCGCGTTGCAAGAAAGAAGGTCGATCACGTTCCAAAGATCGCGACGTACACCCAACGGCCGCTTATTCAGGACGAGGATGCAGTCATCGAACTAACATCCGACCCCATCGGTTGAATTACAGCCCAACCTGACCGATAATCTTAGATTGATTGAAAGGCGGTGAATTACCGCCTTTTGCTTTGTAGGTGGATATTCTGTGAGTAGTTCGATCCGAACGGCGTTCTTTGCGGATTCGTATCTGGAAGTGAACGGCGCCGCGATGACAAGCAACCGGCTGACAGGGTACGCCCAAAAAATGGGCTACCCTTTTTTGTGCATCCATGCCGGAAAAAAAACCTCCGGTTGGTCCGAAGACAGCGTTTCTTATCTCGCACTTAAGCGGTCACTCTTTTCCTTTAAGCTGGACGAGGATCTCGCATATGACCCGCTTTTCCAACGCCATACGGGAAGGGTGATGCGCGAACTTTTGAAATTTCAGCCCGATGTTATACATATCACGGGCTTGAACGACGTGAGCATCGTCGGGGCGTACCTCTCCTGGAAACTTCAGATCCCGATGGTCGGTTCCTGGCATACCAACATTCACGAATTCGCTGCGAGCCGCCTTGAGAACATACTTGGCTTTGTCCCGAAGAAGGCAAGACGAAGAATTACAGGATTCGCGGAAGAAAAGATAATGTACGGATCGATCCAGTACTATCGAATGCCGAAGGTCATCCTGGCACCGAATCAGGAACTCATCGACGCACTTCAAAATGGAACCGGCCGTGTTGCTCGGCTAATGACACGGGGCGTCGACACAGACAAGTTTTCACCCGATCGTCGAACGGTAAATGACGACATTTTTCGTCTCGGCTTCGTCGGCCGCCTTCGCGCCGAGAAGAACGTAAGGATGCTTGTCGACCTCGAACGAGAACTCGTCGCCGCCGGCAGGACGAATTTCAAGTTCCTGATCGTTGGGGAAGGAACGGAAAGGGAGCACCTCGAAGCAAACCTGAAGAACGCGGAATTCACTGGGTTCCTGGACGGCGACGCTCTTTCGGAAGCCTACGCGAACATGGACGTTTTCATCTTCCCCTCGGAAACCGATGCGTTCGGCAATGTTGCACAAGAAGCCCACGCCTCAGGCGTCCCCGCGATCGTGACCGACCAGGGCGGACCGAAATTCATCGTCAAACAAGGTGAGACCGGTTACGTCGCGAAAGACCTGGCGGAATTTACAAGCTATACTGTTCAGTTGATGGACGACCCGTCGCTGCTGCATTCGTTAAAACAACTCTCCCGCGAAAGCGCCATGTCGCGTTCCTGGGACTCGGTTTTCGAGAGCGTTTATAACGCTTACCGCGAAGCTTTCGATATTACTCAAGCAAAACTGGCGAGACGTCGCGAACAGGTGGTGTAAACAAGGAAGGGTTCGAGCTGGATCCGATGAACGAAATTACTTTTGAAGAGGCACCGGCCGTTCCGGAAACCCACACGATCAGCGAAGCTCTTCGCAACGTTTGGGCTGATCCGGGGCAGTTCGTAAAGAATTGGAATTACAAAGGAGCCGTTCTCAGCGGCGTACTTCGTGCGCCCATCTTTCTGATCACTTATCTTGCCGGCAGAGAAAGTTTGCGTCTCGCTCTAGGTGCAGCGGCGGTACAGTTCGCTTTTCGTTTCGCCTTCGCCGGCGTAGGCGGAACTCTGATCCAAGGGTTCAGAAGGGTCGAACCGGCGTGGAAGGCATTGCTTGCGATAATGCTGATCCTTCCGGCTATTAGCCACTTATTTGAATTCTTCATTCAGGCCTCCTTCGCATATTTCACATCTACGCAAGATCATACCGACGAAGCTATCTTGCGGTCGATAACGGTCTCTATTATCTCCGCCCTCTTCACTCTTTTCGCAATGCGTCGAAACGTTATGATCGTGGGCGAGGAAGAAAGCCGTTCACTGCTCCACGATATTTCGAGGCTCCCGGTTCTCGTTTTTGAGTTTTGTGCGTTCATCCCGAACGAGATCGCTTCTTTCATTCGGCGCGGGGCGTGGGTGTCCGCGGCGGTGGCGGTCGCCAGCTTTGGTGCCTTTGCGCAGATAATGGTATGGGCTTTGGTGAACCGCCCGTTTTGGACTTACGGCGGCGGCAGATCGGTCCCGTTTTTCAAATACTGGGGTTTCAACGGAATGCTCCTGATGATCCTCGCCGTATCCGTCTCACTGATCGTCTTCAACCGAAAACACCATCGATAAGCATTTCCCGCGTGTCAGAGAAAAAGATCAAATCGGTCCACATCACCAACTACTACCACAAGAATTCCGGTGGTATCAGCACGTCTTACAACAACCTCATGGCCGCGGCCGAACGTCATGAGCGCCACGTCCGCCTAATCGTGCCCGGCGAAACGGAATCGGTCGAAGAAGTGAACCCATTCGCAAAGATCTACTTCGTCCCGGCTAAGCAGTCCCCGGTTTTCGACAAGCGTTATCGCGTAATGATGCCGTGGCAGTACATGGTCGCGGATTCGATCATCCGAAAAATCCTGCTTGCTGAAATGCCGGACATGGTGGAGATCACCGACAAATACACACTAAGCTTATTCGGACCGATGGTCCGGAAAAAAGGCTTCCAAGAAATGGGTCGCCCGATGCTCGTTCATTTTTCATGCGAGCGCATGGACGACAATATTGGATCGTTCTTGAGCAAAGGAAAACTAGGCCAATGGCTGGCCCGCCGCGTGATCGGCAATTACACATTGCCAAGTTTCGATTACCACATTGCCAACTCCGCCTACACTGCCGAAGAATTCTTCGATTCCGCCGAACCTGAAAACAATCCACGCCGCAGCAAAGCCTTTTTCAACTGGTGTTGGCGCTATTTTGCGGCTCCGCGTGTGCCTCTCAGAGAAAGAGTATTCGTTTGCCCTAGGGGTGTGGACGCGGCGCAGTTCACTCCCGGCAGATCGTCTGCTCGAGTAAAACAGGAGATGCGTGAGAAAGCCGGCCTCCCGGCCGCGTCCGTCATTCTTCTATACGCGGGTCGAATTTCCCCCGAAAAGAACATCGGACTGCTTGTCGAGACGATGAAGCTTCTCTCGGCGAACAAATCGCACGACTTTCGACTATTGGTGGCAGGTGCTGGTCCACAAAGCGATTGGTTGAAAGAGGAAACGGAAAGGCATTTTCCGGGAAAAATGTTCCAGCTGGGGCACGTCGATAAGGAAACACTGTCGAACTATTACGCCAATGCCGATGTGTTCGTACACCCAAACCCGAAGGAACCGTTCGGTATTGCCCCGCTCGAAGCGATGGCGTCCGGCGTGCCCACGGTCGCGCCGAATTCCGGCGGCATTTTGTCTTACGCGACAAGCGAGAACGCATGGCTGGTCGAACCTGATGGCGAGAGCTTTGCCTCGGCGATCCGCGAAGTGGTCGAAAACAACGAGCTTCGATCAAGCAAGGTCGCCAGAGCTCTCGAAACTGCCCGAGCTAATACGCGCGAACGGTCAACCGACCGTCTGTTCGAAACCTACGATAAATTGTGGGCGGACTTTCAGCAGCGGAACGAACTTTTCACCGATATCGAAAGTTCCAAAGAGTTCGATTTCGCTAACGGGACATTAAATAATGGAAACCGCATCGAAAGACCAGAGCTTGAAGAAATAGAATCCTAATTTGTTCTCCGCGCCGGCCGGTTTCTCTGCGGTAAGATTATAACAATGCTCGAACTCGTGCTCGCAAATCTTAAGGTTCGCCCCTTCAGAACGCTGATAAGCGTGATCGGGGTGGCGCTGGGCGTGATCCTTGTCGTGCTTTTTACCGGCCTGGCCCGCGGTATGACCAACGACATGGCTAAGCGGGCATCGAACTGGAAAGCGGAGATCGTGTTTACTCGCCCGGGCGCTATGGAGCTTACGAGTTCTAATGCATCGGTTAGCACGGCATATGTCGAACGCTTGAACCAGATCGAGGGCGTCGAATCCACGGTTCCAGTGATCAGATACGTCACCCCCGACACCAACGGCCGCTGGGGCATCACACAGCTTGACGGCGTCGAGTGGGCCCCATTCGCCGCGATGAACGAAATGTCGATCATTGAAGGCCGCCCGGCAACGGCAAGTGACGAAATCATCCTCGATGAGCGCCGCCTCATTGAGGATAAGGTTAAAGTCGGTGACACCCTCAAACTTTTCGGAGGGAAGGATTTCAAGATCGTCGGTGTGTTCTCTCCGCCGTCAGGTGCCCGTATTAAAATGTCCTTGACGGCAATGCAGGAAGCCTTGGAATCTCCGGGTAAATGCACTTACATTCTCGTAAAGGTGAAGGATGGCCAAGACGCGGTCGCGGTCGCCAATCGCATCAACGAGGTTCTTCCGGGCAATAAGATCAATCTTACGAGCGATCTCATCATCGACGCCCAAGATCGCATCCCCGCGTTAAACACGTTCCTTCGGGTACTTGTTGGACTGGGTGCATTCGTGAGCACGATCTTCGTCCTGCTCTCGATGTACACGACGATCACGGAGCGTCGCAAAGAGATCGGGATACTCAAATCGCTCGGCGCACCAAAGTCTTTCATCATCCGCGCCATTGAGGGCGAAGCATTCATGATCGGCGTTCTAGGCGTCTTGGGAGGGTTGGCGGCCGCATTTCTCTCATCGGTCGTGATCGGAAGGCTGTTCGACCTCGCGTTCGAATTCAGCGCCGGTTGGGTATTGACGGCTGTAGGAATCGCCTTGATCGGAAGTCTTGTCGGAGCGCTCTACCCCGCATGGCGCGCATCGGTGATCGACCCAGTCGAAGTTATGGCGAACGAATAGGTTTCCTTCGTCGTATCTAACATCAATGACCGAAACAACCCTTCACTCGGCCGTTCGTAACGAAAAACTTTCATCCAAACAGGGACTTCTCCAAAAACTCTTTGCCGTATGGTTCGACGCGTTCGTCTACAACCAGATCTGGGAAGACCCGCGGGTGGATATCGAGGCTCTGGAGATCGACGGAGATTCACGCATCCTTACGATCTCTTCGGGCGGATGCAACGCCTTGAATTATATTATCGAGGGACCTCGATCCGTCACCGCGGTAGATCTGAACAAGCATCACATTTACCTCCTCAACCTGAAGCTAGCAGCTCTCAAACATCTGCCCGATCATGACAAGTTCTTCGCGTTCTTTGGTGATGGTAAAGGCGAAAACACCGGCTCAGATTACCTTAGGTACATTCGCCCGCATCTCGATCGCGATACCCGAAACTTTTGGGAATCGAATACCCTGGGCGGAAGCGTCCTCTACGGAGACCGGATAGCATTTTTCGCAAATGCCGGCCTTTACGACCATTCCCGCAATGGCTATTTTCTTAGATTCTTTCACGCGATGGCTCGGGCTTTCGGCTGCAGGCCGGAGGAGATCCTAAAGGCTCGCTCGCTGGAGGAACAAACCGCGCTCTACACAAAACACATCGACCCGTTCTTTGACACCGCCCTGATCAAAACACTCGGTAAGCTTCCCGTCACGATGTTCGGCCTCGGCATCCCACCTCAGCAGTATGACGAGTTGAAAAAAGATCTCGGCCAGGGCAGAACGGTGATCGACACGTACCGCGAACGCACCCGTCGGCTCGCCTGCGATTACCCGATCGGCGAGAACTATTTCGCATGGCAAGCCTTCGCCCGCCGATACGATACCGAAAATCGCGTAGCCGTCCCCGAATACCTGAAGGAAACGAACTACGACGCGCTCAAAGCCAATGCCGGCCGGCTCGATACGAAGGTCGGCTCCGCCACGGACGTGATCCGTAATGGTGATACGGACAAATTCAACCGCTTCGTTTTCCTCGACGCCCAGGATTGGATGAACACCGATCAAATGACCGAACTTTGGTCAGCGATCACAGAAAAAGCAGAACCTGGCTCACGCATGATCTTCCGCACCGCCGGGGCCGCTTCACCGTTGGAAGAAAACCTCCCCGCCGACCTTCTGTCCAAATTCCATTATGAGCGGGAAATCTCAGACCGCCTTTTCAAACAAGACCGTGCGTCCATCTATGGCGGGTTTCATCTTTACGTATTGAGATAGGTCTGTGGCTGAAGTGTCAGATCAAAGGTCCCCATTCGACGCAATGGACAGCATGTATCGCATGCAGCGGTATTTCTATGACATCACGCGCAAATACTATTTGCTCGGCCGCGACCGCCTGCTTAATGAGATGGATGTGCAGCCGGGTGAAAAGATTTTGGAAACCGGATGCGGGACGGCAAGAAATTTGATCATTCTAGCCAAACGTTATCCTGACGCTCAACTTTTCGGTCTCGACGCCTCGGCCGCGATGCTCGAAACCGCGCAGGGCAAGGTGGATTCGGCTCGCGCGAAAAACATTCAACTGCGAACAACTCTCGCCGACGAATTCAGTTTCGCAGACACATTCGCCCTATCTGAACCGTTCGACAAGATCTTCTTTTCTTACTCGATTTCGATGATCCCACCGTGGCGAGAATCTATCGATAACGCCCTCAATAATCTAAAACCAGGCGGCGAACTTTTCATCGTAGACTTTTTTGACCAAGCCGAACTTCCCTCGCCATTCCGCAAATTTCTCCAATGGTGGCTGTCCAAATTTCACGTTAAATTCTGGCCCGAGCTCATGCCGCATCTTGGATCACTCGAGCGGGCCGGCATCGTTTCCCTAGAGATAACGCCTCTCTTCCGTCGCTATTCGTTCATCGCCCGTCTGAAAAAGATCTGAAAATATTTTGAGCGCAGTTTATTCCTTTAAGTGCAAAAGCTTAGCCTTTGTGCCCTAAAGAATCGGTTTAGAAAACACCTTTATTTTCTTCGATTTAGCGGGAAAAATCCTTTGACCTTTGTTTCAGAGATGGAATATACTCTTAACTCCGGCACGGGGGTTTTGGTTGTTGAATGGCACATCTGAGTTTAGTAAAACCGCTCTCGCAAGTACAGGAGGAGCACAAACACTCGGATGAGATCCTTTTGGAATCGGCCGGCCTCGCGTTCACGCGAGGCACCGTGGCCGAGTTTGCCGGGGGTGTCGGGAAAACGGGAATGACGCTTTCGCTGCTCGCCAAACTCACTGCCGCGGGCGAGATATGCGCGGTGGTTGATTCGACCGGCGGCTTCGATCCGCGGTCGGCCGTGCTGGCCGGGGTCGAGCTTGAAAACCTGTTATGGGTGAGATGCGGGGGCGAGATCGAAAAGGCCTTCATGGCCGCCGACCACCTCGTGCAGGCTAAAGGTTTCGGGGCCATATGGCTGAACCTGAACGGTCTGCCGCTGCACAAACTGAAATACGTGCCGAAGACCTATTGGTACCGTTACCGCACGCGGATAAAGGAAACGCCCACGCTGCTGCTCGTGACCGCGGAAGAATCTGTAACAGGCTCGGCATCGCAGCACGCATTCGAATTCTCACGCGAGCAGACCGTTTGGTCCGGCAGCGGCAGATTCAAATTGCTTCGGGAGTTTCGCGTCCAGATGCACTCCAGAAAACAGTTCTACGGCCGCCCGTTCAAAGCGAAGCTGGGAGCGGTTTACGCCGATGCCTGAAGAGAGTAAGCCATCTTTCTAAAGCATAGCCACGTCCCTATAGGGCGTGGTGAACGTTTCGGGGTTTTATAAAAGGGCGTTTTAACGTCCTTACCTTTTTCCGGCTTTAGCCGCGGGAGCTCCCGACCACGTGCTAAAGCACGTGGCTATGTACGGCTTCCGCCGGTAAAAACCAACATCAATGTCCCGCTCCATCGCCTGCATAATTTCGCCCGACGTGAAACGCGACAAGGAAGATCTGCTCTTCGTCGCGGGGCAGTTCTCGCACGCGATCGAGGTGCTCGAGGACGGGCTTCTTTTCGACGTGAGCGGGCTGGGGCGGCTGATCGGAAAACCGAAAGCGGTCGCGAAAAAGGTTCTGGCGGAATTAGAGAAACATGGCCTTGCGGGCAGCGTTGCGGTGGCCGAAACGGTCGAGACCGCTATGCTGCTCGCCCGGCAGAAGACCATTGAGAGTACCGCAGTGCATTCGCTCGAATCATTCCAAAAGCTCCCGCTTCACGAACTCCCCATCGAACAGGACACGATCAACGTATTCAGCGATCTCGGTGTCCGCACGGTCGAAGACCTGCTTGAGATACCGCACAACGAATTGATCGGCCGCTACGGCCGGGAGTTCCGCGACGTCATCGACATCATCGAGCAAAAGGGCACGTCGCTGCTCAGCCCGAACGTCCGCGAGGATCACGCCGCATGGAGCTATGAGCTGGATTCGCCGATAGAAGATTTCGAGCAATTGGTGTTTCTGCTCAACCACGGCCTCGACAAGCTTTTCGCGGAAACCGGCCGCCACGGGTTCAGCACCGAGCATCTCGGCATCACCTTTCGCCTGCGCGAGCACGGGGAAAAGTCATACGAGATAAAAGCCTCGTCCCCGACGCTCGACAGAGCCTTCTGGCTGAAGCTTTTGAACTTGCGCGTCTCGCTCGATCCTCCTGGCTCCGGCATCGTCGCGGTGAAGGTCGTTTCGCATTTCGCTAAACCGCGTGCATCGCAGCGTGGACTATACGCAGTATCGCGTCCTGAACCGGAAAACCTCCTGCTCACCGTGGGCAAGCTCAAAAAGCTTGTCGGCGAGGACAACGTGGGCGTACCCGTGATACTCGATCAGCGCCTCTCCGAAGCGTTCACCCTCGATGCGGAAGCACTTCCCAAGGGCACAGAGAAAATGGAAACACGGCACGACGAGGCGATCATCGCGTTCAGCTATTATCGCCCGCCTGTGCCCGCGGAAGTGCTGGTCAGGGACAAACGCCTGATGTTCCTCCGCACAAGCGCTTTCAGCGGCCGCGTGCTCGATTACAGCGGCGTCTGGCGTGCAGATTCGAAATGGTGGGACCGCACATGGCGAACCGAAGAGTGGGACGTCGAGGTG
>Ga0307410_10000309_pt1 | contig 19091 bp, 16 predicted proteins | sample 322Ometagenome_3_FD_203707 | JGI IMG/M metagenome (GOLD analysis project Ga0307410, IMG submission 203707) | Maize rhizosphere microbial communities from greenhouse at UC Davis, California, United States - 322HYB-O-3 | ecosystem: Host-associated > Plants > Roots > Rhizosphere > Soil | place... | reverse complement strand
TGTTTTTAGCCAAGGTCCTATCTTTTCTGTTTTGTAGGTAATAATAATACCTTGAATAAAATCAATACAATCTAAAAATGTTAGATGTTTTGCATCATACTGTTTTTCCAACCTATCTTGAGAGCCAATTAACTCCAACGATGTTATGGAGTCCCATGTAATGCGAAGTATATTTTTTTTGATTAAAACAACAGGTAATTCTATTCCTGTTGTTTTAATTGAGACGGAACTTTTTTTTAGCACTATGCAAATCCATATATACCGGATAATCATGCAGAATGAGCACAGGATAAGAAAAAGGGAAAGGGGCACTGTAATTATGTGGAAAGTTATTTTTACCACAACTGGGCTGATTATAATACATACACCTATGACTACACTTTTTATAAGGCCTGCATGTTCACATACTGATCCATAAGTTGTGATAGGAGAGAATTCATTGAGCTTACAATGAGGTCGCCATCCTTTATAATCGTACGATGACAAGGTTTCTACTGTGCCATACGTTGTATATTTTAACCATATAAATCCAAGCGGAAGCATGCATAAAAATACAACAACATCGACATCAGAGAGATTTTTGATAAGAGCTATTATTGCAAGAATAATGTATATACTATGAAAAATAATCGCTTTAAAAATTTTTTTGTAGAGTAGTTGATTATAGGGAAATACAATATATTTTTTATACATCATTATTCTTCTGTTGTGCGATACGTAGTGCATTTTCAATTAATGTATACACATTATCGCCTTTGATATAAGTATATCTATCCCAGCAATGCGACATATCTGTGCATGCATAATAACGAATAGCTTGGTTAATTGACAGTGGATCACCAGACTCAATCATCATGCATAGATCATCACAATGACATGGATGCGGCAAAAATCCAACCACAGCTTGTTGTATAATTGAACCATCTTCCGCTAATACAATAGCCATTTTTATAGTTCCACAATAATCATCAGGGTCATTAATCGTATAATTTTTTTCTTCGATGCATGATACGACAGGTTTAACTAAATATTCTACACAATGTTTATTATACAGCTTCATCTGATATGTTAGAACGTTACCTACAAGTGAAAATGCTTCCTTCGGGGGCGTTTCATACTCGCCACTTATTAGTAATGGTAATCCTTCTTTGCTATAAGCCAAACGTGTAATTTTTTTTAAATACTCATTCTCTTTTGCAATAAGATATAACCCTGCCCCATTCTGACAATCATCAAAAATATCGTTGCAGTTAACGTAGATGCAGTAATAATTACTATATTGTCCAATATAGTCCCACTGAAATGTACCATATTCGGTGTAAGATCTACCCACAGAGGGCTCATCTTTGTAGGCATTAATCAAGACTTTTTTTGTACCAAGATTCTTGTTTCTGATATCATCTTCTATGAGCTGAAAAAAGCACTCTGGTGAATATGCAACACCATCTTCTTTTAAATCGTCAGGTATATCTTTATCAATATCACGCAAAATCTGTAATGCATATTCTTTAAACCCATCTTTTTCGATTCTATCGTATATTTTCCAATCTTTTACGGTATCAAAATATTCTATTGTCTGAGTGCCAATGCGGCCATCCGGCGTAAACGGAACTCTATAGGTACAATATCCATCGGGATCGCAAAAATAGTTGCTATTGCCATAACTGTAGTACAATCCTCTTTTTGAACTGCGGTCATAGAGGGGCGCTATCTCAGGATATAAGACACACACTTCTTCTATAAAATCGCCGTTAGTCATCGGCAATGAATAGAATAGTGCCCCATCTCTACTTTCTACTGTTTTGCACCACTCACCCATTATGATTGATGTTCTTATAAGAGTATCACCAATTCTTTTGATAACAGCAACTCTGATATCATCATACGTTCTTGTACAATACCACGTATAATATCCAACAATGATATGATGATTTGTGTCCAAAGAGCCCAGATACGTCCATGAAAAATCACATTCTACTAAATCATATTGATCCACTTCTTTGGTGTTTTGATTTTTTTGATAGGAGCAATCGGACAGATTAATTATACATTCCCCTTCATCAGCGCCCCATTGCTCCACTGTCAACACTATTCGAACGCATTCATCAGTAAAAAGAGACCCATTATAATAGAGATCAAAGGGTATCATTTGTATAGCAGGGTGATTCATTAATAATGAGATAATCTCTTGTTGATTGCTCTGATATGCTTTTTCAATAGGAGGATGATGTTCGTCTGTCTTATTTACATCAATATGAGCATGAGATAGCAATAATCTCACGGCTTCAATATTGCCATTTTCAATCGCTAAAATTAACGGAGTAGTCTGAAATCCAGAAGAAGAGATATTCACGTCTATGTGAGGATGATTAAGCAATAGTTGTATTATCTCAATGCGATCTGCAGAAGCCTCAGCATTTACCGCATGATGTAACGGTGTCCACCATACAAGATCACCACAATTGACATCGGTATCTTTATGCGCAAGCAGTAGAGCAACAGCTTCTCTATTGCAATACGTAACTGCATAATGCAATGGGGTCCTAAAGTCATCATCGATACAATTCACGTCAGTATTTGAATCATTTAAGAGTGCTCTTATTACATCAACATCATTATCTTGAATTGCATGGTGTAATGTGTGATAAGAGACGTGGCTTTGGGGTACTTCAGCAAGCACATACATAGGACCCATTCCCACGTTGATACATAACAATAGTATTTTTATATATCTCAATTTTTTCACAGACCATCTTCCATTATTTATGATGCGGTACGTAACGACTCACAAAAGGACCAGGCTTAAAATTAAGTTCTGGTAAGCCTAAACGCTTAAACTGTCCATTAAAATAGTCTTGTGCTTTTACAAAGACTTCTTTATCGTTGTGGTACATTGTTATGCCATTGTCCATTAAGACGCCATGAATCTCATAAAAAATAACATCTAAGGCCAATAATACTGATGCATATCTGATCTGTTCAATATGCTTAGCATCATTTTTCCAGAATAAAATCCCTGCAGTCGCTAAACAAGACCCTAAGATGACTGCCTTTATATCCTTATTTGTTATTCCTGAGTAGACAATATAGCACCCTCCTATCAATAACAGCGTTGGCACGAGCATTGAACTATATGATAATAAGAATGGCACTATTGCTTTTAATAAAAAACAGATTATTACAAGAAAAATTACTAATTTTTGTGGACTATGAGATAGGTAATATGACGCAAAGTCTTTCAGCATTTTTCAAAACCTGTAATACTAGGAGTGGAAGACTCATTTGATCTGAGGATTGTAAAATATTATTATATCATATATCTAATATGAGTTCAATAAACCTTTTATACGCTCTGTGCACGTTATTATGTAAATGGGATGCTCACGATGAGTATGTTTTTTGTGTTTGATCATTTGTATATTGTCTACCCTCACCGCCTCTCATATCCTATAGCAGAGCGGATTACAGTCATTGGAATTGAGAGCCTACAGAGCTCCTTTTGATCACCATTTGAGCTTTTTCATAGTTGTGATACTATTAATTATATTCAAATTGAAAAAATATAGACACGTAGGTGGTAAGTATGAGTGTAATAAAAAGTCTGTTTTTAGGTGGAATTTTTGTAGTTTTTGGTGCTCAGGCCACTATGTCAGAGGTTTATTCGGATATACGTAAAAAAGTATTCAAGTATAGTAAAAGATAGATTCAGACCTGACCCTGTCCCTCGTATTGTTGAAGATTGGGCACAAAAGACTTTAAAAGATCTTAATATTCCTAATGCTCATTCAATACGGTTTGTTAAGACTAATCAGCACGTTCCTGGTTGGTCAGCTGCTGCGGTTCCAAAAATGATTTTTGTTAAAGATAGCGAAAGTTTGGCACAATCATTGCAATCAGTCTCTACAGCACCTCAATTTCTTGATGGTAATGCAAAAAATTGGGACGTAAGACGAGTTGCTGAATCGAATCATATTTTGAAGCATGAAATTGGACATATTGTAAACAAAGATCATCGAAATGGCGTGGTTAGTACGGTAGTACCAACCTTATTAGCTGACCTATACATTAAAAACCCTGCCGCAAAAAGAATTCGATTTTTGCGCACTATAGGTGTTTATGTAGCGTTGCCATTTACTAATCTTGTTCTATATTGGCGTTACCGTGAATCGAAAGCAGATGAGTTTGCTTTACAAAATGCGCATTCACGTGTAGAGCTTGAGATGGCATACAGTCGTCGTAAGAGTAGTGAAGAATGGTCAGATTGGCAATTTGGCGCAGTTGCACCTAGTAACCGTGTAAAACGCTTGAGACATGCTCTATGGTTTGACTTAATGCATCCACATCCAATGGATAGAAAAGATATGACAGAACGATATCTGAACGAATGGAAGAAAAATCATCCTAATCAATCTGCAACGTAATTATTTTGCGTTGTTATGGAAAATCCTTTATAATGAATATTATTCAAAAGTCTAATAGGCATAGTTTTTATAGAATTATAGGATGTTATCATGCCAGTACCTAAACGAAAACGCTCCAGAGCACGAAGAGATTCACGTTTTGCAAACAAGGGAATCAAAGTTAAAGCAATTACAGGATGTGTTCAATGCAATGAACCATTAATTCCCCATTCAGCGTGTAAAAAATGTGGCTTTTATAAAGGTAGCAAAGTTCTTGCTACAAAAGCAGATAGAAAAGTAACGCGCTTGATGATTAAAGATAAAAAAGATTCAGCTAAAAAAGCTGCTGAAGCTCAAAAACAGCAAGCAGAATAAATCTTTTTTGTATATATGAGACTATAAAAGAGGAACTACCATGATTGCGGTTGATGCTATGGGGGGCGATCATGCTCCACGAGAAGCGGTAAAAGGGGCATTAGCTGCAGCAGAAGATGGAGTTCCTCTTGTTCTGTTTGGAAAGAAAGATGTTCTTGTCTCTCTCTTGTCTGAGCACAATTCTCAGTGGCATACATTGCCTATCAAGGTAGTGCATTGTTCTGAGGTAATTGATATGGGTGATAATCCTATCAAAAGTATTATGCGTAAAAAAGACTCCTCTCTTATGCGAGGCATGCATGCTGTTCAAGAAGGTGAGGCGCATGCTTTTGTATCGGCTGGCAATTCTGGCGCAGTAGTAGCGGCTGCAACCATTATAGTGGGGCGTGTAGAGGGTGTACTGCGACCTGCAATTGGATCTTTCTTACCTACAAACACAGGTTCGTCGCTTTTTTGTCTTGATCTTGGAGCTAATCCTGACTGTAAACCAGAGTATTTGGTGCAATTTGCTTATATGGGTATGGCCTACGTAAGACTGAAAAAGCATATAGCACAACCACGTATTGCATTGTTATCAAATGGTCATGAGTCATGTAAGGGCTCTCAATTAGTACGTTCTACCTATGAATTGTTAGAAAAAGAACAGATACACTTTGTAGGCAATATTGAATCAAGAGATATCTTTTCAGATAAAACTGATGTTGTAATAACGGATGGCTTTACGGGAAATGTATTATTAAAAGGAATTCAAGGAACTGCTAACAGCGTTCTCGAGTGGATGAAAGAAGAAGCACGTAGATCGTTGTGGTCAAGAATTATGCTAGCCTGTTCGTGGCCTATTCTATCTCGTATTAAAAAGCGAATAGACTATGCTCGTACTGGAGGGGCATTATTATTGGGAGTAAAAAATCCTGTTATTATTGCTCATGGTTCATCAAAAGCTATTGCAATTAAACAGGCTATTATGCTGGCGCATTCTACGGTGCAAAATAAAATTTTACCTACTTTTAATGAAAGTCTAAAAAAAATTATTGCGCAGAGTTCTCTTCCTATTGCATTACAAAAACAAAAGTCGAGTGTTAGTCAATCCTATTTATAACACAGTATACAAATGTTGCATTTAGTTGTACCCTCTTTAAAGGATATCTTTGAGTGTGATAAAATAGTAGAACAAAATATAATGTATATTCTATGGAGTTAAATTCATGAGTACTTACAAAGCTGTCAGAAAAAGTTCATTTGATCGATTGATAGATGCTATTGTTAAAAATATGTATCAGATAAGTATAGTAGTGAGCATACTACTCATTAGTAGTGGTGTTTTTTATGGATATACTATCTGGAAAGAATATGCCAATCAAAATGCTCAAAAATATTTTAGTTCTTTAATTATTGAATATAATCAAGGACGTACGTCAGAACAGACGGATTGGGAAGCATTATTAAAAAAATTTGAAAAAGGATACGAAAATAATTCGAATGCATCCTTATTGCCCTATTATAAAGGATATATGGTTGCTATTTTAGATAAACTTAATAGAAAAGAAGAAGCGCAGACACTCTTGAAAACTATTATTTCAGAGATTCAGTTTACTCCAATGCGTGCTCTGTATGATTTTGAATTAGGATTAATGCTTCTAGATTCTTCTGATAGTGACCTACAGAGCCGTGGCGAAAAAATAGTACGGACACTAGCGGGCGATAGTACTAGCATAGTATATGATGCAGCTCTTTTTTATTTAGGCCGTTACTATTGGGCACATGATAATATTGCTGCTGCTCATGAAGCATGGCAGATGTTAGTTGATAGCCAAAGGGATGCAAAAGTTGCACCGTCACCGTGGTTAGAGCAAGCAAAAGAATATTTGGCACTATCAATTGTTCATTAGTGGAGTTATATGAGTACTAGCAAACAAGTACGCGTTCGTTTTGCGCCATCACCGACGGGAAATTTACACATTGGTGGATTACGAACAGCATTATTTAATTGGCTTTTTGCGCGTCATAATGATGGCGCGTTTTTACTTCGTATAGAAGATACTGATGTTGAACGATCAACAAAGGAATATCGCGACTCAATTCTACAATCATTTACATGGGTAGGATTAGAGCATGATGAAGATATTATAATACAGAGTAAACGTATTACAGAGCATCGAGCAGTAGCGGAATATTTGGTGCGAGAAGGAAAAGCATATCGCTGTTTTTGTTCGCAAGAGGATGTGGTTGAGCGGTATAATCGAGAGCATAATGATAATGCATTTGTTATGTACGATGGATACTGTCGAAACCGCATTGCCCAGGATGATGATGAGCATAAACAGCATGTAATTCGCTTTGCGGTTCCGCGACACATTGAAAGCATCACATTTACTGATGTGATTAAAGGAGCAGTATCATTTTCACTGGATCAATGTGATGACTTCATCATTGTTCGCTCTGGTGGTTATCCCATGTATAATTTTGTTGTGGTAGTTGATGATGCTTTTATGGGAATTACTCACATTATTCGTGGTGAGGAGCATATTATCAATACGCCAAAACAATTATTATTGTATGAAGCGTGTGGGTATGATATTCCATTATTTGGGCATTTACCACTTATTTTAGGGCCCAGTGGCGATAAATTGAGTAAACGAGACGGCGCTACATCAGTAATCGAGTATCGCAAAGAAGGATATCTGCCCCATGCACTACTCAATTATCTGGTTCGCTTAGGGTGGTCATATGGAGATCAAGAAATTTTTTCTCTATCAGAATTGATACAATTTTTTTCTTTAGAAAATATTGGTACAAAAGGATGTATATTTGATTTTGAAAAATTAGCATGGGTCAATAGCGTATACATTCGTTCTATGACTCCAGAGCAGATCATTGCAACGATTGTTACGGATGTGCAACCAGCATTTGTTGCACAATGTACTTTATGGAATCATGATGTGTTATGCAAAGCTATTACGCTCTACCAAGAGCGTGTTAAAACACTCAAAGCAATGGTCCAAGAGATAATGATTGTCCACAATGGAGTTCTTGATTACGATCAAGATGATATGCTCAAATGGATTAGCAGTGATTCTAGGCGGCACATTGACGCTATTGTGCACGTATGCCAGGAATTACCGTTATTTGATCATCAAACATTGTCACATGCATTTAAAGCATTGGCGACTAGTATGACCATAAAATTAGTGACGTTATTACAACCAGTTCGACTCGCTCTTATTGGCAAAGCTTCAGGACCAGGGGTTTTTGATCTTTTAGAAATCATAGGAAAAGAAGAAAGTATTGCGCGCCTCTCTTCTTTGCGTGCTATTTTGGACTATGAGAGATAATATAAAGCCAAAGGGTTGTTATTATGAAGATTGCGTTACTTTTTCCAGGATATGGCGATCAATATGTTGGAATGGGAAAAGATCTATATGATGAATATCGTATAGTGCAGGAATATTTTGAAGAAGCGTCAAATTGTGTACCTATTAATTTTGTGAAATTATGTTTTGCTTCATCTGATGCAGAACTATCGCGCCTATTTAATGCCTATAGCTCTCTATTTTTAACAAATATTGCTGTCTTTTTTCTTTTAAAAGAACAGGGAATACATCCTCAGATAGTTAGTGGATACAATAACGGTGAAATTGCAGCAATGTGTGCAGCGGGTTGCTTTAGTTTTCCTGATGGATTATATCTTATTTCTAAGATGTGCGCTCTGTATGAAGGGCTATTACACAATATGGATGTTGAGATTATACGTTTATATTGGAAAGCTGAGACTCGTGAGATATCATTAGAATATATTAAAAATATATGTAATGATCTCAGTGATGAAGAAAATTCATTACACATTATCTTGTATGATTCTGCTCATGACTGTATTCTTTCTGGAACAGCAGAAAAAATTAAGCAGTTACGAGATATTCTTGAAGAGCAGAAAGGAGGGGCGTATAGTATAGAATTTCTTTCTACGGAGATAGGGTTGCATTCATCCTTAATGAATACTGTTATTGATCAATTTAAAATGTATTTAGAAAAGGTGGATTTTAAAGATGTTATGACTCCTGTAATGAGTAACCTTGATGGTCAACTTATTACCGAAGGAGCAGAACTAAAAAATCGTTTTTTGCGCCTTATTAATGAGCCATTACACTTTAATAAAGTCATAGAAAAGCTGGACCTGTACGAAATTATTCTTGTCATTACTCCTGCAGAATCGCTTGTCAAGAAACTCAAAAAGGAATACCCAGATAAGACTATTGTTGCCATTACAAAAAAATCAGATATTGAAATACTTAAAGAAATAATACAAATACATACATAGACAATGGAGACTATATGGCGCTCGATATAAAAGATACACAAGATAAAGTTATCGCAATTATTGTTGAAAATTTACACATTGATCCATCATTAGTAACTATGGATGCTACATTACAAAATCTTGGTGCAGATTCTCTTGCGTTAGTAGAAATTATTATGAAGATAGAAGAGGAATGTAATATCGCAATTAATGATGAAGCTGTGGAAAAACTACAGAATGTACAAGAAGTTATTAATTATGTACATGAATTGCGATTATTGTAATCTTTTAAAAGCATATGTCAGTATGAAATTCCACCCTTAACCCAAACACTTGCTTGACCCATTGTTGTTCTATCGGGTTGTACAGCATTTCTACTATTAATGCCTTCAAATTCTATTTCAGCACCAATTCCAATAAAGGGGGTAACAGGATACTGTGTGGTATGAGTAAATGAATGTGCACAATGTACAAAGAATTTGTGTGTTAGCAATAATGGTGATGCTGCGGATTTGGGATCAAGATCGGAAGTGGAAATAAATACAGGTGATGGATTATCAAATGCAATGTCTCCTGTTTCAAAAATAGTTGCGGTACTCTCTGTAGTGTTAATCAGTCTATTAGTTATTCGATCAGCTGCAAAAGCAACTCCTTTTAAACCATATTTTTTCGCAGGAATACATTCTTTGATCCGTACTTTTTCTCTACTCCTGATCCAACCATTGTATCCAATATCAAAAATAAAATTATTATAGGTATATCCAAACATTAAAATACCATCAACCATAAGATCATTAGAAACGTGACAGTTTAGAGTTGTAACATTAATGGCGGGCATCATTGTGCCGGTAAATGTACCTTCATTATCAAATTCTTTTAATAGAATATAGCGACTGTAGAATGCATTATTTGTAAAATCAAATGATCGTCTCTGTGTTCCCGTACATATATGAATAAAGTTAACATCAACAAAAAAACCCAGCTCTTGTTCAGCATCTTTTTCCCAAATGCGTATGTGACTAGTGAAACCTAAACCTACCTGCCATAGTTTGCCATTGCCAATACGTGGTTCAAAAAAATATTTTCCCTTGACTCGAGATCCCGTTGGAGCACTTACGCGAAAGTTAAGACCAAAATGTGCATGTTCTTTACTAATAAAGTCATATCCTACAATCCATTCTAGAGCAGCAACACCGCTTTTAGTCTGTTTGCCATTCATTTTTCCATAGGCAAGCTTTTCTACTCCACCAAATGTTTCTGTACCTTTCATAGCATCGATATATGAATGGTAGGGTGGTGCTACAACTCCCAGTCCCATATATCCAGGTGGATATACAGTATCGTCCCCATTATCTAAAAGGGATTCGCGTAATCCCATTGTCCATTGTGTCCAGACTAAAGGTGCTCGAAATTGCATATATAATTGAGGAACCCATCTATCAAAACCAATATACCATGCACCATCTAAAATAAGATTTTGTATAAGTGGTTTAAAAAATTCATTTGCTGCAAAAGTTGGTGAAAGTCCAAAATAATCTGCAAGCAGTTCTTGCGTGTTGCTACGTCCTTCCACTTGGCTGCCAGAAAGCATAAATATATCGCTATTAAAAAAAACGAGAGATATATTTTTAGGTCTTAATGATTGGTTATATGATCCTGTTAGTGAAAAAGCATAATAATTATCATCAGCATCATAACGATGAATATAAGGATGCCAGTCGGCAATATCTCGGGCAGCATTATTATTTTGCGATCGAGGGCTAAAAATTGAAATGCCACGTAACTGTTCTGCTGAATACAAATATGGTATAGTAAGAAACGCTATAATAGAGAATAGATAGAGTATACATTTTTTTATCATGATTTCTCCTTTCTGTGTAGCCTCTATAAGGGTAGAAGGTATTATGTGATAAATACAATAAAAGCGTTATTTTTGCAACAAGGTGAGTTATGAGAGATATGATTGTACAATCATTTTTAATATATTGTATGGTGACAAGTTACATTTCAGCTATGACAATAGAACCCAGAGCTGAAGCCCTCTGGAACAATATTGCTTCAGAGAATAAGGCGGCATGTTTAGATGGTTGGTTTGAAGAGTATACCAGGGGATGTTTTATTTATAATAATCCAGGTCCTTACCATTATTCAGAGCTGCCGGAATTATCGGATAAGATATTTGAAGTATTACCTGTTGCAATACAATGTGCCACATTTTCATCACAAGCAGCAGAAGTCGTGTTATTGTATGAACTTGATCGTATGAGGAGGCATCCAAGGAAGATGCAGCAGATTATAAAAAATGGAGACATTACAGATGTGCTATTTTGTACTTCGCGTATAAAAGATCAGGAAGAGAAGAATCTTTTGTACCAGACCCTATCGAATGTATTCAAGCAATCAAACCACATTTCAATCATGTGGTTTAATCAGATTAAACCAATGTATCGGACTATTATTATCTCACCACTTAACAGCTATAGTGTTACTAATCTACAAAAATCAGCAAAAAAATGGGGGAAGGTTGATATTACTCCAAATCATAATAATAGTAATTCTTCGAATCATAAAAATTATGAGTATTTAGCTGATGTAGAGATAGGTGATGCTGGATATACATTTCAGTATGGTATTAGAAAGAGTACTCTTTGTTTTAAAAAGCAAGAATACTTTGCAGATACAAACGTATTGATTGCGGTAGACCAAGATACCCAAGAGCGTAGAATATTTCCCTTATTACCGATGAAGGGAGATACATTACAAGAGCAACTGTTTTTAGATAGCCTCTTGTCATTAATTCAGTCTGAGTTAAATAACTATCAATTAGCATGGTATAAATGGCCATTTACACCTTTGCATATGAGACTCATAACAATTCTTAATAAGATAATGCCGGATGATTCTCAAAAAAAAGACCTGTATAAATCCATTATAGATAGTAATATTGTAAAAAAAAGTAAAAAAACAATATTCTTATCCATCCTAAGGCATACATACCTGAGTACATATAAACTGCGTGTTGCTATGTGTATATTATTATGCTTGACGACATATAACATGGGCTTTCTGTATTTAAAACTTGCGTTTATAATTGCGGATTTTATGGCTGTAGCAATAATAAATGAAAACCAGTATAGTGGTGGTGGCCATGATGCTGGTCATGCATATAAAAATGTCACTGGAGCCACTATTACTTTAGAAAAGATAAAAATTTAAAATACCACTCCCGTTTTGATCCAGACGCCCCATTGCGAAAGAGCACAATTGATGCATACATCAGATCCGATAACGGGAGTAGGTCCTGCTTGTCGGCCAAATTCAACCTCAGCACCAAGGCCAATATATGGTTTATTATATGATTGGGTTGCAATGGCATGGTTAAAATGCGTAATAATTTTTTGCGAAAATCCACTTGTTGCGGCACTATGTAATGCAATATCCTCCGATGTAAACACTGTTCCATCTTTTAGTTGCCATTCATTATTAAAATTAAAAGAATCCCTGAGGCATATTTTTTCACACCCACGCTTCCAAAGACTATAGCCAAAAGACCAGGTATCTCTGTTTTTTGTGTATGCATAAAGAAATGAAATATCAGCTTGAGCATTTATTGAGACATGTACATTTTTTGTTGTAAGATTAACCAGAGGAATCTCTTGTGAGGTGGGTTGTGTGATCTGTTCTGCAAGAATATATCTACTATTTGGTCTATTAACAATGTCAAAAGATCGTTTTTGCCGTGTGGTAAAAAGATGAGTAACTGTTGCATTGAAAAAAAGATCGGTATGTGCGTCTTCGGTTTCGCTTGTCCATGTTCTGAAGCGGGCAGATAGTTCTATGCCACACTCAAAATGGTGGCCATTACCAACTATTGGTTCGAATAATAATTCTCCCTTAGGCCTATTTCCGCAAGGAATTGCGATCTGCAATCCAACCCCAAAATAGTGAAAGTAAGTCGGGAAATAGTCATATCCAATGGTTGCTCGTAGTTCAGAAAAGGTAATGAGGGTGTGCGGTTGAGGGTCCATTCTAGCATATAGCAGGGGGGAAAATGGCATATTACTGATATCTTGTATGCATCCAGATACATATTCAGAAAAAGAGTGTAAAAATTGATTATTGTGTCCCGGCTCTAAAATACATTCTCGCATATTAAGATCCCAGTGTGTATAGACAAGTGGTAATTCGCATTGTAGATACAAGCCAGGGAGAATAGTATTAAGTCCAAAAAAAAATTGTGTGTCAAAAACCCAATTCAACACATGGGGAGTATATTGTGTAATACTTTTAAAATCGGATGGTAGGCCAAAGTTATCTGCAAGCCAGTCATGAGAGCTTCTCTCTGATATTTGACTGCCAGAGATGGTAATATAATCATTCCATTCTGTAGTGGTATTAAAGTCTCTGATGATACTGTCTCCAAAAAGACACTGATTAATACGTTCTGGCCTAAAAGATGATGTTACCTGGGGAACCGCTGCATAGATTCCATACAATTGCGCCTGTCTTTGATGTATATAATTTTCCCAACCGACGAGTATGCGCTCGGCATTAAAGCTTTGAGTTCGTGGTGAAATAAAGGTTACTACATGCGTCTGAGCAGATAATCCTACAGAAAGATTACTTATGGTAATTATAACAATATAAATCAGTATATTCATAGAGTAACCAATTAACTAAAAGTTACCCCGGTTTTCATCCATAATGCCCATTGTGATGCGCCGCATGAAGAGGTACAATTATTAGTTTTGCAGGTTCGTTGAGGGCTGTGATCAAATTCTACTGAACCACCAATGCCGACATAAGGCTTCCATGTCCCTTCTTTAGGAGATGCGTATGCAATGTGAGCAAATAATTTTGATGAAGAGTCATGTGAGCCTGCTGCCAGTACATTTACATCATTGTATGTCATAAATACCGGTGGTATCGACGTCCGTATCTGATCAGCCGGGTTATTGTTATTGGGGGCGTATTGTAAGGGTTCAGGTAATCCAGTAGTTGCAGCTCGAGGGTTATCGATACGAGGGTTTAATTGTGCTGCATGTATTACAGTAGCATTTAAAGAACCAGTTGCAGGCATATTAGTTCCCGCATGCACAGTTGCTTGCGATTCTGTAGCAGAGAGCGCGATAGGAGTTGTAGTGTTGCGTACAAAACCAAAGGTGTGAGCATCTCCTTTAAGAGCATACCGTTGTTCGGCAAATGATTCATTACTGTCAAGACTGATATTTTCTCCTGTACGTGCCCAGTAGTTATATCCAAAGTCATAACTCATTGATCCAGAAGAATAGTTGAGCATGAGTACAATATCGGCTTGTAGGGCAACATCAACGTTCACTTTGAGTGTTGTTATGTTAGCTACAGGAATATAGTCATTATTAAATTGTCCTGATGGAATTTTTCCATCACCAGCAAGATTAGTTGCAGGTTGTTTCATATCCATTGCAAGCATATATCGGCTCAGTGATCCTGCACTCTTTAAATCAAATGTACGTGTTTGACGAGTAGTAAAAAGGTGCGTAAGATTTATATCACTATATATCATCCAATGCTTTGTTTCGTCTGCGTTATGCCAAAAAGTATAATGAGCATTTAATCCAATACCAAGTTCCCAAAAATGGCCATTTCCAATCATAGGTTCAAATAAAAATTCTCCTTTTGGTCGGAGCCCTGTTGGGAAAGCGATTTGTGCATTAAAACCCGCGTGGTAGTCGTCTTCTGCATAAAAATTCCATCCGATTGCAGTTCGTATTTCTGCAACGCGTGATTTAATTAATTTTGTAGAATGTAACTCAGCATATTTGAGTTCTTGAAATGCAATAGTATCAATATTCTGTATTGTTTTACCATTTACAAAGTCAGTAAATTGTCCTAACAATTGGGAGCGATTAATGGGCGATGGGGCAAAGTACCCTGCTGCAAAAGTATTATTTCCTGGGTTACTAACCCGTTCAGAAATATTGATATCCCATCGTGTATGCGCAAAAGGAACATGAAGCCACAAATACAATCCTTTTGTCCAACAATCAAGCCCAAGGTACCATCCAAGGTCAATAATAAAATTATCAATAATAGGATTAAAAAATACCGTGCTTTCAAAGTCCGATGGAAGGTAAAAATAATCAGCTAATAGATCTTGAGGTGATCTATTATCGGTTTGAGACCCAGAAATTTTGAGATAGGGACCACATTGTGAGCTAATAAGATTATTACCAAATAGACACGATGTTATTCGTTGATTACGAAACGTTTGTTGCCATTCTGGTGTTATGCTCAGTGCTCCGTATATGGATCTTTCTTCATTATTTTTATTAATATAGTCTGTCCAGCCTACAAGATCACGTACGGCATCACGTGAGATAGAGCGTGGATTAAAAAATGTAGCAAGATTTTGTTGTGTGTATGTTGACAATGGAATTAATAGGGTAAGGAATAATAGTAAAAAATGTCGTTTCATAAGTAATCCTTCTATATGTAACATAACACTGTTGTATCAGGATTATCATGTTAAGTATTTGATTATCAACATTTATATTTTTTAAAATTATTATAATTTTTTTTATGGGGTGTTATGCGAACACCCCAAACCCCGCGCACAAACGTGCCGTTTGATTGCCATAGTCGGTTCGATGCGGGACCTAGTCTTTGTCCTACGAAGGACGGCAGCCTAAATCCCTTAACGAACCTAATCGGTACCTATTTATATTTTGTGCAAAGCACAAAATGTATAGCATCTTTTAGATTCTGCGAACAAAACTTCAAAACAATTTAAAAAAATGTTGATTGCCTTAGGCAATGTTTAATGTATATGTGCAATCTCAAAGTATAGAAGTTATATTTTGTGCTTTACACAAAATATAACTTTAGGTGTGTATGTACCGATTAGGTTCGTTAAGGGATTTAGGCTGCCGTCCTTCGTAGGACAAAGACTAGGTCCCGCATCGAACCGACTATGGCAATCAAACGGCACGTTTGTGCGCGGGGTTTGGGGTGTTCGCATAACACCCCATAAAAAAAATTAAAAGATAGAATAATAGTACTAAATAAAACTAATCAAATGAAACGCCACCTTTTACAAGCACTGCCCATTTAGAAAGCGCAAAACTAATTCCACCATCACATTGATTTCTATTAGTAGCAGTTGTAGCGGTAGAATTATTACTATCATCATCGCGGCTAAACCTACCAAGTTCTGCATTGCAACCAATACCAAAATATGGTACCCAGTCTTCACGATCAATCCATGTATAACTTAAGTGTGTGAATATTTTATTAGACATTCCACTAATTTGCGCGCTTGTAATATCAAGATCATCTTCTTTAATCATAATGGCAGGGTTTGATGTAAATATCTGTAATGCTGGAGCAACTCCAAATACATTGACAGGTGTTGCGCCAATCTCTCCAGTAACAGCAAGCACTCTTTTATCTACACCAGGATTGGCTAACTCATTTTCTGTTTCAAGAATGTTAGTTCCGGTATGAATGTTTGCCAGACTCTCTGTTGCAGCAAGCAAAATAGTGACAGGGGTGCCAAGTACGGTTGCTTGACCAGCGATAGAAGCATCTCCTTTAAGGGCCCATGTATTTGCAGGGAACGGATTATCACAATCAGAGAAACGGATATTTTCTCGTGACATTCCCCAGAAGTTATATCCTAAATCCCAACTAAAACCGCGAGAGGTATAGTTAAAGAGTGCCACAAGATCACCTTGTGCGCCAATACTCACTACAACATTTCGTGTGCTGAAATTGGCAACTGGTGAATAGGTGTTACCAAATTCAAGGTTGTTATTTGCTCTTTCCGTTAAACGATTTGTGGTGCCTTTATTGGTTACTAATTTTTCTGCAAGCATATAACGGCTATGTGGTTTACCGATCAGGTCAAACGTACGTTTCTGTTTTGCATTAAAAAGATGAGTAACATCTGCTTCAATTACAAAGTCAAAATGCCGTTCTTCATCTTCGCTGCGCCATAAAGTCCAGTGTCCACTGATTCCTGCACCAAGTTCCCAGTGTTTACCATTGCCAATTTCTGGTTCCAATAAAAATTCTGCGTGGGGGCGTTTTCCTGTCGGCGCGGCAGCTTGAATATTGCATCCAAAGTGGTAATCTTCATGGAGATAGTTCCACCCAAACTCTCCTCGTAACTCAGCAAAACCTGTCTTGCTCTCTGTACCACATCCGCCAAATTTAGCATATTGCAATGGTAAAAATGTAATATTGTCAATTGGTGCAATTAATTGATTACCGCTGAAAAAATCTAACGCATTTTTAAAGAGTTGTGCTGATGTGACCTGATCTTGTGAGCTAAAATAGCCTTGTGTGTATCCAGCAGTTCCTTCTGTTATGATATTTTCGCGTGCATTAAGCGTTGTTCTATTATTTACGACAGGTCCATACAGTCTAAAGTAGAGACCATTTACCCATTCATCAAGGCCTACATAGAGATTAAAATCGGCAAGAAAGTCTTGAACTAATGGAGAAAAGCTCATCACACTTTTAAAATTACGTGGAAGGAGGAAATTTTCTGCCATCCAGTCTTTTGTGCTGTTTCTATCCGCGCTTTGCAATCCTGAAATAACCAGCGAATGACCCGAATGTTTACATGAATCAGCAGCGTCTGATGGCTTGGAAATATCATAAAGACTCGAACCAAAAAGAGCTTGTGTTATATCATCTCCTCTAAATGAACGGTCATATTGAAGTGTTATATTTAATGTGCCATAGAATGATTCCATATCATGAAGATAGACATGATGACTTGTGGTTCCTACAAGTTTGCGAGCAGTATCGCGACCTTGTGAGCGCCACTGTAAATAAGGAGCAACTGTTAGATCAGCATACATGCATACGCTTGTAGAAAGTATGACTGTAGAGAGTGAATATAAAAAATTCTTCACGGATACGTTCCTTTTTGTGTAAAAGATTGTTGTTTTTTGCACTTAATGTAGATCAAATATGCATACTTTGCAAATTATTACCGATGTGCGTTATTACGAAGGAAAAAAGATTCTTATAGTGGAGTCATCTACTTATGTGGGGATAAACAAAAAAGCTTAGCACATTGGCTAAGCTTTTTTGCGTACTAGTTTATTTCTGTTTACTTTGCTAGGTAGTATTTACTTTACACTAACAAATATGGACTATATTAGTGGAAAGATACCCCACCTTTAACCCAGACTGCCCATTGAGAGAGACCAAAGCTCTGATGATTCCCGCTTTTGTTGCAATTATTTGTAGTTGTTGGGGTCGTTGTTGTTCTATTCGGACAATTATCCGAATCGCTATGGCTACCAAATTCTCCACTCGCACCAAAGCCTACATATGGCACCCAGCGTTCACGCTCAAGCCATGTGTAGTTAAAATGCGTAAAGATTTTGTTCGACATACCACGCATTTCAGCACCAGCTATATTAAAGTCTGTGAGTTTAATGAATACCGGTGGAACTGAAGTACGAATTGGTTGTGGCGTGCCAGGATCGGTTGGAGATACCGGTATTTCTGTTAAAGTCACTAATGGAACGGAGTCGCCATTGATTGTAATTGTTGCTTCATCCGGGCTATTGATTCCAGGGTTAGTAAGTCCATTTAAAGTAGGATTTGTGGTTGAACTAGCAGCTTTGTTTGTTCCTGTATAGATAGTTGCACCACTCTCTGTTGCACCAAGAGGAACTATTATTGTTCCGCCTACGGTACCATATACAGATGCATCGCCTTTAAGCGCCCATGTGTTTTCAGCAAATGGAACGTTTGCAGGACAGTTATTGTTATTATTATCACTGTTGCAGGTATCTAGAGATATTTTTTCATGCGACATTCCCCAGTAGTTGTATCCAAGATCCCAACTAAAGCCACGGCATGTGTAACTAAACATCGCAACAACGTCACCTTGCACACCAATGCTTACCTTAACATCACGAGTACTAAAGTTTGCTACAGGAGAGTATTCGCCTGCAAACTGAAATCCGGACGCATTAACAGGAGGGGGTGTGGTAGGAGGAGTAGTAGTAGGAACGGCA
>Ga0307410_10000307_pt1 | contig 19138 bp, 18 predicted proteins | sample 322Ometagenome_3_FD_203707 | JGI IMG/M metagenome (GOLD analysis project Ga0307410, IMG submission 203707) | Maize rhizosphere microbial communities from greenhouse at UC Davis, California, United States - 322HYB-O-3 | ecosystem: Host-associated > Plants > Roots > Rhizosphere > Soil | place... | reverse complement strand
AGTACCAGAATTGCGAGCAGGGCCAACGAAGACTGCGGCTTCATGAATTCCTCTCGGAAGGTTCAATCCGGTTTAGCATACGCGCCCGGGGACGCCGGTCAAGCTGGTCAGCCTCAGGACTCGGGAGGAAGCGGCTTGATCTCCACCCTACGGTTCGCAGCCCGCCCTTGGGGCGTGGTATCCGGAGTTCTCGGGATGGTCGAGCCGTAACCCCGGGCCACCATTTGTTGAAACGGGACTCCTTTGGCCACCAGGTAGTTCCGGACAGCCTCGGCCCGGAGGGTGGACAGGTGCTGGTTGTCGGCGGGAGTTCCGGCATTATCCGTGTGCCCGCCGATCTCAACCCGTAACCCCGGATTGGCCAGCAGAACCTTGGCGATAGAGTCCAGCTCCACGTAGGAACCCGGCACGAGCCGCGCACTCCCCGATTCGAAACTGACCCCTTCCAGCACCATGGGAGCCGCGGGAGCCGCCGCCCCGGAGCGCGGGGCTGGAGCGGTCGGCGTACGCTGTGGCGCAGCCGAGGTGTCTGCCGGAGGCGGCGCGTTGGGCGGCTGGCGCGGCTGCTGCCGGGACTCGCAGCCCCGGGAGTTCACCGTTGCGCCGATCGCTGTCCGAGGGCAGCGGTCGAGCCCATCCAGCACCCCGTCGGCGTCTTCGTCTCCGGGGCAGCCCAGAGCATCGACCGTGGCGCCTTTCGGGGTGGCCGAGCACCGGTCCAGGCCATCGGCGATACCGTCACCGTCACTGTCCCGCGGGCAGCCAGTGGCGTCGACCAATACCCCGGCCGGACTGTCGGGGCACTTGTCGATTCCATCCGCGATGTTGTCACCATCGCTGTCGCGAGTACATCCGATGGCGTCGACGATTGCCCCCACTGCGGTGCTGGGACAGCGGTCAATCCCGTTCGCCACGCCGTCGGCATCGTTGTCGGCGGGACAGCCGAACCCGTCGACCTGGGCCCCGGCCGGCGTGGCTGCACAGCGATCCCTGTTATTGAGAACGCCGTCGTTATCGCTATCGGGAATGGGCTTGCTGCCAAGCATGAAGCTCAGCCCCAGGTTCAAGCCGAAATTCGAGAAACTCACGTCTTCCCGCACGGTGTCGGCTGCGGTGGCTCCCTGTCGTACCGTCGTGCCCTTGTTCGGATTGGCAAACGCTTCAGCCCGGAGCAGGAGCATGGGGCTGAGCGGGAACCGCATGCCCACTCCGCCGACGATCGTGGTTGTTCTCCCGCAAATCCGGCCGACGTACTTGGCCTGTTGGCACTCGGCACCGGAGGCACCGTACTGAGTGCCGCCGATGCCCAGTTTGGCATACCCCCACGTCGTGGAGCCGAGCAGCAGGTTATACAGCAGGGAAGCGGACCCGACCTTCACGCCGATACCGTTGGGCTTGGCCAGCGATCCTTCGACCTCCACCGAGAAGTTGAGGGGCAGCCAGAGCCCGAGCCTTCCCAATCCCCCGAACGAGCCGTCGAGCCCCGTGTCATTGTTATAGGATTGAAGCGCCCCTGCGGCTCCCGCCTCGAACAGGTACCGGCGCTCCTGCGCCTGGACGCTGGAACCAAGAGATAAATGCGCAGTAATCAGCATGCCCAGGGGCAGCAGCACCCGGGCGAAACCCCTGGCGGGGCTATGGTCGGTGAGCATGGCTGAAATAGATACGGCGGTCATAGGTGCCTGACAAGGATCGGTATCACACGGCAGTCCCCTTGGCATCTCCCAGGTGCGCCGCTACGATTCGCGGCGGTTCCAGGGTTCTCAGCAAAGGCTATCGCTGCAATGCATGTGACCATCCAGTACTGCGTTGTTTGAAATTACGAGCCCCGAGCTGCCAGTTTGGCGGCTGAATTGAAGCAGACGTTCCCCGAGGTCGAGGTGCGTCTGGTGCAGTCCTCCGGCGGCCTGTTCGAAGTCATGGTTGATGGCCAGCTGGTCTTCTCCAAGAAGGCAACGCGCCGTCACGCCGCGCCGGGCGAAGTGGTGCAGGCTATTGAGCGGCTGAGAGGTGGAAAGTGACCGATGCGCATTGCCATCTCCACCGGAGGCGGTGACGCCCCAGGGCTGAACGCGGTCATTCGCGCCGTGGTACTCTCGGCGCATCACCGCGGATGGCGTTGCTACGGGATTCAGCGCGGCTACGAAGGTCTGCTCAGCTTCGAGGGTGTGGTACCCCTCGGTCCATCCCAGGTGCGCGGCATCACCCATCTCGGCGGCACCATCCTGGGTACCACCAATCGGGGAAATCCTTTCCGGTATATCAGCCGGGACGCAGACGGCAAAGAACTGGAGGTCGATCGTTCAGGCGACCTGATTGCGGCATTTCAGGCCAGCGGGTTCGATGCCCTTGTCTCCATCGGCGGTGACGGGAGTCTCCAGATATCGTACGAGCTCTGGAAACGGGGCTTGCCGGTGGTGTGCGTTCCCAAGACGATCGACAATGACGTGAGCGGAACGCAGCGCTCCTTCGGCTTCGATACCGCCGTGAGCACTGCGACGGAGGCCATCGACCGGCTCCACTCGACCGCGGAGAGTCACGACCGGGTGATGGTCGTCGAGCTGATGGGGCGCTATGCCGGGTGGATTGCCCTGTACAGCGGGTTGTCGGGTAGCGCGGACGTGATCCTGTTGCCAGAGATTCCCTTCAACATCGAGAAGGTGTGCGCCAAGATCCGAAGCCGCGAGGCCGAGGGGCGCCGCTTCAGCATCGTCGTCGTGGCGGAGGGGGCCCGCTCAGTGGACGGAAACGTCGAGCTCGTGGAGCGTCGCGGAGTGGGCACCGTGGACCGACTCGGCGGGATCGGCAGCAAGGTGGCCCGAGCGATCGAGGTCTATACCGGCAAGGAGACCCGAACCCTCGTTCTCGGGCACGTCCAGCGGGGCGGCTCGCCGACCACCTACGATCGATTGCTGGCCCTTCGCTTTGGTGCTGCTGCCGTCAGGGCGATCTCCGAGGGTGCCTACGGCGTGATGGTCGGGCTCAAGGGGGTGGGAATCGAGCAGGTTCCGCTCGAGGATATCGTCGGCCGGCCGCGGAATGTCCCCCTAGACTCCGATACGATAGCCACCGCTCGCGAGCTGGGAATCAGCCTGGGTGACTAACTCGCCGCTGTTATCCGGTAGCCGCACCCCCCTGCCGTCATACCCTGAAACTCCTCCCGATCCAGTGGTAGAGGTCCTTCATGGTCAGCCCATCGCCGACCCGTATCGCTGGCTGGAAGACGGCAACTCTCCCCACACCCGGCTCTGGACCGAGCGCCAGAATGCCTTCACCCAGGCATATCTCACGGGCTTTCCTGGTCGAGAGGAGATCCGCTCGCGATTGGAGGAGCTGCTGGCCATCGGCGTGCTCACCACTCCAACTCCGGCCCGAGGCCACTACTACTACCAGCGGCGGGACGGGAAGGAGAACCAGCCGGTTCTGTACTGGCGTGAGGGCGTACACGGCAGTGATCGCGTGGCGGTGGATCCGAACGCTCTGAACCGGGCCGGTACCACGGCGCTGGACTGGTTCTATCCGAGTGAAGATGGCCGATTCCTCGCCTACGGAGTGTCGGAGGATGGCTCGGAACAAAGCGTGCTGCACCTTTTCGACACCCAGGGGGGGCAACCGCTTCCGGAGCGGATCTCACGAACCCGAGCGGCTTCGCTCGCCTGGCTGCCGGACGGCAGTGGGTTCTACTACACCCGCTATCCTGCACCGGGCGGAGTACCCGCGGGCGAGGAACACTATCATCGCGCCATCTATTACCATCGCGTCGGCACTGACAGCGAGGCAGATCCCCTCGTGTATCAGCCTCGGGAAAAGGAATTCTGGCCCGGCGTGGGTCTTTCTCCCGACGGCCGCTGGCTCCTCATCCAGGTCGCCCGCACCTTCGACCAGAGCGATCTTTACCTGAAGAACCTGGCTGAGGATGGTCCACTGGTTCCGGTCGCAGAGAACCTGCCGGCCACCTTCGAGGGCCAGGTCGCTCATGGGCGGCTCTTCCTGCGCACCAACCTCGATGCACCGACCTACCGGCTCTATGTGGTCGATCCCGAGCGCCCGGCACGCGACTGCTGGCGGGAAATCGTCTCTCCCCGTCCCGATGCTGTGCTGGAGGGGGTCACAGTTGCCGCGACCCGTCTTGCTCTGAGTTACCTGGAGCACGCCTCCTCTCGGCTCTATCTGGCGGATCTCGACGGACAACTCGCCGACGAGGTCGCGCTGCCCACTCTGGGAAGTCTGTTCGGCGTCACGGCCGAGTGGAACGGAAGCGAGGTCTTCTACGGTTTTTCCTCGTACACGGTTCCGCCCACCGTATACCGGCTGGACCTCACGAATAACGCTGCCGAGGTCTGGGGCCAGGTGGCGGCAGACATCGATCCCACCCGGTTCGCGGTCACCCAGGTGAGTTATCCCTCGCGCGATGGTACCAGCGTCTCGATGTTCGTGGTGCACGGGTCTGACATCGGCCGAACGGGGGACAATCCCACGTATCTGACCGGCTATGGCGGGTTCAATATCAGCATGACGCCCGGCTTCTCGCGGTCGCTCCTGCTCTGGCTGGAGCACGGCGGCGTGCTGGCAGTACCGAACATTCGCGGCGGCGGCGAGTACGGTGAGAGCTGGCACCAGGATGGAATGCTCGATAAGAAACAGAACAGCTTCGACGATTTTATCGCGGCGGCCGAGTGGCTGATCCAGGAGGGCTACACTCGTCCCGAGCGTCTTGCTGTAGCAGGCGGCTCAAACGGCGGTCTTCTGATGGGAGCGGTGCTGACGCAACGACCCGAGCTATTCCGGGCAGTGGTGATCCAGGTTCCCCTGCTCGACATGTTGCGGTACCATCGGTTCCTTATTGCGCGGCTGTGGATTCCCGAATACGGCTCGCCTGACGACCCGACCCAGTTCCGCTGGTTGCGGGAGTATTCACCCTATCATCGGGTAGAGGACGGGCGAGCCTACCCCGCGGTCCTGCTGGCAACGGCCGAGAGCGATACCAGGGTGGACCCGATGCATGCCCGCAAGATGACCGCACGATTGCAGGCGGCGTCGTCATCCAACCTGCCGGTGTTGCTTCGGCTGGAGTCCCGGGCAGGACACGGCGCCGGCAAGCCGCTCAGCAAGGTTGTGGACGAGCTGACCGACAGCTGGACCTTTGTGTTTTGCGAGTTGGGGGTTGAGGTTTGAGGAGGAGCTAGGAGCTGGGTTGAGCTGGGCCAGCACCTCGGATCGCACTTCGACGAAGGGACCCACTGCATGGCTCAGCACACCCGACCCGCCACTGTCACGATGAGTCGGCCGGCCCAATGGCTGGCCCTGCTAAGGATTGTGGTGGGCCTCTACTTTGTAAAGTCTCTGATCACCAAGATGAGCATCGTCTTCCTGGGTGGAGTTGTTCCGGCTCCGGCAGTCAGCGAACGCTGGTTCACGGTAATGCCCAAGATCGTGGCGAAACAGGCGTCGGAAAATCCTCTGGCCTTCTACAAGCACTTTCTCGAGGAGACGGTGCTGCAGCACACCGCTACCTTTGCGCAGCTCACCGCCTGGGGTGAGACCGTGACCGGGTTGGGATTGACCTTGGGCCTCTGTACCGGCTTGGCCTCCCTCGCGGGGCTGATTCTGGTGGTCAACTACGGGCTGGCGACGCAGTGGATGTCCCCCGGTCAGCAGGGGTTTCATCTGGTGCTGTTCTTCCTGATGCTGGCGTTCTTCTTTGCCCGGGCGGGAAAAATCTGGGGGCTGGACGCCTGGTTGGCTCGCCGCCGGCCACGCTCGATTCTGGCGCAGCGACCTATCTCCTGATTCCCCTCTCCCGACCGGGAGAGCTACTCGCTCACTACCCGGGGCTGCGAGCGCATCCCGCCCACCACGCCGTCGGCTTCGCAGTGGGCATCCTGCCGGCTGTAGATCACGCAGAACACACCATCGGTATGCCAGCGATCGTACCAGAGCCGCATGGCGATTCGGTCCTGGGCCGAGAACTTACCCGACGGCATGCTGTCGGTGTACAGCGCGATGTGTGTGTGCACGGTTCCCGACCAGGCTGGTGGTCCACATTGGTCTACGGAGGCGGCGGCTGAAATGCCCATCGAGTCCGCCTCTTCTGGCATCAGGGCCTGGGCCCGGGCGACAAACACGGTGTCGTGACGGATGGTGCTTGCCAGGCAGGCAACCCGTTCTTCCTTCGATTCCACGCTGGTGCGCCAGAGCTCCCGCAGCACAGCGCCCGACTCCGGGCTGAACCGAAAGGCAGGCTGTCGGCGAGATGTCTGGCTTTGGACTTGATCAGGCAGGGCGGAGAGAACCAAGATGGTGACGGCTGCAACAGCTCCCCAGAGCCGCACCTTCAGTACCGCGAACGCGGAAAAAGAACGGCCCCGTTGGGCCCCTCGATTTCGCAGATCACTTCTTCGGCGCTGTACAAGAGGCAGAAAACTCCGGCCACTTTCCAGCGCTGCCACCACAGCATCATCACGCCGCGATCGGCTCCCGAAAACAGCGAATACGGCTGACGTCCGTCCCGAAGGGCGACGTGGGTGTGCACGGTTCCCCGCCATTCCGGGGGGCCGCAGGCTGTGAGCGATGCACCCGCCGAGATGCCCAGGGAATCGGCCTGACTGGTCTCGATGGAGCGGACGCGGGAGATCCGGACGGTATCGCCTTCCAGGGTGGAAGCCAGGCAACCGACCCGCTCTGCCTTGGCTGCAGCGCTCGACTCCCACAGCAGATGCAAGGCCGCTGGAGCGTCCGCCTCGAAGCGAAAGGCGGTGGGCACTCGGCCCACTGCGTCAGCCGCAATGAGGCTGGGCAACAGGGGCAGCAGCCACTTCGGCCCACGTGTCACGCCTTCACGCCTCGGGCGATGGTGGGGGACCGACAGCCACTCCCCAGGGGATTTTTCCCACTGGAATCTTCTTGATCACCTTCAATGTGCCGGTATCCAGGACGCTGACGTCGTTGGAGGGACCGTTGGCGGTGTACAGCTTGCTTCCGTCCGAGGTGAGGGCGATGCCCCAGGGGCGCTGCCCCACCGGAAGGGTGGCGGTCACACTGTTTGTAGTGGCGTCGATGACCGAGATGGTTCCTCCTCGCCCATTGGCCACATAGACCTGCTTGGCGTCGGGTGATACGACCACACCCATCGGCTTGGAATCCTGGGGCATCTGAATCACCTTCGTGACCTTGCGGGTGGGGACATCCAACACCCATACCGTGCCCCCGACCTCGGAGCTCACGTAGGCCCGCTTCCCATCGGGGGTAAACGCCAGGTCCCGGGGACGTTTGCCCACCTCGATCTGACCGACGACCTTCCCGGTCCTGGTGTCGAGCAGGGTCAGGTTGTGGTCGGTTTCTCCTGTTACCCATACGGTTGCGCCCTCAGGATGGATCCGCACCCCCTCGGGTTCCTTACCAACCCGAACGGTCGACCGGATCTTGCCTGTGGCTATGTCCACGATGGACGCGGTGCCCGCGTCCTCGTTCGAAACGAATAGCGTGGTTCCATCCCGACTGATGTCGAAGGCTTCGGGGTCAGAACCTCCCGGCAGCACCCGGCTCACTTTGCGGGTTCGGACATCGACCACTGCAATCCCGTCCTTGGACTTGTCAGCCTTCAACTTTTCACATTCTTCGTCCGGCATGGAGGGCGGGCACTTGGGCGAGCCGCTGAGAGCCACGAACACAGTGCCGCCATCCTGGCTTACCCGAACACCGCGCGGCCGGGTTCCCACCGGGATCGTCGCCACTACGCTGTCCAGTCGAGTGTCGATGACACTGAGCTCCTGCGAGTCTTCATTGGTGACGTAGGCCAGCTCGCCCCGGGCGACCGAAGGGGCGGAGTCAGCCGCCGCAGTATCGGCGCGCCCCGTGCCGGGGCGATCCCCGCCGCAGGCAGCTGCCAGGACAAGAGCGGCCGAAAGAGTTGTGAAAGGGCCTGGACGCCTAGGGAGTTGCATCGAAAATCGCCTTTTCTCGGTTGCGCGCCTGATCCAACCCCAGGACGCGGTTCACTCCAACGGCCTTGGTAAAGATTGCCTCGTCGATGTTGGCTTTGGCCAGTTTTGCCTCGGTTACATCCGCTCGAGTGAGATCGGTCTGGATCAGATCGGCATTCATGAGGTTTGCCCGTACCAGCTTGGCATTGGACAGGTTGGCATGGGAGAGATCGGCCTTGAACAGGTTGGCGTCCGACAGATCCGCCCCACTCAGATCGGCGCCCACGAAGGTGGCGCGCATGACACCCATCGACTGGTTGCCTGGGTCCGCTCCGGCATTGGCATGGCGGAGGCTGGCGCCGGCCAGCTTGGCGGCACGCAGGTAGCCGATGATCCTGGTGCCAGACAGGTTGGCGCCGGTGAGATCGGCGGCCTCAATAATGGTGGCAAAGAGACTGGCGCCTTCGAGGCTGGCCCGCTGGAAATTGGCGCGCCGGAGTACGGTGCCGTCCAGGTTGGCCTTGGACAGGTCGGCGTCGGTCAACACCGCGTCGGTGAGATCACAGGTGAACAGGTTTGCCCCGACCAGCTTGGTCCCTACCAAGCGCGCAGCCGTGAGGTTGGCCCGCCTCATATCGAGCCCGCTCAGGTCCAGTCCGCTCAGGTCGACGCGGGTGAGATCCGGTGGATTCTCGTCGGTGCCTCGAGCCAGCGCGGCGCGCAACGTCGCCACATCCATCCGCGTGGCTGCCGCAGTCCCCGGGCGAGTGGATCCCGCAGCCGTCACCATTCGCCGCGCCAGCGATCGAGCGCCGCCCTTGGCTATGTCTTCCGCGTTCCCCTTCAGCTCGAACTCGTCATCCAGCAGGCGGCGGCCGGTTGCCACGTTGCTGAGCTGACCCGACAGATACCAGATGAGGTTACTCGTCTTGCTCAGCTTGGCGGTCACCATCCAGACCGCACCGAGGGTCCGGCTCACGCGCTGCCGACATTCCAGTGACCCGCATTCAGTTCCGCCGGCTTCTGCCTGGGTCACTGCTTGCTCCAGCCGCGCCCGCGGAATGAGATCAAAGCGGCCCGATTGGGTCAGCTCCGCACGGAGAATGCTGTCCGTCATTCCGGCCACGATCGAATCACCCGATTCCAATGAGTTTGCACCCTTGCCGTAGAAAGCGACGGGGTAGGCAGCCATCCGTTCCGCTGAGCCCTGCCCGGCGGCTGCGCCCGGCGTGCCTAGGGCAATCGCGAGCACCAGCCGGGAGAAACTCAGCCGAGACACAGGTACCTACGTCGCCGGTTTAACGGCTGGACGTCCGGGCCCGATCTTGGCATCGCTTCGGCCCTTCACGTAAGCGTAGACCTTCTCGATGGTCGGCATCTCCATCCCCAGGGCACACCAGGAGGGCATCCCTTTGGCTGGCCGTCCTGCGCACACGGTTTGAATGAAGAGCTCCTTGGTATTGATGGGTCCATCCGGCTTGAGCGACAAGATGAGGTGGGGAGCGATGGTCGTGCCCTGAACGTCCTCCCCGTGACAGCGGGCGCAGTTCAGGTTGAACTGTTTCCAGCCGTCGTAGACCTCCTGACTGACGGTATCACGCGGAGCCTGATGGTACTGGTCCCGGAGCTCCTGGGCTCCGGCCCGGGATGCTGCTCCGGCGAGTCCGAGCCCAACGGCCAAGGCGACGGTGAGTCGGTTGCTGCGCACGACGGGTCCTTTCTCCGGGAGAGAGTTGAGTGGGTGAGGCTAGGGCTTGGAGGCGCGCGCCGAGTCGGCCGGGGATGAGCGCGCAGGCGCAGTGGCCTTGGAACCGTCGTCATCGTCGTCTTTCTCTTCCTTGATCGGCAAGACGGGCACGCCGAACTGCTTTAGGATGCCCTGGATTTCGGGCCGGCGGCGATCGAGCGTCGCCTGCAGGCTGTCGCGCAGGGCGCGGTCCCGGCGGCGCACCGCCATGCCGATGTTGTACTGGAACGGAAAGTCGCTGAGCGAGTCACGCTCGGGGAGCGGCTGGACTGCCAGCGGAGCGGACGACGACCGCACGAAGTATCCGGCCAGTGGGCCCCAGACGATGGCGACATCGATGTCCTTCTTGGCCACCGCATTGACGATGTCCTCCGGCCGAGCGCTGTCGCTGTAGAACGTGGTGAACCCGACCAGATTGCCCACCACCCCGTACTGGCTGAGCGCCATCGCGGGCGGGGTGTTCTCCGCGTCGGAGTTCAGGAGGTTGATGCCGATCTTCAGCTTCTTGAGCCGGGGGTCGGCCAGCGATTTGATGTCCAGTCCACTGTCCTTCCGGGTGACGAACACATACCCAGACCGGAAGTAGGGCTTAGTCACCCCCGCCATGTCCAGCCCTGCCGGCGCCTCTATGGCCACGTCGCAGTAGCGTCCGTTCAGGGCACGGCTGAAGTAACCCCGCCGCACCGGCCACCAGGCATACTCGACCTTTGCGTTCCAGTCTTTAGCGACCAGCTCCGCGATCTTCTGCTCGTAGCCCTCTCCTTTCTGATTGGAGAGTGGCATGTTGTCCGGATCGGCGCAGACCCGCAGGATGCCGGGCTTCTCGAGGTTGGGCCGAAGCTGCCCTGGAAGGTTCTGAGCGGTTGCCGTGGTCAGGACCAGCAGCGCGCTCAGGTGAATTCGATGAGTAAGGGACATAAGCCATCAGAGGGCAGAGTGAAACCGAGGGCGGAGCCGGGCCGGTGCCAGGCGATCCCAGGAACGGAAACGGCGCCGGAGCGAACAGCACCCGGCGCCGTCTCTCACTGCTGTAATGTATCCGGGTAAAAGGCCGGACGGAAAAGCCCGGCCTCCTACCAGGACCAGCTGCTATTTGCCCGGGGGCATGTTCTTGAGCCCGAACACGGTCAGCACGCCACCCTGGGTGCTGAAGTTGCCCGCGTCGCCGAACGCGCCGAGCGCGCCCAGACCGGCCGTTGGATCTTCGGCGCCAATGCCTGCAGCCACGCCGATGCCGGCCCAGCCACCGATGCCCGAGAGCACGGCCACATACTGCTGGCCATCGGGACCGTTGTAGGTCATGGGGTTACCGATGATGCCCGAGGGGGTCTTGTACTGCCACAAGGTCTTGCCGCTCTTCTGGTCAAGCGCCTTGATCCAGCCTTCCATGGTGCCGTAGAAGACCAGGCCACCCGCGGTGGTGAGCGCCCCGCCGTACGCCGCGAGGTTCTCCTTGTTCTGCCAGACCGCCTTGCCCTTCATCGGATCCCAGGCAATGAAATTGCCACGGTGTCCGCCCGGGCCGGGGAACATCCGCACGATCGCGCCGACGTACGGCTGACCGGCGGTGTACTTCACTTCCACACCCTCGTAGTCCATGCAGATGTGGTTGGCCGGGACGTAGAAGAGATTGGTCATCGGCGAGTAGGCCGCCGGCTGCTGATCCTTGAAGCCGATCGCCGCGGGACAGATGCCCTCGGTGTTCTTCTTCGCGGTGGTGCCGTACTTCGGATCCTTCTCCGGCACGCCGGTGGTCAGGTCGACCCGCTTGGCCCAGTTGACCGGACCGTAGGGCTGCGCCACCAGGACCTTGCCGTTGGTGCGATCGAGGGTGTAGCCGAAGCCGTTCCGGTCGAAGTGCGCCAGCAGCTTCTTGCCGCCGCTCTCGAACAGGACGTTCTCGTTGACACCGTCGTAGTCCCACTCATCGTGCGGCGTCATCTGATAGGCCCACTTCACCTGCCCGTTATCCGGGTTGCGGGCGAAGATGGTCATCGACCACTTGTTGTCGCCGGGGCGCTGATCGGGATTCCAGGTGCCCGGGTTTCCGGTGCTGTAATAGAAGAGGTTCAGCTCGGGGTCGTAGGAGTACCAGCCCCAGGTGGTGCCGCCGCCCCGCTTCCACTCATCGCCCTGCCAGGTGGACACGCCGAGATCCTTGCCGCGGTGGGAAGGATAGTTGGCGTTAGCGTCGCCCTGGATGAGCACTTCACTGTCCGGCCCGGTGCTGTACCCGCGCCAGACTTCCTTGCCGTCGTTCACGTTGTACGCCGTCACCCGACCGCGGACGCCGAATTCACCACCCGAGATGCCGGCGATGACGATGTCCTTGATCACGATGGGGGCGTTGGTCATGGTGCTGCCCTGCTTGTAGTCGGCGTTCTTGACCTTCCACAGCTCTTTGCCGCTCTTGGCATCGAGCGCGAGCAGCTCACCCTGCAGCAGCTGGATGAAGATCTTCCCGCTGGGGTGATAGGCAGTGCCCCGGTTCACCAGGTCGCAGCACGCGATTGGAATGGCATCGGGCGACTGGTTGGGCACGTACTTCCAGATCTGCGGCGCGCCGGCCTTGGACAGGTCGAGCGCGTACACGATGTTGGGGAAGGACGTGTGGACGTACATCACGTTGCCGATCACCAGCGGGTTGCCCTCGTGACCCCGGAGCGTTCCGGTCGAGAACGACCAGACCGGCCGGAGCTCGGCCACATTCGAGGTCGTGATCTGCTTGAGCGGGCTGAACCGCTGCAAGCTGTAATCGCGCCCTGTCATATGCCATTCACCCTCGGGCGCACTCAGGGTCCAAGCCCCTGACCGCGCCTGCTGAGCGCTGGCCGACAACGCTACGGCCACAGACAACCCCGCAGCGAGTCCGCCAGCCACAGCTTTCTGCGCAAAACGATTCATAACTGACCTCAGGGAAAAGGGGATTCTGTACTCACTTCCACTTCGGTTTGTTCTGCGACAGGTCGGGCGGCCAACTGGGCTCAACGGCCGAGAGCCGGCCCGGGCCAGTACTACTGGACCGACGTTCAAACGCTCATCCTATCGGAGGCCCGCGCTCGACTGTCGGGAGCATCCACCGGCGGAGCCCACTCGCAAGCCGCGAATGTCTACGTCTGAGCAGGTTCCGCTGGATGGATTTGGTGGCGCGACCGGGAGAGTGAGGATTGATCGCGCAAGGCTGAAACAAGAACGTGCGGGCGGGCTGCAAGGATGGAGAAAGGGGCGGATTGGATTGGCGCAGGAATGTCATGAGCACTCGCCATGAGGCGGTCAACCAGCGGCTCCGCGGCGCACCGATGCCGAGCCGGGTAAGCCGACAGTAAGCCCTAGCATGAATTCCGTAAAAGCCCATCAGATCCTCAGGGCCCCGCGATGCTCTTTGTATGGCATTTAAAACAGCAGTTGGGGAGGCAGCACAACGTCGCATCCTAATGCCGCCGCAGAGTTTCCAAGTCACCTGTGAAGGATAGCTTAGAGGGGTCAGTATACAGCGGGTAAAATGAACTGTCAATCAGTTTCGGGGACCGCCAGACCCCTCCAAACCCGGGCTCCCTCCTGAGCAAAAGCCCCCTCGAACACCGTTCCATTCGAGCCCACAACACCTCGGACCCGGCGAGCCAGGGCCGCCCCGGCATCGGAGTCCTCGACCAATCCGTAGGCCGCAGGTCCCCAGGAACTCTGACCCACCCCGTGGGCTCCCCAGCTCGCCATGCGGGTAATCAGCAGTTCGGTTGGACCAGGTGCGAAGACCCCACCCTGCTGGGCAGCGAACCAGCCACCGGTAATCCGCTGCACCCGGGATAGTGCGTCGCCGAAGCTGGGGAGGTCACCTTCAACCAGTGCCGGCAGGAGCTGCATGAGGACCAGATGAGAGACCCGCTCGACCTCTCCTTCCGGAGGCGGTGGAAGCTCCTCGAAGGCGCTGGTCTCGGCTTCCCCACTGAGACCTCGACCCTCGGATGGCACCACGAGCACGTACCGCCAAGCCTCGGGGACGGCAAACCGGGCCAGAAGCGGAGCAACGCTGCTCGATTCCGGCCGGCGCCCCCCCTCCACGATAAAGCCTCCGCGAGCGAAGGCCCAGGTTCCGATGGCGGAACGTTTCCCTCGGCCCGTCGCCAACGCGAGCTCGACCGGGTCGAGCGCCAGGCAGTGCAGCTCGGCCACGGCCCGGGCAACCGCGAGGCCCAGCTGAGTACCTGAGCCCAGTCCGGAGTGGCTGGGGATAGCCCGGTGGATGTGGACATGAACCCCGCCGGCCAGACCCCTGGAGTCGAGGAAGCGGGTGGCGAACTCGATGGCGCGTCCCGCGTCTGGTCCCTCCGCCGAGACCCGATTTGCCTGATGGGCCTGAATCAGCAGAGAAGGGGATGGTATCGCGGCGCCCAGCCCGCCAAAGCATCGGCCCAGCCGGCCCCCCAAGTCGAGCACGCCGAAGTGGAGCCGGGCGGGAGTTTCGACGCAGACGCTAGCGGGAGCGGACATATTCGGTCAGCAATGCCATGGCTTCTCGCTCCCGAGGGCCGGCCGTCTTATCCACGATGACCTGCAGCCGGGCGTACTCCTCCTGAATCTGCTCCGCCGGTAAAAGATGAGTTCTGGTTGCCAGGATGGCGGCCTCGAGCACCGCGTGACGAGCGCGGTTGAACCCGATGAACTCACGATGGGTGCCCCGATGGACGACCCGCGCCTCGATGCGCGACCGGGGCGGCGTGTCATCGATGCTGTGGATCTCGAGCTCTCTCCAGGAGCATGCCGCCTGAAGAACCACCCCACGAACGATGACGGCGGGCACGGTAGGATACTGCGGACTCGAGATCGCCCCCTGGGCGAACAGCATGACGTCGTCGGTCAGATTCACGATGGCGGCCTTGGTGGCCCGCACATTTCGGAAGGTGGTGGTCTCGAGGAAGGGCTTCAGGACGATGGCCTCTTCGCCCCACTCCACCCCCATCGGCGCGAAGTTGATCTGCCCCTCCACGTCGACGGTCGTGACAATGGACTCAACGATCACCGGACGAGATCGGCAGGTGGCGGAGCGGAGGCCAGAGTGCTGGGGTGAACCGGCGTGACCGTGAGCGCGCCGTCGGCGGCCAGCGGCACCGGCCGAGGGACAGCCGGAACCCCGTGGAGAAAATGGTCGAGCAGGCGGTAGCCGTGCTCCGTGAGAACCGATTCCGGGTGAAACTGAACCCCGTACACCGGGTGCTCGACGTGTTGGACTGCCATGATCTCCCCATCTTCCGCCGTGGCGGTCACCGCCAGACTGGGAGGGACCGAGGCCGGCGCAACCACGAGCGAGTGATACCGCGTAGCCGTGAAGGGACTGGGCAGTCCAGCAAAGAGCCCGTGACCTGAATGATGGATACGGGATGGCTTGCCGTGCATGGGCAGCGAGGCCCGGACGATCTCTGCTCCGTACGCGGCCCCGATGCACTGGTGGCCCAGACACACCCCCAATATCGGAATACGGGCGCCAAGCCGCCGCACCACCTCGGTGGAGATGCCCGCCTCTTTGGGAGAGCAGGGTCCCGGCGAGATGATGATGTGGGACGGCGCCAGCTGGAGGATGTCCTCGATTTCCAGGACATCATGCCGCCGGACCAGCGGAGTTTCTCCCAGCTCGCTCACATAGCGGGCGAGGTTGTAGACGAAGGAATCGTAGTTGTCGATCAGAAGAATCAAGTCGCCAGTCCTCAGTCGCCGGTCGCCAGTCCCGTCAAGCAGCTCGTCTGACCTAGACCTCGTCACGGTCAGCTACCGCCTGACGACTGGCGACTAACGTCTCAATCAGTCCTCTCGCCTTGTCCAGCGTCTCCCGATATTCCAGCTCGGGATCGGAGTCGGCCACGATGCCTCCGCCCGCCTGGAAGTATACCTGCCCGCCCAGGAGCAGATAGGTTCGGATGACGATGCTGGTATCCATGGCACCGGACGCGCTGATATAGCCGATGGAGCCGCAGTAGACACCCCGTCGGGTGGGCTCCAGCTCGGCGATGATCTCCATGGCACGAACCTTTGGAGCCCCGGTTATGGAGCCGCCCGGAAAGGTGGCGCGGAGGAGGTCGATGGCGTCACTCGTGGATTCCAGCTCTCCGATAACGGTGGAGACGAGATGGTGAACCGTGGGATGATGCTCCAGCGCAAACAGCTCGGGTACCCGCACGGTCCCTGGTCGACACACACGGGACAGATCGTTTCGGAGGAGGTCGACGATCATCACGTTCTCTGCCCGATCCTTCTCGCTTTCCGCCAGGGCACGACCCAGGGCTGCATCGTGCATCGGGCCCAGTCCGCGCGGGCGGGTGCCCTTGATCGGCCGGGTCTCGACCAGGTGACTCTCTGAATCAAGACGAAGAAATCGCTCGGGCGACGCGCTGAGGACCTGGAGCTCGCCGAAATCGAGATAGGCCGAAAACGGAGCCGGGTTGCGTCGACGGAGCTGCTCATACAGCCGGAAGGGCGGCGTGCTGAGCTCGCACTGAAAGCGCTGCGATAGGTTGGCCTGAAAGATGTCGCCCGCGACGATGTACTCGCGCACTCGCCGGACTGCGTCGAGGTAACCCCGGTGAGTAAAAGTGGAGTGCAGTCCAATGTCCTCGACTCCTGAGACTCCGGACACCGGGTAAGTGGGTGCGCTTTCTGACGGTCTTGCCGCAGCCGAGCCCTGTCCCAGTTGCGCGGGGCGGCGGCCACCTTTCAGCCGTGCCCGCACCTGGTCTATCCGTTGTCTCGCCCGGCGCGCCCCGTCCGATCCCTTCTCCGGCAAACCAGTGGAGACCAACCAGGCAGTGCCGGTCCGATGGTCCCAGGCAATCACCCAGTCGTACAGACCCAGAATCACGTCCGGAATCGCGAGGTCGTCGTAGCGCGCCGCCGGCAGCCGCTCCAGCACGGCCCCCCAATCGTAGCCCACGTAGCCCGCTATGCCGCCCTGAAACGGTGGGAGCCCGGATAGGGGCGGAATCAGCGGGCGGGGAAGAAGGCTGCGGGCCACGCTCATCGCATCGCCCTGAGCGGAGATCCAGGACCCTCCGCGGTCCCGAATCTCTGTTCTTGATCCCTTGCTTCGGATCAGAGAGACGGGGTCAGCCGAGAGGAAGGAATACTGCTCCAGCTGCTGCGCGTCGCCACCATGGGTGTGTTTGGACGCACTATCGAGGAACAGCAGGTAAGGAAGGTCGAGAAAATGGGCACAGACTTCGATGGGTTCAGCTGTGGTACCGAGTGGCTCCGCCAGGGGAGCGAAGCCTTCGCTCACCCTTCTGCTGCGCCCTCACCCTGGGGGCCTCCGCTCCGAGGTTCGGCAGATTCGCGCTCGCGGGACCTGCGGGAGCGCTGGGTCAGCCGGACATGCTCTGATTTGATGTCATCGGGCGGAGTGAGATATCCCCACGCCAGAGCTCCCTCCTGCCGATACGTTTTCCCCAGGGTGATCGCCAGCTTGGCCTTCAGCAGCTCGCGCCCGAGATAGAAGGCATGGGTCGCCTCGTCCACCCCGAGCTGCAGGAAAATTTCCTGAATATCCGTGCCGCGCACGAAGATCTCGTTATTGAAGACCGTGATGGTCTCACGGTCGGTGAAAATCCGAAAGTTGGGATCGCGCACTGCGGCGTGCAGCTCCCGAAGCTCCGTCTCATCGTACTCGAGAATGACCGGGTCCTTTACGGTCAGGAGCCGGTCGTCGATGCCCTTGGGAACCGTACGGTTGGTGACGGCGTAGTGCATCAACCGGCGGGCCACGTCGATCTCCCGCACCACTCCTCGGGCCCAGGGAATGACCTCGGTCGTGAGCACAGCGGTCACGCCCACCTCCTGGCAAATGGCCAGTAACACGGCGTTCACGCCGGTGGAATCGGCGCTGGTCAGCTCGGTGATGTTCCCGACTCCCATCAGCTGCTGGGCGGCAGGATAACGCCGGTGGATCTCGGCATATCGCTCCAGCGAGGCCATGAAGCCGAAGCCGATGGGCTCGATGACCGGATCGATCAGGTAGGGTATGCCCCAGGCTTCGAGGCTGGCAATGCTTTGCTGCAGGGTGTCCAGACCGGCCCCAAAGTCCGGGATGACCACGACGCGAGCGTTGGTACCGCGAAGATCGCGCGCCACCTCGAGGTTGGAGCTGTTGACGCTCAGCACCAGCTCGGCTCCGGCGCTGACGGCTTCTCTGATCTCGACCGGATCGAAGCTGTCTATGCTGACGCGCATGCCTGCGGAGCGCAGATCCCGAACCGCATTGCCCAGTCCAGGAAACGGGACGCCCGGTGTACAACCGACATCGATGACGTCAGCACCGGCCGCTCGAAAGTAATCCGCCAGGGCACGGAACTCGGTTTCACTCAGCCTGGGCGCGTTGTTGATCTCGGCCAGGATTTCAATCGAGTAGGACCCGTACTGGAGCGGCGACGCGGCCTGCCCGAAGTAGCGCGGAATCTCGCGGAGATCCTTGGGACCCTTTTCGACCACGACGCCAAATCGCTCCTGCAGAACCGCTGTGTCGCCTTCGCACAACCCGGGGATCAGAACCAGGTCGATATTCGCCGGGACCTCCAGGTGCCGGGCAATCCAGGGGGTGGTCATCAGCGCGGCCACGGTAATCTTCAGTACCGCGACAACCGGCTCGAATGGCGAGGCCATCTGGTCCAGCACACGCCGGAGCGCCGGCTCCGCGAGTGTACCGGTGACAAACAGAACGCGATGGACGGGCGGACTGTTGGTCAGGCGGTCGGATCCGGCCGAATCATCTGTCACTGAAATTCACTATTCCTGTCCGCCAGTCCGGCTGTCCGTCCGACGTGCCTAGCGCGGATCCCCCGGCCGAACCCACTTGTTGGGCGTGCCCTCGAGTGCCCCTCCCTGCGGACGCCAGAGCGCAACTTCCTCGATCTTCCGGGCGAGCTCGAAATCCTTGTCGGTGATGCCGCCGGCGGCGTGGTTCTGCAGCTTTACCGTGATCCGCCCCCAGGTGACGGTCAAATCGGGATGGTGATACGCGGCCTCGGCCAGATAGCCGACCGCGTTGACGAGCATCAGCGTGGTGGGCCAGCCGTCAGTTTTGTAGACCCGCCGAATCCAGCCGTCCTCGTAGTACCAGCCGGGCACCTCCTTGAGGCGCTCGGTGATCTCACTCTCGTTGTAAGTACGTTCCTTGGTTGCAGGCATGGTTCTCCTCCAGTCACGAGTCGCCACTCCTCACATCACCACTCCACCATTCACCATAATCATCTGGCCGGTCAGAAAGGACGAGTCGTCCGAGGCGAGGAAGACCGCCGCCCCCGCCACATCCTCTGGTTTGCCCCAGCGGCCCAACGGCGTCATCTCGATGACCTTCCGCCGAAACTTGGAATCAGCTTCCTCACCGAAGGCGGTTTCGATGAAGCCCGGGGCCAGTATGTTGACCCGAATCTCTGGGGCGACGTCGCGGGCAAGCGATCGACTGAAGCTGGCGACCGCTCCTTTTGCCGCC
>Ga0307410_10000306_pt1 | contig 19161 bp, 15 predicted proteins | sample 322Ometagenome_3_FD_203707 | JGI IMG/M metagenome (GOLD analysis project Ga0307410, IMG submission 203707) | Maize rhizosphere microbial communities from greenhouse at UC Davis, California, United States - 322HYB-O-3 | ecosystem: Host-associated > Plants > Roots > Rhizosphere > Soil | place... | reverse complement strand
ATCATGAGGTCGCCGTCGTCATTGACGGTGATCGATTCGTCCCACCCGCCGGCGCGCTCGTACGCGTCGCGCCGCCAGAGCACGGCGCACGGCGGTACCCAGACCCCGGTGAGCCAGCCGTAGAGCGAATCGGGCGGCGGCGGGAAGGGGATGTCGGACGGCACGACCTCCCACGGTCCCGAGCTCACGGTCTGCCGCAGCCTGCGCCACGCACAGACCGCGGCGGCTCCTGGATGGCTCCGGACCGCGGCCACGAGCCCGTGGATCGCCTCGCGGGAGATCAGATCGTCGGCGTCGAGGAACATGAGGAACTCGCCGCGGGCCAGCGCCGCGCCGCGGTTGCGGGCGTGTGCGGCACCACGGTTCTGGGGCAGGGGTGCCACCTGAACACGCTGGTCGTAGCGCCTGATCACCTCCAGGCTCCCGTCACTGGAGCCGTCGTCGACCACGATGTGCTCGACGCGCGGATAGGTCTGCACCGCGACCGATTCTATGGTCTCGGCGACGAACAGCGCCGCGTTGTAGCACGGCGTGACGACCGACACGAGCCCGGGTGTGTAGGTCATTCGTTGACGTCCATTCGCGGCCGCCGGTCAGCGAGTGTAGTAGTCGATGGTTTCGCGCCGCTGGAGCGGCGAGTACAGCCGCTCGACCGTCTCGCGCGCGGCGCGCCCGACCGCCTTGCGGAGCGCGAGATCCTGTCGGAGTCGCTGGATGATCTCGAACGCCTCGGCGTCACTCTCGAAGAGGAATCCGTTGCGGCCGTGCTCGATGACTTCCGCGTACCCGCCGCGGTTGCGGCACACCACCGGGAGGCCGCACGCCATCGCCTCCATCACGACCCGCCCGAACGGCTCGGTCCAGTGGTCGGCCGTTCGATAGAAGAAGCAGTCGAGCTCCCGCAAGAACAGGTTTGGCTCCGCGGCGCCGACCGGCAAGATCTCGATGCGCCGGCCGTCGTGATCCCACCCGACGGATGAGACCTGGGCCAGGCACGTCCCCCCCATGACCCGGACCCGGACTCCGGCCGCGGCGAGCTGCTGGTAGAAGGCGCCATCGCGGTGATGGTGCTTCTCCGGAACATCCCTGCTCAACCGCCCGACGACGAAGTCGGCGCCGTCACCTCTCGCGCGACTCTGTTCTGCTGGTCGGAACATTTCGAGGTCCACTGGAGAGGCCTGCACCACTCCCGGATACCCGACCGAGCGCTTCAGCGCTTCCGATGCGTACACGATCTCGACCGGCCGGGACACCCTCGGAGCCAAGATGGCCAACATGTCGCTGAGGAGGTCCGGGTCCGGGGTGTTGTAGATGACGATCACGCGTCGGGGGCGCGTCAGATGGATCCAGCGACGCGGGCGCCGGTACACCCCGACGAACACGAAGGTGCCAGTCTTCGGAAAGCTCAGCCGCCGGAGTACGATGCGCCGGACCGGGTACGTGCGCTTGAGCGCCGGGTCGGCCGAATACTCCGTCCAGAGGCGGACCGAGCAGCTCTCTTTCAACTCGTCGAACAGCGCTACCGTGCGCAACTCACTCCCGCCGGTGGCATTCCACAGCGGGTTGATCAAGTGGACGGAGCGGAACCGCCGCAGCGCGGCGAGTGCAGGCCATGATGAGTGCCCGACCTGTGGGGCCATGATAGCCCGTCCCGGCCGCATCGTCGTCACCGCCCCACCCCGGTAACCACGCTCGCGTACGCCTCGCGCGTCGCGGCGGCGATGCGGTCCCACGCCAGTGCTTCCAGGGGGGGCCGCGGCGGACGGGGCGTACCGACGGCCCAGGCGATGGCACTGGCGAGGCAGGCGGGGGTGAGCTCGCCCTGGTACGTCCGCACCCACCCCGCCCCGACCATCTCCTGCAGCTCGGTGAGTGAGCCCATCCGCGGCACCAGCACTGGCCGATCGAACGAAAGTGCCAAGAGGGCGCTCCCCGAGTTCAACACCTCACTGAAGGGCAGCACCACCAGGTCGGCCGCTGCCAAATAGAGGAGGATCTGCTCGTTAGGTATCCATCCAAGGTGCAGGCGAACCCGCGGATCATCGCCGGCCGCTGCGCGAACGTCCGCGGCCACATCGTCCGATTTCGGCTCCCCGGCCACGAGGAGAGTCAGCGCACGGTCCGCCAGCGCCCGGAACGACCCTATCAACTGCGGCACGTTCTTGTAGCGCCGCACGAGCCCCACGAAGGACACCACGTTCGAGCGAGCATCGATGGCGAGCTTGTCTCGCGCGGCGGCCTTGGGCAGGTCGAGCGAATAGGCATCCCGGTAGTGTCCCGCGGGAATGACGAACCCGGGGATGCGCCGCAGTTCCGGGAATCGGGCCAGCACCGCCTCCTGTCCGCTGTGACTGAGGCTGATGTACCCGTCCAGGCGTGGAATGAAGGCACGCCAGAACCAGCGCTCGAGCGTCGGATACAGGCGCTCGTGGGAGTGCAGGTTGTGGACGGTCCACACGATCTTCGCGCCCCGCGAGCGCGCCCACCGCAGCATCCCGAGCGCCGAGACCACCCGCCGAAGCGCCCGGACCGAATTGCCGTCGTTCAGGTGGCCTTCCGGCCAGTGCACGTGCACGAGATCGTACCGTCTTCTCAGCAGCCGCCGGTGAGAGTAGTCCTTCACCACAACGCCGCCGGCAGCCACCATATGCGTGTAGAGCAGCCAGGTGTACGGATTGGCGAGACGATGGTGGAACGCCGGGGATGCGAGGACGCGAAGGTCCGGACGCTGTTCGCCCCGGGGCCGGGGCAGCGACGCGACGCTCGGGGCGTGAGCCGGCCCCACACTCCGCCTCGCGTGGAAGCTCCCATCGAGCCTCGTGCCGCCAAGGCTCCCGGACCGGTCCGCGTACCGCGACCGCATCAGTCGTGGCCGGCGGCTGTGGCCGCGCGAGCGCGGCCCTTCATCGCGACATCCCGTGGCGAAGCTCCTCGCCCCAGAGGGCGAGGAACAGGCTGCGGCGGAGCACTGCCTCACCCGGCGTGCCGCCCACGTCTTGTCGGAAGCGCTGATACTCCGACCGAGCGTGGATCAGCCAGACGAGAAGGCGCAGGGCGCCGAGCGCTGCGGCTGGAATGCGGAGCTGCGCGGCGTACCGGCCGAGGCACTCGCGTGACGTGCTCCCGACGAACGTGCCGGGGTCGAGTGCTGCGCGATACGACGCCCGCCGATGCCCTGCATCGACGGCTCCGTCGAGAAAGAACCCCCAATAAGTCAGAAAGTAGATCAGATCCAACGCCGGCAGGCCTTGCAGCTCGGCACTCTCCCAATCGAGCACGCCGAGATCGCCCCGAGGCGTGAGCAGCACGTTCCACGGGGAGAAATCCCGGTGCTCGCAGACGAGGGGGAGGGGCCCGAGATCCTTGAGCCGCGCCTCCGCTTCGCGGACCATGCCGTGGTCGAGCACCGCGCCGAAGGCATCGACGAAATCGGCCAACGCCCGCTCGACCAACCGTCCATGCCACTCCTGCTGTGCCGTGGACACAGCCCCCTCGCCGAGCGCACCGATCCAGGCCGTCGCCATGAAGGCAAGCTCGGCGAACCGCGGGGTTCCACCCAGCGAGACCAGCGGCGTCCCCCTCACGACGCTCTCGCCCACAGTGTACACGCTTGCGTGTGTGCGCGCGAACAGTAGCCGCGGTATCCCCGCACGTCCTGCGAGCACCCGCAGTGCCTCCGCCTCCCGGTGCAGGGGCCCGAGCGACTCGGGCACACGCGGAATCTTGATGACTAGCGCCGGCTCGCGGCGCGACTCCGCGAATACCAGCGCGATCACCTTGCTCACACTGCGCGGCCCGCCGGTCTGAAGGAGGAGCGACGGACGTCGCGGGGCGGGGCCGAGCCCCCACGACTCCCAGCCCTCGCGCACCTGCGCGATCAACTCGGCGGCAAAGTCCGGGTAGCTCGCCGTCTGGTGCCCCGCCGCGGACAGCCGCGTAACCGGCGCGTGCTGATCGGCCGGTTTTCGCGCGACCACGCAGATCGGGCGGTTGATTCGCGCGGGATAGCCCGAGAGCCAGAGCGCGCGACGAAGCGCACGGGTGACCCGACGCCGGAGCGGCGCCGGCCCCCCGCGCTGCTGGAGGAAGTACCGAGTCGCCGCCGTGCTGTCGAGCGGAACCCACGCGCCCGCCGCCGCCGGGTCGGGACGTGGCGCATAGCACGTGACGCCCACCCACCCCATCCGCGCCAGTCGCCTGCGGATCCCGTAGGGTCCGCCCGAACGAAGCCGCCTCCACTCCGTGTAGCATGTACCACCTGGACGAAGCGCCGCCCAGGCGGCGCGCAACGTCGCCAAGTCAGGATCCACGGCGACCACCGTGTCGCAGCCACCGATGGCCGCCGCTGTCGCGGGATCGACCACGCGTGAGACCGCCGCGACCGCTCTGGCGAGTGCGTCGCCGGTGAAGCACACGCTCGTACCGCCTTCAGGCGTCCCGGCCAGGAACCGCCAATCGGCACGCCGGAGGAGGCGGTTTCGCGCCGACTCGCGCAATGGTGAGGCGGTTCCGGAGGCGACCGGCAGACTACTCATGCGCAATCCCGCCCCTTCCGGCCAGCACCCGGTCGTAGAGTCGCATCGTGCGCGCGGCCATGTGCTCGGCGGCAAATTGCTCCCGCACTCGGCGCGCCGCCGCGGCGGCGAGTCGTTGCGCGAGGTCCGGGTCATCCAGGACTGAGCGAATGGCTCCGGCGAGCGCGTCCGCCCGACCGGCTGGCACGAGGAGCGCGCTCTCTCCATCGATGACGGCTTCGCGGGTCCCACCGATGGCCGTGGCGACGATGGGCTTGCCGGCGGCCATCGCCTCGAGCACGCAGATGGGAAGTCCTTCCACGAGCGAGGGCAGCACGAAGACGTCGGCCGCTGCGAGAAGCCCAGGAATGTCGGTGCGATGTCCCAGAAACCGCACCCGATCGGCCACTGCCAGGGCAACGGCATGGCGCTCCAAGTCGCCGCGCTCGGGTCCCTCGCCCGCGATCAGCAACTCCACGTCCGGAAGGTGCGTTGCCGCTTCGAGCAGGTGGTGAATCCCCTTCCGGCGGACCAAACGCGCAATCGCAAGGACCACGCGGCGCCCGGTCGCGTGCCGCAGAGACATCTCCGGTGCGGCTGCCGCTCGCGTCTCATCAAACGGGGCGAGCGCGATCCCGTTTTGAATTACTTCCACTCTACTTTTCAGGCCCGCATATCCGCTGAGCTCCTCACCCATCCTCTCGGACACCGCGATGTATCGATCGACGGCCAGAGACACCAGTTGCTGGCGGATGCGAGCGCGGCGTGATTGAATCCCGGAGAACAGGTGCTGCGTCGCGATGACGACAGGAATCCTCGCGGCGCGGGCCGCCAGGATCGCGCGGGAGCATCGGAGCGGCCAGCTCAAGTGCACGTGGAATACCGAGGGGCGAACGTGCCGGAGCATCCTCACGACCGCCGGGAGGCGCAAGGCGTCGCGCCGCCGTGAGATTCGAGGCACCGTTCGCGTGACGACGCCGAGGCGATTCGCTTCGACGAGCAGCTGATCGAGCCCCGGCGCTTCGTGGTGCATGAGCACCGGTCTCCACCGCTGCTGGTCCATGCCGCCAAGCAGTGTGAGTAACATGCGCTCAGCGCCGCCAAACTCCCGGCTCTCGGTGAAGTGCACCACGGTGCGCGCGTTCATCGCCGCTTCCATTCGCGCACGTCAGGCCCGACACCGAGCCAGAAGAAGTAGTCCAGCGCCAGTCGGTAGTAGCGATGCAGCTTGGGTGAGCGTCGCCGCTCCAGGCGGCCCATGACCCAGATCACCCCTCGAGGCGTTGCGTGCACGACCCTGCTCAGACGAAGCAGCGCGGCTCGGAGCAGACGCCACTTCCGTGACCCGCTGTGATAGTGGCCGAGGCGGAGGTTCGGGAGCGTCCCGGGATGCTTTCGCACAGTGAGGACGGCCGTCTCTCCCTTCGCGACACTGTCCCGGGCCAGCGCCGCGAAGTCCTTCTCGTAATGCTGCGCCGCCGCCGCCTCTCGGCTGTACACGAGTTCCACGCCGGCAGCGAGGAGGCGGAGGGCAAGCTCGCCGTCTTCGTTTCCGTAGACCTTGAACCCCTCGTCGAACAACCCAATCCCCAGGAGGAGCTCCCGGCGGATGGAGAGATTCCCGCTGTAGAAATCACGAAAGCCGATGACGTAGCCAGGCTGCGCCAGCTTTGCATCGTGGCGCTCGAACTTGGCCCGGATGTAGGTGGCCGCCGATGGCGAGCGGTCGTCCACTGTGACGGGCACGGCGCCGAGCACCGCTCGCCGCGCCCTGCTCTCGTGAGCTGCGGCGTGCGCCGCCAGGAAGCCGGGGGCCGGTTCCATGTCGTCGTCCAGCAGGACGAGCACTTCGCCCCTGCTCTCGGCGATGCCGGCGTTGCAGGCCGCGGCGCGTCCCCTGTTGGGGTGCCAGATCGCCCGCACCGGCAAGATGCCGGCAAAGCCGCCGATCATTTCCCGCGTCCCATCCACCGACCCGTCGATCGACACGACGACCTCGAAGTCGGTGCGCGGAAGCGTCTGCTCGAACAGCGCGCCGAGCAGGCGCCTGACCGACGCAGAGCGCTGGTACGTCGGGACCACGAGGCTGATACGCGGGACCGCGGCGGTCATGCGCTCGCCCATCTCGCACGGAGCCGAACGTGTGCGGCAGAGTCGTCTGGCCGCGCCTCCGACCAGCGCGCGAAGAACCGATCCCTCTGCCCTGCCACCTCACGCACGTACTGTGCGAAGACGTTCGCTGGAGTCTCTTCCAGGTCTGCGCGCTCGGGGTCCGGGTCGCGAGTGGAGGTGTACGTGGCCAGGTCGCACCAGAGCCGCACGGCCAGCACCGGCGCGAACCGGCGGTCGATCTCGAGCGCATCCATGTAGTGGAGGATTCCCTCCCGCAGTGTTCCCGAGATCGGGTCGTCGGGGCCGAGGAAGAGCGCGCTGAACGGGCGCAGCCCGTCGTAATCGCGGCGCAGGTCGCGGCTCCAACTCGCGGCGAAGTTGAGCAGGTCCACCAGCGGCTCTCCGGGGCGCCCTCCCGCCCAGTCGAGCACGGCGATGCGGTCGGCGCTCCGGCAGATATTGTTCGGCGTGAGGTCCGCGTGCGCCCAGACCGTCGGGAGCGAAACGTCGGCCAGCACGGCCGAGCGCCGCCGCACCTCGGCGAACAGTGCCTGCACCGGAGGCGTCGTGCCGAAGCACTGATCGTAGGCGGCTAGGGTATCTCCCAGGGTCCGGGCCGGTGAGGATCTGCCCCACGGCTCGCGACTCAGCTCTGTCTGGCGGTGAAAATCAACCAGCCAGGCGACAACGCGTCGGAAGTCTCCGAGGTGCCGGCGGGCGGACGCGCGCCAGTCGCGCGTGTCCGTCGAGAGGGGGCGCCCCGGCACCACACTCTCGGCGGCGGCGACGAGATCGCCCCAGACGACCCTCCCGAGCGGCCGGGGGACCGAATCGCCCGTCTCGCCCCTCAGCCGCGCGTGAAGCTCGGCGAGCACACGTTGCTCGTTCTCGGTGATGTCGTTGCGGAGCGGCGACCGCGAGACCTTGAGCGCGGCGAGCGGCTGTGCGCCGTCGGCGGTGAATGGCAGCAGCACGACGCGGCGGTTCCGAGGCGTCAGCACGAGCGGGCGCACCCCGGGCCGCTGCAGCCCGGGCACGTCGAACGCGAGGCCGAGCAGCGAGGCGGCAGCCGTATGCGGCGGGCCGGCAATGGCCGTCACCGCGCAGCACGGCACGAGCGACGGGCGACGGCTCGCGGCGACGCGCGCGGCGACGCGCAGCGCGATTCCCTTGAGCGCACCGCGCGGGGAGGCCGCAGGGCGCAACGTCGCGAAATACCACCTGAGCGCGGCGGGGGAATCCAGTGGCACGTAGGCGTCGCGCCGCCGGAAGTCGGGGTGACACCAGTATACGCCAGTCTCCGTCAGCCCTGCGTCGCGCAGCGCGCGACGCAGCCCCGCTGGCCTGAGCGCGCCGCGCGCACCCCGGCCGACCTCCGCGTAGAGCACGCCACCCGGCTCGAGACTTCGCGCGGCCGCGGGCAGCTCGTCGAGGGCTTCGTGGAAGCACGCGACGGCATCGGCCACGGAGTCGCGTGGCGGCTCGCAGCTCACGCGGCGGGCGATGCCGGCGTGCACGGCGTGCTCGGCGAGCCCGGGTGGAGCGCCGAGGAGCACCAGGTGGCGGAACGACCCCCCGGCCGGCGTCGGCAACAGAAAGCGCCAGTCGAGCGCGCGGAGCGCGAACACCGTCGGCGCGGCCGGCGCCCCTCGGCTCCGTGCGAGTGTCTCAGCCATCCGCGCTCGATCCTGCCGGATGAACTCCGGGTCTGCTCGTCGCGGCCTCATTGCGCTGTGCCATCATCCACCCGCTCGGGCGGTACTCTTGGTAGCGGTAGCCGAACACGCCGCTGATGTTGCCCGCCGCCTCGCAGATGCGCCGTAGGGAATGAACGGTCGCGGGCTTGCCGGAGAGCAGCGCTGGCGGGAGGCCGACGATCCCTCGGGCTAGCTTCCGTACCTCGCGGAGCGCGAGCCGGACGCGACTGCCGGGGCGGAGATCTCGCTCACACAGGCTCCAGGTGTTACCGACCCGGAACGACCGGCGCAGAAACCAGCCGAGAGTGGCCCTCCCCGGTGGCACGTCCTCGTACACGACGGCCTCGTTGGCCCAGACGATCGTGAAGCCGCGAAGGCGAGCGCGAAGGAAGAAGTGGGTGTCGCTCCCACCACTCAACGCGAAGCGCTCGTCGAACTCCCCGACCGCGTCGAACACCGCCTTGCGCACCAGCGTGTTGCCGGTTGTTGCCCGCTCCCGCCGGGTGCCGGTCGGGCGGTGTTTGGGCTCTAGGAACCCACCTCGCACCATCCAGTCCGGGACAGCGTCCTGATAGCGGCGCAATAGCGCCCCGTTGACGACATCCGCCCCGTACACGCGCTGCACGTGCAGGAGCTCGTCCAGCCATGAGGGTTCCGGCACCTCGTCGTCGTCGATGAAGACGATGAACTCCGCCCACGGCCCGGCGCAGCGCAGCGCGCGATTGCGCGCGTAGGGGATGCCGAGGCGCGGCTCGCTGTCGTAGTGCAGGTGCCATCCCCAGGAAGGGCGTACGGCGGCGCACACGTCCGAGGCCCCGCCTGGCGCGCCGTTCTCCACGACGATGACGCGCAAGTCCGGCGTCGGTTCCTTCGTGTATACCTGCCGGTCGATCCCGTCGAGCAGACCTCGCAACCCCTGGGGCCGCCTGCACGTGGCGACGCAGATGGCGACGCGGGTCGGGCGGTCGGCGGCCCATTCTTCGCTCGACCCGCCAGCAGGAGCGGAGCGCTCGCCGGGGTCAGACACTCCCACCTCCCGCTCTCCGCCGGTCATGGGTGCCTCGCCGCCGAAAGCCGGCGGAGTGCGCGGAGGGCGGCGCTCACCCTTCTCTGGAGTAGCTCGCCGGGGGTGCGGGCGGTTCGCAGCCGTACGATAAAGTCCGGAAGCGTGTCAAACCCTGTGATCGGAACGCGGCGTAGCGCGAACACGTCGTCCCCGGGGCTGAATAGCCCGACCTGTACCGAGCACGCCGACCGGTAACCGGCATCGACAGCGGTGGCGCGCACACGTTCGTCGTACGACCCGAAGGGGTAAGCAAGATGTCGCACCGGCTGTGCGAGGAAGTCCTCCAGCGTCTCGCGTGAGCGAACGAGCTCCTCGCGGCACGCTGCGGCGGAGACCTGCGCCAGCCGAGGGTGGGTGAGCGTGTGTGCGCCGCAGGTGTGCCCGGTCTCGATCAGGGTGCGTACGGCGTCCCAATCAGCAAGCGGGAGCTCCGGCGCGAGTTCCTGTCTCAGCCAGCGGCTCGCCCTTCCTACCAATCCGGCGACGAGGTAGAACGTGGCCGTGAAGCCGAACTTCGCGAGCAGGGGCGCGGCGTAGCGGACGCAGTCGCGGAAGCCGTCATCAAAGGTGATGACGACCGGACGTGCCGGAAGCGGTCGCATGCCGCCTCTCGCATCCAACAGCGTGTCCAAGCTGATGGACGTGTACCCGGTCGCAGCGAGCCAACGCATCTGTGCAGCGAACGCGCGCGGCGTGACACAATACTTGCGAAAGGAGGCGTCGGGATGCGGCGTCACTTCGTGGTACATCAGGATCGGCACGCCCCGTGGCGGCACCGCGTGGGCCGGGCGTGTCACGGGCGGCCCCCGTCCGAAGCGACCAGAATCTCGACGGCTGGCTTCGTCGCCCTGATCGTGATCAGGAGCTCGAAGTCTGCGTCGTGGTGTTCCAGCTCCGCCGGACGCAGCTCCTCAGCGGCGAGACCGTGCAGGAAGGCCGTCGCGACGAGCACGTTGCCATACGCCTCCACCTGCACGGACGACGTGGGGAAGACCCGTGCGAAGAGCTGTCGGGCCGACAGCGTGGTGAAGCGCCAGTAGTCACCCCAGCGCTCCATATCGTGACGGACGATCTGGCTGATGCCCGGCACCGTCGCGAGCACCACCCCGCCGGGGCGCAGGATGCGGTGAATGGTTCGGATGGCGCTGGGCACGTCCTGGATGAACGGGAGCACCTGCGTCAGGATGATGCAATCGAACGTATCCGACGCGATGTGAGGCGCAGATACCAGGTCCGCAACGATCGTGGCCTGGGCATTGCCGGGCGCGGCGTGCAGGACGTCGCTGCGGGTCACGCGGTTGCCGCCAAACCGGCGCGTGTAGCTCGCGTCTTGGACTTCCAATACCCGCCCGCCGATGTCGTGGGCGTGCCGCGTGAGGAAGGTCTCGATGTAGTAGCGATCAACCGGGAGTTTACCCCTGTCCTTGCCCCACTTGCGGCTGATCGGGGTCAACCTGCGAAGGTCGCCGAAGCGTACGCAGCCGGCTGGAGGGAGGTACTCCCGACCCCGCCACAGCGCACCAAGGCGGCGGCGGGCGCCATCCGGTAGCATTCGCCGCGCGAGCCGACGCGTTGCTCGAACGACGGCGCGAGCTAGCCCAGACACGTACCGCGGCAGGCGCGGCCGCGGCGCCGAAGCGTCACCCGTTCCTGGCCGTTCGCGCTCCACCCGTGGACCGGCACCACCGAGTTCGCCGCCGCGGATCTCTGGTGCACCAGCACCCGAGGCCGGAGCACGGGTGCCCGCGCGCCAGCTCGCGGTGAGGTGTGCCGCGAGCACCCGTGACCTGCTCGGGCGCCCCGCTCCGACGCTCTGCACCAGCATGGCTTGCCTTGCCAGTGGACGCGCCTGGGTCGCACCGCCGTCGCGGGTCATTAGCGTGATTCCACTGCCGCACGTGCGAGACCGCTGCGGCGGGTCACGAGCTCGATGACGCTGGTGCGCACTCGACGGAGTCGCCGGAGTACCTTCGCGGCTAGTGGGTATCGATACGGCAGCGAGCGCCGCCGGGCCAGTTGCCACAACTGGGTCCCCCGGTGACCGTGCTCCGAGAGATAAGTCTCGAGCCACGCGAGATAGGCCTTCCGCGCCTGAATTCGGCCCCCGGTGCGTTCCACGATCGTGGAGCTCGAGCCGTCATGCTGGCGGTACTTCACCCAACAGCGGTCCGCGACGTACACGCCGCCGACCAGCGCGATCTTCACGAAGAACACGCGATCCTCGTATACCGAGAATGCCCGCTGCTCCTCGAAGCCGCCCACGTCACGCACGGTGGCGAGACGGAGGAGCGCGTCCGAGGGTAGGGGGGCCCGCGCGCCTCCCCCGAGTAGTGCAGTCAGCAGGAGTGGCGGTGCCAGCACGCTTCCAGCGGTGACGCCGGGATCGGGCTCGTAGTCGCGCGTCGCGTCTTCGGGAAGGCCGCTCCAGCTGTACCAGTAGCGCATCCTGCCGTAGACCACGGCGGCATCACCGTGCCGCTCGAGGTACGCGACCTGTTCCTCGAGCTTCGTCGGTAGCCATACGTCGTCGGCGTCCAGGAATGCGACGTACTCCCCGGAGGCGTGCCGAATTCCGACATTACGTGAGGCGCTCACCCCGCGGTTACTGCCATCGGGGTGTTCGAGGCGACGCACCCGCACTGGGTCTTGTGCCACGTAGCTGTCAGCCAGGCTCTTGCTGCCGTCCTCCGAAGCGTCGTCCACCAGCAAGAGCTCCCAGTGCGGATAGCTTTGTGCCTGGACGCTCGCCACCGCTTCGCCGAGAAAGCGCTTCGCATTCCGGAATGGAATGACCACCGTTACGAGCGGGTGCGGACGGCCGCGGTCCTCGCGCTCCGCCGAGGGCTCACTTGGCTCACTTGGCTCGCTGGGCTCAGCCGCCATTGGCCGACGCATCTGCTCGCTCCCGTTCACAGGGCACGACTCGACGGCGCGGCGGCGCCGGTGCGCGGCGACCGAGACCGCAGACACTCTCTCTGAGCTCCATGCATGACTGTGCTCCTCGCCCGAGTTCCGGAACAGGCTGTGGCCGTATCATCTCAGCGGTAGCGGACCCGCGCTCGCGCGCGGCCGACGCCTTTGCAGCCACGACCACACCGGCTTCGGCAGCACCCGACGGGCGGTGCTCCGCACCCTCGGTTCACCCCAGCGGCGCCAGGACCCGCGCACGAACGCCTGCCACCCGTTATTCGGTCGCGGCAACCGCCCGGCGACGGTCACTTTCCAGCGGAATCTCCAGCCCTCATCCCCCCGCAGGATCTCGATGCGCGGGATCCGGTACGGGTCTACGCCGGGGCGCACGAGCCCCGGTTCCACGGTGAAGGCCGCGTGACAACCCGCACTCTCCACCGCCGTCCGCACCTGCTCGTCGGACTCGCCATACGGGTAGGCGAACAGCCGGACGGGGCCCAGCCCGATCCTCCCCAGATCCTCGCACGAGCCACTCACTTCGTCGGCTAGTTCGGCCGCACCCGCGCGGGGCAGCTGCTGGTGCGTCCGCGAGTGGGCGCCGATCTCCACGCCGCCGCGGACAAGCCGCCGCAATCCATCGGCGTCGAGCAGGGCGAGCTGCGACCTCCCGGGTGACCGGCCCCAGTCGTTCGCGCCCCCAATCCGCCCCGTAACCGCGAATGCGACGGCGGGAATGCCGTGGCTCTCCAAAACCGGGAGCGCGTGCTCGAGGACACTTTCGTAGCAGTCGTCGAACGTCAACAACACCGGCCGACGTGGGAGTCCGCCGGCGCCGCGGACGAAGCGCACCACTTCGTCCGCACTCACGAACTGATACCCGGCCCGCCGGAGCGCCGCGACCTGCCGCCGGAAATCTTCCGGCCGCACACCGTACGGCGCGAACCGCCCGGCTCCGGCGGTGTCCGCGATCGCGTGATACGCCAGCACGCGCAGGGGCCGCCGCCGCGGGATTCCGCCGGCCTCGCGCACGCCGCGGCAGTACTCCACCGCCTGCGCAACGGAGAACAGGCGATTCGCCAGCGGCCCCTGACGGCCGCGCTCCACGAGGGCGAGGGCCAGCCACCGGAGCGGCGCCGCGAGCACTGGGAGCACGGCCAAGCCCCGAAAGATCGGGCGATTCAGCGGTCGGTCGAGAACCTGGCTCGCGATCTCCGGGTGCTTGCGCGCGAACTTGACGCTCGCCCGGCCTGACTCTCGCCACTGGCGGAGGAAGTGGCGTGGTCGCACGGTGTATCGCTGCCGGCTGATCGCGTTCGGGTTGAACACGGCCGCGTAGCCGTGCCGCAGGAGCCGGTAACCGAAGTCCACGTCCTCGTTTCCGAACGACCCCGCATGCGTCAGGCGCGCGTCGAAACCGCCAACGGCGTGGAACGCCTCCCGCGAGACGGAAATCTGGCCACCGACTAGATCCGAGATCCGCACGCTCGCGCCCGGAGCCGACAGCCGCAGGGCGCGGCGATCCACCCACCGCTTGACCCACGTGCTCAGCAGTCCGGGGGGGGAGTCCGGATGGAGTGGGATATGCCCCAGCACTATCCCCGCCCCCTCCCGGTGCGAACGATCATGCTCCGCCAGCAGCCCCGGATCCGCTTCCATGTCGTCGTCCATGAACAGCACGATGTCCCCTCGGGCCGCGAAGCCGCCGGCACTCCGGGCAGCCGCCGACCCCTGATTCGGCTGCTCGAGCACCATCAGGGGGAAGGGCACCGCGAGCTCCCTCAGCGCGGCGGCAGTGCCGTCGGTCGAGCCGTCCACGACGACGATCACCTCGAAGGGGCCGGCGAAGACCTGGCTCGCCAGCGCGCGAACGGACGCCACGACCAAGTCGCGGCGCTGGTAGCTCGGGATGACCACGCTGAAGCGCATCACCGGGGTCCGGTCAAACGCCCGCGGCCGGGCGGTTCGCTGCGACGCCGGCAGGTGCGCCAGCCCGGCGCCCTCCCGACGTGCGGCGCTCGTCGCCGGGCATCCCACCCGCTTCGGCGACCCCCCGCCAGTACTCGTACCACCGAACTTTCTTGAACCACCGTGCCGTTCGGGCGTCCGTGCGCCCCTGCTCGGCGCGCCTGACGATCACCCACCGGAGCACGGCCGCCACTGGGGGGATCATCCACCGTCGACGCTGCGCCAGCTTCCTGCGGCTGAAAATCACGCCCATCTGGTCCGGGTGCTTGTGCACGAAGCGGACGTCTGCCCGGCCCACCTCACGCCAGCGGCGCAAGTACTGGCGCGGCGTGACGACGTACATCTGCCAACTGATCGCCTGCGCGTTGAACACTACCCGGCAGCCGCTCTCCAGCAGCCGGCAGCCGAAATCCGTGTCCGCGTTGCCGGACGTGGCCTGCTGCCGGAAGCGGGTGTCGAAACCCGTCAGCCGCGCGAACAACTCCCGCCCCACGGAGAGCTGCCCCGTCAGCATGTCCGCCAGGGACAACTGCGCGCCGGGAGCGCTCAGCCGCTTGGCGCGGCCTTCCGCCCACCTCTTCACTCCGTCGGCCAACAATCCCCCCGGCGACTCGGGGTGCGACGGGATGTGCCCCATGACGGCCGCCGCGCCCGCGCGATGCGACGCGTCGTGCTCCGCCAACAACCTGGGATGCGCCTCCATGTCGTCGTCCAGGAACAAGAGCAGCTCCCCCCGGGCCAGTGCCGCGCCGTGATTGCGCGCCGCCGCCGACCCGCCGTTCGGCTGTTCCACGACCGTCAGGGGAAACGGCACCGTCAGCGCCCGGAGGGCCTCCCCCGTATCGTCCGTGGATCCGTCCACCACCACGATCACCTCGAAGCCGCCGCCGAACTCCTGGCGCGCCAACGCCGCGACGTTTCGCACGACCAGGTCGCGCCGCTCATACGTCGGGATGATTACACTGACGCGTAGGCGAGCCGGATCGGGATCCGTCGTGCGAGCAGGTATCGGGGCCATGTGGGTTCAGACTTCTCGTGTAACGCCTATGGGTTGGCTTGACAGTCGGACCGGGAGATTCCGGGAACACCGGACGCCTCGAGACCTGTCAGCTAGGCGACCGTGCCGACTCCCGGGCGCCCACCAAGTAGCTGACCTTGCGCTCCGTCGGAGACGGCCAATGAGCCCAGCGGAACGCGCCCTCGCGCGCTCGCAAGTCGGCGAAGAAGCGGCCGTTGTCCACGCCGCGGTACCTGTCCTCGTAGGCGAAGAAGTAGTGGTCGGTCCGCACCATCGGGAGAAACCAATTCCGGAATGCGATCGGCGTCTCGCTCAACGACCACGTACCCAGGAAGAGATCAGCGACGCTCTCGCCGGTGACGCTGCCGAGATCGTCGGCACTGTTGGCGCACGACACCATGGGCCCGTGGTGCGCCGTCTTCGTCGCGCTGACTGGGATCCCGATCGACGTCAAGTAGTAGCGCTGTACGGCGCTCATCTCGGGCAGATCGTAGATGACGTAATGTCCTCGAAAGCCGAGTTGCCAGACGAGACGTGCCATGCTGCCGTACCCGCCGCCGAATTCGATGATGAGTCCGAACTCGTCGACCCGCCGGCCCGCCGTTCGCTCGAAGTGGGAGAGGGCAAAGGCGTGGTGTATCAGGTTCCAACTGGTCTCCGGCCACGCCGGGCAGCGGTCGGGCCGACCGGTTGGCGACTCTCTGACGGCCGCGCGCCAGCGCGTCGCCCAGTCGGGAAGCGCAGTGACGGCGCACAGCTCTTCGGGCAGCGGTCCCGCGTTGTACAGCGACCGCCGCGTCAACTCCCACTTCAGGAACGCGCGCGGGTCGCGCTCGGCGAACAGCCGGCGGAACTGCCGCCTGAATTCCAGCCACACGTTCTCCAGACCCACCACCGGCTCAGGTAGCGGGTCGAGCGCGGCGAGCTCGTGGCGAAGCGCGCGTATGAGGGACGCCTCGGCATTCGTCGGGGGCAGCAGAAGCGTGCTCCGTAGGCGGCGAACGATCTTCGGACCATTCAGCCGCGCACGCCGTCGCACCGCCGCCAACAGCCGCCGAGCTCCTTGCCCACTGGGCACGCGGATCTCCCTCGAGTGAGAACGCTGGCTTGGATCAGGACCCTGACGCCGTTGAGGTCAAACCTGAACCTCGGACTCGTGTGTCGAATCAGTGGTCGGCGCGCCTGGCGCTGCTCCCCACGGCTGGTCGTCGTTGGCGATTGCCGCGACTTGGTAGTCGCAGAAGACGGGGCCGTCGTAGCGTGGGTCGTACCGAGGTCCCCACGCGCGTCGCTGGCGGTCGAACACCTCGAAATGGAGCGCGGGCTGGAGGCGGTCGTGGCGCTCGACCAAGTCGCCCAGCCACAGGTCCAGCTGGTACGCGCCTGGCCTCAGCGGCAGACTGGGGATCGCCACACGCCACGTGCTCTGTCCCTCTGGAAGTGACGCTCTCGATCCGTTCGCGGTGGTGCTGCCGCTCAAGAGCGTGGCGCCAAAGTGATCTCGCAATGCGAACCCGACGGTCGCGCGAGGGACGGGCGCCGTGGCGCTCACTCTCAACGTCATCTCGAGGGGTCCGCCGGGATACGGACGGAAATCGACAGTCTGGTCCGGGCTTCCGTAGCGAATTGCCTCGACGCGGGACACGCCGGAGCCGGTCCGCTCCGCGGACGAAAGATCGAGCCACTGGGCTGGGGGCGCCTCCGAGACACCGCTGGCGAGATACTGCCGGACTACTTCCGTGGTGTCGCCCTCGGCCACGACCTGCCCGTCTTTGAGCAGGATGGAACGCGTGCACAGCCGCTGAACGGCACCCAGGTTGTGACTGACGAAGAGGACCGTGCGGCCTCCGCGCGCGACGTCGTCCATCTTGCCAAGACACTTCCGCTGGAACTCGGCATCGCCGACCGCGAGCACCTCGTCGATGATCAGTACCTCCGGCTCGAGGTGCGCCGCCACTGCAAAGGCGAGGCGGACGTTCATCCCGCTCGAGTAGTGCTTGACTGGTGTGTCGATGAAGGGCCCGATCCCGGAGAACTCGACGATCTCGTCGAAGCAGCGCCTGATGTACGCGCGATCCATGCCGAGAATGGAGCCGTTCAGGTAGACGTTGTCGCGACCGGTGAGTTCCTGGTGAAATCCGGTGCCGACTTCGAGCAACGAGCCGACCCGGCCGCGCACCTCGGCATAGCCGGTCGTCGGGTCGGTAATGCGCGAGAGGATCTTGAGGAGCGTGCTCTTCCCGGCGCCGTTTCGCCCGATCAGTCCGAGCACCTCGCCCTCGTCGACGGTGAACGAGACATCGCGCAGGGCCCACATCGTGGGACTCACCCCGCCGCCGCCCAGGCGGCGCACCTCCCGCAGACGGCGTAGGTTGCGCACCGGCGCCGTCACAGCGCGCGCGATCGCGTCGCGCAGGTTCTTGGTCCCGACGCGGGCCGCTCCAATCCGGTACTGCTTCCCGAGGCCGACCACCTCGATCGCGCGGTTCGACATGGTTGCTCAGGCGACGTCGGCGAATGTTCGCTCGGTCCCGCGGAAGAAGAGCGTCCCGGCCACCAGCACCGCGCTGCTGGAGAGCAGGGCAACCAGGAGCTCCGGCCACGGTGGCGCCTCACGCGCGAGCAGAACCGATCGGAAGCCCGCGATCACCCCGACCATCGGGTTCAGTGCGTAGACGGTGCGCAGCTCCCCAGGCACCAGGGAGAGTGGATAGACGATCGGCGAGGCGTACATCCAGAGTTGGACAAGGAATGGCGTGATCTGCTTGACGTCGCGGTATTGCACGTTGAGCGCCGACAACCAGCTCCCCACGCCTACCGCGGTCATCATGGCGATGAGCAGCGAGAGTGGGAGGACGACGAGCGCCCACGGCGATGGCACGAATCCGTGCCCTGCGAGCACCAGGAGCAGCACGACGAACGCGATCGCGAAGTCAACCAGCCCCGCGAACGCGGGCGCCAGCGGGATGACCAGCCGCGGGAAATAGATCTTGGTCAACAGGCCGCGGTTGCTAAGCAAGCTGCTGGCGGCCCCGTTGAGGGCGCCCGCGAAGTACGCCCAGGGCACCAGCGCCGCGAGCGCGAAGACGGCGTAGGGAACGCCCTCGGAAGGGATGCGCGCGAAGCGGCCGAAGATGACGGTGAACACCACCATCGCCATCAGCGGCTGAATGACCGCCCACCCGGCGCCGAGCACGGTCTGCGCGTACCGCACCTTGACGTCGCGCCAGACGAGGAAGCCGAGCATGTCACGCGCGGACCACAGCTCGCGCAGGTCCACCTTCGGCCAGCGGCCGGCCGGCGCGATGCGGACCACGCGCGCCGGGACGGGCACGGAACCTTCGACCCCCGGCCGCGGACCGGTCGGGGGGGCCAGAAGTTCGACGTGCGAAGCCATTAGCGCAAACCTCTTGCGCGCGTCTGACGTCTCATCTCAGTCTTGCCGCCCGGCCAGGTAGTACGGCGCCGCGTAGTCGTAGGAGCTGAACGCCACGTCATACGTCCCGGCCTGCCGGAAGTCGATGTCGTTGAGCACGACGCCCAGAATGGGAATGTTCGCGGCCTGGAATTGTTCGCCGGCATACGCGAGGGCCGGGAACGGGGTCTTACCTGTCCGCGCGACGACGAGTACCCCGTCTACCCAGCTGGCCAGGACGGCCGCGTCACCCACGACGTTGACCGGGGACGAGTCGATGATCACGTAATCGTACTGCGGCGCGGCGAGCGCGAGGAGATCGCGCATGGTTGGCGAGCCGAGGAGACTCGCCGGGTCCGGCGGTGCCTGGCCGGCGGTCAGGAGGTGGAGTACCTGCCCGCCCCGCACCCTGACCCCCCGCAGCGCCTGAGCGGGCGTGGTCTGTCTGGTCAAAACCTCGGTGA
>Ga0307410_10000304_pt1 | contig 19189 bp, 19 predicted proteins | sample 322Ometagenome_3_FD_203707 | JGI IMG/M metagenome (GOLD analysis project Ga0307410, IMG submission 203707) | Maize rhizosphere microbial communities from greenhouse at UC Davis, California, United States - 322HYB-O-3 | ecosystem: Host-associated > Plants > Roots > Rhizosphere > Soil | place... | reverse complement strand
ATAATGACAAAAAGCATTTTTTTTGAAACAATCTGGAACAAAGCATTAGAGTTTACTACAGAAGAACAGCAGCCGCTTGCTTTAGATAAAATTTATTTATTCATGGACAGCCATAAAGAAGTTTCTCTGGAAAATATAATGAAATTTAAAGATCATTTCATCTTAGGATATTTCGATACAAAGACAAAACAATACACGATGCGCAAGTTTACTGACGGATATGATTAATTTCTTAAAGAGATTAAAAGATTGCTCCTTTAGTTAAGCTGTTCATTTTTAAACACTTATTTATTTTGTAGTATTTATCTTAACGCCTTTGGCTTATTCTGTTATTTTTATGGCTTAAAATGGAAGAAAAAGCCTTCAATTAATTGTTGGTTTGCGAAAATTTAAATTTTAAAAAAAATGAAAAAATTCGCAAGTTTATTAATGTTTTCACTTGCATTTGCAAACGTAAATGCACAAAGCGAGAAAACAGCTTCTGACAGTTTTAATAAATGGTCTATAGAATTTGCTGCTGGTGTAAACAAACCTCAAAAACCATTTTCAGACGGTTACTTTACAAGTACTCCTAGTCCGTGGGTTGGCGATTTGGGAGTTCGTTACATGTTCAATAACAAATTCGGTTTAAAAGCTGATTTTGGTTATAACAGTTTAACCAGCAAAAACAACTCTTTAGATTTTGATTCAAAATACTACAGAGTAGATTTACAAGCTGTTGCTAACTTAGGGCGTATCATGAATTTCGAAACATGGACTAATACTATTGGATTATTAGGACACGCTGGTTTTGGTTACTCTCAATTGAGAAATGACAATTTTAGAGGAGCAGACGAAATGGGTAACTTTATTGCTGGTGTAACCGGACAAGTAAAATTATCAAACAGACTTGCTTTAACTGGAGATTTCTCTACAATCTTTAATTCAACGCAAGATCGTACTTTTGATGGAGCTTACCTACCTCAAAACAGAGGTTTCTCTGGATTAATTTTCAATGCTACTGTTGGATTAAATGTTTATTTAGGTAAAAACATTAAACATGCTGACTGGACTGTAATTTCTGAGAATGTTGATCTTGCAGCATATGACAACAAAATTGCCGATCTTGAAAATCAGATTAAAACAATAGGCGACAGAAAAACAGCTGTTATAGAAAAACAAGTTGCTGCCCCTGCGCCAGCTGAAAAAGATCTAGTTAAAAACATGATCAACGACAAGTATTTCAGCGTTTATTTTGACTTCAACAAGTCAACTCCCGCTGAAACATCAACTGCAGCTTTAGATGTTGTTTTAACTTACTTAAAAAACAATCCATCTGCATCTGTTGATTTATTAGGATATGCTGATCAGGTTGGTAAATCAGAATACAATCAAAAATTATCTCTTGCAAGAGCAAACAATGTAAAAACCATCTTAGAAAAAGCTGGTATTGCATCTTCAAGAATAAATGTTGTGGCTGAGGGAGCTGATACATCTATCGCAAAAGATTCTGAAGAAGCTAGAAGATTAGCTCGAAGAGTTACTTTTAGAGTAAAATAGTTTACAGTTTTTTAATGAAAATTGCCCTGAAGGAATTTCTTTCAGGGCTTTTTTGTTTTCAAAAACCATGTGATTTTCCTAACGGGAAACACATTTTGGTCATTTTCATTGTATTTAGTCTGAATCTGAATTGTTTATAAACGCAGATAACTGAAGTCCTAATTCCTTAATTTTTTTTAACTTTACAAAAAACTCAAGATTATGTTATCAAAAAATATAGAAGCAGCATTAAACAAGCAAATCAGAATTGAAGCTGAGTCTTCACAGACTTATTTATCAATGGCTTGTTGGGCAGAAGTACACGGATTAGAAGGAATCGCTCAATTTATGTACACACAGTCAGACGAAGAACGTGCGCACATGCTTAAATTAGTAAAGTATGTAAACGAGCGCGGCGGACATGCACAAATTACAGATCTTAAAGCTCCTAGAATTACTTATTCTACATTCAAAGAAATGTTTGAAGAACTTTATAAGCATGAAATTTTTGTATCAGAATCTATCAATGAACTAGTACATATCACTTTTTCTGAAAAAGATTATGCTACACATAATTTCTTACAGTGGTATGTATCAGAACAAATCGAAGAAGAGGCAACAGCAAAATCTATCCTGGATAAAATTAACCTGATTGGTGAAGATAAAGGTGGACTTTACTTGTTTGATCGTGATATTCAGCAATTAACTGTTACAAGTTCTATTGCTATTAATCCAAAATAAAAATAGTTAAAGTTTATTTAGAATACATAAAAATAACTTTATTCGTTTTATATTTGTCTCAGTTTTATAATTGAGATCAACTGTGAGCAAGAAAGATAAAGTTAAGGACAAAGACAAAAAAAAGGATAAAAAGAAAAAAAAGGAAATCCTTGATAAAATTAAGAAGATTGAAAACTGTAAATCTTCTTGCTGTGAGAAATATAAGAAAAGCGAAAAAAAGCGCTGCTCACGCTGTCCTATGTTTGATTTATTCAAAAAAACGGCTTAATATCCATATAGAAAACCCACCGAGAAATCAGGTGGGTTTTTATTTAAAATCCAGCTTTTACAATTAAAAAATTTATGAAATACCCCATTATACCTAAATCCAGCCTTGAGTTTTTATCTAAACTTAAAGAAAATAATAACAAGATCTGGTTTGAAGAAAATAAGTCAAAATATCTGGTTGAATTAAATCATATTGAAACTTTTGCCGGAGCCCTGCTTCAGGAATTATCAAAAACGGATGTTCTGGAAACGGCTACAGGAAAAAAAAGTGTTTATCGTATTTATCGGGACATTCGTTTTTCAAAAGATAAAACCCCTTTTAAGACTTTTTGGGGAGGTAGCTACACGCGCGCAACAGCTGCAAGACGAGGCGGTTATTATTTTCATTTGGAAAAAGGAAATAGTTTTTTTGCCGGCGGGTTTTGGGGACCAAATTCAGCAGATTTAAAACGAATAAGGGCAGAATTTGCTCATGATCCTGAAACTTTTAAAAAAATATTGAACTCAAAATCTTTTGTAACCAGCTTTGGAACTTTGCAGGGCGAACAGCTCAAAACAGCTCCAAAAGGTTTTGATGCAAATCATTCTTCGATTGATTTACTTCGTTTCAAACAATTTTTAGTCATAAAAAAATTTACAGATGATGAAGTGTTAAGTCCGCTCTTTTTGGAACAAGCCTTAAATGCATTTAAAGACATGAGACCGTTTTTTGATTATATGAGTGAAGTACTTACTACTGATATTAATGGTGCTTCGATCTTGTAAACAGTAAGTTACCAAAATACAAAAATCCGACAGGTTTAAAAAGCTGTCGGATTTACTAGTCAAATGAAACCTTATTTACTTTAGCAATAAAATTTCATTTACAACAACTTCTGTAATAAATCTCTTTTCTCCATTTTTGTCGTCGTAACTCCTGTGTGTTAGCTTTCCATCTATAGCAACTTCCTTTCCTTTTACAACGTATTTTTCAATAATCTCAGCTGTTTTTCCCCAGGCTGTAACACGGTGCCATTCCGTTTGCTCTACTTTTTCCCCTTTATCATTCGTATATTTTTCGTTTGTAGCGATAGTTATATGGGCCAGCTTTCTTCCGTTGTCTAAGGTTTTAATTTCTGGTTCGTTACCTACGTTTCCGATTAATTGTACTCTGTTTTTCATTGCATTCATGGCATATATTATTTAAATGTTTAATAAATGAATTCGTTTATCAAATTCGACTGGGCAAAGATGCGGGAGTAATCTAAAAATATGCGGTTACAAACTATTTACTTTCGATTGTAATTACTTGTAAGCGTTTGTAAATGGGAAATCTTTTTCGTATATTTGAGATAAATCTTACAAAATATATGCAGGCACAAATCAATAAAGTCGAATTACGTAATCTGGAATTTGACGATTACAAGCAGTTAAAAAACTCAATGGTCGAATCATATCCCGAAATGGCCAACTCTTACTGGAGATCTAATGACATCAAAAAATTGCTTTCTATATTTCCGGAAGGTCAGTTTGTGATATTGGTTGACGGAATTGTAGTAGGATCTGCATTGTCCTTAATTGTCGATGAGAAATTTGTCGATAAAAAACATAATTATAATCAGGTCGTTGGAAATTATACTTTTTCAACCCACAATCCAAACGGAGAAATTTTATATGGCATAGATGTATTCATTCATCCTCACTATCGAGGTTTACGCCTCGGTCGCCGTTTATATGATGCCAGAAAAGAACTTTGCGAGCAATTGAATCTCAAAGCGATAGTCTTTGCAGGAAGAATTCCGAATTATGCGCAACATGCTAAAAGAATTACCCCAAGAACTTATATTGATAAAGTAAAACATAAAGAATTACATGATCCGGTGCTTTCCTTTCAGTTAAGTAACGATTTTCACGTTTTACGAATCATCAAAAATTATCTGGAAGGCGATGAAGAATCTAAGGAATTTGCTGTTCTATTAGAATGGAACAATGTGTATTATGATGACAGCCCGTCACTTATTAATCAAAAAAGTGTCATACGCTTAGGATTAATCCAATGGCAGATGCGCCAGCTAAATAATATTGAAGCGCTGTTTGAACAAGCTGAATTTTTTATTGATGTAGTTTCTGGTTATGGAAGTGACTTTGCCTTGTTTCCGGAACTATTTATAGCGCCTTTAATGGCAGATTATAACCATTTATCAGAAGCGGAGGCCATTAGAGAACTTGCCCGTTATTCTGACCCAATAAGAAAACGCTTTCAGGAATTTGCTATTTCCTACAATATCAACATCATTACCGGAAGTATGCCTTATTTGGAAAACAATCATCTATACAATGTTGGTTTTTTATGCAAAAGAGACGGAACTTCTGAAATGTATACAAAAATACATGTAACTCCCAACGAGGTCCAACATTGGGGAATGAAAGGTGGCTCTGAATTTAAGACCTTTGATACTGATTGTGGTAAAATCGGAATTCTGATTTGTTATGATGTCGAATTCCCGGAACTTTCACGAATTATGGCAAACGAAGGCATGAACATTCTCTTTGTTCCATTTTTGACAGATACTCAAAATGCTTATACCCGTGTAAAACATTGTTCTCAGGCAAGAGCTATAGAAAATGAATGCTATGTAGCTATCGCGGGTTGTGTGGGCAATTTGCCAAAAGTGAATAACATGGACATTCAATACGCACAGGCGTCTGTTTTTACACCATCTGATTTTGCTTTTCCGAGTAATGGGATAAAAGCAGAAGCAACTCCAAATACTGAAATGACTCTGATCGTTGATGTGGATTTGAATTTACTTAAACATCTTCACGAGCACGGAAGTGTGCGTATTCTCAAAGACAGAAGAAATGATTTGTACGAAGTTAAAAAAATCGAAAAATGAAAACATGCCTTGAGTGTGCAGAAAAAATTGTAGGCCGTGAAGATAAAAAGTTCTGTTCGGACAGCTGCAGAAACGCCTACAACAACAAAATAAATAAGGACAGCAATAATTTCATGCGAAATGTAAACAATAAATTACGCAAAAATTACCGTATTTTATCTGAGCTGAATACAGAAGGAAAAGCAAAGGCAACAAGAGAAAAAATGGTCAATAAAGGCTTTGATTTTGATTTTTTTACTAATATTTTGCAGACCAAAACAGGCAACACTTATTATTTCCTTTACGACCAGGGATACCGGTCTTTGGACAATGATTATTTTATGCTTGTGAAAAAAGAAATTTAGTATATTTCGGCTATGAAAAAAAATCCTACTTCAATACTAGCTTTTCTATGCGTTATTGCCATTTTGGGTATAATATACGCAACAATGATGCCTCAGTGGGTTTCTAAAAATGAGGAAGCACTGGCAGAATTTTCGACAGAGAGAGCATTTAACCAAGTCAGAATCATATCACAAAAGCCCCATTTTGTAGGTTCGACAAATCATGAACTGGTTGCCAATTATCTTAAACTTGAGCTTAACCGAATTGGTTTAGAAACTTCTGTTCAAGAAGGTTTTACACTCAATGACAAGGGTTTATTGGTAAAATCAAAAAACATTCTTGCGCGGATAAAAGGATCTGATAACTCAAAAGCACTTTTGCTTCTTTCCCATTATGATAGTGCCCCACACTCATTTTCTAAAGGAGCAAGTGATGATGCTTCCGGAGTTGCCACCATTCTTGAAGGTGTCCGTGCTTTTTTATATTCAAAACAACCTCACAAAAATGACATTATTATTCTCTTTTCTGATGCCGAAGAATTAGGATTAAACGGTGCGGCTTTGTTTGTAAATAAACATCCGTGGGCTAAAGATGTTGGTTTGGTTTTAAATTTTGAAGCCAGAGGTTCTTCAGGGCCGAGTTATATGCTTATGGAAACCAACAAAGGAAACGAGGCCCTTGTAAAGGAATTTGCAAACGCAAAAACTAAGTTTCCGGTTTCAAATTCATTGATGTACAGTATTTACAAAATGCTCCCTAATGATACCGATCTGACTGTTTTCAGGGAACAGGGAAATATTCAGGGGTTAAATTTTGCTTTTATCGACGGGCACTTTAATTATCACACTCAACAAGATGATATTCAACATTTAAACAAAACTACACTTACGCATCAGGGAACTTACCTGATGCCTTTAATGAAATATTTCTCGAATATTGATTTAAATTCAACAGCAAGTACAAAAGACAATGTATATTTTAATGCTCCATTTGGATATTTTATAAGTTATCCTTTTGAATGGGTTGCACCAATGACATTTGTTGCCCTGGGATTATTAATCGTTTTTATTTTCATCGGAAAAGTAAAACGCGTAATCAGCTTTAGAGAAATTTTCAGAGGACTTGTTCCGTTTTTGGGCTCAATTATAATAGCAGGGCTGGTTACCTTTTTAGGATGGAAAATTATTGGGGAAATATATCCGCAGTATGCTGATTTTTTAAACGGATTCACTTACAACGGGCATGCCTATATTGGAGCTTTCGTAACACTAAGCATTGCGATTTGTTTTGCTTTTTATCACCACTTTTCAGAAGGAAAAATTACGATGAATCATTTCGTGGCCCCTTTGTTACTTTGGATAATTATTAATGCCTATTTGGCAAATAGCCTGACCGGAGCAGGGTTTTTAATTATTCCGGTTTACTTCGGGATATTCCTTTTTGGAATTTTCGTCATCACGCAGCATTACAGTTTAGGACTCAATTTACTATTCAGCATTCCTGCTTTGGCAATTGTTGCACCATTTATTGTAATGTTCCCGGTTGGTTTAGGTTTAAAAATACTTTTTGGAAGCGCAGTTCTTACTGTTTTGCTTTTCGGGTTATTGCTCCCGGTATTTGGCGCCTTTTCTAAAAAAGGAGTCTGGACGATGCTGTTCTTTGTTATTTCAATTGGCTTTTTTGTGTATGCGGGTATTCATTCTGGTTACGAACAAGGCAAGGCTAAATCTAACAGTTTATTGTATGTTTATAATGCCGATAACGATTCGGCAGTCTGGACAACTTATGATACAAACCTTGATGACTGGACCAAATCTTATCTGGGTCAAATGAACCAAAAAGCAGTTGGCCTGAACGGACTTCCGATTGCGAGCAAATACAATTCAACTTTTAGCTACAGTGCCATTGCTCCCAAAGTTGATGTTCCAAAACCAACTATAACTTTTATAAAAGACAGTGTTGTAGGCAACAATAGATATTTAAAAATAAAAATCACACCAAACCGAAAAGTGAACCGTTACGATATTTTTGCTAATCCAAAAATGACGTTTTACAACTTTAAGGCTAACGGAGTGGAAACTTCGGGACAAAAAACAAATCGTTTAGAACGTGATGATATAAAAATATTATGTTATTATGTAGTTGGTAATGAACCTCTTGTTTTAGATTTCTATATCAATAAATCATCTGTTTTTGATATGGACCTTATTGAAAGTTCTTTTGATTTAATGACAAATCCGCTGTTTAAAATTAAACCAAGAAGTGAATGGATGATGCCTACACCTTTTGTTTTGAATGATGCTGTTTTGATTCAACAGAAAATAAAGAGATATACCGCACCTCTCAAAACAACCATTGAAGCGGCACCGGTTAAAGACAGTGCAGTGATTGTCAAAGACAGTTTAAAACCAGCTGTTCAACCTGAATAATAAAACTACACATAGAAAATGGCAAACTTTCTAATTAAAAGTTTGCCATTTTTCATTAACAGGCACATTCTATTTTTAATCCTGCTTTAACGCCATTTGTGCCTTCGGTGGCATAACCATCAAACTTCCACCACTCTATTCCGCCAATTAATTCTTTTACTTTAAAACCTAGTTTTGCCATATTCAGCGCCCCCTTTGTAGAAGCGTTGCAGCCAATTCCGTCACAATAGGTAACGTACAAAATGTCTTTATCCAAATCTTGGGTACTTTCAGCTGTCATTTCACGATGCGGAATATTAATCGCTGTTGGAATATGCTCTGCTTCAAAACCAAATGCTTTTCTGGCATCTATAACTACTACTTTCTCCCCATTATTTAAGGCATCAAACAAATCAGAAGGATCCATTTCAAATGCCAATTTATTTTCATAATGTTTAATTTGTGCTTCCATTTAATTACGGTTTTATTGTTTTACTTTTTCAAAAGTAGCAGAACTATTAGCGGGATAAAAACGAAAAGAATTCATCAATTTCATTACTTTTTTTCATAGAAAAAGCAATTTAAAATTTTGTTCCTTTGTATACTAATTATCTAAAAATGGAAATACGACATTTACGATTGATAAAAGCTATTGTCGAAGAAGGAAGCATTACCAAAGCAATAGACAAACTTCATTTGACACAATCGGCTTTGAGTCATCAGCTCAAAGAAGCTGAATATCAATTGGGAACAGCTATTTTCCTGCGAATGAACAAAAAGTTGGTTTTAACACAGGCCGGAGTAAAAATCTACGAAACCGCCAACGAGATCTTGGAGAAACTTTCTGAAACCGAAACGCAAATCAGACAAATGGTTTTTGGTGAATATGGTGAAATCAGAATTAGTACCGAATGTTTTTCAAGTTATCACTGGCTCCCTTCAGTTTTAAAGCAATTCCATCTTTTGTACCCCAATGTTGAATTAAAAATTGTGGCAGAAGCTACTCATATTCCTTTACAAAAATTATTAGAAAATGTAATCGACATTGCCATTGTAAGCGACCAGATAAAAGACACCAATATTAGGTATATGGAACTTTTTCAGGATGAAGTCGTTATGGTTGTTTCTGAAAATCATTCCTGGGCAGATAAAAAATACGTTGTTGCAGAGGATTTTATCAATGAACATTTACTGATTCACTCACTTCCGATGGAAACAGTTACCATTCATCAGTTTGTTTTAGCACCTGCCAAAGTCACTCCAAAAAAAATAACGCCCATGCCATTAACCGAAGCTTCTCTTGAAATGGTCAAAGCCGATATGGGTGTCATGTCGATGGCAAAATGGGCTTTGCTCCCACATTTAAAAACCAGTCCTGTAAAAGCAATTAAGATTGGTAAAAACGGTTTGAAACGAAAACATTTTATTGCCGTTCGGGAAAATCAGCTCTACCCAAATTATTTTCATCATTTTATCACCTTTTTACAAACCGAAATCAATCTTCAATGGAATATTCAATAAGAAATTGTGAGCCGTCAGACTTGTCAAAATTAATTATTTTATGCCAAAAGCATGCTGAATACGAAAAAGCCGATTTTTCTCCGGAAGGAAAAGAAAAAAGACTAAAAAAAGCATTGTTTGAGGAAAATCCAAAATTACATTGTCTGGTTGTTGCTGCAAATGAAACAATTGTTGGATATGTTTCTTATACTTTTGATTACTCGACCTGGGATGCGGCTGGTTTTATGCACATGGATTGCCTGTTTTTGGAAGAAGAAGTAAGAAGTTTTGGAATTGGAGAAATTTTAATCGAGAAATTAAAACAAATTGCAATAGAAAAAGCCTGTGTAAATATTCAATGGCAAACTCCTCAATTCAACGAAAGAGCTATAAAATTTTACCACAGAATTGGTGCAAAGGGCAAAGATAAAGTTCGATTTACGCTAACTTTGTAAAGATTTAATCTCTCAATCGTGTGTTTCCGGCTTTCTGAACCTTAAAAAATAAAATGAAAAAAATTAGTATACTCGGCTGTGGCTGGCTAGGCTTGCCATTAGCTAAGAAATTGATCGAAAAAGGAAATTCGGTAAAAGGTTCAACAACATCAGAAAACAAACTTTCTATTTTGAAAAGTTTTGAAATAAATCCATTTTTGGTTACGCTTGAAAGCGAAAGTGTTTCTGAAACTATAAATGATTTCTTAGCAGAAAGCGATATTCTTATAATAGATATTCCGCCTAAGTTGCGTGGAAATAATCCTGATACTGAAAAAAAGGTTTTTGTTGAAAAAATTACCAATTTGATTCCCTTTATAGAAAAGTCCAGTATCAAAAAAGTACTTTTTGTAAGTTCAACCTCTGTTTATGGAAATGAAAACGGATTAATTACAGAAAAAACAAAACCAAACCCCGATACAGAAAGCGGCAAACAACTTGTTTTAGCAGAAGCAGTTTTGCAAAATAATTCCGATTTCAACACTACTGTTATTCGTTTTGGAGGATTAATTGGTGAAGATCGTCAGCCGGTTAAGCATTTGTCCGGAAAAGAAAATCTTGAAAATCCGGATGCACCTGTTAATTTAATTCATCAAAATGATTGTATCGGAGTGATTTTGGAAATTATTAACCAGTCAAAATGGAATGAAATTTATAATGCTGTAGCGCCATTTCATCCAACACGCGAAGTATATTATACACAAAAGGCACTTGATCTAAACTTAGAATTACCAAAATTCAGTTCTGAAAAATCAAATATTAAAAAGATTATTTCAAGTGAAAAAGTTGAAGCTGTTTTAAATTATAAATTTCAACTTCAAAATTATTGAACTATCTAAAGTAATTGGTTTAATAATAACCCGCAGAACTTAAATAACTTATATGCTTTAAGAAAAATTTGCGAACTTTGCGTACACCCTTACGGTAAATCTATGGAAACAGTTTACATAAATTCTCCCCTCGGAATCACTACAATAACTGGTGATGAAGATGGCATTTCGGTTATATCGGTAATGAAAGAAGGAGAAGTTTCTGCTGCTGTCCCGGAAGTGCTTCAGGAAGCAGTTTTACAGCTAAATGAATACTTCGAAGGAAAAAGAACTGACTTTACTTTAAAATTAAATCCCAAGGGAACAGAATTTCAACAAAAAGTCTGGAAATCATTATTGGAAATTCCGTACGGAAAAACGGTAAGTTATATGGATCAGACCAAAAAGCTCGGCGACATTAAAGCAATTCGGGCTGTAGCATCTGCAAATGGTAAAAATCCACTTTGGATAGTTGTTCCATGTCATCGTGTAATTGGTACAAATGGCTCACTTACCGGTTATGCCGGAGAAATATGGCGTAAAAAATGGCTTTTGGAACATGAAAACCCAATAAAACAGCAAAGTTTATTCTAAAAATTCTCACCACTATTTTTGTTTTATTCTTAATTTTAAAAAATTAAAGAAAATTCTTTCGTTTTTTGAAATTTGTGGCCGATAAAAATACATTTTGCGTAAATTTAGCCCACAAACAATTAGTGGAAATTCGTGGCAAAAAAAATATGATCGAAAAAATAAACCTCAACAACATTTTGTTTCTTGACATTGAAACTGTCCCCGAAGAAGAGAATTTTAATTTGCTTGACGCAGAAATGCAATCGCTTTGGGATCTTAAAACACAATATCAGCGAAAAGATGATTTTACACCCGAAGAATTTTATGACCGCGCGGGAATCTGGGCAGAGTTTGGAAAGATCATCTGTATTTCGGTTGGGTATTTTACAATAAGAGGTGATATCCGAAATTTTCGCGTAACATCGTTCTTTGGCGATGAAGTGAAGATTTTAAAGGACTTTAATAATTTGCTGAACAATCATTTTAATCAGTCTCAGCATGTTTTGTGCGGACATAATGCAAAGGAATTCGATATTCCGTTTTTGGCTCGCAGAATGATTATCAATCAAATTGCTATTCCGGACAAATTAAATTTATTTGGAAAAAAACCCTGGGAGATTCCACATTTGGATACTCTCGAATTATGGAAGTTTGGTGATTACAAACATTTTACTTCTTTAAAACTATTAACAAAGATTCTAGGTGTACCATCGCCAAAAGGCGATATTGACGGAAGTCAGGTTGCACATGTTTTTTATGTAGAAAAAGACATTGACCGTATTGTAACATACTGCGAAAAAGATACGATTGCCGTAGCCCAGATTTTTCTGCGGTTACGCCGTGAAGATTTATTGATCGATGATGAAATTATTCATGTATAGTTTTTTCTTGAGGTACAAAGCGACAGAGGTGCAGAGGTACAAAGTTTTTTAATTTAAATAGTCTTATAACAATAAAGATTAACTAATGAAACATTCAGAAATAGCTCTCATGCGAATGGCTTCTCAGAAAATTTTTGAAACCAATTTTCATAGGCCTCAGGAAATTGTACATCATTTGGGTGCTATGCAGGCGCAGGATTATTCGATGGCAAAATGGGCGATTGGTTCACGTTGTGATGCCTCTGAAAAAGAAATAGAAGAAGCAATTAATTCGGCAAAAATTATCAGAACTCATATTTTGCGCCCAACCTGGCATTTTGTTTCTGCAGAAGACATTTACTGGATGCTAGATATTTCCGGACCTCAGGTTAAACCCATGACAATTTCGGCTGCTAAAAAATTTGGTTATGATACTAAAATGCTTGAACAGGTTAAAGTTTCGATCGAAAAGCTATTAGCAGGAAATAATCATCTGACCCGTGATGAAATCATGCAGGAACTGAATATTAAGAAAACTTCGAGTGGCGATTTTCTAAGTGCCGCTATTATGATGAATGCTGAACTTGATGGTTTGGTCTGCAATGGGAAGAGAAAAGGCAAACAAATTACATATGCTTTGCTCGAAGAAAGAGTTTCTAAACCAAAAAGCAAATTATCCAGAGAAGAAGGATTAGCTAAATTAGCCCTGCGCTATTTTGAAAGCCACGGACCTGCAACAGTACTTGATTTCTCATGGTGGTCAGGTTTTTCGCCCACAGTTTGCAAATCAACAATTAACGCAATAAAGTTGCAATTAAGCTGCATTGCCATTGATAATCAGGATTATTGGGTCGGAAAAACTAATCAGGACGTGGGACATTTTCAGGAAAGCGTACATTTTCTTCCGGCGTTTGACGAAATTTTGATTTCGTATAAAACCCGTGAGGCTTCTATTTTGATTGAGCATCAATCGAAGGCTTTTACCAACAATGGTATTTTTAAACCTATAATTGTAGAAAACGGAAAAGTCATCGGAACCTGGAAAAGAACCATTAAAAAAGATCATACCAAAATCGAAACGCAGTTTTTTAATGAAACCGCAATGCACAAAAAAAAGATTCTTTTTGAGGCAATCAAACCTTTTGAAAAGTATTTAGAATCTAAAATTAGTATTGAATAATATAAATTTTTGCAGAATATGAGCGTTTTTATAGAAAACCTTCTTGTTTGAGTATTAAAATCTTTGTGCATTATATTTTGAAATAATTTACATTTACAAAAAAATATAATTATGGTACTAAGTAGATTCTGGTTAGTTATTTTTATTTCTTCGATTGTTTTTATTGTTGTTAGTTTGGTTACTGCCGATACCTATACAATGGATTATGTTTTGAATGGAAAAAAAGATGATCCGATTCTGGTTTCTGAAAAATATGCCGAACAGCTTCCTGCTTTTATCAAAGACAGTATCAAAACAGCACCGGATCAGACGATGATCATCAATCGTGATACGCTAAATGCTGATACTACGTACGTTTATAAAAACAAAACTGTAAAAATTTACAGCGGAGTTCAAAAATCTGATGGTTTACTACCTACTTGCAAAAGTACTTTGGTTGATTTAATCCTGCCGCTAATTGCTTATCTGGCTTTCTTTTGCGGATTAATGGAGCTTTTAATTATATCTGGTGCCTCCGGAAAATTAGCAAAAGCCCTAAGCCCGGTTTTTGTAAAAGTATTTCCAAGTATCCCAAAAAACCATCCTTCTATTTCATACATGACTTTAAACTTCGCTGCTAATTTTTTAGGATTAGACTCGGCAGCGACTCCATTTGGCCTTAAGGCTATGGAAAGTTTACAAGAAATAAATCCCGAAAAAGATAGGGCAAGTGATGCGCAAATTATGTTCATGTGCCTGCATGCTTCTGGTTTAACATTAATTGCTACTTCTATCATCGGATATCGGGCTGCTGCCAACGCAAGCAATCCTGCAGATGTTATGCTTCCTTGTATTATTACTTCATTTATTGGTACTATTGCTGCTTTTCTGATTGTTGGAATCAAACAAAAAATCAACTTCAAAAGTGCTTCGCTGGTTATTGCCTTAATGGTTTTAATTGCTGGAATTATTGGTTTGTTGATGTATGTAAACCATTTGGATTTAATCGGTAAAAACCTTTTTACTTCAAATCTTTCTGCCTTAATATTGATTGCGATTATTGCTTTTACTTTGATTTTTTCTTTCATTCATGAGAAAAAATTTACTGAGGCTAATACAACGGTTTTTGAAAGCTTTGTGGTAGGTGCAAATAATGGTGTTAAAACCGGAGTTACGATCTTTCCTTACGTTTTAGGAATGCTGGTGGCTATCTCTCTTTTCAGAAACAGTGGTTTATTTGAAATCATCAGTGATGGTATTGCTTTTGTTTTCTCTAATATGGGAGTAAGCAAAGAAATTACAAATGCGCTTCCGGTTGCAATGCTGCGTCCTTTTAGTTCTGCGGGATCCAGAGGATTCCTTATAGATTCTATGAATACCTTTGGCGCAGATTCTCTTACAGCGAGATTGAGCAGTATTTTTCAATGCAGTGCAGAAAGTACTTTTTATGTTATTGCGGTTTACTTTGGTTCTGTAAATATCAAAAATACACGTTATGCTTTGGGTACAATGCTTTTAGTTGATTTAATCTGTGTGATTACGGCTATTTTTGTGGCTACATGGTTTTTTTAATATTGGATAGCTAATTATTCGGTAAATCAGATTAAAATCCGGCCCTACAATATAAGTCGAGCCGATGGCTCTTTATAGAACTAATTAAAAAATTCCGATTGAACAATTCATATTGCAACAACGGATTTTGATTATGAAATATGATACGCCAAAAGTTACGTAGACATTATGTACCGAGCCTATGGCTCGCCAAATTATTGGGGATATTATTTAACCGGATTAAAATCCGGCCCTACAATATAAGCCGAGCCGATGGCTCTTTATAGAACTAATTAAAAAATTCCGATTAACAATTCGTATTGTACTGAATATCGCTTGGTCATCTTGTTCTTTAATCGATAATTAAAAGTTCCGTAGGAACAATTCATATTGTAGCAACGGATTTTAATCCGTTGATTATGAAATATGATACACCCAAAAGTTCCGTAGGAACGATCATTTACTATAAAAAAGAAAGTTAAATATTACAAATAAACCAATTCTGTTACAATAATGATTTATTTTGCATCTAAAAAAAATCATTCAAGATGGCAAATACTTATTATCAAATTTATATACAGGTTGTTTTTGCTGTAAAATATCGAGATGCTATAATTGCAGAAGAATGGAAATCAAAATTGTTTGGTGTAATTGGTAATCTCATTAATGAAACAGGATGCAAAACGATTTTAGTTAATGGTGTTGAAGATCATGTACATTGCCTTCTGGGACTAAAGCCAAATATTTCTATTTCAGATTTGATGAAAATAGTAAAAGCAAAATCATCCAAATTTGTAAATGATAACCAACTTTCGAAATCAAAATTTAATTGGCAGGAAGGTTATGGCGCATTCTCATATAGCAGATCACAAATTGGCGTGGTTTGTAAATACATAAAAAATCAAAAGGAACATCATAAAAGAGAAACTTTTAATGATGAGTATTTAAACTTTCTAAATAAATTTAATGTTCAATACGAAGAAAAATATATTTTTGAAGACTTAATTTAATTACATGAAAATAACCCATTGTTTCATTTTAATGCTTTTGATCGGCTGCCAGAAAGAACAGAAAAAAAGTCAATCTTCAAGTTCGGATATTGACCAAAAGCCTGCTGTTGCGCTTTATACAAAAGAAATTGAGGATAAAGCTTTAAAAACAGACACTATTGTTCTTTCTGAAGACAAAAATGAATTAGTAAATTATATCCTGGCAAATCTTATCGAACAAAAAGCAGATAAGGATAGTATAATAACATCAAAATTCAGACTTGACTTTTATCAGAATAAAAACAAAATTGCTTCTTCAAAAGTATTTATCAAGCAATATGAAAAAGGTTCTGAATGGAGCGGTTCATTTGGTCTGACAGATTTGTCAGATAAAAATTCCTCTTTTATAAAAATCAATTGTGGATATCCTGCTTGCGGGTATACGTATGAGAATTACTTGTATTACCTGAAAAACAATAATTTACAGCTCGTACATCAGTGGCAATCCATGTCTGACAGCGGTTGGGGAATCTGGACAGAGTTTTTCAATGAGGAATCTAAAGATCCTAAAACCTTTTATTGCAAAACTGTTGCGTTTGAGCCGGCAGATGATGATTCACAAGATTTTGGGACTCTAACTTATTCAGATTCAACGTCTTTTTCCTTAAAAGGAAATCATTGGAAAAAGCAATTACTTACAGCAAAAGACAAAGCTTATTTTGAAAAGAAAATGAGTCTTAATGAGTTTTACAAACAGGATTAAACATAATTAACCATCTAATTCAAATCCTTTCTAAGATAAATAATTTTTAACTTTGTAAAAAAACAAAGCAATGATTGATTTTATATACCAAGATCCTTATCCAATTTTAAAAGATGAGACACAATACCGCAAAATAACCTCAGATTTTGTAAAAGTGGAACAATTTGGCGAGCGAGAAATACTAACCGTAGATCCGAAGGGATTAGAGTTATTAGCCGAAGAAGCATTAACAGACGTTTCGTTTATGCTGAGAACAAGTCATTTACAAAAATTAAGAAAAATTCTTGACGATCCTGAAGCCACAGATAACGATCGGTTTGTAGCTTACAATTTATTACAAAACGCTTCTGTTGCTGCCGAGGGCCAGCTACCAAGCTGTCAGGATACCGGAACTGCTATTGTAATGGCAAAAAAAGGAGAAAGTATTTATACTGGTGCTGACGATGCAGAATGGCTAAGCAGAGGAATTTTTAATACGTACCAAAAACGTAATTTACGTTACTCACAGATTGTACCAATTTCGATGTTTGAAGAAAAGAATTCAGGATCAAATCTTCCGGCACAAATTGATATTTATGCTAAAAAAGGAATTTCTTACGAGTTTTTATTTATGGCTAAAGGCGGTGGATCTGCCAACAAAACGTATTTATACCAACAGACAAAGTCGTTATTGAACGATAAGTCTATGGATGCTTTTATTCGTGCCAAAATTAAGGATTTGGGAACTTCGGCTTGCCCTCCTTACCATTTGGCTTTGGTAATTGGAGGAACTTCGGCAGAAGCCAACTTAAGCGCAGTTAAAAAAGCTTCGGCAGGATATTATGATCATCTGCCTACATCGGGAAATATGGCCGGTCAGGCTTTTCGCGATTTAGAATGGGAACAAAAAGTACAAAAAATATGTCAGGAAAGTGAAATTGGTGCTCAGTTTGGCGGAAAATATTTTACACATGATGTTCGCGTTATTCGTTTACCACGCCACGCTGCTTCTTGCCCGGTTGGATTGGGTGTTTCCTGTTCTGCTGACAGAAATATTAAAGGGAAAATTACTAAAGACGGGATTTTTGTTGAACAGCTGGAAGTAAATCCAAAACAATTTTTACCTGAAACAGCTCCACATTTAGAAGCTCCTGTAGAAATTGACCTGGATCAGCCAATGGCAGATATTTTGGCCAAACTTTCTCAATATCCAATAAAAACACGTTTGAAACTTAACGGAACTGTTATTGTAGCCCGTGATATTGCGCATGCAAAAATTAAAGAATTATTAGATGCGGGTCAACCGATGCCAGAATACTTTAAGAATCACCCTGTTTATTATGCAGGACCGGCAAAAACTCCGGAAGGAATGGCTTCAGGAAGTTTTGGACCTACAACTGCGGGTCGTATGGATGTATATGTAGATGAATTCCAAAAACATGGCGGAAGTATGATTATGCTCGCCAAAGGTAACCGTACTAAACAGGTTACTGACGCCTGCAATACCTATGGCGGATTTTATCTGGGCTCAATTGGTGGTCCGGCCGCTATTTTAGCTCAGGATAATATTCTAAAAGTAGAAGTGGTTGATTTTGAAGAATTAGGAATGGAAGCTGTTCGTAAAATCACTGTAAAAGATTTCCCTGCTTTTATTATTACTGATGACAAAGGAAATGATTTCTTTGAGAATTTGTAAGTTTTTTTTCTAGGTACAAAGGTTCAGAGAGACAAAGGCTCAAAGTTTACAGCTAAAAAATAAAAACCGCCACAAGGCGGTTTTTATTTTTTAGTAATCCTAGAACCTCTTAACTCTTAACTCTTAACCCGTAAACCTCATCAAGCGCTTAAATCTTCACTCTCGAAAGCTATAAAATGCGACAGTTTTCCTTTTAATGTAAAAACCGGAGAGCCACTGATTTTGCATTTATATGTTTTGCCGTTCTTCTTATAGTTCTGAATTGTCTTCTCAAATGGAATTTGCAAATCAATTGCTTTTCTTATTTCTTTTAAGGCTGTTTTTGAGGTTTTTGAGCCCTGAAACATTTTTGGTGTTTTCCCCAGGATTTCACTTTCTGTATAACCAGTCATTTTCTTTATTCCGCTTGACGCAAAAACAATTTTGAGATCTGCATCTGTCACTACTACAACTTCTTCCTGAATTCGATCTTTAATAGCCAGGTTTTCTTCATTCCATGAAAATTGCGATGAGAGTTCTTTAACCCTTTTTAAATCATCAAAAATATTTTTCAGTTCATTAAGATACTCATAATGAAAATCCCATGCCATAATTGGCACCGAATTATGGCATGGGACTTCATCAGGTTTTACTTTTTTCATTTTAAAATTATATAAACTTACTCTTCTATAAATATAGAAAG